>Ga0181539_1004486_pt1 | contig 11947 bp, 8 predicted proteins | sample PEATcosm2014_Bin_46_FD_119767 | JGI IMG/M metagenome (GOLD analysis project Ga0181539, IMG submission 119767) | Peatland microbial communities from MTU Mesocosm Facility, Houghton, MI, USA - PEATcosm2014_Bin23_60_metaG | ecosystem: Environmental > Terrestrial > Soil > Wetlands > Peat | place... | reverse complement strand
GTCGCGCGGCAGATGAACAGCCTGAAACGGCAGGCGGCCAAGGCGGAGCGGTTTGCCGCCGTGCGCGACGAATTGCGCGGACGGCTGCGGGTGGTCCTGGCCAGCCGCATGGCACAGTTGGATACGGAGCAGGCCGGGTTGGAGCGTGAAATTGCCGCCCTGACGGAGCGCATCAACGCTTCGGCCGGGGAGATCGGCGCATTGGAAGCGAGCCAGCACATGCTCACCGAGCGCGGCTATGCGTTGGACGGCGAGGGCCACGAAGCGCAAAGCCGGGCCAACGAAGCGGCGGTCGAGTTGGAGCGGGCCACGGCGCGGGAGCGCGGCAACGCCGAACGCGTGGGCGAGTTGGAGGCGCGGATCGCGGCGGCCGGCGCGGAATTGGAGCAGGCGCGGACGCAGTTGGGTTCGATCGCCGAGGAGCGCGCGCAGCAGCACAGGTTTCTTGAGACGGCGGCCGGCGAGGCGAAGGCCTTTCGCCAGCAGGTGGAAGCACGTCAGCAAGAGGCGCGCACGGCGGCCGAGGAGGTCTTCCTCGCGGAGCGGGAGTTGGAATCCAGCCGCCGCCACGCCATGCACCTGCTGACCCTGGCCGGCAACGCCCGCAACCACACGGCGCAAAGCGAAGAAAGCCTGGCCGCCCTGGAACGCGAGGCTGAGCGGCTGGAAGCCGAGATGAGCCAGGCGCGCAACGAGCAAGAGAACCTGGGAGCCGAGAGTGGGCAGGCCAGGCAGCGCTTTGAGTCCGCGGCCCAGGAGCTTCAGCGGCTGGAGGGTGAGATTGCCGCTCTTCGCGAAGCCCTGCAAGCCCGTCGCGCCGAAGAGAACGCGCTTCGCACTCGTGTAAACCAACTGCGCGGCGAGCAGGCCGCGGTGGCCGGGCGGCGTGACTCGCTGCAGGCGTTGATTCGCAATCACAGTTACTCCACCGATACCGTCAGGCGGCTCTTGAAGCCGGGCGCGCTGGGCCCGGGCATGGCCCCGGTGGGCACGCTGGCGGACTTCATCGAGGTGAGCGGCGCGCATGAGGCCGTGGTGGACGAGTTCCTGCGCGAGGAGCTGAATTATGTGGTGGTGGAGAGCTGGGTGGCCGCCGAGGAGGGCGTTCGGCTGCTCAAGTCCGGCGTAGATGGACGGGCCACCTTTTTAATTCATCCCGCCGAGCAACCCACGCTCTTTGAGGAAATCGCAGACCCGATCAGCGGCCCCGGTCTGACCCCTTTGAAGGATTCGATCCGGGTGCTGAGCGGCCTTGGACGCTCGCTGGAGTCGATCCTGCCCAAGCTGAAATACGGGTACATGGTCGAAGATCCCGGCGAAGCGCTGCGGCTGTCCTCGCGCTACACCCACGCCTATTTCCTTACCCCCGAGGGTGAGTGCTTTCACAACGCGACGGTGACCGGCGGCAAGCCGGCCAGCGAAGGTCCGCTGGCGCTCAAGCGCGAGTTGCGCGAGGCCGCAAGCCGGCTGGGCAAGCTGGAGACCAGCCTGACGCAGGCGGAGAATGAGGCGGCGGCGCTGACCGGCACCATCGAGGAACTGACTGGGCAACTTGAGGCGAGCGGCGAAGAGCGGCGGCAGGCGGAGACCGATACCGCCAACCAGAGAGCGGCGCTGAAGCAGATGGAAGGCGAGGAGCAGCGCATCGAGAGGCGCATGCAGGATTGGGCCGCGCAGGCTGCCCGCAACCAGGACGCGCGCGAGGCCAAGCGCAGCTCCATTGCCCAGAAGCGCGAGGAGACGGCGCGCCTGGAAGCCGAGCACGCAGCCGCCGAGGCCGCCCTCGATGAGCTGCAAGTCCAACTTGGGAATCTGCGCGAGAAGCGCGAAGGCTTGCAGCAGGAAGCGGCGCAGGTGACCGCGCAGTTGGCTGGCCTGGAGGAGCGGCGGCGCGGCGCCGAGTCGGCTTTCCAACGCATCGACCGGCTCCATGCGGACCTGGAGCGCCGCAGGCTGGTCATCGAACAGCAACGGACCGCGGCCGAGGCGGAGCGCGAAGAACGCATTCGCGAGAGCGCGGCGCTGGCCGGCCGGCAGAAGGAACTTGCCGGCGCGCGCGCCGATGCCCTGGCCCAGGCCGAGACCCTTGCCGCCCAGGCCCAGGCCCTGCGCCAGCAACTGACGATAATCGAGAACCAGCTTAAGACGGGGCGGGCGGCCCTCGACCAGTTGCGCGAAGACCGCGCCAGCCGTTCCAGCGCGGTGGCCAAGCTGCGCTCCGATCTGGAGTACCTGGAGGCCAGTTGCCTTACCGAAGTCAATGCCGAGGCCCAGGCGCTGCGCGCCGACCAGGAGATTCCGCGCCTGGCCGGCGAGGCTCTCGGCGCCGAGGAGGAGACCTGCCGCGCCCTGCGCCAGCGCATGGAGCAGATGGGCCCGGTGAACATGATGGCCCTGGACGAATACCGGGAGACGGCCGGTCGCCATGGCTTCCTGGAGGTGCAGCGCAAGGATCTGATGGAGTCCATCGCCAACACCCAGGAGACGATCAAGGAGATCGATCTGATCTCGCGCACCAAATTCGACGAGGCCTTAGCCAGGATCAATGAGAACTTCGCCCGGGTCTTCGCTGAGCTTTTCCAGGGAGGGCAGGCTTTCCTGCGCGTCACCGACGTGGAGAATCAGGCCGAGAGCGGCCTCGATATCGTAGTCTCGCCGCCGGGCAAGAGGCTGCAGAATGTGTTGCTTCTCTCAGGCGGCGAAAAGGCGCTGACCGCGCTGGCCCTGCTGGTGGGCATCTTCCAGTTCCGGCCCAGCCCCTTCTGTGTGCTCGACGAGGTGGACTCGCCTCTGGATGAGACCAACGTGACCCGGTTCGGCGAATTGATGCGGGTCTTGAGCAAAGATACGCAATTCCTGGTGGTCACCCACTCCAAGCGCATGATGCAGTTCGCCGACATGATCTACGGCGTCACCATGCAGGAGCCCGGCGTCTCCAAGGTCGTCAGCGTGCGCCTGGGAGGACACGAACAGCACCGCGCGACGGCGTAGCCGCGAGCGCGCAATCTTCAGTTATCCTGTGGGATTTCCGTCCTTGCCGGACGAAACTGACTTGCGCGCAAAAAATCGCCCCCGAAGGATCACTTCTCTTCGGAGGCGCTTGTATCACACAAGTTAGACGGGGACCAGTAGCCGGCGCTGGAGGTCGGTAGCGCGCGGCTACTGGTGATCCCTGCACAAACGAAGCTAGCAGCGGCTTCCCCTTTCCACGGCTACTTCGTGTCGCCCGGCTCTAAGAGGGTGTGCTTGCGTACCCTCCGAACCATGTTGACTCTTGGAGTGTCTACCATGCGACGAGTCCGGTCCGTGACGACCGTCACAGGGGTACGTGTCAATTGGACAATCCTTTGCGCCAACTGAATTCAATCACACCGCAACTTCCCTTGCTGGTCAATTCTGAACATTTGGCGCGGGCGCAGCCCACTCCCCAACTGCATATTGACAAACCCCGGCCGCCGCCGGAGAATCATCGCAGTTCACTTTCCTCCGAGGCTAGGCTCTCCCGTGACAGCTCTCTTGACCACGAATCTGGGCGCAACGCCTCTGCTTGGCCGGGGCAAGGTACGCGATCTCTACGCGGTGGGCGACGCGTTGCTGCTGGTGGCCACCGACCGCATCTCGGCCTTCGACCACGTGCTCGCCAACGGCATTCCAGGCAAGGGCAGGATTCTAACCCAGATTTCGCTCTTCTGGTTTGACTTTTTCTCTGAGCTCGTCGCCAACCATCTCATCACGGCCGAGGTTCGGGAGTTTCCCGCCTCGCTGCAACCCTATGCGGATCAGTTGGAAGGCCGCTCGATGCTGGTCAAGCGGGCAGCGATGCTTCCCGTCGAGTGCGTAGCCCGCGGCTACCTGGCCGGGTCAGGCTGGAAGGAGTACCAGCAGGGTGGAACCGTCTGCGGCATTCCGCTGCCTGCCGGATTGCTGGATGGATCGCGGCTTCCCGAGCCGCTCTACACTCCCTCGACCAAGGGCGAAGCCGGAACCCACGACGAGAACATCAGCTATGCCGCCACGGTTGAGGCTGTGGGCGAGGCAGACGCCGCGGCGTTGAAACACCTCACACTGGTTATCTACAATGCGGCCGCGAAGCACGCCGAGTCCCGCGGATTGATCCTGGCCGACACAAAGTTCGAGTTCGGCAGAACCGCAGAAGGGATTATCCTTGCCGATGAGGTTCTCACGCCGGATTCCTCGCGTTTTTGGGAGGGTGCGGCATGGAAGCCCGGCGGCGCGCAGCCCTCGTTCGACAAACAGTTTGTACGCGACTATCTTGAAGAAATCCACTGGAACAAGCAGGCGCCCGCGCCCGGCCTGCCGGATGAAGTGGTCGAGCGCACGCAGAGCAAGTATCTTGAAGCCTTCCGCCGCTTGACCGGGCGGGAACTCACTTTGTAGAGCCCGGAGTGTAGACCGGCCGAAGCGCAAGATGACCCGGAGTGAAAGATGAAGTGGATGGATTGGGCCATTCTGATCGTAATGGCGCTGTCGGTGCTGGGAGGACTCAAGCAGGGATTCTTCCGCTCCGTCTTTTCGCTGGGCGGTCTGTTGATGGGCCTGGTGCTGGCGGCCTGGAACTATGCCCGGGTCGCGGCTTTGCTGATGCCCCTGGTGCGCACCGAGCCGGTGGCGGATACTATAGGTTTCGTGCTGATTGCGCTGTTCGTGATGGCGCTGGCCAGCATTCTGGGCACTGTCTTGGCAAGGATCATGCACCAGATGGGGTTGGGTTGCCTGGACCGGCTCGCCGGGGCGGCCTTCGGCTTTTTCCAGGGAGCGTTGTTGGTAACTTTGGGTATTTTGGCGGTGGTGGCCTTCTATCCCACGGCGCGCTGGCTGGCGGAGGGCAAACTGCCCAAGCGATTCTTTGGGGCCTGCCAATTGAGTACGCACATGAGCCCGGAAGAACTAGCCAAGCGCGTGCGCCAGGGGCTGAAGACGCTGGAAGAAGAGTCGCCCCCGTGGATGCATCCCCATCCCAGTTGATTGCAAATTGAAGAAGACTGAGCTGCAAGGAAGACGCTAAGCTAAGAGAGCGGCAAGGGGTGAACGTGAAACGAGAACTGGACAGCCTGGTGACGCAAATGCATTCCAGCGGCATGCGCTATGAGGATGCCGTGCGCGAGTTCAAGAAGCAATACCTGCGCGAAGTTTTGTTGGCGCACCGGGGAAACCAGTGCAAGGCGGCCGAAGAGTTGGGAATGCACCGCAACACGCTGAGCCGCGCCATGGCGGAGCTGGGACTCCGCCTGGTCGAGGTGCGAGCCAGTCTCAAGCGTCCGCCGCGCAGCGAGCGTCCTGTATTTAGCGCGGTGCGGCAGATCTACCGCCGAGGCTGACGATTCACCAGAGGACATGCTGACAACTCCACCGACAAAGGAAGCGCGCATCGCCATCGAGCCGGGCTTTGCCTGGGATGAGCAGGACGCTTACCTGTTCGACATCGACGGCACGCTGCTGCGCGACATTGGCCGCACTCACATGGACTCCTTCGTCCCCAGCATTCGGCGGGTCACGGGTTTCGAGGTAACGCTGGAGGGCGTCCCGGTTCAGGGCAACACCGATACGGCGATTCTGCGCGAAGCCTGCCGCCAGGCGCGGATTCCCGCCGAGGTTCTAGAGCCGCAACTGGCGGCAATCTTCGCGGCCATGAGCGAGTCGGTCGCCGGGCAGCGGCACGAGATGGTTCTTCGCCTCATGCCGGGCGTGGAAGACGCGCTTTGCCACCTGACGCGTATGGGCGCGTTGCTAGGCGTGGCTACCGGCAACCTGGAGGCCATCGGCTGGATCAAGATTGAGGAGGCCGGATTGCGCCAGTGGTTCAGCTTCGGCGGCTTCAGCGACCATTTTCCCATTCGCTCCGAGCTGGTCGGCCACGCGGCGCGCAAGGCCAGAGAGCTGGCCGGCGCGGAGGCTCGCGTCTGCGTGGTCGGCGACACCTTGCGTGACATCGAGGCGGCGCGCGCCAATTCCCTCCCTGTGATCGCCGTCGCCACCGGCAATTTCAGCTTTGAAGCGCTGCTCGAATATCGACCGGAGGTCTGCGTCTCGTCGCTGGCCGATCTCCTCACGCTCACCCGGACCGCGCCGTGAAGCCGCGCCGATCGAGAACGAACACAAGCAAGAATCCCTCGTCGAGGCAACCGGCGAGATTCTGGACGGTTGGACTCCTGCTGGCAATCTTCCCCGGCGCCATCTATTCCCAGGCGGCAATCCCTCTCCAGCCGGACCAGCCGGCTCCTGAGTCGTCCTCGTCTCCTCAGCCCGCGCCAGCCAAGGACGCAAAAGCGGTTAAGCAGCCAAGCGGCGGCGACCGCCGGCGCGCTGCCAAGCTCTTTCTTGAAGCAACCAGGCTCTTCGAGAAGGAGAAGTTTGAAGAGGCGATGCGCTCCTTTGAGCGGGCGGCCGCGCTTGACCCATCCAATCCCAATTACTCGCTGGCCGCCGCTGTGGCCCGCAGTCACGCGGTGACGGCGCTGATTCAGGCCGCGGCCAAGGACCGGCTACGCGGCGACGCCGCGGCCGCCCGCGCCGCCTTGGCGCAGGCTCTCGAACTCGACCCCAGGAACTTCCAGGTCACAGAGCATCTTCGCGAGTTGGGCGACGACGCTCTGCTGGGACAAGCGACCCCTCTCTACGAGCAAACCGCAAGCGCGGCGGGTGAGCCGGTTTCGCTCCTCCCCGCTTCAGAAGTGCATAGCTTCCACCTCCATATCGATCAGCGTCAGGCGATCCAGCAGGTCTTCAAAGCCTACGGACTGGACGCCACTCTGGACGATAGCGTCCGCCCCATGCAGATCCGGCTGGATTTGGATGACGCCAGCTTCGAGCAAGCCATGCGGACGGTGAGCCTGCTGACCAACTCGTTCTACGTTCCGCTAGACGCGCACCGCGTGCTGGTGGCCCACGACACCGCCGAAAACCGCCAGCAGTGGATGCGCCTGGACCTTGAGACCATCTATCTTCCCGGGCTTTCCGCCACCGAACTGACCGATGTGAGCACGCTGGCCAAGAACGTCTTCCTAGTCCAGCAGGCCGTAGTGGAGCCGACTGCGGGATCGCTGACCATCCGCGCGCCGGAGAGGACGCTGAACGTCTTCAATGCCACTATCCGCGATCTCCTTGACGGCCACAGCCAGGTGATGCTGGAGGTGCGGCTGATCCAGCTCGCGCACACCAGCGAGCGCAACACGGGCATTCAGCCGCCGCAGAGCGTTTCAGCCTTCAACGTCTATGCCGAGGAGCAGTCCATCCTGAACGCGAACCAGAGCCTGGTGCAACAGATCGTCTCTTCCGGACTGGCCGCTCCGGGCGACACATTGGCGATTCTCGGCATTCTGCTGGCCTCCGGCCAGGTTTCGAGTTCCCTGCTGACCAACGGCGTCGCTCTGTTTGGCGGGGGACTTACGGCATCCGCGTTGGCTCCGGGCGCGGTTACGGCCAACCTCAACCTGAACTCCTCCGACTCGCGGGAACTGGACCAGTTGCAGTTGCGCCTGGGCGACGGCGAGAAGGCTACCATGCGCTCAGGCACGCGCTATCCCATCCAGACCTCCTCGTTCTCGAGTCTGGGGGCCAGCATTCCCAGTATTCCTGGGCTCACCGGCGCGGGAAGCTCCAGCAGCCTCTCTTCGCTGCTCTCTCAGTATGGCGGCAGCGTACCCAATATTCCGATGGTGGATTATCAGGATCTGGGCCTGACCCTCACTGCCACCCCCAAAGTGCTGCGCAACGACGACGTTGCCCTGACCATCGAGATGAAGATCGATGCGCTGGCCGGAACCTCCATCAACGGCAATCCCATCCTTGACAATCGCGCCTACACCGGCGTGGTGACGCTCAAGCAGGGCGAGGGCGTGGTGGTGGTGAGCGAGATCGACAAGCAGCAGAGCCGGGCCATCAGCGGAGTGCCGGGGTTGAGCGAGATTCCGGGCCTGAACGACCTTACCGGCAACGACACGCAGAAGAACTACGCAACCCTGCTGATCGTGATGACGCCCCACGTGATTCGCGGAACCCAAGCCGCTGGCCACTCGCCGATGATGCGGGTGGAGCGTGGGCAGCCGGCGCACTGACGATCTTCCTCCGAACCCGTCCTAGCCGTCCAGGTGCTTGTGGAAGAAGGCAGTTATGCGGCGGCGAGCGTCTTGCGTGGCGGGATCGTTGTAGCCGATCCCGCTGAAGCGAAAGAGCTTAAAAACGAAGCCGCCGTGGTTGTTCATGAAGGAGTGGCCGGCGTCCGGATATTCCTTCACGTCGTGCGGGACGAGAGCGCGCTGAAGGGCTGCTTCGAGCCGGTCGGCGTCGCCCTGCTCCCATTTGGCTAGAGCGCCGTAGCTGCCGACGACGGGGCAGGCGGTCTTGAGAAAGTCGTCCACGTCCGGGGGAAGCTTTCCGCCGTAGTTGATGCTGGCGGCGGAGAAGCCGTGGCCGGAGACGAGCAGGAGGGCGAATCCGCCGCCCATGCAGAAGCCGATGACGCCAACTTTACCATTGCAGTTGGGTTGGGCGAGGAGCCAGGCACGGGCGGCTTCGACGTCGTCGAAGGCCGGACCGGTGTGCGCCATGAGGTCGCGGATGACGGAACGGAGGCAGAGCAACAGGCCGCCCCGGTAGTAGAGATCGGGGGAGAGGGCAAGAAAGCCTGCTTCCGCGAGCCAGTTAGCCTGGCTGCGGTGATCCTGGCTCATGCCGAAGATATCGTGAAGGACAACGACGCCGGGCGCCGAAATGGTGGAGGCTGGAGCGGCGAACCAGGCTGGCATCTGGCCTCGCGGGGTAGAAATGAGGACGTTGGGCATGGGCGATCTCCCTGGTCTGGCGGCGGTCTCGCTGCCGACAGACGATTTTACTCCCGGCAATTCGGCGGGTGATGAAGCAGCAACGCAGGCACGCCACTGCGCGCCTGCTACGGCGGCTGAAAGCCGGATCTGGAAATCGATCTGGGGCCGCCGCGCAAAGCAGCGCGTGCAACTATCTGCTCAGCCTGACGCGCAGGGCGCCCGCGCCCGAGTGCGTGATTGTGCACACTGAGGCCTGGTCGCAAATGTAGTGGATATTCACCGGATAGTCCTGCCATTTGGGGTTGGCGATCTCTCCGCTTCCCTTGTTGAAGAGGAAGGTCTTTCCCGCGCGGGTTTCGATGATTCCCCTGGAGATGTCAAATTCGACGATAGCGTCGTCTCCTTCGATGGTGAAAGACAGGAGAGGCGGCGCGGAGATCCGCGGAGCCTTCCTGCGGGGGGCGGGAGTCGCAGCAGGGGGCTGCCCCACGCTGGCCTGCGGCTCGCTCTGGCCCTTCAGCAATGCATCCTGCTCGGCAAGAGATGGAAAATCGGGTGCAAAACTCCAGGAGAATGCGCTCGCATAGGCCTTCTCCGAGCACGGGATTTCGCCTTGAGCATCAATGGCCGCAATCTGTCCATCCGCCCCGATATCATTTTTGAAGACCTCCTTGCCCAACTCCCGTTCCGCTTCCTGCGCAGCCAATAGCTCTTCCACCGCGTGCGCCGGCGGGTTCCCGGCGGCGTTGGCCGCGTCCGCTGGCCCGGCCTGGGGCGCCGGATTGGTTGCGGCAAGAGCCGGCGCACTGGCGGGATCGTATTTAAGCAAGATGTCCCTGGAACACACGACAAAGCCCTGGGCATCCCGCAGGTGGATTTCGATGGCAAGAGGGCGCGGGGAATGGGCGACCGCAAACGCAAACCCGGCCTGCCGGTTTGGATCGCTGGGTTGGAGCGCCAGACGGTATCCCAGCTTCTTGTCCCACTGTGTAAACAGATGGCCCTTCAAGCCGGCCGAGTCCGAAGTGACCGATCCCCAATCGTGCGGTTCCTCCGGGCTTCCCATACGAGACGAGACCACCGCGATTATGCATCCAAAGATAAGTCCGAGGCCCGCCACGGCCCCAATCCCGATATAGAGGTTGGTTCGACTCAGGTCGGATTTCTGGCTCCCTGGAATCGGCGCCTTGGCGACGGGCGGGGGGCCAATTGCCGGTGCCTGGGTGGGAGTCTTTCCTTTCGCGTCCGCGGTCGCGTTCAACGGATTGGGCAGAATGGCCTCTGAAAGAAAGTCGGGAGGAGGCGGGGGCGGTTCAACGATTGCGTAGTGAACGGGCTCCGGTTGCTCCTCTCTTTGCTCGCTGTCAGGGATTTGCTGTCTGGCCTGCGCAACTTGGCCGCCAGGGCTCTCCGGGGCCGGTTCAATGATTGCGTAGCGGACCGGCTCCGGTTCCTCTTCCGTCTTCTCGACCTTGGGATTTTTCCCGCCGGGCTGCGCGAGCTTGCCGCGAGGGATATCCGCGGGCGGCTCAATGATTGCATAGCGGAGCGGCTCCGGCTCGTCTTCCGCCTTCTCGCCCTTGGGAATCTGCTGGCCGGACTGCGCGAGCTTGCCGCCAGGGCTCTGCGCGGGCGGTTCAATGATCGAATAGTGGGTCGGCTCCGGTTCCTCTTCTGCTTTTTCGCTCTTTGGAATCTGCTCGCCGGGCTGCGCGAGTTTGCCACGAAGGCTCTGCGCGGGCGGTTCAATGACCGAATAGTGCAGCGGCTCCGGTTGCTCTTCTGTTTTCTCGCTTTTTGGAATCTGCTGTCCGGCCCTTGCGAGCTTGCCGCGAGGGCTCTCCGGAATCGGATTGTTGGCTGTGTAGCGGAAGGGCTCCGGCAGCTCTGCTGCTTTCTCGCCGTTGGGATCTTGTTCGTTCGCATCCGTCATACAGCATCCTGTCTTCCCGATTGTCCGCAATCCAAGTCTATCGGATCATTAACATTGGACCACACTTCCCCCGCCGTGAAAACCGCGGGCGGCCCTGCGCGGCCTTCTTTGCGTTGACTCCGGGCCAGGATTCGGTTATTCTAAACTCCTTGCGCGGTGTTGCGCCTGGGGTCTGTGGGTACTCACCCGGACCCGGCTGGTCGATGCCCTGGAGGGATCGGCTGGAGCAGGCCACCGGCGGTTGGATGCGCGGGCTTTTGCGCGAATTCAGCCGAACCAGAGCCCTTTGAGGGCCAACCCCGCTGCTCTCACCCGAACAAACTTGTTTGGACGTGGGTGGATGAGGCCCGTGCGTTTTTGGCGTGGGCAAATGCGGTTTTTGCGCGGGAGTTTTTGGCCGGGGCGGGCAGGTTTTTTCGAGAGAGCAGGAGTGAAATGGGTACCTTTGTTCCGAGCGGGAAGAATATCGACCGCAAATGGTTTGTGGTGGATGCCAGCGGGCAGACGCTGGGGCGGCTGGCGACCAAGGCTGCCAGCGTGCTGAGCGGCAAGCTGAATCCCCAGTATGTACCGTACATCGATGTGGGCGACCACGTGATCGTCATCAACGCGGAGAAGGTGCGGCTGACCGGCCTGAAGGCCGAGAAGAAGCTATATCGCCGCTATACCGGCTTTCCCGGCGGCCTGCGCGAGGAGTCGTTTGTACGGCTGCTGAACCGCAAGCCGGAGGCGATCCTGGAGCAGGCCATCAAGGGAATGCTGCCCAAGAGCAAGATGGGCAGGCAGATGGGAACCAAGCTGAAGGTCTATCGCGGCGACAAGCATCCCCACCAGGCGCAACAGCCGGTGGAGTTGGAGATTGGGTAAGAACAGGGACTAGGGACTTAGGGACTAGGGTATGGCTGGGCGCTTTGGGCGAGCCCGGCGGAGAGAGCGGAGAATGGCAGATCTGGTTCAGTATTACGGGACGGGACGGCGCAAGGCGGCGATCGCCCGCGTCTTTCTGCGTCCCGGAACGGGCGAGTGGAAGGTCAACGGCAAGGCATTCGATGAGTACTTCGTGACCGAGCAGCAGCGCGTAGCGGCAAAGCGCACCCTGGTTCTGGTGGAGCTGGCCGGCAGCTTCGACGTGGTGACCACGGTGAAGAGCGGCGGCGTCTCTTCGCAGGCCGATGCGGTGAAGTTGGGCGTTGCCCGCGCGCTGATCGAGTTCAATCCGGAACTGCGCAAG
>Ga0181539_1004484_pt1 | contig 11948 bp, 9 predicted proteins | sample PEATcosm2014_Bin_46_FD_119767 | JGI IMG/M metagenome (GOLD analysis project Ga0181539, IMG submission 119767) | Peatland microbial communities from MTU Mesocosm Facility, Houghton, MI, USA - PEATcosm2014_Bin23_60_metaG | ecosystem: Environmental > Terrestrial > Soil > Wetlands > Peat | place... | reverse complement strand
GAAAGATCCAATCCAGCGTGCAACATGGTGGTGGGACCTCCTTCGGTGTGGTTCCGGAGAGAACCCAAGTTCTCACCGGGGGAGGTCCCCCTTCATGGCATTCTCAGTGGCGGTGTGCGTCCCCGACGTTGCTGAACCACTCGACTCGCGCTGGCTGGGGAACATCAGCCTTGGCGAACGCGGGGCCGAGTTGGGAGACCATGAACTCCTCCTGGTCGGCCTTGGACTCCCACACCTCGACGACAACCAGCTTGTCGCCCGACTCTCCGGCGATGTGGCTCAGCATGCCCTTCGGCCAGTGCTCCCAATCCGAGGAACCGTCCCAGCCGAGGAGATGGTTCACCTTGTTGTAGATGTTGACCGCATCGGGTGCGGTGAATTCGAGAACGATGACGTCGGCCACAGGTGCCCCCAAGTCGTTGTTCAGGTTAGGAAGTTGCCAGGAGGATGACCTTAACGGCGGCTTCGCGTCGACCGGCCGCTGCGGGAAAGCGTCGCGGAACAGCGATCTCGCCGGAGGCCGGGCCGGAATCGAACTCGGGTCCGGGAACCTTGACGAACGACTCTCCAGTCGCGGCCCGCACCCACGTCGCCGCGATCCAGGGTCGCCGCCGCTCGGTGGTCGTTTGCGTTGGGTATCCGGCGACCCGCGGGACGATCACGAGTGGAGCCTGTGCTACGACCCCAAAAGCGCGAAGTTGTCGAAGTCCGCGATCGTGCTGTCGGCTTCGCTGGACGTTGCCTGAACCCGGGCGCTACTTGCGCCGTCAGGACCTTTCGGACGCGTGGCGAGTGGCCTGCACCGCCATCGGTCTCATGTCGTGGTCGAAGGACCATCCCGAGGGCATCCGGCCACATGATCTCCGGCACCACGCGGCCACGACGACAGCGCGGATACCAGGCGTGACCACGAAGGAACTGATGGCCCGTCTCGGCCACTCGAGCCCGCGTACGGTGCTCATTTACCAGCACGCCACGGAGGAACGCGACCGGGCTATCGCCGACCAGCTCGACACCCTGATCGACTCGACACAACGTGAGCCACGAGCCAAGGTCGTGAACCTGGAGCTTCGGAAATAAGCAAATAAGCAGGGTGCAGTCACAGTGACCGGTCTCATGCTCGCGACAGTTGCCTGCCCCGGAGCGGCACTTGGTGGGCACCTTCGCGACCGCCCCGTGTAACGGCACAAAGGTGCGACCGTAACCTGGCGGATCCTGACGGAGGACCACCGGCATCCGGGGTGACATGTGCACTCCAGGGTAAGTCCGTCGCCGAGGCGAGCCGGACGTTGCGACTCAGGGGAAAGGCCACCCGCGTCGAAGAGATCGGCCGCTGCGTGGGCCAGCGACAACGTGGTTACATCGATTGCCCGTGGGAGCTTGGGTTGTCGGTTCCTGGCGCGGGTAACTGAGATTGACCATTTCTTTGACCGATTTGCGCTCATTTCCGCCGCCCCGCGTACTATCGGGGTTAGCTTTCAGTGGCCCAGAGATGAAATGAACGAGTAACAGGAGCTGTGGCAAGAAGAGTCCAGCCATGTTCCACCGCTTGATCACCAGCCTTCTGGCTGCGTTGGCAGTATCGGTCTTCTGCACCGTTCCCGTCGCTCCGCCCAGTGGCGCGGCAAGAGGACCGGGCATGGATTCATTCTCGCCAGAGCGTCCTGCCGCCCGAACGGCCGGCGAGAAGGTCAGTCTCCCCGCTCTCGAGCCCTCCGGCGCCGGCCCAGCGGCTAGGCGACTCGCCGGCGGATCACTTGGCGCAGCGGCGCATGCCTCGCGGCTGCGGATCATAACGACCTCGCTCCCACAAGCGCCTATGGGAGTCCGCTATTCAGCAACTCTTACAGCATCTGGTGGTACACCCCCGTATTCCTGGAAGGTGGTTGGACGCTATCCGCTACTACCGGGTCTCCGGCTCACCCGGAGTGGCAGGATTGTTGGTTCTCCTACGGAAGGTGGCTATGACCAGTTCACGGTCAGGGTGGTCGATTCTTCAAGACCTACCCGCCAGGTAGCCAGAGCATCGTTATTGATAACGACGCCCGCCGTGCCGACACGAACCACCGATCCACCTAACTGGTCTGGCCGGGCGGACGTGGGTAAGTCTTTTACTGCCGTCATCGGAACCTTCAACGTGCCCAACATCCTTCCGTCATCTGGCCCCACCACCACATCCGAATGGGTCGGTATTGATGGCGCTACCAACTCGTCACTGATTCAGGCCGGGGTGACTGAAATGTACGACCCGACTACGAACTCAGTGAGCACCTATGCTTGGTGGGAGATACTTCCCGCGGCCAATACGCCCATTCAGATGTCGGTTAGTACGGGCGACATCTGTACCGTAACGATCTATCAGGTTTCCGGCTCGACGTGGGACATCAACTTTGAGGACAACACCAACGGGCAGACGTTCAATACGGAACAGAGTTATTACGGTCCCGAAACGAGCATGGAATGGATTGTCGAAGCTCCCATCGGTGCTTCCGGCAAAGAGGACGTGCTCGGTCATTATGCGCCAGATGTCGAGTTCACTAACATGCGGGCCACCGGGGTTACAATGACTACTACCAGGCTCATAATGAAACAAAACGGGGTTCCGGTGTCGACCCCGTCGAGCATGACGGGAGTATGGGGTATCACCGTCGGATATGGTGCCGCAGTACCTGCGACACCACCAGACCGACCCATCCCATGAGGTGATCCTCGGCCGCAGTGCCGAAGGTCGTACTTCCGATGACCCCGAGAGAGGAGCGCCGGGGAGGCGGCCACCCGCTCCGAGCGACGGATCGGGAGTCGAAGTCGTGTCCCGTAATGCGCGCTGGCATCCGCTTCGAGCGTGCCCACAAACGCCGGGTAGGTGCGGCAGTAACGGCACTTATATCTTGAGGCGGCGCCGGGAATCGAACCCGGGTACAGGGCTTTGCAGGCCCTTGCCTAAGCCACTCGGCCACGCCGCCGTCGTGCGCAACCCTACTTCGGCGAGTTCCTTCGCCGGCCGAGGCACATTTTCCGGGTTTGTGCCTCCCGGCCCGTTTCACGCCCCGATCGCGTGATAACCGCCGTCGACGTGAACGATCTCTCCCGTCGTTCGGGGGAACCAGTCCGACAACAGCGCGACGCAGGCCCGCGCGACGGCCTCGCGGTCCCGGTTGACGTCCCAGCCGAGGGGCGCCCGGTCCTCCCAGACCTTCTCGAAGCGCTCGAAGCCGGGGATCGACCTCGCCGCGACTGTGCGGACCGGTCCGGCGGCGACCAGGTTGACGCGGATCGCCTTCGACCCGAGGTCCCGGGCGAGGTATCGGGTGAGTGACTCGAGTGCCGCCTTGGCGACGCCCATCCAGTCGTAACCCGGCCAGGCGACGGTCGCGTCGAAGTCGAGCCCGACGATCGATGCACCGCCGGACGCCTCGAGCAGGCCGACGAAGGCCGACGCGAGGACCTTCAGCGAGTACGCGGAGATCTCGACGGCGGTCGCGACATCTTCCCAATCCGCCTCGAGCATCCCGCGGCCGAGACAGGCGTCCGGCGCGTAACCGATCGAGTGGAGGATCCCGTCGAGCCGCCCGAAACGCGACTCGACCTCGGCCGCGACGCGCGCCGGATGCTCAGGGTTGGTGACGTCGAGCTCGAGCACGTCGGTCGGTTGCGGGAGCCGGCGGGCCATCCGCTCGGTGAGGGACATCCCGCGGCCGGCACCGGTGAGCACCAGCTCGGCGCCTTCGGTCTGGGCGAGGTGGGCGACGGCGAACGCGATCGAATCCTCGGTGAGGACGCCCGTCACGAGGATCTTCTTCCCGTCGAGCAGGCCCAAGGCTTCCCCCTCCCGGTTGAGGCGCCGGAGGACCGGCGCTCGGGACACTACTGGTGGTGCCCCGGGCCGTCCATCGGATGCCCACGCGCCGTCCCGCCCGCGTCGTCGCCCTGCCTCACGACCTGGTGGCGCCCACCCGAGGATCCGACGCCCGACGTGCCTGTGCCGCGACGCGAGACCCGGCCGGCGGAGGCCGCCGGCCGGATCTCAGAGTTGCTTCGTGGCGGCTGACGCCACCGTCGGGACTACGGTGCCGACTCGATCTTCGCTCCTGCGGGCAGGGCGAACAGGCTCGAGGGGGGCGACCCGGAGAAGCCCGTGAGCGTAACCTGTTCCAAGGTGCCCTCGCCGAAGTAGGCGAAGACGCCGCCGTTCGTCACGCAGTAGGTCGGCTTCGTGGAGGTGAGGTCGATGGTGACGCACTTCGAGGCCTGGCCGGCGAAGGTCTTCGTGAAGGACGTGTACCCCTTCGCCCCGGACTCATAGGACTCGATCTCCGGGAGCACCTCGCCAGGCTGGAAGAAGCCGAGGTCCGTCGACGCCACCGACTTTGTCTCGGGCACGCAGATGTTCATGCCGGCGGCGGCCGTGCATCCCCAGTCCTTGGTCCCGAGCTCGATGAACTCGAACTTGCCCGCGGATTCGGCAAAGCTCAGGACGAAGTCCGGTGGCTTCTGCGCGTAGGTGAAGGTCGCGTTCACTGACGACGTCTTGACCGTGTACGTGGCCGAGAGGGTCGCCTTCTCCTCTTTCTGCAGAGCGCCGGTGATGTTCTTGATCGACGAGGACGAACCCTTCGGCTTGGGCTTCTTCGCCGCGACAGACGTCGCCGAAACGGCGGTCGCCAGCATGCCCGTGACGCAGAGCGCGGCGACGACGACGAAACCGGAGCGTCGTGCCCATCCCCGGACACGTAACGGTGGAACTGTGCGCATGGAACACCACTTCCCCCCGAAGGACTTCCGGGTGTTGGAGAACCGATCTGGACAGGTAAATGCTAACCACGTGCAACGATCTTCGTGCCGGGGGGCACAATGTCTTGGGCGCGCGTCGCCGCGCTCAAGCGCCGGGCCGCGTCATCAGGACCGCCCGGCTTGCGGGTTCGTCTCCTCGAGGTACGGATCTGGCGCGCGCCGCCGCTTCCGCCTCCATCCGGCTCCAGGGCCGGCGGGTGACCGGTCCGATCCCGAACCGGACGATCGAGGTCAGCCGACCGGGCTGATCTGCGGGGTGCGGCCCGACAGGCGCGTGTAGAGCGCCGCGGTCTCGGGATGCACGCCGCGCAACGGGTCGCCGTCGATCTCGAGGACGAGCGCGAGGTGGCGCAGGGTCGCCTCGACCCCGGCGCGGTCGCCCGCCGCGTCGGCGGCCTCCATGAGCAGTCGGTGGAGCCGCTCGTCCCACGGCGTGGCGCGCAGGGCCCGCTGTGCCGCCCAGATCGCGTCGTCGGGACGTCCGGCGCCGAGCGCGAACCTCCCCAGACCGAGCGCGCACGCGACGATTGCGTGCTCGATCTCGACGGCATATCCCTCGAGCGCGGTCCACTGGCCCTGATGGAGATCGAGGAACGGCCGGCCGCGCACGAGCTCGAGGGCATCGTGCCACGCCGCGGGGTCGTCTCGGGCCGCGAGGGACTTGAAGCGCTCCCAGTCCGTCGTGACGTCGGCGATGCGGTGGCGCTCGCCGGACTTGCGCAGGCGGGGCCGGCCGTCCGGCGTGAAACCGAGGGCCCGGCGCGCTTCGCTCAGGCGGTTGGCAATCGTCTGGGTCGGCATCCGTCGTTCCGGCCACAGGGCCGTCTCCCACGCCGCGGTCGTCGCGCCCTCGGGGTGCATCGCGAGGTAGACGACGAGCTCGGTGAGCCGCGGATGCCCGGCGAGCGGGAACGCCGAGCCGCGGATCTCCACGGGGCCGAGGATGGCGACCTCGATCGGACCGGACCCGGCGGCGATCCCCGGGAGCGCGTCGCCCCGGTCGGGCGTCGCAGTCGCCGCCGCCTTGCGCGGTCCGGGAGAGCGCAGGTACACGGCGCAGCGATCCCGTCTCCCGGCGACGAGGATCGCTCGGGCCGCCGGGTGCGCGGCGGGAACGACGATCCCCGAGGCGGGGTGGCGGTGGACCGCGGCGACGAGCCGTTCGAGGTCGTCATCGGCGCACGGTGTGCCGACGAAGACGGCGACGGGATCGGTCGACTCGGCGAGGGCGGCGAAGATCGCGGCGATCGCCGGCACGCGGGCGGCCCGCGGCGGGCCGAGGTCGCCGACGACGAGGACCCGGGCGCGCCGGATCCTCGACGACGAGGCGGAGCGGATGACCGCGTCGATGACCCGGTCGACGTCGCCGGCGGGCCCGACGACCGAGGTGCACTCCGCGGCGACGAGGTCGACGAGGTAGGCGGGGCCGCCCTCGTTCGGCACGGTGACGAGACAGAGCTTGCCTGCCTCCGTCGCGTCGCCCGTCCGCGTCCGGCCGGAGTGCTCGTCGTACGCGAACGTCCAGGTCGGGCGCACGGTGCCGTCACCGAGGGGCGGGCCGAGGCGGACGCCGGTGTCCGACGCCAGTGCGAGCTCGTGACGCGTCAGCTCGTAGACGACGGGTCGTTCGTCGCGTTCGGGTCCGAGCGAGGGAGCGACGAACTCGGCGATCGCGTCGGTGAACGGGCGGTAGAGCGCGCGCCCGTCGTCGCGATCGGCGGGCGAACCGAGCCGGGGCTCATCTCCGAGGGCGTGAGGATGCCCGACCGCCCCGGAGACGTTCCCTAGCCGCTCGCCGCCCACCGATGCCGCTTCTCGCATCTCGCGTCCCCCGTTGGAGGGTCCGGGGACCCTGCCGCAGTTGCCGATCGGACCCGCCCGATCTCACGCCAGCATCGATGGGCGCCGTACCGTTTCTTCTACCGCCCCGCCGGTCCGGGCGCCAGATGAGAACGGGTCATCGTCGCCGATGGGCGGCCAAATCGGCCGGGTTCCGGCGACGATGCGGTTGCTATACTTTGCGCAGCGGTTTGTCGAACGGAAGGTCGTCTGAACGTGGGCTCCGCGCCCACGTTCTTGTTTTTCGGAGCAGTTCGGTGGTTGGTGGGAATCGACGGGGCCAGCGGGGACGATGGCGACAGGAAAGACGGACGTGGCGAGGGGTGCGTGGTCGGCGGATGCCGCCGACGAGCTGGAACGCGCTATCGCGTCGGTTGTCGAGTCCACGGGCCACGAGCTCGTCGACGTCGAGTCGGGGGGCGGCGTCCTTCGGGTGACGGTCGAGCGCAGCGCGAACCTCGACCTCGACGACCTCGCCGAGGTCTCGCGCTTCGTCTCGGCGTTGCTCGACGAGCGGACCGACCTCGCCCCGGCCGGCCGGTACGAGCTCGAGGTTTCCAGCCCCGGAGTCGAGCGGCGGCTGCGCCGACCGGCGCACTTCGTGCGGGCCCGGGGCGGGCGCGTCGCGGTCCGGACCGTCGCGGGCACGCCGGGGGACCGGCGCACCGAGGGCGTGCTGCGCGACTGCGACGAAGAAGCGGTGACGATCGTCGACGACGCCGCTGTCGAGCACCGGATCCCGTACACGGCGATCGAGCGCGCCCACACCGTTTTCGACTGGCGTGCCGCGCTCGCCGGCGGGCGTGGCGGACCGGGTCCGGTGGCGACGGGGGGTCCCGCTTCATGAGCACGACGAACTTCGAGTTCCTCGACGCCCTCCAGCAGATCGCGCGCGACAAGGGCATCGCCGTCGAGACGCTCCTCGAGGCGCTCGCCAACGCGCTCGTCGCCGCCTACAAGCGCCAGCCTGACGCCGCCGAGGAGGCCTTCGTCACGATCGACTCCGACTCCGGCGAGATCCGCGTCTACGGACAGGAGCTCGACGAGGACGGCAACGTCGTGCGCGAGTGGGACGACACCCCGAACGACTTCGGCCGCATCGCCGCCCAGGCCGCCAAGCAGGTCATCCTGCAACGCATCCGCGAGGCCGAGCGCGACCTCAAGTACGAGGAGTACGCCGGGCGCGAGGGCGACATCGTGACCGGGATCATCCAGCAGAGCGACAACCGCTACACGCTGCTCGACCTCGGAAAGGTCGAGGCGCTGCTCCCGCAGGCTGAGCAGGTCCCCTACGAGCGCTACGACCACGGCGCGCGCCTGAAGGCCTACATCGTCGAGGTCCGCAAGACCTCGAAAGGACCCCAGATCGTCGTCTCGCGCAGCCACCCCGGGCTCATCAAGCGGCTCTTCGAGCTCGAGGTGCCGGAGATCTCGAACGGCGTCGTCGAGATCAAGGCGTGCGCCCGGGAGCCGGGACACCGCACGAAGATCGCCGTGTGGTCGAACGACCCGAACGTCGACCCGGTCGGCGCCTGCGTCGGCGCGCGGGGCGCCCGGGTCCGGATGGTGACGAACGAGCTGCGCGGTGAGAAGGTCGACATCGTGCCGTACTCCGACGAACCCGCCGAGTTCGTCGCCCGCGCTCTCCAGCCCGCCCGAGTGAAGGAGGTCCGACTCGACGAGGAGACCGGGACGGCGACGGTCATCGTCCACGACTTCCAGCTCTCCCTCGCCATCGGCAAGGAGGGCCAGAACGCCCGGCTGGCGGCCCGCCTCACCGGATGGCGGATCGACATCAAGAGCGAGACCCAGCTCGCCGAGGAGGAGAGCGGAGTGTCGCCGGTCGACTGGGCCGAGGGCGAGTGGCTGCAGAACGAGTCGGGCGAGATGGTCTTCCAGCCCGCCGGTGGCGGTGCGCCCGTTTCGATGGCCGAATGGGCCGAGGGCGGCGGACCGGAGGGCACCGAGGTGCCGACGCCGGGCGAAAGCTCCGCCGAGGGGGAGGCCGCGGCGGGTGAGGCTACTGCGGCGCCGGTCGAGGCTCCCGCCGAGACGCCCGTCGAGGGAGCCGCTGCCGGGGAAGTCCCCGCCGAGGGCAGCGTCGCCAGAGATGCCGTCGAGGTCGCGGGCGCGGCCGACAGCGCGCCCGACGAGAGCTCCTAGCGGTTCGCCGGTGCCCGTTCGGGATCGCCGGCCCGCCCATCCGATGCTTGCGAGCACCTCACCGGGCACGGCGCGAGCCGTCGTGTGCCAGGATGGATGGAGCTGTCGCGAGCCGGGGGTCTGGCGTGCGACCTCTGCCGTGAGAAGGGGCTGTCGAGAACTTGGCTAGGAAAATCCGCGTCTACGAGCTCGCGCGAGAGCTCGGCCTGACGAACAAGGAGGCGCTCGACCTCTCTTTGTCGCTCGGCATCGGCGTGAAGAGCCACTCGTCCTCGATCGAGGACGCCCAGGCGGACCGCGTCCGGCGCAAGGCCGAGCGTGAGGGGCTGATCCGGGAAGCCCAGCCTGAGCCGGAGCCGGTCGCGGAGCCCGCGCCGAAGCCCGCCAAGCAGGCAAAGCCCGCCGCGCGGCGCACCCCTGCTCCCGAGCCTGTTTCGGAACCGGAGCCGGTCCCCGAACCGGCGCCCGTGTCCCAGGTTCACCGCGTCGTTCGCAGCCGCCCGGCTTCCGAGCTCGGAGAGGCGCCGCCCGTCCCCGCCGCCCGCCTCGCCGCGCCGAGCCGACCGGCCGCGTCGCGCGAGACGGCCCCGACCCGCCCGGCACCGTCGCGTGCCGCAGCCCCGCCCGAAGCCCCGGCACGCCGTCCGCTCACGAGTTCGACGGGCAAGCCGATCCCGCCCCCGCCCGGCCCGCCGCGTCCGGCTGGTCGTCCGATCCCACCCCCGCCCGGCATGCGGTCGTCGGGGCCGTCACCAGGTCTTCGTCCGGCGTCCCCCGGGGGACCCCGCGGCGGTGGATTCGGTGCCCGGTCAGCGCCGGGTGGCGCGCCGCGCACCGGCTTCGGCGGCGGTCGCCCCGGCGGCGGCTACGGCGGCCGTCCCGGTGGCGGGATCGGCCAGGGCCGCCCGCCCGGTGCGGGGGGCCCGCCCTCCGGTGGGACGCGCGGCGGACCGGGAGGACGGTCGCGCGCCCCGCAGCGGCGCGCCCAGCGGCGGCGCCGCGTCGTCGAGGAGCTCGAGCCGATCCAGGTCTCGACGTACGTGCCTTCGAACGCGCCGGTGCCGGACCACGAGGTCATCATCGAGCGGGGCAGCACCCCTCAGGAGCTGGGACCGAAGCTCAACCGGTCGGCCGGCGACGTCATCCGGTTCCTTTTCCTCCAGGGCGAGGTCGTGACGGCGGCCCAGTCGCTCTCCGACGACATGATCGAGCTGTTCGCGGTCGAGATCGGGGCCCGGGTCACCCTGGTCGACCCGGGCGAGGAGCAGGAGGCGGCGCTCCAGGCGCGCTTTTTCTCCGACGAGGCGGCCCCCGTCGACGCCGCGACGCTGCGCCCTCGTCCGCCGATCGTGACGGTGATGGGCCACGTCGACCACGGCAAGACGCTGCTCCTCGACCGGATCCGCCAGACGAACGTCGTCGACACCGAAGCGGGCGGGATCACCCAGCACATCGGCGCCTACCAAGTCGAGCGCGGCGGCCAGCTCGTCACCTTCATCGACACCCCCGGCCACGAGGCCTTCACCGCGATGCGCGCCCGCGGCGCCCAGGTGACCGACATCGTCGTGCTCGTCGTCGCGGCGGACGACGGGGTGATGCCCCAGACGGTCGAGGCGATCAACCACGCCAAGTCGGCGGGCGTGCCGATCATCGTCGCCGTGAACAAGGTCGACAAGGACGGGGCGGACCCGAACCGGGTCCTCCAGCAGCTCTCCGAGCAGGGCCTCGTACCCGAGGTCTGGGGCGGCGACACGATCACCGTCGAGACCTCGGCGCTCCAGGGGCTCGGCATCGACGACCTGCTCGACCAGATCGCCGTGCTCTCCGAGGTCCTCGAGCTCCGGGCGAGCCCCGACGCGCCGGCCCGCGGGGTCGTGCTCGAGGCGAACCTCGACGTCGGCCGCGGTCCCGTGGCGACGGTCATCATCCAGTCCGGGACGCTGCGCGTCGGCGACACGATCGTCGCCGGCCCGGCCTGGGGCAAGGTCCGGGCCCTTATCGACGAGCACGGCGACCAGCTGAAGGAGGTGCTGCCCTCGATGCCGGCCCAGGTGCTCGGCCTGTCCGAGCCGGCGAGCGCCGGCGACGAGCTGCGCGCGACGGGGGATCTCGGGATCGCCCGCACGATCGGCGAGGCCCGGGAGCAACGCCAGCGCTACGCCGGCTACGCGCCCTCGCCCTCGGCCCCGGCCTCGGGCGCCAAGCTCGAGGACATCTTCGAGCAGATCCAGCGCGGTGAGACGACGACGCTCAACCTCGTCCTCAAGGCGGACGTCCAGGGTTCGCTCGAGGCGGTGACCGAGAGCCTGCGCCGGCTCGAGCGCGACGACGTGAAGATCGCCTTCGTCCACCGAGCGGTCGGCGGCATCACCGAGTACGACGTCCAGCTCGCCGTGGCGGCCGCGGCGACGATCCTCGGATTCAACGTCCGGCCGGACCGGCGGGCCCGCGAGCTCGCCGAGACCCAGGGCGTCGAGATCCGCACCTACGAGATCATCTACAAGCTCGTCGAGGACATCGAGGCGGCGATGGTCGGCATGCTCGCGCCGGTCTTCGAGGAGGTCGTGACGGGCGAGGCCGAGGTGCGCGAGATCTTCCGCGTGCCCCGCGTCGGCGCCGTCGCCGGGTGCTACGTGCTGAACGGGACGATCACCCGGGGATCCAAGGTCCGGTTCCTGCGCGACGGCACGGTTATCTGGAAAGGCACGATCACCTCGCTGCGCCGCTTCAAGGACGACGCCCGCGAGGTGCAGGCCGGTTTCGAGTGTGGCGTCGGCCTGTCGGACTTCCAGGACCTGCACCAAGGCGACATCATCGAGACCTACGAGGAACGCGAGATCCCGAGAAGCTGATCGCTGATTGCCGGCCCCCATCGTGGCGGCAGGACAGGAGAGGAACGAGGATGCGCCGCCGCGGTCCGGTGCGACCCTACCAACGGCTCGTTCGCGTGAACGCGCTCGTTCACGAGGTTCTCGCCGAGGAGATCGAACGGCTGGCCGACGCCGACGACCGGCTCGCCCTCGTCACGATCACGGACGTCGCCTGCGATGGAGACCTGCGCCACGCCGTCGTCTATCTCGCCTCGCTGGCGCCCGGCGCGGCGGAGGCCCTCGAGGAGCGCCGGCGCGGCCTCCAGCGGGCGATCGCCTCCCAGG
>Ga0181539_1004483_pt1 | contig 11948 bp, 9 predicted proteins | sample PEATcosm2014_Bin_46_FD_119767 | JGI IMG/M metagenome (GOLD analysis project Ga0181539, IMG submission 119767) | Peatland microbial communities from MTU Mesocosm Facility, Houghton, MI, USA - PEATcosm2014_Bin23_60_metaG | ecosystem: Environmental > Terrestrial > Soil > Wetlands > Peat | place... | reverse complement strand
TGACGCCGGAGGAGCGGGCGGAAGCGCGGCGATCCCTCGGGCTCGCGGACGACACCTCGGTCCTGTCGTTCGTCGGCCAGGACACGCACCGCAAGGGGCTCGACGTGGCGACCCGGGCCGTGAGCCTCCTGGTCCGACAGGGCCGCAAGGTCGTGCTGCTCAACGTCGGCAACTCCACTCCGTCGACGGACCAGGTCCACAGCTTCGGGATCGTCGACGCGCCGACCAAGCGGAGGATCCTCGTTGCCTCGGACGTGTTCTTCCTGCCGACCCGCTACGAGGGGTTGCCGCTGGTCGTCCAGGAGGCGGCCGCCCTCGGGCTGCCGGTCGTGACGACGGCGGCGGCCCACGTGGAATGGGGGACGCCGGGCAGGGACTTCGTCCTCGTCTCGCCGAACACCCCCGAAGCGGCCGCGGAAGCACTTGCCCCCCTCCTGGGATCGGAGGAGGCCCGGCACGCCCTCGCCGAAGGGGGTCGCCGAGAGCTCGGCAGCCGCCGCTACGACGTGCAGGCGAGGGAGTATCTCGCGCTCTTCCGCGAGCTCCTCGCCGGCACGGCGGCCTAGGGCGCGGCCCGCGGGGACCCCGCGGGGAGGTCCAGGCTGTCGGCCGGCGGGGGGATCGGGATCTCCCGCGGCGGCAGGGCCCGCCGCACCCGTTCCAGGGCGATCCGGCAGTACTCCTCCGACGAATCGATGTGCAGGTAGTGCCGGCCCAGGCGGCGCGCCACGGCGGCGACGGTGCCGGTCCCGCCGAACATGTCGACGACGACGTTCGCCCGGTAGCTGTAGAACTTGACCAGGCGTTCGATGAGCTCCTCGGGGAACGGCGCGGGGTGCCCGCTCCGCTTCCGCTCGGGAGGGATCCGCCAGAAGCCGTCGGAGCACCGCTCGAACTCCCGGGCCCCGATGTCGACGAGGGAGCGGTCCCCGGGGAGGTTCCACTGGTCCTTCGAGAATACCAGGACGTACTCCCAGGACGGGACGACGTGCGGATTCGAGGGGCTGCGCCAGCTCCCCCACGCCGTGCGGCGCCCCATCGTCTGCTTGTACCAGATGATCTCCGTCCGCATGATGTACCCGAGCTGGCGCAGGTCGGTAGAGAGGTCGTGGTGGATCGGCCGGAACTCCTTGATCGAGGTCGGGGCGACGTTGAGGACGAACCGGCCCCCGGGGACCAGGACCCGATGGAGCGATTGCCACACCCCGCGGAGCCACGCAAGATACTGTTCGGGCGAGAGATCGTCGGAGTACCCGCGGTACGGGATCTTCACGTTGTACGGGGGACTCGTGATCGCGAGATGGACCGAATCGGCAGGGAGCCGGTCTAACACGTCGCGCGCGTCGCCCCGGACGACCCGGTCGAACGGAGAATCGACCGATCCGACGGGCCGCGCGGGGGGCATACGCTCGCCGACAGAACGGGGGCGGATGAGCGTTCGCCCGGCCCCCGCGCCCCGGGCGACGACGACGTCCGGAGGACGCGTTGCCGGACCCATGGCCCCGGGCAACTGGCCACATTAACGGTATAATCTCCGCGCGCCCGTACGGACCGAGTTCTATGCCAGTCCAGATTGCCGTACCGAAGGAGGCCACACCGGGAGAACGGCGGGTCGCCCTCGTGCCGGAGGTCGTGCAGCGGCTGACCAAGGCGAACGTCGCCGTCGCGGTCGAGAGCTCCGCCGGCAGTGCCGCCGGCTACCCGGACGAGACGTTCCGGGCAGTGGGAGCGACCGTCGAGACGGATCGGAAGGCGCTGTTCGGCCACGCCGCGCTCGTCCTCAAGGTGCAACCGCCGACCCTCGACGAGATCGGGTGGATGGCGGCGGGCACGGTCGTCGTCGCCCCCATGAACGCGAGCCGGAGCCTGGACCGGGTCGCGAAGATGCGGGACGCGAAGCTGACGTCGTTCGCCCTCGAGCTGTTGCCCCGGATCACCCGGGCCCAGAGCATGGACATCCTCTCCTCGCAGGCCACGGCCGCGGGGTACCGCGCGATGTTGATCGGTGCCTCGCTGTGCCCGAAGTTCTTCCCGATGCTCACGACCGCGGCCGGGACGATCCGGCCGTCGAAGGTCCTCGTCCTCGGCGCCGGTGTCGCCGGGTTGATGGCGATCGCGACCGCGCGCCGGCTCGGCGCCATGGTCGAGGGATACGACGTCCGGCGCGCGGCGGGCGAGCAGGTCCGCAGCCTCGGCGCGAAGTTCCTCGAGCTCCAGATCAACGCGGAAGGGGCGGGAGGGTACGCCCGGGAGCTGACGGACGACGAGAAGCGCCAGGAGCAGGCGATGGTCGCGAAGGCGGTCGCCGAGGCGGACGTCGTCGTGACGACCGCGGCGATCCCCGGACGCAAGGCCCCGGTGCTCGTCCGCAAGGAGATGGTCGCGACGATGCGCGCGGGCTCGGTCATCGTCGACCTCGCGGCCGAGACCGGAGGCAACTGCGAGCTCACGCGGGTCGGGGAGACGATCGAGGCGTCCGGGGTCACCATCGCCGGGCCGGTCAACCTTCCGAGCCAGCTCGCCTTCCATGCGAGCCAGATGTTCGCCAAGAACCTCGAGGCGTTCCTGGCGCTCCTCATCGGCAAGGACGGGGCGCTCACCACGGACTACGGGGACGAGATCCTCGCCGCGAGCCTTCTGACCCGGGACGGCACGGTGACCCACGCGCCGACGGCCGCCCTCCTCGCGGGGGGTACGTAGATGTCCGCGGATATCTGGACCGCGGTGTTCATCGCCATCCTGGCCGCGTTCACCGGCTATGAGGTCATCAGCCGGGTGCCGGTCCTCCTGCACACGCCGCTGATGAGCGGCTCGAACTTCATCCACGGGATCGTCCTGGTCGGCGGGATCGTGGCGCTCGGGATCGCCACCACGTCGCTCGAGCGGGCCATCGGGTTCGTCGCGACGGTGATGGGCGCGATGAACGTCACGGGCGGTTACGCGGTCACCGAGCGGATCCTCGCGATGTTCGGACGGGCCAAGAAAGGAGGAGGCGGTTCATGAGCGCCTGGCTTTCTCCGACGATCGACGCCATCTACGTCGTCGCGGTGATCGCGTTCATCCTCGGCCTGAAGGCGCTGAGCGGGCCCGAGACGGCGCGCCGGGGGATCCTCGTCGCCGGGGCGGCGATGCTCCTCGCGGTCGCCGTGACGTTCTTCAGCCCCGGGCTCTCCAACTTCGCGCTGATCGCGATCGCCGTGATCATCGGCGCGGGCGGGGGATACTACTGGGCCCGCGTCGTGAAGATGACGGCGATGCCGCAGATGGTCGCCATCTACAACGGCATGGGCGGGGGCGCGGCGGCGGCGATCGCCGCGGTGACGCTCCTCATGTCGATCGGGAACCGGGCGACCGCGGGGCTGAGCGTCGCGGGCGCCGTCATCGGGTCGATCTCGATCTCGGGGAGCATCATGGCGTTCCTCAAGCTCCAGGGGTGGATCCCGTCGAAGGCGATCGCCTATCCCGGCCGGCAGCCGATCGGCTACGGGGTCCTCGTGGTCGGGGTCGGGTTCGGGGTCTACGCGGTCGTCGTCAGCCAGGTGTTCTGGCTCCTTCCGTTCTACGTCATCCTCCTCGTGTACGGTGTCCTGCTCACGATCCCGATCGGCGGGGCCGACATGCCGGTCGTCATCTCGCTCTTCAACGCCTTCACGGGGATCGCGGTCGCGCTCGACGGGTTCGCGCTCGTCAACGGGCCCCTCGGGGACGCGGGCTACGCGATGGTGATCGCGGGGATGCTGGTCGGATCGGCGGGCTCGCTCCTCACGATCCTGATGGCCCGCGCGATGAACCGCTCGATCTACAACGTGATGTTCGGGGCGTTCGGGGCCGTCGAGGAGACCGGCACGCAGGTCCAGGGCTCGCTCAAGCCGATGGAGGCGTCCGACGTCGCGGTCATGATGGAGTACGCGGGCCAGGTGATCATCGTGCCCGGCTACGGGATGGCGGTCGCCCAGGCGCAGCAGAAGGTCAAGGAGCTCGCCGACACCCTCGAATCGAAGGGGGTCGTGGTGAAGTTCGCGATCCACCCGGTCGCGGGCCGGATGCCCGGCCACATGAACGTGCTGCTCGCGGAGGCGGGGATCTCCTACGACAAGCTGTTCGACCGCGACGAGATCAACGCGGAGTTCGAGCACACCGACGTCGCCCTCGTCATCGGGGCGAACGACGTCGTCAACCCCGCGGCCCACCGCCAGGGGAGCCCGCTCTTCGGGATGCCGATCCTCGACGTCGAGCAGGCGAAGAACGTCATCGTCATCAAGCGCGGCCAGGGGAAGGGGTTCGCGGGGATCGAGAACGACCTCTTCTACCGGGACAACTGCCACATGCTCTACGGCGACGCCCAGTCGGCCGTCGGGAAGCTCGTATCGGCCCTGAAGAAGGCGTAGGTCCCCGATGCCTCGGCGCTCCGGCGCGCCGGCCCGCCCGCGCGGGCCGGTGCGCTCTCTCCGCGTGCGGACGGCGGGGCCCGGCGACCTCCCGCTCCTGGTCGAGCATCGCCGCCGGATGTGGGAGGACATCGGAGGCCGCCGCCGGACCGACCTCGACCGGGCCGACCCGGCCTACCGACGGTGGGTCCGTCGGGAGCTCGCGTCCCACCACTTCTTCGCGTTCGTCGCCGAACGGTCCGACGGCCGGCCCGTCGGCAGCGGCGCGCTCTGGCTGGTCCCGTCGCAGCCCCGCCCGGGCCGCCTCGGTCGGCTCCGGATGCCGTACGTGATGTCGATGTACACGGACCCGGCGTTCCGGGGCCGGGGGGTCGCGACCCGGCTCGTCCGGAGGATGGTCCGCTGGGCGCGCGACCGGGGGTACGCCCGGATCTTCCTCCACGCCTCGACGATGGGCCGCCCCGTCTACGCCCGGTTCGGCTTCGCGCCGGGCAACGAGATGCGCCTCGACCTAGCTCGGCGAGGTCGCCGGGGGCCGGGCCGGCCCGATCCCTGCGAGCGCTGACCGCTCGCGCCGCGCCCCGCGCCAGAGGTCGACGAAGAGCCCCACGAGCAGCGCCGTCAGCACGGCGTCGAGGAGGTCGGTCGGCCAGTAGATGCCCCACCCCGACCCGACGACGTTCAGCGCGAGGTCGTAGTTCATGGCCCCCACGAGGGCGATCCCCCAGAGCCACCAGCGCTCCCGGTGGCCGACGAGGACGACCGGCAGCAGCCAGAGGAGGATGCTGAACGAGAGGAACTGCGTCAGCAGCGCCACGCCCGTGAGGGCGATCGCCGCCGACCGGAGCGGGGAACGCACCGTGAGGAACGCCGCAACCACGATCCCGAGCGTCAGCACGGCCTGGGCGACCGGCAGCGCCATCCCGCCCGGGAGCGCGTGCGCGTTGAGCAGTATCCCGAAGGCGTTCAGCGAGAACGAATGCCGCGACACCTGGGAGAGGAACACCACGTCGACGAACGCCGCCCCCCACCGAGCGTAGGTGAGGCCCGTGACGGTCACGAACGTCACGACCGCGATCCCCGCCAGGAGGAAGCGCCGGGGTCGCGCCCCCGAGGAGGCGAGGACGGCGAACATCGACGGGAACCTCGCGGTCGACAGGAACCCGCCGACGATCGGACCGAAGGCGCCGGGGCGCCGGGCGAGGAGGACCGCGAGCAGCACGGCCACGGGGACGATCGCGTTGCTCGCCCCGTCGATCTGGCTCGACACGAGGGGGAAGTAGATCGGCGAGACGGCGGCGACCAGCGTGAGGTAGCGTCGGTCGTCCTCCGCCAGCAACCACACGAGCGGAACGAGGGCGAGGGCGACGATCCCCCAGACGGCGGCGACGCCCGCGGCACCGCCGAGGCTGCCGGCCGCGTCCAGGAGCACGGCCGCGAGCCCGTACGGGATCGCGACCGAAGCGCCGCAGTCCGTGACGGTGAACGGATTGCCCCCGGCCCAGAACGCCCGGCCCGAGTCGACCATCGCGAGGAGGTCCGCCGTGCCCGTGCCGGGGTGGCAGGCGTACAGCCCGGTGGCGAGGTCGAACCCGACCACCAGGGCGTACCCTGCGGCCACGACCGCGGCGACGTGGACCCAGGTCCACCTCCGGAACGCCCCCGGGCCGGCGAACCGTCCGACCGTGCGGGAGACGATCCGCGCGCCGGGGCGGCCCGGGGCGGAGCGCTCGAGGAGGAGGGCGAGGCTCACCGCCGCGAGGACGACCGTGAGCAGAACCGTGAGGCCGTTGTAGAGGGTGAACGTCACGGGCCGAGCGCCGGTGGGAGAGGGGCCCGTTATTAGAACGCTCTTCCCCCGGACGGGAAGAGGTGGGCGCGGCCAGATTCGAACTGGCGACCTTCACCGTGTCAGGGTGACGTCATAACCACTAGACTACGCGCCCGCCGCGCGGGCGACCACCGACGCCCCGCTCTTATCCCTAGCGGGAGCGCCGCCGGTTCATCCGTAGCCGCCGGGGAATTGGCCCGGGTCGGTGCGGTCGTTCCACGGGTAGTAGCCCATCGACTCGCGCTGCGACTCGGTCGACTCCTGCCGGAGCCCCCCCTGGAACGAACCGTAGACCTCCCGCACCTGCTCCTCGATCGACCGCGCCCGCTCGAGCGCCCGGCGCAGGTGGGAGGCGTCGAGGTACTCGCTCCCCGAGACCGCGGCGATGTCGCCCGCGGTCCGGATCAGCCCCCCGAGCTCCCGGAGCCGGAGCGTGAGCGCGTTGCGCCGGCCGTCGAGCGCCTCGGCGCGTCGCCGCGCCTCCTTGATCAGCTCGAGGACGGCCTCCCGGGTGGCGGGGCGGATGCGCCCATCGACGGCGATCTCCTGGGCGCAGAACTGGGCCAGGCGGAGGCGGTTCGCCGGGGTGTCGGGCATCGCGGTCTCGAGCAGCACCTCGTAGCCCGAGCCGGCGATCCGGGAGCGGAGCGGGGAGAGGATCCGGTGGAGGTCCTGGATGTTCGCGGCCGCGACGAGGATGAAGTCGCACGGCACCCCGTCGACGCGGACGGCCGCCCCCCCGGACTGGGGGTTGCGCCCGCTGATCGGGAACCGCTTCTCCTGCATCCCGGTCAGGATGTGCCGCTGGAGGAACCCGAGGTGGGGGAGCTCGTCGATGAACAGCACGCCCTCGTGCGACTCGTGGATCGCCCCGGCGATCACCCGCTCGTACGGAAGGGTCCCCAGCTGGGGGTGCCCGCCGTACGGGTCGTGCCGCACGTCGCCCAGGAGCTCCGTTTCGCTCGACCCCGTGGCCATCACGAACGTGATCCGGTCCAGCTTGACGAGGACCTTGCGGGGGCTCTCGTGCTGGAGCGTGCGGCGCCGCTCGAGGGCGCGCTGGTCCAGGACCTTGATCCGGTCCCCCGCCCGCTCGTACGCGACGACCTCCTCGACCCCGTTGCGGAGCCGGGTCGTGCGGACCGACTCGAGCGGGTTCCCGCCGGGGCTGACGGTCAGCTCGAGGATGCCGCCGACCAGGTCGCGGAACGGGTTGCCGCTCCCCGCGACGCCGGGCATGACCTGCTTCGGGTTGTTGCAGCTGGGACAGTACCGCTCGGTCGGCAGGGAGTAGAAGCTGCAGCGCGGGCACCGGTACCCCAGGCGCTCGGCGACCGAGGCCGGCGCCTCGGTCGGAGCGATCAGCTCGCCTTCCACGGACCGCGCGGCCTCGCGCTCGCGGTACACCTCGTCGCGCGTGGCGACCTCGATGCTCGGCCGCTCGGGGTTCTCCGGATTGTGGACGACGCGGAGCTCCGTTCGCGGCCGGTCCAGATGGAGAGCGAGCGCCTGGGCCGTCATCGACTTCCCGATCCCCGGGGGGCCGACCAACAGCAGGTGGCGACGCTGGTACGCGGCGATCCGTGCGATCTCGACGGCCTTCTCCTGGCCGATCACCCGGTCGAGCGGGTCGGTCGGGATGGTGACATCCTGGGTGCTCTCGATCTCCTCGACCGAGGTCGGCGGCCGCCGGGGGGTGTCGCTCGCTCCCACGTTCCCGCCCCGGGAGCGGAGCCGGGGCTAATACATTCGTCGCGGTCCGCGGTTCGGCCCCGGACCGGGGGCGGCGCCGAGCCCTTACCGGGGACCGCCGGGCGGTGCGAGGTCGTTCTTGGTGAAGATACGGAGCTGGTCCGGGATCTTCCCCACGGGACCGAGCCGGGTCGCGACGACGGTGCCGATCCCCTTCTCGTGGACCACATCGAGGAGCCGCTGGCTCACGATCCCGTCGAAGATGACCGCCTTCGCGGGGGTCGCGAGGTTCGCGATCGCCTCGATCATCTCCTTGACGGGCGCCTCGCCGATCACGGCGTCGTCCTCCCCGACGAACAGGCAGCGGGAGGCGTTCTCGACGCCGTGCAGGAGCTCGAAGTACCGCGCGAGCTCGGGCGGAAGCGGGACCGCGGGAACCGGGGGCGGGGGCACCGGACGGGCCGGAGGCATTCCCCGGTCCCGGTCGTCGCGGCGGCCGCCCGGGGGGCCGGACCGCTCGTCCCGTCGATCGGGCCGGCTGTCGCCCTCCGAACGGTCCTCGCGCGGCTCCCGGCTCGCCCCGGTCGACTCGAACCCGCTCATCTCGAGGTACTGGTTGATCGGGATCTTGTTGCGCAGGCACTTGAGCAGCTGCTTCTGCGTCAGCTCCTCGACCTCGCTGCCCCGCGGCGCGCGCGCGACGAAGTCGATGTCCATCGTCTGCAGCATCTCGCGCAGGATCAGCTCCCCGGCCCGGTCGCCGTCCGTGAACACCGTGACCGTCTTGCCGCGGGAGAGGTCCTTGACCGTCTGGGGGACGCTCGTGCCTTCGACGGCGATGACGTTCTTGATGCCGCAGCGCAGGAGGTTCAGGACATCGGAGCGGCCCTCGACCACGATCAGGGCGTCCGCCTGGTCGATGTTCGGGCCGGCGGGGAGGTGCTCGGACCCGTACGTCGTGATCTCCTCGACCTGGACGGCCTTTCGGACGGCCTCGGTGAGGTCGATCCCGACCCCCTTCGATCCCTCTTGGATCCGGGCCAGGAGCTCCTTCGCCCGCTCGACGACCTTCTGGCGCTTCGCGATGCGAATGTCCTCGACGCTCACCACTTCGATCTTGGCCCGGCACGGGCCGATCCGGTCGACCGTTTCGAGCCCGGAAGCGAGGATCGCCGTCTCGACCTGATCGAGCGACGACGGGATGACGATCTCCCCCTCGCTCTTGCCCTTGCGGCTGTCGATCTCGACCTCGATGCGGCCGATGCGGCCGGACTTCTGAAGGTCCCGGAGGTCGAGCTCCTCGCCCAGCAGGCCCTCGGTCTGCCCGAAGACGGCTCCGACGACGTCGGGCTTATCGATGACTCCTTCGGCGGTGATTCTGGCGCGGATCTGGTATTTCGCGGCGTTGGGGTCGTTTGTCATGGTTGGTTCTCTCTTGCTGGAAAGCGACCGCCCGGGGCGGGTTCGGGAAGCCCCCGATCAGGGGCGCCGAATATCGCCGGACGATGCGGGCCAACGACAGGGGCGAAGCATGAGTCGCGATTCCGTATCCGCCGGCGACGTCGGGAGGGGTCCTCCGTCCGTCCCCGGAGCGTTCTTTCCGAACCTCGAAACTCCGAAGCCTATTTAAGACGACCGGAGGCCGTCGCGCGGTTCCCGACGCCGTCGCCGACGCGGCGTCCGATAGCGAGTTCGGCGAAATAGGCTTAATAGGGGGGCCCGTACGCAACCTCGGAGTTCTACCCATGCCGCGTCGTGCTGCTCGCAAAGCCGCGCCCACCCCGGTTGCTGTTCCCGAGCCCGGCGTTCCCCCCGAGGAGCCCCCGCTCGCGGACGATGATTTCGTGAGCCAGCTCAAGCGGGAGCTGACCCGGACCCAGGAGAGCGCGGGGGCGAAGACGGGCGAGGACCTCACGCACCGCGGCGAGCTGAACAAGCGGCTCCTCCAGGACCTCTGGGAGGTCCACAACCAGTTCGAGGAGATCAGCGTCCACCTCACGATCGACCCGTCCCAGACGCTCTTCGCGACGTTCGCCGAGTACCCGAACAAGTGGACGTTCAAGGAGAACTTCGACTTCGGCGCGGTCAAGACCGTCGAACTGGCCGACCGGGCGGCCGGCTGGGTCGGATTCACCCTCCGGTTCTGGTACTACCGGTCGCCCGAAGGCCAGGCCCGCCTCCGGGGGATCTTCGAGTGGTGCGACGGCGAGAGCTATCACCGCTACTCCGGCTGGATGCGGATGATGAGCCAGGCGGTGCTGTTCGACGCCGGCGAGGAGGAGGTGGACGTCCGCGAGCTCCACCGGGTGCTCAAGGACATCGTCGTCCAATGGTACTCCGCCCACCTCGAACGCACGCCCGAGGTGTTCGTCGCGCATCTCAAGGAGAAGTACCCGAAGGGTGCGTCGTACGCGAAGGAATCGTACCGCTGACGTCGGCCCCGGCGGCCCCCGAGCCGTTCCGGCTCCCGAGGGTTGAAATAACCCGGCACGCGTGCGCCTGCCGGCCTGCGTTCGCGAGCGCTTCGTCGCGCCCGGACGCGCGCCGGTCGGGAGAGCAGAGTGGCCGCAGGCCTCCGTGAGCATCTCGTCGCCTTCTTCGAGGAGCATCAGAAGCTCGTCGAGGCGAGCGCGCTCCGACTCCTCCTCGAGTCCTACCAGCCGCTGCTCCTCTCCCGGGAGATCGTCCAGCGGGCGGGCACCGGCTCGGGATTCGTCACGGAGGCGATGGTCGTCTCCGTGCTCTCCGACCGGCGGGGGGGTGGGCGCGCGTCCGGGGTTCCCGGCGGCCCCGCATCACCGGCCGGGCCGACGCTCGCGGAGGACGGGTTCCGGCTCGTGGTCGAGGGGTACGCTCCCGCGGCGGCCGGGTCCGCTCCGATCGACGCCTACTCGGTCCTCTTTCGGTCCCGCTACCGCTCGCTCCACCGACTCCTGCGGGGGCGTCCGTCCCTCCCCAACCTCCAGCCGATCCGGGACCTGCGGCCCGCCGAGGGGAGCGCCTCGATCATCGGGATGGTCCGCGAGATCCGCGAGACCTCGAAGCGTCACCACCTCGTCGTCACGCTCGACGACGAGTCCGGTTCCCTCGAGACCCTGGTCCCGAAGGAGTCGCCGGGCGCCGGCATGCCGTTCCTGCCCGACGAGGTGGTCGGGCTGCGGCTCCATTTCGGCCGCGATCCCGGGAAGATCCCGATCGTGGCCTCGGTCGAGCGCCCGGACGTACCCGCCGACCGGGCCGTCCATCGTTCGGGACGTTCCCGGCGGGTGATCTTCCTCTCCGACCTCCACGTGGGGAGCCGCTCGTTCCTTTCCGAGAGCTGGGGACGCCTGGTCGACTTCCTTCACGAGCGAGGGCCGCACCCCGAGCTCGCTCGGTCGATCGACTACGTCGTCGTGGCCGGCGACCTCGTCGACGGGATCGGCGTCTATCCTCGGCAGGAGAGGGACCTCGCGATCTCCGATGTCGTCGAGCAGTACGCCGAGCTCGGTCGGCGGCTCGCCGAGCTCCCGGGGCGGCTGGCGTTGATCGTCGTCCCGGGGAACCACGATGCGGTCTGCCCGGCGGAACCGCAGCCGGCGCTCCCCGCGACGCTCGCCGGATACCTGCCCGGGAACGTGCAGGGGCTCGCGAACCCGTCGACGTTCGCCCTCGACGGGGTCGTCATCGAGGCGTACCACGGACGGAGCTTCGACGATCTGATCCCTGCGATCCCGGGGGCCTCGTACGCACGGCCGACGGAGGTGATGCGTCGGATGCTGCAGATGCGGCACCTCGGCCCGATCTACGGCAACCGCACGCCGCTCGCTCCCCTCGCTCGCGACGGGCTCGTGATCGACCCGGCCCCCGACATCCTGGTCACCGGCCACCTGCACACGTACGGCGTCGACCGCTACCGGGGCGTGCTCCTGCTGAACGTTTCGACCTGGCAGTCCGAAACGGAGTACCAGCGGATGCGGAACATCGTCCCCGTGCCGGCGCGCGCGGCGGTCGTCGACCTCGGCACGCTCGGCCTCGTCACGCTGGACTTCTCGAAG
>Ga0181539_1004481_pt1 | contig 11953 bp, 7 predicted proteins | sample PEATcosm2014_Bin_46_FD_119767 | JGI IMG/M metagenome (GOLD analysis project Ga0181539, IMG submission 119767) | Peatland microbial communities from MTU Mesocosm Facility, Houghton, MI, USA - PEATcosm2014_Bin23_60_metaG | ecosystem: Environmental > Terrestrial > Soil > Wetlands > Peat | place... | reverse complement strand
AGGGAGTGCCGCTTTTTGCCAAGGTGGGCGTGAAGAACATCACGATGGGCACCAGGTGGGCGCCCACAAAGGGGTTCTTCGGCATATTCCCCATGATCGTCTCCTCTTTTATGGTCACCCTCGGCGCCCTCGTTTTGGGTGCTCCCCTGGCCCTCGGCTGCTCCACGTACCTCTCGGAATATGCGGGGAAAAAGACCAAGATGGTTCTCAAGCCGTCTCTCGAGCTCCTGGCCGGAATCCCGTCCGTGGTTTACGGGTTCCTCGGCGTGGTCTACATCGTGCCTCTCATTCGCGAGTATCTGGGGGGCTCGGGTTTCTCGATCCTTGCCACCTCCCTCGTTCTCGGGATCATGATCCTGCCCACGATCACGAGCATTTCCTTCGATGCCCTGATGAGCGTGCCTGCCGCCTTTCGCGAGGGGTCTCTGGCCATGGGCGCAACCAAATGGCAAACGGTCTACAAGGTCGTCCTGCCGGCGGCGAGGTCCGGTATCCTCGCGAGCTTCATATTGGGCATGGGGAGGGCCATCGGAGAGACCATGGCCGTCATCATGGTCGCGGGCAATGCACTCAAGATCCCGACGAGCCTCCTCGACCCTTTGAGGACCTTGACGAGCAATATAGCCCTAGAGCTGGCTTATGCGACAGGGGACCACCGGAGGGCCCTCTTTTCCACGGGCGTCGTCCTGCTCGTTATTATCATGAGTCTCAACCTCGTCGCCAACTTCTGGGTGAAGAGGAGGGTCGACAAATGAGGATAAATCCCCGGCTTATCGACAAGCTGATGCGCGGCGGCCTTACCTTTCAGGCCCTCTTCACGGTCGCCATCCTCGTCGCCATCGTCCTCATCATATTCGTCAAGGGGTTCCCTTATGTCACGACGGAATTCATCTTCTCCTATCCCGAAGACATGGGCAGGCTCGGCGGCATCTTTCCTTTTCTCGTCAGCACGTTGTTCTTAGGCGTTCTCTCCATCGCCTTTGCCACACCCCTCGGGATCGGCACTGCCATATATCTCACCGAATATACGAAAGAATCGAGCCTTACGCGCTGTATCCGCTTCGGCGTCGAGTCGCTTGCGGGCATACCTTCCATCATCTACGGCCTTTTCGGTTTCATCTTCTTCGTCATAAAGCTGAGGATGGGCTGGTCCCTCCTCTCCGGCACCCTTACCATCGCTATAATGGTCCTGCCCACCATCATCAGGACAAGCGAGGAGGCCATCAAGGCGGTGCCGAATAACCTGAGGACGGTCAGTTTCTCCTTAGGCGCAACCAAGTGGGAGACGGTGACGCGCGTCATCATCCCCTCGGCGGCCCCCGGCATTCTTACGGGCATCATGCTGAGCATAGGCAGGGCGGTAAGTGAAACGGCAGCCGTCATCTTCACGATGGGCAGCTCCCTCAGGCTGCCTGCGAGCATCATGGACTCGGGCAGAACCATGGCGGTGCACTTCTACATCCTCGCCAGGGAAGGCATCTCCCTGGAAAAGGCCTACGCAACCGCCCTTGTCCTGATCTTCTCAATTCTCGTCATCAACATTCTGGCATACTACATCATGCACAGAATGATCGCAAGGTTCTCCTGATGCACCGCACGAAGATACGGGTCAGGAATCTCAGGCTCTGCTTCGGGAAAAAAGAGGTGCTGAACGGCATCGACCTCGACATCTATGAAAACCGCGTGATGGGGCTGATGGGGCCTTCAGCGAGCGGGAAGTCCTCCTTCATCTCGGTGATCAACGGCATGATCAACTTCGAGGACCACGCCTGCTTTAAGGGACAGGTCCATATCGACGGGTTCGGCGAGCTCTCCGAGAAAACCGACCACGTCGCGCTCAGGAAGAGGGTGGGGACCGTCTTCGCCACCCCCATTCCCCTGCCCCGCTCCATTTTTGAGAACGTCGCCTTTGGATCGAGGCTGAAAGGCGTGAAGAAGCGGTCAGAGCTGAACGCCCTCGTCGCAGAAAGTCTCAAAAAGGCGTTTCTCTGGGATGAGGTGAAAAACAGGCTATCGGAATCGGCCCTGAAGCTGTCGGGCGGCCAGCAGCAAAGACTCTGCCTTGCCCGCACGCTTGCGCTGAAACCCGACGTGATCCTCCTCGACGAGCCCTGTTCCGGCCTTGATCCCATCTCTACCGCAAAAATCGAAGAGGCCCTCTCGGAGCTCAAAAGGGACCATACAATTATCCTCGTCTCAAACAACACGAAGCAGATCGCAAGGGCATCCGACTTCGTCGCCTTTTTTTATATGGGAAAGCTCATCGAGTTCGGTCCCACCGTAAAGGTCTTTACCAACCCTGAGCAGAAGCTGACCGAAGACTATGTCCTGGGGAAATTCGGATGAGAGAGAGCATTTCAGTGGACGGACGGACAGTGCTGCGCACGGAAGATGTCAACCTCTATTACGGCCCTTTCCACGCCCTGCAGCACATCGATTTCCAGGTCTACAGGAATTCGATTACGTCTCTCATCGGCCCGTCAGGATGCGGGAAGTCGACCCTCCTGCGCTGCTTCAACCGGATGAACGACCTCGTGGAGGGCGTGAGGATAGACGGCCGTATCCTGATCGATAATGCGCCTTTGGAAACTTTCGACATCATCGATCTGAGGCGGAGGGTCGGGATGGTCTTCCAAAGGCCCAACCCGTTCCCTTTCTCGGTACATGGGAACATGATTTACGGCCTGGCCATCCACGGAATAAAAAAGAAGCGGCACCAGGAGATCGTGGAACGATGTCTCCGGGCAGTCGGCCTCTGGGAAGATCTCAAAGACAAGATGAAACAACCCGCCCTCCTTCTGTCCGACGAAACCAAGCAGAGGCTCTGCATAGCGAGGCTCCTTACCATAGAGCCGGAGATCATCCTCCTCGACGAGCCCTGCTCCGCCCTCGACCCTATTGCGACGATGCGCGTTGAGGAGTTGATGATCGAGCTGAAGAGGGATTACACGATCCTCATCGTCACCCACAACATGCAGCAGGCTACCCGTGTATCCGATTACACGGGGTTCATGCTCCTCGGCGAGCTGTTGGAATTCGGCACGACCGAGGAGGTCTTTACCTCTCCCAGGCACGAGAAGACGGAGGAGTATATCACGGGGCGCTTCGGCTAGGGCCTGCATAGGCGGCCGGGTTAATTTCGCGCCTGGGGCGGTCGCCGGGGCGTGTCCGGGTCCTCACATACGACCGGAGTATGCTCCGGCCCGGACGACACCCCGGCTTCCGCCCCATCCATCAAAAATCCCTCCGGCCGGAAAAGGGCCGTCCGCGATGGCTTTCACCTGCAAAGCTTCACGTCTGGTTCAATTTATGGTTTCAAGGATTACCGTTGAAGTACGACAAGGGTATCTTCATAGGAAGTAGATGACGCGGAAGTATATTGAACTGACCTCTTCTTCTATCCGGGCATGTCTTAATAGGACAAAAGCTCGCCGTCGGCCAAGCCCCTCTCCAGAGCCGGGGGGTGACGCCGCGGAACCCGTAAAAATGGACCTGGGTCGGGGAGAGGTCGGAGGAATTCCGATGGATTCGAGGTGATCGACGGGCCGCCCGCCGAAACTATACAGTTGAAGCATGTTGAAGTGGCGCGGCCCGGTCGAGACAGGGAAAAGACGCGAAATTGACCCTGCCCGCCCCGGCCCCCTGCCTTGCCTGCTTTCGCTCCCGGCTTATTTCGCATAATGCACGCCCATGAATTGCAATTGCTCCTGTCCTCCCACCGTCACCACCTGCACCGCCGCGCCCTTCCCTTGGCCCAGGCCGCGCAGGTAGGCAAGCGTGTCGCTCACAGGCATCAGCACGAAATATGAATCGGTCGTCATAACGAGCATCCCGTTCGGCGCGACGGAAAGCACGGGGGCGGGCGCGGCCTCGGCGCCCACGACGCCCACCCAGTCCACGGCCGTATAATTGCCTACCCGAGCCCCCCACGCCGCAGACAGGGTCGGCGGGACGGTATATTCACCGTAAGGCCATGTCGCGCCATTCCGGTGGGCGATAATGACATGCAGCCCCGAGACTTGGCTGAACTCGAATTCCGTGGTCGGCAAGACGGGGTCCGAGAGCCAGCCGTTGAGCCTGGGCGCCACGGTTTTGACGGTTCCCGAGGGGTAGTACGTCATCGTGAGCGCGCCCGGCTTGCTCACGACGGTCACGTACGCCCCGTCGCTGCTGTTGGATAGCACATATGTGCCCTGCAGGGCGTCGAGCCTCGCCTGGTCCCAGGCGACGAGCGGTCCGTATGGGGCCGGAGCGGGCGGGTTTATCCCCGCTTTCTCGGCAAGGGCGAACTTCAGGGCCTGCTGGGCAATGCCGCTGCAGACGTTGTTGAATGCGGCGTCGTTCAGGAGGACCACAACGCCGAGCTTTTGGTCGCGCAGTATCTCCAGGTGGCTCACGAACCCCGACCCGCCGCCGTTATGCCAGCACAACCTCCCCGCGTAGTCGAGCCTCGGGTCGCCGACGTGCCAGCTTAGGCCGACGCGCTGGGCATCCAAGGGCATCCCACCGTTCGTCTGCATTAGCATCGTCTCCAAGGTCGATGCGTTAAGCACGCGCCCCCTCGCGCCTACCCCTTGTGCGTTCACCATCTTGATGAGCTGCGTCATGTCGAGGACCGACGAGATGACGGAGCCTGCGGTGGTGACGTTTATGTAGTAGGTCGGCGTGGGGTTGCCGTCATTGTAGCCCTGGGCCTGATACCCCGTGATCTTCGGGCTCAACCGGTAGAAAGACGTATGGTCCATGCCGAGGGTCTGGAAGAGCGCGTCCGAGTATGCTTCAAACGTCTGGCCGGAGGCGAAGGCGATCACCGTAGAAAGGAGCGACATGGCTGCGTCGGAGTAGTCGTACATGAAATTCGTGGGATATGCGAGGTAATCGCCTTGGAGATAGCCGATGAGCCAGTCGTTGTAAGTCGGGTCCGGCGCGCTGGTTGTCGACCTGTTCATTATGTCCCCGGGGATGCCGGAGTGGTGCGTGAGGATCGAGCGGAGCGTTATGGGCTCCGGCGTGGTGACGGTGAAGCCGACCGGCTGGCCGATGGAAAATGTCGGGATGTAGGTGGTGATGGAGTCGCCAATATCGAGCTTGCCCTGGTCGGAAAGCTGCATGATCATGGTGCCGCCGAAGAGCTTCGATATTGAGCATATCTCGTACTCCGTGTCGGGCGCGGAGGCGACGCCATCCGCCTTGTTTGCGTAGCCGAACCCCTGCGCCCAGACTACCTGCTGGTCGTCGACCAGCGCTATCGCGAGTCCGGAGATTTGCGGGTTTGCCGCGGTCTGCGCCTCTATGTAGGCGGTCGTCTGGGCGATGGTGTTTGAATACGGCGCTGGCGCACCGGACCCGCTGCCGCCCGAGCAGCCGGCGAGGAAGAGGACAAGCAGCGCCAAAACCGGAAAGGCGAGACGGAAGCGAAGACTCATGCGACCTCCTTCAAGTAGGTAGGACTATCAGTACCCCACGGCTGCCCTGGCATCCTTGGCCGCCTTCCGCAATAAGGAACCCTGGTCCGTTTGCAGGTTCGCGTAATCCCAGACGTTGAAGTAAAGGATGGTAGTGACATCGACGGTGGGGTCGTAGTCCATGAGCGACAGGTAACCTATATGTGCGCCCTCATGGCCATATCCCAGGCCGGGCACGTAAGATATCCCCAGGCCGTAGTTATTGGATCCGCTCTGTGGCGTAGGCGTCATCATGGCAGCCACGGACGCTGCGTTCGGTCCGGCCTGGCCGGTAATGAGGCGCTTTATCCACCGGGCGAGATCGGCCTGCGTGGAGATGATATTGCCCTCCCCGATGTTTGCGGACACGTTGCTTTCCGTCACGTCCGCAAACACACCGTTAAACCAGACGTAACCTGGGTTGAAAGGGGGCGGTATCGTTTGGTCCGACCCGAGCATGGGAATAGTGGTAGAGGAAAGGCCGTTGAGAGCTGTAAGGTTTTGCACAATGAACTGGTCATACGGCAGGCCCGAGACCTGCTCGATGATTATGGCGAGGAGCGAATACCCCGTGTCGGAGTACTTATAATCGGTCCCGGGGACGAAGTAGGACAGCTGGCACGCGGCATCCACACTGACCATCTCGTCGGGAGTGAACTGGTGGTTGGGGTCGATATTCCCTTGGTACGCTGTATAATTCTGACCGGCGTAAGGTTCGGCACAGCTATCCGGGACATTCGTGTTGGCGACGTCGAAGACCCCCGCCGTATGAGAGAGGAGCTGCCTGATGGTGATGCTCGCCTTGTAGGGGATGGCGTATTGGGGGGCGTTTGGCACGTAGGGGACTCCCGGCTGACCCGGAATATCGGATACGATGGTGTTGTCAATGTTCAGTTTTCCCTGCTGGTTGAGGAGCATGATCGCCGCCGCGGTGAAAGTCTTGGTATTGCTAGCTACCCTGAAGCGAGTGTTCTGATCGACGCCTGCGGCCATACCGGAGGAGGCGAAATAATTGCCGGCAGGAGTTTCGAGGTAGACGGCCATGCCGCCGCCGGGAATCCCGTGGGTCTGCTGGTACTGGGTCCAGTCGGCGTTGACGGTGGCCTGCAATTTTTCGGCAGGAGACGGGTCGCTGCTCCCCCCCGAGCAGGCGCTTAAGGAGAGGACCAACATAAGAGCCGGAAACAGACGCAGAAAACGGATGGACATATGGACCTCCTGAGAAACAAAATTGGCAGACTGCCCGGTTCCTTCTTCGCCATCGGCCCTATGACTTCCTAGAGGTTGTCGCATCGATTGCTCCCCATTTTGGAAGCCCTTAGGTGCTTCTATCGATAGAATACCCGGCTCAAGTCGATCTTCTGCCAATCAAAGTGATTGGGCGTCCTGAGCCATATCGTCAGGCTTGTCGGGACCACGACAACCTGGTATATGGTTCCCGCATCGAGGACCCCGCCGTTTGCTATGGGAGTTGCCATGACCTGCTCTACCTTATCGACATTCAGACTGCCTTTGTTGGCCTGGGCAAAAGCCAAAAGATTGTTGCGCCTCAATGAGGTCCAGGCGTAAGCGCTATCGGGCGTGGGAGGCGGCAGCCCCCACGAGGGGTCTATGTAATGGTTGGTGGCGGCGAGCAATCCGTTGTCGTCCGGCGGTCTGCGCAGGACGCCGTACAGCGGGCATTCAAAGCTGTATGCAATGGTCGGATCCGCCACGTTAACGATGGAGGAAAGATCGGCCTGGACTGCCTGGAACGCGGCGTTTATCTCATCCTGGGTAGAATAGTTTTCCAGAAAAGAAAACATGGTCACAAGCAGCAGGGGCCGGTCTATATAGTAACCTGGCACGTTTCCGCTGTTCAGCTCCATGAAGATGCCGGCACTATTGATAGCCGTCGCGGCGTAAACGACCCCAGCGTAGTTTATAAGGGCAACGGGCAGCCCTGAGTCGGTTGGGTTGAATACCGCCACGACAACATATGCGCCGAAATTGCCGTAAGTATCGAGATCATCGTCGTTGTTCCGGCCGAATATCATGGAGCCGTCCGTTGTGTAAGGTCCCCATACCCCGAATCCGGAGCAATAAGGGACGACGCCATTGATTTTCGGGATCCATTCGAGGGCGTTCAGGATGATCTGATTGTCGAGCCCCAGCCCGGAGGTCTCCGCCATGCCCTTGATGACGTCCTGATATTGCCGGGGATAGCGGTTATAAACATTGTAACCGATCTGCTTCATGCGGTCGTGGGTGAAGGACGAACCGCACGTGGCGATCAGGAGGTTGTAGGCGGAATTAAGAGTGTCCTTGAGCAGCATGCCGTATTGCCTGCCCATCTCGTAATGTGTCCCGTGCAGTTGCAAGACCGAGACAGGACCGGCCTTGTAAAGCCGGCCTCCTTCGGACCGGGCGACAAGGATCAGGTCATTTCCCGATGATGAGCCGCCAGGTCCTGATGACGAGCCAGAACAGGCGCAGAGGAGCGCCGGGAGGAGCAGAAGAAGCGGAAATACACTTGATGGCCTTATCTTGGGTCGAGGAGCGGCAAGCATGTGGCGCCTCCATAACCCTATGGCAGTCGGCACCAGAAATTTGCACGCAAGGCCTAACCCTGGCGCCTATAAAAAGAAAGCCGGTTTTAGCCCCTCTTCTCCCCTCACGAACCGAATTTCGCATACAATTCTTTCGCAAGGGCGAAAAAAACGTTGTGCGCGCTCTGCCCGCCGATGTTGGCAGCGATGACTATGGCGAAGTCGCGTTTCGTATCGAGCCAGATATGAGCCAGATTCATGCTATTGGAACCGCCATGAAAGAGCAGGGGATAGGGAGCCCAATCAACGGCTATCTCGCCCCACCCGAGGGCATATTTTCCGCCCGGCGGCGTACCGGGGGCAGCATCCTTTCTTTCCGGCATGCTGACGACCGGCGTGTGGAGCTTGCATATTGTCTCCGGTTTGACGAGGGCCGGGCCGCGCTTTCCCTCGCCTGCGTTCCATCCTGCCCAGCGCGCAAAATCGAGAATGGACATGTGCGCGATGCCGGCGGGTCCCACGACCACCGGGCTGTCGCCGTTAGGACCAGCCAGCATGGCCTTCGTTTTGCCGTCGACCACGATATGGCCGACAGGAGCGTCGATCTTGCCCAGAGAAGACGGTGGCCCGAGGCCGGCGGTTCGCAGTTCCAGAGGCTCGAAAATCCGTTCCGTTATCATTTCATCCCAGGTCTTTTTCCCGACGCGCTCTATCATTGCGCCTATAATCACGTATCCCATGTTCGCATAGGCGAATGTGCGGCCAGGCTCGAACTTCAGGGGCCGTTTGCTCCATTGTTGGACGAGCCAGTACCGCATCTCGTCCAGGTTCCCGTCCTGGGTCACCGCTTCCAAACAAACCTTGAAGATCTCTTCGTTGTCCGTCGGGATGCCGCTCGTGTGAGACAGCAGTTGCTCAAGCGTGACGCGCCGGAGCCTTTGGTCCATCTTCCCGGCAAGCTCGGGGAAAACCTCTGATACCGTTATGTCCCATCGGAGTTTTCCTTCTTCCACCAGCATGGCCGCCAGCAAGGCGGTCATCGCCTTCGTATCCGAGCCAATATGAAACGGGTCGTTTATCGTCACCGGAATTCTCGCACCCACCCTACGCGTGCCCACAGCCCCGGCCGAAATGACTTTTCCGTTCTTGACCACAGCCGCGGCGATGGAAGGCAGGTTGTACCGGGTCAGATAAGGGCTAAGCATGGGATTGAGAGAAGTCTGGGCCTTGGCGGTCCCTGCGGAGATAAAAATGCTGAGTGCGGTAAGTGCTGCAAAGATTAGTCTGCGTCTGCTCATCATACGACCTCCAGAGATAAGGCCCGGCATTTGTATAACACGAAAATTCAACGCACAACAAGTAAAATTTCGCCGGCAATATCTCAGACGGACGGCACGATCAGGCGAGGGTCAAGCGCGATGAAGGGGCAATCTCAGGGGCGCCGTTCCGATTTCAATCAATCGTTACCACCACAAAGGGTTACATTGGAAGAAAACATCGATCCGTTCCATTACAGGAAGAAAGCGTCGGACGGGGTCTGGTCGCCGGTTGGCTCCCGTCTGTGGCCGGCACAAGTGCCCGACGTGAGGAGGCCAAGGCATCCGCGCCAAAGCGTGGGAAGGACGCCCGCGATTTTCGTAAAAAACTTTTCGTGGCATGCATTTTTGTCATACCTGGTTGTCACCCCTCCTTGTCATGCCTCCTTGTCACCCCTGGTTGTCACTTTGACAGAATAACGGGAAAGAGAGAAAATGTTATGTGTTATGAGCACCCTTCCCTTCCTGCCGGTCGGGTGGTGCGACCCAGCAAAGCAATATTGAGCTACAGGCCGGGCGCCCAGCCTCAATATTGCCTTGGCTGGGTGGCACCCGCCCATGGCGGCCATTTTGAGAGGCCAGCCAGGCCCGTTTGAGCCGGTTTCTGGAGAGTCCGTAAAGCGGTGCCGCTCTTTGACAATTCAGCCCCGACCCACGCCCGAAGGGCGACAGGCGGGGCACCCAGCTCCATATTGCCTTGCTGGGTCGCACCCGGCCCCGACCTACGATGGTGGTACCGCGCCGGAGTGTTGTACACGAACCTTTAAGGGGCCGGAGCGAGTTTCGATGGATAATGCACAAGGCAAGGGGTCGCCGACCGGAGCATACTTTTGTGTATGTGAGGATTGCGCGGCCCCGCAGCCGAGCGCATTAGGCGCGAAAGGCGCCCGGCCCCCTTACCCGCCCCCACCCCCCCCTAAACTGTCAACTTTTGTAAACTTTTGTAAACCTCCCTCGCGGAGGGCTTGTGAGAGAAGGGAATCCGAAGAGGCGTGCGGAGACGGTTAGTGAACAATCCGTGCCGAAAAGAGTAAAAGGAGGGTAAAAAGCAGTAAAAATGGCAAAAAAGGAGCATTTTCTCACTTGTTCGTGCACACTCCTCCCACCGGTCGGGCGGGTGCCTTGAGAAGACCTTGGGCGGTTCGAGGCGCACAAAAAGGGCCCACGCCGCCTCTGGCCGCCGTGCCGGGGGGCGAAAAGAGGAGAGTTGGGGATGGACGGCGCAAAAAAGTCGGGAAAAAAGAAGCTCCTTGCTTGAAAACCCCTCCGTAAGAGAGTACTATTGGCTATTGTGAAGGCGGTTTAATACGGGCTTTCGCGAAAACGATGAACGTAAGGAGGCCGTCGTGGCATACGAGCAAAGAGGCAACGGAGGTGAAAGCGGCACTGCCGGCGTGAACCTGCCGAATCCAAGGATCATCAAGCTGTTCGGGGCATTCGTCCTCTTTTTGCTCTTCCTCGCTATCGTGTCGAGGGCCTCCGGCTGGCTCGTCGATTGGTTTTGGATGAAGGAGCTCGGTTACAGCCCCCTCTTTTTGCGCCTCATCTGGATAAAGCTCCTCCTCTTCGCGGCCGCCGGGACGCCGGTGTTTCTCTATCTCTGGATCAACCTCAAGATAGCCGCGGGCAGCCAAAAGAGCGCCTTCCTCCGCCTGCAGGGTCCGAAAGATGCGGACATCTATGAATTCCCCACAAAGCCGCTAAGGATAGGTTTGCTCCGCGTCTCCATTTCCCTGGTGGTCGCACTCCTCTTCGGCCTCGCCTTTTCAGCGGATTGGAATACCTTTGTCCGGTGCTTCTGGGGTGGTCCGTTCGGCCGGCCGGATCCGCTCTTCGGCATGGATATCGGTTTCTACGTCTTCCGTCTCCCCGTCTTTGAAACGATACAGAAGAGCCTCTCCTTCCTCACATTCCTTGCAATGCCTTTCACCTTCCTCGGTTACCTGGTGAGCCGGCAGGTCGCACTGAGTGCCGCCTCTTTCAAGAACGGGCGGATGTTCGTCCACCTGTCAATCCTGTTTGTCCTTTTTCTCGTCGCATGGGGCAGCGGCTACCTCCTCGACATCTTTGCGCTCCTCAACGAAAAGCGGGGGGTCGTCTTTGGGGCGGGCTACACCGACTACCATGTCGTGCGTCTCGGTCTCCTGGCCATGGCCGCGGCCACAGCGCTCCTCGCCGTGTGCGTTCTGGTCAACCTGAAACAGAGGAGACTCGCCGTCGTCCTCGGAGGCATCGCGGTCTATCTTGTCCTTATGGTCGTCACCCTTGGCATCATTCCGGCCCTGGTCCAGTCGTATATCGTGCAACCCAACGAGTTGGCCCTCGAGAGACCCTACCTCCAGCACAACATCGCCCTTACCCGGCAGGCATACCAGCTCGATCGGGTGGAGGAGCGCCCTTTCGCCGCCGTCAACGACCTTTCACTCGGCGCGATTTCCCGAAACAGCGATACCCTCAAGAACGTCCGTCTCTGGGATTGGAAGCCGGTGCTCCAGGCCTTCAAACAGACGCAGGAGATGCGCCTTTACTACAGATTTTACCAGGTGGATGTCGACCGCTATCTCCTCCCTGGTGAGGGGTACCGCCAGGTGATGGTTTCAGGGCGGGAGCTGAGCGAGCAGGTCTTCCAGCAGGCGCGCACCTGGGTCAACCAGTACCTGGAGTT
>Ga0181539_1004478_pt1 | contig 11968 bp, 5 predicted proteins | sample PEATcosm2014_Bin_46_FD_119767 | JGI IMG/M metagenome (GOLD analysis project Ga0181539, IMG submission 119767) | Peatland microbial communities from MTU Mesocosm Facility, Houghton, MI, USA - PEATcosm2014_Bin23_60_metaG | ecosystem: Environmental > Terrestrial > Soil > Wetlands > Peat | place... | reverse complement strand
TGGTCAGGCCCTTGATCTGGGTGGTCGAGAGGTTGGTGGCCGTGAGGGCGTCGAGATTGGCGGTGGACAGCGCGTTGAGCGCGGTGGTCGAGATCGCCTGCGTTTGCGTGGTGGTCAGCTCGCTGGCCTGGCTGGTGGAGAGATTGTCGAGGACGGCGGCGCTGAGCCCGCCGATCTGGGTGGCGGTGAGGGCGTTGGTCTGCGCGGTGTCCCAGGCCTGCAACTCGACCGTGGACAGGGAGCCGATCTCGGTCGTGGTCAGTCCGGCGATCTGATTGGTGGCGAGTTCGCCGATCTGGCCGGCCGAGAGATTGCCGAAGGCGGCGGTGCTGAGCCCGGCGAGCTGGGTGGCGGTCAGGGCGTTGGTGTGCGCGGTGTCCCAGGCCTGCAACTCGACCGTGGACAGGGAGCCGATTCCGGTCGTGGTCAAGGCGGCGATCTGGGTGGTGGCGAGCGCGCCGGTCTGGGTGGAGGTGAGATTGCCGATCCCGGTGGCGTTGAGCCCGCCGATCTGGCTGGTCGAGAGCTTGGCGACGGCGACGACGTCGAGGTTGGCGGCGGACATGCCGTTGAGCTGGGTGGCCGAAAGAACCTGGACTTGCGCGGTGGTCAGCGCGCCGGCCTGGCCGGTGGTGAGACTGCTGAGCGTGGCGGTGGTCAGGCCCTTGATCTGGGTGGTCGAGAGGTTGGTGGCCGTGAGGGCGTCGAGATTGGCGGTGGACAGCGCGTTGAGCGCGGTGGTCGAGATCGCCTGCGTCTGCGTGGTGGTCAGTTCGGCCATCTGGCCGGTGGTGAGATTGCCCAGGACTGTGGCGCTGAGCCCGCCGATTTGGGTGGTGGTCAGGGCTTGGGTCTGCGTGGTGCTCCAGCCCTGCACCTCGGCCGTGGTCAGATTGCCGATTTGGCTCGTGGTCATCGAGCTGATTTGCGTCGTGGCGAACTCGTCGACCTGGGCTTGCAAGAGCGCGCTGAGGGCGCTCAACGACAGGCCCTTCATGGCGTTCGAGGAGATTCCCGTGATCTGCGACGTCACCAGAGACTGCAAATCGGTCGACGTCATCGCGCTCAACTGGGTCGCCGCCAGCGCGCCGATTTTCGTCGTCGTCAAGGCGGCGACGTCGGTCGTGTTGAGGTTGGCGAACGCCGTCGTCGGGAGGGCGGCCAGTTGCTGCGCCGAGAGTGAGGAAACGACTGACGTCATCGCGTTGTGTCCCGGGGTCAGACGCCGCAGCGTTTCGGATCGAATTCGCATCCGTCTCGCAATGGCGACCCCAACTCGGCCCGGAAGGACCCGTCGGGAACGGCTCGAGGGACGCTCGAGCTTGCAATCGAACAGACGCGAATTTCCGTTGCGCAGGCGCGACAAAACAAGAATTGACGAGACATGGCCCGAGTGCGCCAAAGCTCCAGAGCAGCTTCATGCTTATGGGCGACGAAAGACGACGTCCGCCCCATTCTGGCGCCTATTGGAGCGAATCGAGCGCCCGATCCCGACGCCGGTCACGACAAGCCTTTGACAAGGCTCGGGGCGGCAAGGATGTCAGCGTTTCAATTCGACCTCCGAGAACAGACGTTAGGGAGGGGAAGTTAATTAACAGTTACGCGAGCATGAATTCACGACGCAATTCGCCTCGACACCGATCCCCGTAGGGCGCGCCAACGTCACAAGCGCCCGGTATCGCGGAATATGATGAATCGCGCTGGTGCGGCGCGGCGCGCTCGTCGGGAGGAAGACTCGAAACCGAGACGGCGTTCCCGCGTCAAACGGCGGCGGCGCGACGGGGCCGGGCTGCGCCTTGGATCGCGCCCGGTCGAAATTCATTCTCGATCTGTCGATACAGACCCTGCACACCGCCGCGCCGTTGATCGTGGCCGGATTGCGCCCTCGCCGACAGGAGGTCGTCGAAATAGGCGATCGTCTTGGCGAGCCCGTCGCGCAAGCCGACCTTGGGCTCCCATCCGAGCGTCCGCCTCGCCAGCGAAATATCCGGGCATCTCTGCCGGGGATCGTCTTGAGGGAGGGGCTGCCGCGTGATCTCCGAGCGGGAGCCGGTCATCTCGACCACGATTTGCGCGAGTTGGAGAATCGTGAACTCCCCGGGATTGCCGATGTTGACGGGCCCGGTGAACGTCTCGGGCGTCCGCATCAAGCCGACGGCGCCTTCGACGAGGTCGTCGACGTAGCAAAACGAGCGGGTCTGGGAGCCGTCGCCGTAGATGCTGATCGGTTCGTTGTTCAACGCCTGGACGATGAAGTTGGACACCACCCGCCCGTCGTTGGGATGCATGCGCGGGCCGTAGGTGTTGAAGATTCGCATGACCTTGATGGCGAGGCGGTGTTGACGATGATAATCGAAGAACAACGTCTCCGCGCATCGCTTTCCCTCGTCATAGCAGGCGCGCGGTCCGATGGGATTGACGTTGCCCCAATAGGCTTCGACTTGCGGATGCATGGCCGGATCGCCATAGACCTCGCTGGTGGACGCTTGCAAAATCGGAACCTTCAGACGCTTGGCTAACCCAAGCATGTTCACCGCTCCGTTGACGGAGACTTTGGTCGTCGCCACGGGGTCGAATTGATAATGCACCGGCGAGGCCGGGCAGGCGAAGTTGAATATCGCGTCGACCTCGACGAACAGCGGCAGGGTCACGTCGTGGCGTAGCGCCTCGAAATTGGGGTTGGACTGCAGATGCGCAATGTTCGCGCGCCTGCCGGTGAAATAGTTGTCCACGCAGAGAACCTCGGCGCCCTCGTCGAGCAATCTTTCGCAGAGGTGCGATCCGAGAAATCCCGCGCCGCCGGTGACCAGGATTCTCTTTCCACAAAACATTTGGGCGTTCCCCCGCCGAGTGACGAGAGATGGGTATGCGCGAGGCCTTGCGTGAGGGTGGATTCGGCGGGCCGAGGCGTTTGGCCGCGAATCGGCGCGTTGCCGGGGCCGGTGGCGAAATTCAGATTGGCGGCGTGCTCGCGAAAGGCCTTTTCAACATCCGCCGCTCGGAGATCGTTCGAGAACGCGTTGAAATAGATTGCTCGGCGTGATTGAAGCTTGGGATGCGGACCCCGGCGACGCGCGGCCGAATGGCCACTATCGGGAAGAAAACCAAGCGGTGTCCGAGCGATTTGACCGATGAGGAATGGGTGCGGGGTCACAGCAGTCGCAATGAATATCGGAGTTCGCAAACGCCTTGATTCGGTGCGCGCGCCATCTTGCCGGGCAGGATTCGAACCGCAGGCCGACATGGTCGCGGGTTGGCGAATGACCGCAGCCCTTGAAATCGTGTGGTCGCATTCCTAGATAAGCCGATCGAAATTCGGCCGGACCAACTTTGCCGTGGACGATTTAATCGGCTCATGGCGACGCTCTTCCCCCAAAAATCGAAACTTGACGATGATTTCGCGTCGCGGAGTCGCGTTCTTATGCTTACCTCCAAGAGGGGCGTCATGGCTATAGGCACAGTAAAGTGGTACAATTCCCAAAAGGGTTTCGGCTTCATTCAGCCGGATGACGGCGGCAAGGACGCCTTCGTTCATGTCAGCGCGATCGAACGGGCGGGCATGAGCGACTTGCGCGAAGGTCAGAAGATCAGCTTCGAGCTGGTCACCGACACGCGCTCGGGCAAAATGTCCGCGGATAAGCTCCAAGCCGTTTGAACGAGGCGATGGATCATGCTGACCGGCGACCGCGGATGTACCGGCGTCGGCGGCGATGGGTCTGCGCCGCGCGTCCGGCGATGGGAAGGGTCAGGATCGCTCCTGACCCTTTTTTCGTGTTTTCTTTTCTGCGAGGCGCCAAGTCATGACTCGGCATAAATTCGCGATCGGGCAAATCGTCGACTTCGACACAAGGGTCACGCCATTGCCGAGACCCAGGGGTCCCTATGAGGTGATGCGCGTGCTGCCGGCGGAAGACGTCAGGTCGCGCACGTACCGCATCAAGAGCAAGGCCGAGCCTTTCGAGCGTAGCGCCAAGGAATACGAAATCGTCGCCGTTAGCTCGCCAGCGACCGAACGAGCCGCGATCTTTGGTGAGGCGGCCGGCGCCGATCGCACGCGCTGACGACGGGCGCCCATCGGGAACGCGGGTTGGCACTCTCTTGTAACGAGTGCCAACAATCGCCATTTACCCAGTGCGTCGAACGCATGCCGAGAGCCGGGGCATTTTGCCTCGAGCCGGCTTTGCATGTCGACCGGAAACGGGTCCCATGAAATTTCGTCCGCTGCACGACCGCGTCGTGATCCGCCGCATTGAGGGCGAGGACAAGACCAAGGGCGGGATACTCATCCCCGACACCGTCAAGGAGAAGCCGCAAGAGGGCGAAGTCGTCGCCGTCGGGCCCGGCGCGCGGGACGAAAGCGGCAAGCTCATCGCGCTCGAGGTCAAAGCCGGCGATCGCGTGCTGTTCGGAAAATGGTCCGGCTCCGAGGTCAAGATCGACGCCGAGGATCTCCTGATCATGAAAGAGTCCGACATCTTAGGGGTGATCGAACGCCCGACCGCCGCCAAGAAGGCCGCCTGAACGACGCCCGCCCGCCTTTCAACGATTGGAGCGAAAACCATGTCCGCCAAAGACGTACGTTTTTCCACCGATGCACGCGAGCGCATGCTGCGCGGCGTCGAAATTCTCAACAACGCCGTCAAGGTGACGCTCGGCCCCAAGGGCCGCAACGTCATTCTCGACAAGTCCTACGGCGCGCCGCGCATCACCAAGGACGGCGTCACCGTCGCCAAGGAAATCGAGCTCGTCGACAAATTCGAGAACATGGGCGCGCAGATGGTGCGCGAAGTCGCCTCGAAGACCAATGATCTCGCTGGCGACGGCACGACGACCGCGACTGTCCTGGCTGCGTCGATCATGCGCGAGGGCCTCAAGCTGGTCGCCGCCGGGATGAACCCGATGGACCTGAAGCGCGGCATCGACATCGCGGTGACGGCGGTGGTCAAAGACATCGAGCGCCGCGCCAAGAAGGTGCAGTCCTCGGAGGAGATCGCCCAAGTCGGCACGATCGCGGCCAATGGCGACACGTCGATCGGCGAAATGATCGCCAAGGCGATGAAGAAAGTCGGCAACGAGGGCGTCATCACCATCGAGGAAGCCAAGACCGCCGAGACCGAACTCGACGTCGTCGAGGGCATGCAGTTCGATCGCGGCTATCTCTCGCCTTACTTCGTCACCAACGCTGAAAAAATGATCGTCGAATTGGAGGATCCCTATATCCTCATTCACGAGAAGAAGTTGTCCTCGCTACCGGCGTTGCTGCCGATCCTCGAGGCGGTCGTTCAGGCGGGAAAACCACTGCTTATCATCGCGGAGGATATCGACGGCGAGGCGTTGGCGACGCTCGTCGTCAACAAGCTGCGCGGCGGCCTCAAGGTCGCGGCGGTCAAGGCCCCTGGGTTCGGCGATCGGCGCAAGGCCATGCTCGAGGACATCGCCGTCTTAAGCGCGGGCGGCGTGATCGCCGAGGACCTCGGCGTCAAGCTCGAGAAGGTCACGCTCGACATGCTGGGTCGGGCCAAGCGCGTGCGCATCGAAAAAGAGAACACGACGATCATCGACGGCGCCGGCAAGAAGTCCGACATCGAAGCGCGAATCGCTCAGATCAAGTTGCAGATCGAGGAGGCGACCTCGGACTACGACAAGGAGAAGCTCCAGGAGCGTTTGGCGAAATTGTCGGGCGGCGTCGCGATCATCCGCGTCGGCGGTTCGACCGAGGTCGAGGTCAAGGAGAAGAAGGATCGCGTCGACGATGCGGTGAACGCCACCAAGGCCGCGGTCGCGGAAGGCGTCGTTCCCGGCGGCGGCGTCGCGCTTCTGCGCGCCAAGGCCGCGCTCGGCAAGCTCAGCGATGCAAACGAAGACGTTCAGTCCGGCATCAACATCGTCCTCAGGGCGCTCGAAGCGCCGATCCGTCAGATCGTCGAGAATTCGGGCGTCGAGGGCTCGATCGTGGTGGGAAAGATCCTGAGCGAGAAATCGCAGACCTACGGCTTCGACGCCCAGAGCGAGCAATATGTCGACATGCTCAACGCCGGCATTCTCGATCCCGCCAAGGTGGTGCGGATCGCGCTGCAAGACGCGGCTTCGATCGCCGGCCTGATGATCACGACCGAAGCCATGGTCACGGAAAGGCCGAAGAAAGAGGCTCCGGCTATGCCCGGCGGCGGCATGGGCGGGATGGATTATTGATCGCCTGATACAGGTCGGGATGAAAGACACTCGCGACGCGCCAAACAGGCGCGCCGCGAGCCTGCCGTGGGGAGGAATCCGTCCTCCCCTCATCGCCGCCGTGTCTCGCTCTCTTCATCGCGAGAACCGGCGTTGACGCTGGCCGCCCGGCGCGCCTGCCGCGATCCGCAAACGCATCTTGGCGGGTTCGCCCCTCGCGTCGCAGGGGACCCGTTCACGTCGCAGACGTTTCTGCGAAATCCGCTCATGCGGGCTCATCGCGCTCTCATCGCGCGGCGGAAAGGTCAAATTGAACGCTTTTGCACGCCACGCCTTCGAAAGCGTGAGGCGGTCGTCGCCCTGGGACAACCGGGAGCCCATTCGTGAAGAGCTGTTCGGCGTCGAGCGCCTCGAGGAGCATGCGCGAAGTCTTGCGCTCGCGCAGATCGTGTCGTCCAGGACGATCAAGGGTCGGCCGCTGGCGCGGCGGCTTGCCGACAATGGCGTCGTTCTGCTCGAGGCTTATCGCGCTATCGTCAAGGCGATCAACGAGGGTCGCGCCATAACGCCAGCGGCGGAATGGCTCGTCGACAATTATCATCTCGTCGAGAAGCAAATTCGCGAGCTTCGCTCGGACCTGCCGCCCGGCTATTACCGTCAGCTTCCCAAGCTCGCCTCGGGTCCCTTCGCCGGCTATCCCCGCGTCTTCGGCATGGCTTGGGCCTTCGTCGCCCATACCGACAGCCGTTTCGACTCCGAGATGCTGATTCGCTACGTCAGGGCCTATCAGGAGGTGCAGCCGCTCACCATCGGCGAACTCTGGGCGGTGTCGATCACGCTGCGGATCGTGCTGGTCGAAAACCTCGGACGCCTCGCGCAGCAGATCACGCAAAGCCGCGCGGCGCGTTACGTGGCGGACGGCCTCGCCGACCGTTTGCTCGGGACCGGGGGACGACCCGCCGAGTCCGTCGCCGTCGTCCTTTTCGCCCATGAGCGGGCGCCGCTTTCGCAAGCGCTCGCGGTTCAGCTCGTGCATCGATTGCGCGACCAGGATCCGAAGATCACGCCGGCGTTGACATGGCTCGACCAGCGTCTGGCGATCCAGGGCACGACGACCGAAGCGGTGGTGCGCGACGTCCATCGCCGACAAGGCGCCTCCAACGTCACCGTGCGCAACATCATCACCAGCTTGCGCCTGATTTCCGATGTCGACTGGCAGCAATTGTTCGAGCGGCTCAGCCTCGTCGACGCTGTCTTTGCCGCCGACAGCCCGTTTGAGGATATGGATTTTCCCACGCGCACGCTCTACCGCAGCGCGGTCGAGGAACTGGCGCGCGGCTCGAAACGCACGGAGCTGGATATCGCCAGCGCCGCGGTGCTCACGGCGAGTGGCGAGCGGCTCGCAGCTCCGACGGCCGAGCAGGCGCGGCGCGGCGATCCGGGCTACCATCTGCTTGCGGGCGGCCGCCGCGCCTTTGAAGCGGCCATCTCTTATCGCCCGCCCTTGCGAAATTGGGTGGCCCGGCTCAACCGGTCGCTTGGCGTCGGCGGCTATGTGACGGCGATTTCTCTCGTCGCTGCGACGCTCCTTGCCGCGCCGCTGCTCGCCCTTGCCGCGGCCGGAATCAGCCTGGCCGTTCTCGGCCTGCTTGGCGTCCTCGGCGCCGTTCCCGCCATCGACGCCGCCATCGCCCTGGTCAATCGCGGGGTCAACCTTGGTTTCGCCGCGACGCTGCTGCCCGGTCTGGAACTGCGCGACGGCGTTCCCGCGCATCTGCGCACGCTCGTCGCGGTGCCGACGCTGCTGACGACGCGGGAAGCCATCGAAGAGCAAATCGAGCGGCTGGAGATCCATCACCTCGCGAGCCCGGAGGGCGATCTGCATTTCGCGCTGGTTTCCGACTGGGCCGACGCCGCCAACGAACATGCCGACGGCGACGCGGCGCTCGTCGCCGCGGCGGCGGAAGGCGTTGCGCGTCTCAATCGGCGCTACGGCCCGGCGCCGGGCGGCGCCCGCTTTCTGCTTCTGCATCGCCGTCGCGTCTGGAACGAAGGCGAAGCGCGGTGGATCGGCTGGGAGCGCAAGCGCGGCAAGCTGCATGAGCTGAATCGGCTGCTGCGCGCCGCGACCGACACCACTTTCATCGACGTCGGCGCCGGGCCGCCCGTCGCGCCAACCGATATTCGCTACGTCGTGACGCTCGACGCGGACACGCGATTGCCGCGCGATGCGGTGCGCCGCCTGATCGGCAAGATGGCGCATCCGCTGAACCGGCCGCGCCTCGACACGGCCGGCGGCAGGGTCGTGGAAGGCTATGCGGTGTTGCAGCCCCGCGTCACGCCTTCGCTGCCGATCGGCCGGGAGGGCTCGCTGTTCCAGCGCATCTTCTCCAGCTTGAGCGGGATCGACCCCTACGCCTCGGCCGTTTCCGACGTCTATCAGGATCTGTTCGGCGAAGGCTCGTATGCTGGCAAAGGCATCTATGACGTCGACGCTTTCGAGGCCGCGCTCGCGGGCCGGGCGCCGGACTCGACTCTGCTCAGCCACGATCTGTTCGAAGGCGTGTTCGCGCGCGCCGGCCTCGTCTCCGACATCGAAGTCGTCGAGGAATTCCCGGCCCGCTACGACGTCGGCGCTCTTCGCCATCACCGCTGGGCGCGCGGCGACTGGCAATTGCTGCCCTGGATCCTCGGTCGCGCGCCGGTCCAAGCGGGCGCGGAGCGCGCGCCGAGCGCCATTCCCGCGATCGGCCGCTGGAAGATGCTCGACAATCTGCGCCGAACGCTCTCGGCGCTCGCGGCGGTTCTCGCTCTGCTCGCCGGTTGGACTTTGCCGCTTCACGCGGCGCTGGTCTGGACCCTTTTCGTCGTCCTGACGATCGCGCTGCCGACCCTCATTCCGGTCATAGCGGCCATTCCGCCGCGCCGCCCGGGCGTGACGATATCAAGCCATGTGCGCGCGCTCGGCGGCGATCTCCGCCTCGCCGTGACTCTTTCGGCGCTGACCATCGCGTTCCTGGCGGACCAGGCGTGCCTGATGGGCGACGCGATCGGCCGCACCCTGTGGCGCCTGGGCGTGACCCGGCGGCATCTGCTCGAATGGGTTCCGGCCGCTCAGGCGACGATCGGCCCTCGTCTCGACCTCATGGGCTTCATGCGCCGCATGGCGGGGGCGATCGTCGTCGGCGCCGTCGCCGCGATCGTCGCTTTGGCCTTCGGCCGCGGGTCGTGGCCCTTGGCGCTTCCCTTCGCCGCGCTCTGGGTCGCCTCGCCGGCCGTCGCGCGCCGAGTCAGCCTGTCCCCTGACGCGGCCGCTCACCTCCCCATGTCCGACGCCGATGCGAAGGCGCTGAGGAGGATCGCGCGCCGCACCTGGCGGTTCTTCGAGGCTTTCGTCACCACGACCGACAATATGTTGCCGCCCGACAATTTTCAGGACAACCCGGCGCCGGCGATCGCGCATCGGACGTCGCCGACCAATCTCGGCCTCTATCTCCTTTCCGTCGTCAGCGCTCGCGACTTCGGCTGGATCGGGACCGACCAGGCGATCGAACGGCTCGAGACGACGCTTGCGACGATGAGCGGCCTGCAACGCTTCCGCGGACACTTCTACAATTGGTACGATACGCGCGATCTCAGCCCGCTCGATCCCAGGTACGTGTCCACCGTCGACAGCGGCAATTTGGCCGGACACCTTATCGCGTTGGCGAATGCGTGCCGCGAATGGCGAGACCACCCGTTTGCGGCGCAGCGCCGCCTCGACGGCGTCGCCGACGCTCTCGACATAACCTGCGCGGAGTCCGCCCGCCTGCGCGACGGCGGCCAGACCCAGACCGTGACCTTGCGCCAGCTCGACGATGCGCTCGCCGTGGTGGCGCTCGCCGTGCGACAGGCGCCGCTTTCCGACGACGATCTTGCCACTCGACTCGTTGGTCTCTCCGCCGATGCCGAGATCATGATCGACATCGCCGGGGCGCTGGCGATCGAACGCGGCGCCGGCAGCGGCGCCGACATGCTGTTCTGGGCTGAGGCCACTCTGAATGCGATCGACGCGCACCGCCACGATCTCGCGCAGTCCGCGGATGCGGCTCGCTCCCTGGCCGCGCGGCTCTCGATCCTGGAAAGCACGGCGCGGACGATGGCGCTGGCGATGGACTTCGGCTTCTTGTTCGACCGCAGCCGCCAGTTGCTGTCGATCGGTTTTCTTGCGCCCGAAGGCGCGCTCGATTCGAATTGTTACGATCTCCTGGCTTCCGAGGCTCGGCTCGCCAGCTTTTTTGCGATCGCCAAAGGCGACGTCGCGGCCAAGCATTGGTTCCGGCTCGGCCGCGCCGCGACGCCCGTCGCGCACGGCGCCGCGTTGATTTCGTGGTCGGGATCGATGTTCGAGTATCTGATGCCCTCGCTCGTCATGCGCGCGCCGGCAGGGAGTTTGCTCGAGCAGACCAACCGCCTGATCGTCCGGCGCCAAATCGATTACGCCGCGAAGCTGGGCCTGCCGTGGGGCGTATCCGAATCCACTTACAACGCCCGCGACCTCGAGCTGACTTACCAATATTCGAACTTCGGCGTGCCCGGCCTCGGGTTGAAGCGAGGTCTGGGCGAAAATCGGGTGATCGCCCCCTACGCCACCGCTCTGGCGGCGATGGTCGATCCGCGCGCCGCCGCGGCCAATCTGGCGCGTTTGGCCGAGGCCGGCGCGCAAGGTCGCTACGGTTTCTACGATGCGCTGGACTATACGCCGGCGCGCGTGCCCGAGGGCGAAAGCGTCGCCGTCGTGCGAGCCTTCATGGCGCATCATCAGGGCATGACGATCGTCGCCATCGCGGACGCCTTGTTCGATGGCGTGATGCGGGAGCGCTTCCATGCCGAGCCGATCGTCAAGGCCAGCGAACTGCTGCTGCAGGAGCGCATGCCGCGCGACGTCGCGGCGGCGCGCCCCTGGGCGGCGGAAGTGAAGTCGGCCGCCGGCGCTCGCGATGTCGAACCCTCCGGCGGACGCCGGTTTGGCGCCGCGCATCAGGCGACGCCCGCCACGCATCTCATCTCGAACGGCCGCTACGCCACCATGCTCACCTCCGCAGGCTCGGGATACAGCCGCTGGGGCGATCTGGCGCTGACCCGCTGGCGCGAGGACGCGACCTGCGACGACTTCGGCTCGTACCTTTTCATCAAGGACGTGCGCAGCGGCGTGGCGTGGTCGGCGGGCTTCCAACCGAGCGGCGTCGAGCCGGACGACTATGCCGTGGTCTTCAACGAGGACCGCGCCGAGGTGACGCGTCGCGACGGCTCGCTGACGACGACGCTGGACGTGCTCGTCTCGGGCGAGGACGACGCGGAAGTTCGCCGGGTCTCGATCGCGAATTCGGGCAGCCGCACGCGCGAAATCGAAATTACGTCCTACGCCGAACTCGTTCTGGCGCCTCAGAGCGCCGACATCGCGCATCCCGCTTTTTCCAAACTGTTCGTCGAGACGGAATATCTCGCCGACGTCGGCGCGATCCTGGCGACGCGGCGAAGGCGGGCGCCGAGCGAGCCGGAAATCTGGGCCGCGCATCTGAGCGTCGTCGACGGCGAAGCCGTCGGCGCTCCCGAATTCGAAACCGACAGAGCGCGATTCCTCGGCCGCGGCCGCGGCGTCCGCACCCCCATCGCCGTAATGGATAGCCGGCCGCTGTCGAATTCGGTCGGCGCCGTCCTCGACCCGATCTTCTCGATCCGCCGCCGCATCCGTGTCGCCCCCGGCGCGACCGTTCGCGTGGCCTTCTGGACCATCGCCGCCTCCAGCCGCCCCGCG
>Ga0181539_1004477_pt1 | contig 11968 bp, 10 predicted proteins | sample PEATcosm2014_Bin_46_FD_119767 | JGI IMG/M metagenome (GOLD analysis project Ga0181539, IMG submission 119767) | Peatland microbial communities from MTU Mesocosm Facility, Houghton, MI, USA - PEATcosm2014_Bin23_60_metaG | ecosystem: Environmental > Terrestrial > Soil > Wetlands > Peat | place... | reverse complement strand
GAAGAAAGAAGCGACGGAGGCTCATGAGGATAACGCCAGTACAAGAACCTGAACAGAGGCTGAGATGCATACCGGACATTTCTACTTTGCTAAGAATAGGACATTTCTACTTTGCGTTGACATGATCTTCGAAGTTTTCTTGCACTCCTTACGTTCGCGTGGTAATTGATAGTGGCAAGATCAGGGCTCAACGGCACAGAGGGGGTTGGTGGGGGGTCAGAGAAACCTGTCCAAGGATGAATTAGCCTTTGCCCTATCCCTAAGAGACTGATGGATATCTATATCGAAACACCGAGGGAGCTATTTGAATACGGACGTTTTGTAAGAGAGGAATGCTACACATTTTACGTAAGAGAAAGACGGCGACACTGCACGTTTCGCCAAATTATGAATTTGTGGCTTCAGGCGCCGTATTGCCAGTCATGCGCACTGTCTGACCCATTTCTCCAGGAACGAACAGCTGATATTGATGATGCGGATTGGCAGAATGATGTGGTTTGGAAATTGGGTAATAGCACTCTTCGTAGAATAAAAAAAGAGCTTAGGAAGAACTCCGACTTTGCTTTAATCTGTAAGAGGTGTGGTAGGGAGCTTCGCCCCTGGGAAGGAAACAAAGTTTGGGTCATGGATTATCATTTGGAAGAGCACTACGGTATTCCCCTTGAAACGGGAGGTCAAAAGCGCCCATCAGCGAGACTGCGTAGGAAGATTATCGAACTGTACGATGGAACTTGTTTTGGCTGCGGCAAAACGGGCGAGAGGCTCCATATTGATCATATTTATCCGCAAAGTAAGGGTGGTGACGCCGCGTTTCGCAACCTTCAACTATTGTGTAAGGTGTGCGGCGATTTGAAAGGTGACGATTTGCCAGAAGAGGTCGACGTGTGGCTCGATTTCTATTTCGGCCCATATCCTTCGGACGGTTTTGAGGGGCTATTTTGGTAAACTATGCGTTGGGAGAGAGGGCGATGGTGGTCCAAAGTCGACTTTCTCTTGCTGGAACCTGAGTCTTTTTGAGACGGAGTAAGGGTGGATGGGGGCGACGATGGGCGTACTTATAGGCATTGTGCCGAAGCAACGATTATGTGAGACGTATCAGTAGGGGAACATGTGACCAATATGTTTGAAAGTCCTGCGCACAGCGGTTATCGAGATTGAGATCGAAAAGCTCGTTTTGTGTTGCAAGGGTCAGCAAAATCAGGTTGTGTGCCCCTTGAAGGGCCAGATCTACGGCCTGGTGTTGCGCTGCCGGATCATGCATAGCACTGGGTTTAGCATCTTTGTTTTCCGCTAATTGCTTCATTATTGAAGAGAAGGAGGGGTGGCCATATAGGAGAGGCAGATAGTAACTTGTGAAGTAGAAAGCACCCAGTCCAACTTTCTGGGCCATCGAGAAGATATCGAGTGTCGACCATTGAAATTGTGTCTTTGTGGTCCCGCATTTTGTACATAAAGGCTCTTGGTATCGAACCTGTGCCTCTTTATACTTTTTCTCTATCTCTTCAATTTCTTGTTCTGAGAATATTTCGCTAACTTGCCGTTCTTGTTCTGGTGCATATTCTAGGAACCTCTTAAGGTGGTTAAGCTCTTTACCCTGATGAATTGGAAGATAGCCGAGAAATTCTTCTGTCTTGCATGGGTTTCTTGAAATATAGGCCATTGTGACAACACGCTCATAAAAAGGTCTCAACAATTTCATCCCGCCGAGGCCGTGTCCATTTTCGCATAAAATAAGAATCTCGTAGAAATCATCGACACACAGCCTCCCGAGATGAAAAACGACGCCGTCAGTGGGCCCGCGCGAAGTGAATGTTCTATCGAATGCCTTCTCTATTGCGTTCTCCAGGTTGGGTAGAATTTGAAGAAAATCAGCATGAGTTTCGAAAAACCATTGTCGATTATTGTCCCTCTTTACCTTCAAAGTTCCTCTCCTCTTTTGGTAATTTCCTTATCATATCACTAGCGCGTTTTTCATGCCATGCGAAGGGCGGCGGCACGTGCATAAGGCTTATCGGGAAAGACGCTTGTTCACTGCTTCGGGAAGGCCGCTACAACCCCGGCATCTCTTGCAAGAAGTTTTCTATTGCCGCAAAGATGCTGTTCGAGTGTTTATGCTTACCCTCCCAAGCATGGAGGCAACCTATGGGGGCGGGAAAAAAGGATTGTAGGCCACGATACGTTGAACACCGATTTTGGGTAAGGCAGTCCCTTTCCCAAATCTCACCGGCTGACTGAAAACGGGTGAGGTTTGGCCCGTCGCCGCTTTGGTCGGGCGGGGTCGACAGAAATGAGGGCGAATTGATCGTCGCGTGCACTTGGCGCCGACTCTATAAACAGTGGGCTTTTCCCACCCTGGCGCCGGAAGTTACCTGAATGAGGTGCACTAAAGTCGTACGAGGTGCATGACCTCGGTAATATTCCATGAAAAAACCCCTTGACTTGCGCTATTGTTTGTGTTATACAATGTATATGACGAACTTGGCGCACAGCATTGGCGTACTGTCGAATATGTGGTGGCGGGGTAGCTAACAGGCTATCCCCTTAGCTTTAGCCGCTTAGGCTCGTTGGGGGTAGCCAACCCGGGCTTGGGCGGCTTTTTTTGTTTAGGCCGCTTCCGGGAACGCAGCGTTCTTGAAAGGGTTTTTCTTTACGGGGGTTTGCGAGACCTTATCAGAGAAGGTTCAAAGTCGTGCTGTCGAGAAAAGAGGCCAATGCTCTCTTAGAGATCGTCGATGCCGGCCTTCGTTCCAGAAGTGAAGAAGACTTTCGGACGTTTGTGCTCCGCCTTCAGGATCTGGTTCCCTTCGAGTTCGGCCTGTGCTCGCTTGCGAGCATAAGTTACCGCAGCGCCGACCCGTACCGCATGATCAACGTGAGCTATCCTCTTTCCTGGATAGATAGATACATCTCGGAACAGCTCGACGTGGTCGACCCTGTAGTAGTGGAACATCGCCTCCATTTCGGTCTTCAGTACTGGTCCGACTCATATGCGAAACACCCCGAAGCAAGGCAGTTCATTATGTCCGCGTCCGACCACGGGCTCAAGACCGGGTACTCCTACGGCCTGAAGACCGAAAACGGGGACGGCGCCTCCCTTTTTTCTTTCGGCGGAAGATCGATGGAGAGAAGCCGCCGCACCTTCCATATCCTCCGGTGCATCGTGCCCCATCTCCATCAGGCCCTCGTGCGCGTCGTCGCTCCGCTTAACCGCCTCCCGGAAGTAACACAGGTGAGGCTGTCTCCGAGAGAAAAGGAAGTACTGCTCTGGATAAAAGAGGGGAAAACGACGTCCGAGATATCGTCCAAGCTTTCCATAAGCGAGAGGACGGTCAAGTTTCACGTGCGGAACACGCTCCGGAAAGTTCGCGCCTCAACCAGGGCCCAGGCGGTGGCGGTCAGCCTGGAGAAGGGCCTTATCGATATTGACTGAGCCGCCCACATGACCGACGCGTGAGGCAGCGTATCGGAGCAGGGAGCCCGCGCACGGAACACCATTCACCTCCGGGCCGTGTTGACGCCAGTGGCACATGATAGTCCCAGATATCACGGACCAGTTCGTTTGATTTCAAAACATCGTCAACGGAAAAAACCGAAAGAAAAAGGGTGGCCGAAGCCACCCTGAGAGTGAAACCGATTTGCTCGTCTGTGAGAGATCTTTTCACCGAAGAAGCAGGATCACCCGAGATCAACCGCTCCCGTCCGATCCTTCTTGACAACCTGCCCTTAAGCCGCTTCTCTTTCCTCTTCAAGCCGGCTGTGATCCAGGAGATCAATGATCCTGTTCGCCACGCGCATCACCGCGGAGCCCCAGGACATGATCTTCTTCAGGTCTTTGCCCCATACCGCCACATAGGAGAAGGAGCAGGCGCCGGTATCGATGCCGAGGTAGCTGCACACCACGAACGCGGCCCCCTCAGCGATGACTTCCGCCCTGGGCCGATCATCAAGACTCATATCATGCTCCTTCTCGGAGAGGGCGAGCTTATGGGCGATCTCGTGAATGAGCGTCTTCGGCTTTTCAAGATCGGTCAGGGATTCTGCGAGGACGATCTCGTCGGCGAGAGCGTCATAGTATCCTCTGCAGCTCCCCGATATCACCCGAGTCTTTACCGGGACGGGACTCACGTTGCGTATCCATTCGAAGAGCGAGCGGACGTCCAGGCCGGCGGATAGGGTGAAGTCGGTCGAACCATGGAGCGCCCCGCAGGTGATTTCCGCCCCGTCGGTCTGTTCTATGTCGTAGACGTAGACAGCCTTGAATCCGACGAGACGGCTCCCGTCCGTAGCGGTAGCCGCATTGCCTTCCTCCACGTGATCTTGCTCACCATCCGAAAGCTCCTGCCTCTTTTGCTTTCCGAACATGGGCGCGAAGATCATGATGCCCTTTTCTCCCTTCTTCACGTAGCGGCCGAGGCGGTTCCACGTCGTCAGCCCGGCAACGCGCGTCGCCGACGGCCTCTGCATCACGATGAAGAGGGTGTTTCCGAAGCTGTATCTCCTGAAGAGGGCGATCTTCTTCAGGTAGTCGCGGACGTCCGCGTTCGTGAGGATCGCGGCGACCGCCTGCTCCATTCTGTCGTAGTATTCTTTGAGCTTGATTCTCATGACGCCTCCAGTATGAGCTGGAAGGGAAGAATAAAACTCCTCCCTCAGCATTTTCAGCAGTTCTCTCTTTTCAGCCGGCCTATGATAGCCCTTCCGCCGCCTGCGGTTTCTGCGTGGACGGACCGGGCGCAACAGACTTCTCCGTCTCATGGCCACCTCCTTGGTTTCCTTTGCGCTCGTGATGAGTTTTCAGCAGCAGTTTGTGCAGGTCCTTCACTCCGGCCTTGAAGTGGTCCTCCACCAGGACGATCTGCGCCCTTGTCCTGGAGATGGTCTCCACCGCCCTGTCTCTCGCCGCTATGCCGGGTTTGTCGTTGTCGGTAGCGAGCCAGACTTCGTCCGGGTCATGTCTTTTCAGGAATTCTCCAAGCTGGTTGACGTAGGCGGCGCTGTTGAGGGCGCAGAGCGAGATCTCCTTATCTTCCAGCACGACCTCGCCGGCGAGGGAATCGAGGATGCTCTCGGTGATGAGCACGCGCTTGGGGTCTCTCTTTAGAAACCAGAGTCCTCCCGCTCCTAGGGTCTTCTTCCCGTCTCCCTTGAGCTCCCTGCATTCGAGGGCCGTCAGGTCCCAGGGGGTGGGGACAGGCGTGCATAGATAGACCTTCTTTTCCCTGAAGTCGTTGTGGAGCGCGCAGCCCATCGGGAAGTGATAGGTCACTCCCCGCTCCCGGAAGTAGGCGCTGACGGCGTCTATGTTGTTCACCTTCAGGAGCCTGGCGTAGAGCCGTCCCGCGTAGGCGATCTTTGCGTCCCGGTCGCGTTTGTCGATTTCCGATTCCCGCTTGTAGTATTCTGCGGGATATTCCCTTGAAAGGAGTATCCTGAGCGCCTCGGGAAAGTCGACGCTGTAGACCCGTTCGACAAGCTCGATGATGTCCCCCCGGTCCGCTTCGTCTCCACCCCAGTCCCTCCAGCGCCACTCTCCCCTGTAGAACTCGACAGTGAAGGAAGGCTTGCTTTCCTCGCGGAGGGGCGAGAGGTAGTAGGTTATAGACCCGGAGCGGCCTTTAGGCTTCAAACCCAGTTGATCCTGGACGAACCGGTTGAGGTCGAGCTGCTTGAGCATCCTCTTGTCCTCATCGGTTATGCGTATTCCCCTCATTCGATGCCTCCTTCAGAAAAGATTGCTTGCGAGCCGCGCTTCCACAAAGGTCGCCGGATCCACAGAAGGGAACAACGCCTTGTAGCGGCTTGCCCTATCTTCAAGGAAAGAGTCGATGTCCAGGTCGTCGAGTTTTGTGGTGAGCTCGACGACCTTCCGTCTGTATGCGTCCGCCTCCTCGGCTATCCGCTTCCTCTCTTCGACATGGAGAGGATACAGTCGTTCCAGGTCATGCTTGAAGGCGGCGATCACTTCGTTCTCCAATTCGCGAAGGGTGGAGGTGAGATGGGATTTGAGAGCGTGGAGCATAGTGGCGCCCATACCCGCCCATTCGTCCCAACATTGAAACGACAGCAGGAATCTCTCCCAGTTCACGAACACGCCTGGCACCGGTCGTAAAATCATGTCGGTCTGCCTGGCAAAGGTGATGAAGTCACCGTTCCAGTACGTCGAGTAAAACCGCAATCGGTCATAATGAGCGATGAAACCACAGTGCAGGTTGAGGTGCTGGTAGATGGCATCCGTGAACAGATGAAAGCTGAAACCCCCTTCGATAAACTTGTCCCACTGCCTGAGTACCTTCTTCTTTTGCTCCGCGGTCATGAACTTCGAGTCCTGCAGAAGTTCGGGAGGACAGGGGTTCCTGCCGGCGATGACGTGATCGACAGTCGCTATCTGGCTTGCCAGTGTTGCGATATTGCCGGACAGCTCCGATAGGCGCCGCTCCTCGAGAGTCACGTCGTCAAGGAAGCCTTCGGGATACTGATGCAGCGACAGAACCACATACTTCTTCATGGGATGTTCCTCCTTAAAGGTGTATTATTGGTGCCTCCGTGACGAACTCAACGGCCAACTGCATGAGTTCGAAGGTCGTGTTTTTCATTTTCCTCACGATGCGCGAGGTCTTTTCGATCTTCCTAATGAAGACACTGATCTACTTGATGTATTACCTCGCCTGGCGAGGCCGGGCGGCGAACTCCTTTTCGGATCCCAATATTATTGGCTGCTCGGGGCAAGGCGACGCCGAAGCAGGTGGTCTTCCTGATCGGAACTCCTGGCTCCCGGCCTTACACCACATCGATATCGACGAAAACCGTAGGATCAGCACTGTCTTCCTGTACTCGATAACCCTCGAGATTCTCTTGCATTCTTCGCTTACGAGTGGTAATTGATAGACGGGAGGCTGGGGGTCAACAGATCAGCAAGTGAAACGGGAAAACATCCCCCTCGTCCCCCCAGTCAAGGGCTGACCCCATGACCACTCTTTAACGCTAGGGGGAAGAAATGCTTGAGTTCCACGGAGACGCGATATGTTTGAGTGGGGTGGCTGGCACTAAACTGAAAAGTGACATAGTTGGTGCTTACTACCCTTTTTGGTGGAGCATCACCTCGGGTGGGCACAACGCCGACTATGGATATGAGACAGCAATCATTGAACTCCATGCCGGAACAGGGGAAATTTACATCAAAGACCTGGATGAGATTATCCTGGGTTCGGCAGGTCATGCCCTGGAATTGAAGTCTTCAAGACTTCCCGACACACGAAGGCTGAAGATTGTACTTGTAGAAGAGAATAGAGAATGTTGCGACCACCTGAAAAACGTGATTGGAAGACGATGGCCTAATATCCCGGTGGACAGAATCGAAGGCCCTTGGGCCAGCGACATTTCGCAATACGTCTATCTTCTCCACCGCTCTCTCGATGACGTTCTACCTATCGTAAAAAACATGAGAGGAAACGCTATTTATTTCTTCGACCCTCTCAGGAGCATCGATTGGGAAATGGTCGAAAAAGTCGCGGCCAATAGGATTTCGACTTTCTACCACACAGGAACAGAATTCATGATCTTTCTTTTTACGTCAGATTGGTTCTTAGGCCGGGACGAATTTGTGCCATTGCCGAAAACCCCCGATGAGGCAGATTGGAGCCCCGAGGAATATGCCAGCGTTCAACAGGCAGATTCCCTCATGGGCGACAGGACCTGGAGACAAGAGGTGTTACCTTTGGCATCGCTCGACGAACGCGAGTACGCTCTGGTTTCTTCTTACAAGTACAGGCTAAGAGACTGGTTTCGATACGTTCTTCCCTTACCATTTAATCCGAAGGGTAGGCAGCTTTATCATCTAATAGTATGCTCTAACTACGACGCGGGCGTTCGTATGACGCGACAGTTTTACTCCATGTTAACCGAGAACCCTGCTTATGCTCCCGACTCATCGGCAGCCTACAAAGAGTTTAAATTGCTTCACAAAGAACTTCTCTCAGGCCTCAAAGGCAGCCAGAGACCTTCAGCATGGAAAACCCTTTGGCAAACGATCCGCCAGCACGAAGATGGTGTTTGTGATGTGAATTGCTCTGATCTTATAGAAAAGGCAGGAAGTGCAGAGAATCTCCGAAACTGCATGGACTGGCTGGAGGACCGGGGTTACATTACCGCTACCGGGGGCACGAACCTGTGGAACGAACCTGTCAAGCAGTACGTGCTGAACTGGCCGGTTCTCACCAAAAAGCTCAAAGTCGAACCTCCCGCTCCATTTCAACCCATATCATCAGAACAACTTTATCAAAAAATGACAACACTGCGTTCATATGGGCAGAGGGGGTCCTGATGACACAAGGAATGAAAGTAACAAAGGGCACACGTGAATGGGCGGATTTCAACGTCAACTGCCTGCTTGGCTGTCATAACAACTGCCGGTATTGTTATGCCAAATTGATGGCAAAGCGATTTCGAAGAGCAACAGATGAAACATGGCCTACGATGCGCATCCGACAGAACATCGTAATGCAGAAGTTCCGTAGGTTTCCGGGCAGAGTTATGTTCCCTAGCACGCATGATATTGTTGACGTGCCAGAAGCAAAGGAAGCGTGTTTTGATACTATTCGAGGACTGCTGAATAGTAACAACGAAGTCCTCATTACCACAAAACCAGCCGCATCAATTATCCGAGAAATTGACCGGCTTTTCTCAGCTTTCAAGAGCAAGATTCAGTTCCGTTTCACAATCACTTCTAGGGACGATAGACTGTTGAGGTTCTGGGAGCCAAATGCTCCGCTATTTGAGGAGAGAATGGAGTCTCTGAAATATGCGTCCCGCAAGAAGTACAAGACAAGCGTATCTATTGAACCGTTTTTGGATATGGAACCGGAGGTCTTGGTTGCCGCCGTTGCCCCGTACTGTACCGAATCCATATGGCTCGGCAAAATGAATTATATAGCATGTCACCCCCATGATCTCGCAAATACCAAGCAGTACTATGAGGCTGTTCGCAGTAACTACACCGTTGAACGACTAGCAAGTATTTTCGAACGCCTCAGTCCTATTAGTAAAATCAGGTTCAAAGATAGCATTATCTTTCGTCTGCAACGTCATGGCTACTTTGATGAGGAAGATAGACAAAGGCGGGTATACAGAGAATGAGCTGGCGATCTCCCTATCTAAACGCGGTCGCTTACGTCTTTCGTGAAGGGAGGCCTTCGGCGTCAAAGCTAACAGCGTACTCCAGCGGATAGCCCGCAACCACCGCTGATCTTGTTTAAGTGGTAAGGGGGACAGTATGAAGCCATTAACACCAGACCAGCACCGTGATTCATTAATCCGCCGACGAATTAAGTTTGTGGTAGAAAAAGGGGCCATGGCACGCTTATTTAGAGCCGGGTCTAGCTCGGGACTCCAGGAAGACCTTTTTGCATGTCTTCAGCCATCAGAAATTGCCAAAATACATACCAAAGATCAGTACGATACCTGGTTAATACGAGTGGTTGAGCGCGATACATGGGAATCTTTTTCTAGGAACGGGATAGATGAAGATCGGTGGGGTTACTTTGCTAAACTCGTGAATATAATTATCTATGAGATCATTTCCAATCGGGAATTGTTTGATGAAAAGGATTGGCTGCTCCTTCGCCCTTTTTTGCATGTGCCTCTCGACTGGAAGGTCACATACCATCTCAACCAGATTACAGACACAATCCCTTTGCTTGCAATACTGAAAGGGATGAGTAAAGAGAAATACCTTGGAATACAGAGGTCGATACGTGAACTTGCTGAACAATATGATGTACCACCCATTTGGTTTGAAGGAGCATATTCAGCATAAGCTACTGAACAAGGCGCCCCCGGCTCCCTGGACATCTGGTTCGAGATGAGCCGTGCGGTATATTATAGGGCAAAAGAGCTTATGAAGAATCATTGGGCTTTTTGTGCTGACATAGGATCTATTCCTAAGAACAACTTTGGCTGGGCCTTGTCTATGGATGGGGAATGGATGACAGGCACCGATATAGGTGCTTTTGCGGCCCACATCGCTGTTGCCATCCAAAAGGAGGCCAAAGTGTCTATTGGATTCGAATGCCCTTTATTCGTGCCTGTCCGGGACAACCCGCAAGAAGTTGCCTCCGCACGGAAGGGGGAAGGACAGAGAAGCTGGAGCGCTGGCGCCGGGACCGGGGCGTTGACTAGCGGGCTGGTTCAATCGCTGTGGGTGATGCGAAGGGTGAAAGATATCCTCCGCCATGCCCCAAGGCCAACATTCGATTGGGACGAGTTTCAAGAGACCAATTCCGTCTTTCTTTGGGAGGCTTTCGTAACATCTCGCGCGGAGCGGACTACCCATATTCATGACGCCGAGGCAGCCCTGAAGTGCTTCATGACCTCGACTGGCAATACTGCAAACATCAGCGCCATAGACGAACCGAATGTCTTGTCCCTGATTGGTGCATGTGCGATAAGGGCTGGCTGGAGCAACGACATTGAACTTCTGTGGAAACCGTGTCTTGTAGTGCAGGCATAACTACGCGATGCACCGTGTTTACCTGATTTCCGATGATAAGGCTGAATCGATTTCAGTTTCCTCTCACTGGCATTGCCCACTGTTACACTCTTACGAGTGGCAATGTAAGCTTTCAATGCAGGGGCCTGCCTGCGCCCTTCGCAGGTGCAGTAGTCGAGGCGGAGAGGCAAAGAATGGCGTGCTACCGATGCTGCAATCTGCGTGCGTTGGCCCACAAAAAAAGGGCCCCAATCGGGGCCCTGTAGCGCGCTTGTTTCGCATCACTCAAGCGTGTAATTGAAAGGAAGTTTCACGTCCAATGCTCTTTCCTTGACCCTCGGGTCGGGCTTTCCGTCCTTGTACACGACGTGGTCGATATCGGTGATGGGAAGTCGGAGGAAGATCCCTGGGGCGAACTCCAATGGCGTGTCTGGTGTGACCGGCTTTACGTCGTAGACCGTATCGCCGACCCTGCGCTTGCCTTCGGCGTTTGCCGGAGCAACCTGATAAGAATGGCCGAGACAGTATGTCTCATTGCTCAAGTGGCTCTTCAGGCGTTTCGGACACAAGGGTGGCGGCGGAAGCACGGCGTGATTCTTTATGATCGCGAGGGAGTGGACGAAGAACATGAGGGACCCGACGCTCAGCTTCTGGATCGGGAACTCGACGGGCACTCGCTTCGACGCGCCGAAGTGCCGTACCTCCTCAATAAAGTCGGAGGGGAAGGGGTAGAACTCCTTGCCCACCCAGAAGAGGAGGTGGTTCTTGCCGTTCTTCTCGAAGATGATCGGCACCCGGAACTTCTCGCCCTCATATGCTTCAGGAGGGTCGATGATAAACTCCTCCATGGGTGCGCCGTGAGGCGATAGTTTCGTACATATGTAGACGCCGCCAGGTTTTCTCTTGCCGCATCCCCGGGTCATTTGCCACCTTCCAGTGTCTGATATCGGTCGATGAGCATGATCGCTTCGCGAAGAAGGGTGGTGTCGGACGCACTTGCTTCGATGACCGAGAAAATCCTTACCTTTGCTTCCTCCAGAGGGTCCCGCTCGATTTCCGGCACGTCGAAGAGATCGTCCTCCCCGAGAAGCGTATCGAGCTTGAAGGAGCGGCACCCCTTTTCGATCTTATCGAGGGTGAGCTTCTCCTCCGTAAGGAGCTTTTTCTGGTTTTCCTTCGGTAGCGAGGCTATCCGAAGGGCCATGCTCACCCGCAGCTTGCCCTTCTTGAGCATGTCGAAGAATTCAGGGATGAGCTGGGCGAGCTTGAGCCGCTGCCTGATGTGGGTGACCGGCACTGATAACTGCCGGGCCGCCTCTTCCGCGCTCCAGTCGTAATAGGACATGACCTTCAGGATCCTTTCGGCTTCGTCGGCAGGGTTGGGGCCCCTGTTCATGTTCTCCGCGATCGCATAAATGTTCATCAGCGGCTCGGGAGCGCCTTTCGGAAAGACCATGGCCGATATGGCCGGCATTCCCTTTTTCT
>Ga0181539_1004462_pt1 | contig 11996 bp, 10 predicted proteins | sample PEATcosm2014_Bin_46_FD_119767 | JGI IMG/M metagenome (GOLD analysis project Ga0181539, IMG submission 119767) | Peatland microbial communities from MTU Mesocosm Facility, Houghton, MI, USA - PEATcosm2014_Bin23_60_metaG | ecosystem: Environmental > Terrestrial > Soil > Wetlands > Peat | place... | reverse complement strand
TCAGGGCCGGATGCGGGGCCTGCTTCAGCGCCCTTGGGCTCGGCGGCGGGCGAGGAGGAACTGCCCGGCGGCTCTACGTGGACTTTATTCAGCTGATCTTCCTGGGCCCAGCTCCGCGCCAGACACAGTACCGCAACCAGGACGCAGAGACCCAGGCGACGGCAAACCTGGGCGAAGTTTCTGCCTCCGTTGTGGCTAACCCGCCTTTGGGGAAGCATCTTCATGAGGCACCATGAGCGATTGAAGGCGATATTACCACTATCGGCGCGCCCCTGCTGTCAGCAGATTGTCATTACAATACATTTCAACATTCGCGAACGCCGGCCGCGCAGAACGCTGGGATACAATCAAGCCTGAACCCCCGCGATTCCACTGCCGGCAACGGCGTGGCGGAGCGCATTTTCCACCTTTGCAACGGCGGAGCACGACCTTCTTCATGGCTCGCATTTATCCTTTTCGCGCCTGGCGCTACAATCCCTCCGCGGTCCGGCTGGACGACGTGGTCACTCAGCCCTACGACAAGATCTCACCGGCCATGCAGCAGGCCTATTACCAGCGCAGCCCCTATAACCTCGTCCGCATCATCCTGGGACTGCCTGAGTTATTTGACGCCGAGCGGGACGAAAACGTTTATACGCGCGCGGCGCGGGATTTTCGCGACTGGCGCGAGCAGGGCGTGCTCAAGCAGGAGCACGAACCGTGCGTCTTTGCCTATGCGCAGCGCTTCCGGGTTCCCGGAACCGACGTTGTGAAGGAGCGGCGCGGGTTTATCGCGCTGGGCAAACTGCACGATTACTCGGAGAATGTGGTTTTCCGGCACGAGCAGACGCTTTCCAAGCCCAAGAGCGACCGGCTGAACCTGCTGAGGGCCACGCGGGCGCACTTCGGGCAGATTTTCATGCTCTACTCCGACCCTTCGGGAAGCGCGGAGAAGATTCTCTACGACGGCAACGGCACGGCCGACGCGGAAGTGACCGACGAGTACGGCGTGGCGCACCGGCTGTGGCGCGTGAACAACCCCTCGACCATTCGCCTGCTGGCCACCGCCATGGCCGACAAGAAACTGATCATCGCCGATGGGCACCATCGCTACGAAACCGCGCTCAACTACGCCAAGGAACACGCGCACGCCGCCCCGGCGCAGGCGGAGCTGAGCGCCACCGGCCTGCCGCAGCCTGCGTATCCGGAAGCCGCCGTGATGATGACCTTTGTGAACATGGATTCGGACGGCCTGGTGATTCTGCCCACGCATCGCGTGGTGCACAGCCTCGCTGATTTCGATGCGGCGGCGTTTCGCTTGAGGGCCGAAGAGTTTTTCACCGTGGGGACGCTGGCGCCGGGCGACGCGCAAAGCTATCTCGGCACGTTGACTGCCCAGAGCGGCACGGCGTTTGCGGCTGTCACGCGCGGCGGCGGCTTTTTGCTGCGCTCCAAGCCTGAAGCCATGGCCAAAGCCCTCGCCAATGTGCCGGAACGGCAGCGGCAACTCGACCTCACGCAATTGCATTCGATCGTTCTCGACCGGCTGCTGGGCCTGGACGCCGAAAAGGTGCGCGAGCAGACCAATCTCCGCTACCTGCGCGATGCGGGCGAAGCCGTGGAGCAGGTGCGCAAGGGCGAGGCCGACGTGACCTTCCTGACCAACCCCGTCACCATGGAGCAACTGCGCGAAGTGGCCTTTGCGGGCGAAGTGATGCCGCAGAAATCCACCGACTTCTTCCCCAAGCTGCTGAGCGGCCTGACGATTTATGCGTTGGAATAAGGACAGCGGCCGGGAAGCAGCTGAGCCCCGCGCGGGATTCTTCTTGGGGCCGCGCAGGGCACACGGAAACATGCGAGAAAGACAGCATCGCCGCGGTTTTTCCGGAGCGATTGCCGTCTTGCTCTCACTTATCGCATTCTTCCCTGCCCTTGCCCAGGCCCAGTCTGCTCCGGGCGCGGCCCGCTTCATCGTGGTGCTCGATGCGGCCCACGGCGGCGACGACCTGGGCGCGAAGCTCGGCAACCAACCGGAAAAGGACTTGACTCTGGCGCTCAGCGTGAAACTGCGCTCGCTGCTCATGGCGCGCGGCATTGCCGTGGTGACAACGCGCGAGTCAGACGTGGACGTAGATACGGATCGCCGCGCCGAGATTGCCAATCGCACCCGCGCCGCGGCCTGTCTGAATCTGCACGCGGCCCCGGCAAGCGCAAACAACGGGCCCGCCGTGCACCTGTTTCTTTCTTCCCTTCCCGCCGCGAAGGATGTGCGCCTGGCGCCGTGGCGAACGGCGCAATCGGAGTGGATCGAGCGCAGCACGGCGCTGGCCGGCGCACTGAATTCGGCGCTCACGCAAGCGGGCGTCACGGTGACGCTGGGCCGCACGCCGCTGGCCGCGATCGACAGTATGACCTGCCCCGCCGTCGCGGTGGAGATCGCTCCCGAACGACCTGCGGGGGCCCAAGATGCTGCTGACGATTCGGGATTCGAGACACAGGTAGTGGAAGCGCTGGCGGCCGCGCTGGTTGAATGGCGATCCGATGCCGGCCAATTCGGAGAGCGGTAGCCGTGATTCCTCGCCACCAGACCGTGCTGTTTGTAATCCTGCTCGTGGCCTCGGTCATCATGGGCGCCGTCTTGTGGAACCAGTTGCGGCGCGCGCACGAGCGGCTGCTGCGCGGCGAATTTGCCGCGCCAACGCAGGCGCCGCTGGTGGCGCCGGCCGAGCAGGCCACATTGATGGTTGCCGCCGACGCGGACAACTCCATCGCGCCGCGTATTCTGACCCTGCCTTTGCCGCCGAATCCCGAGGCCCGGGCGCGCGCGGTCCTGGGCAAACTCTTCGACCTCGATGCCGCGCCCGACTCGACGCATCCGGTCCCCGGCGGCGTCAGCTCCATCGCACAGGTATTTCTTCTCCCCATCGCCGACGCCGGCGGAAAGATTTCGGCGGCATCGCCGCAATTGGCCGTAGTGAATCTGACCGGCGCGTTTGTGGCCGGCCATCCCTCGGGCATCGAGACCGAAACGCTTACGGTTCGTTCCATCTGCGCCACGCTCAACGCCAACTTGCCGCGCGTCACCGAGGTGCGATTTCTGGTGGACGGCCAGCCGCGCGCCACACTAGCCGGCCACGCTGACCTGACGCGCACCTATCTCGCCGCCCAGTCGGCGCCAGTCGAGGGAGCCCAACCGTGAGCACGACCCCAGCCTTCCCCGGGGTTTCGCTACGCTTGACTCCGGGCTGTTTTCGGCTCGTCCCTCCGGGACGAACGGCTGGCGCCGTCCGGCAAAAGCGGAGAGTCAATCCGGCTCGATTGACGAAAGCCGTTCCTGCGATTGCCCTATCGACGGCTACGGAGCGATTCCCCGGAAATTCGCTCTGGTATTCTGAGAATTAGCGGCGCGGCTCCGCCGTCTTCCCTTTTGGACTCAATTCTCGGAGGAAGCCTCATCGCATGATCAATTTGGCGGGCAAGACGGCCGTGGTCTTCGGGCTGGCGAACAAGCGCTCGATCGCCTGGGGCATCGCCCAGAAACTCCACGAGGCCGGCGCCACCCTGGCCATCTGTTACCAGAACGAGCGCATGAGGGCCGAGGCCGAGGACCTGATCGGCGAACTCGGAACGGCGAGCGGCTTCCAGTGCGACGTGTCGAACGACCAGGAGATCGCTACGCTGTTCGCGGCGCTCAAGGAGAAGTACGCCAGGATCGACATCCTGGTGCACGCCATTGCCTACGCCCCCGCCGAGGACCTGAGGGGCGAGTTCATCAACACCAGCCGCGAAGGCTTCCGCATCGCGCATGACGTGAGCGTCTACTCGCTGATTGCCGTGAGCCGCGGCGCGCTGCCGCTGATGACCGAAGGCGGCAGCATCATTACCTTGAGCTACTACGCCGCCGAAAAAGTCGTCCCGCATTACAACGTGATGGCCTTGGCCAAGGCCTCGCTGGAGTCGGCCGTGCGCTACCTGGCCTACGAATTGGGACCGAAAAACATCCGCGTGAACGCCATCTCCGCCGGGCCCATCAAGACCCTGGCCGCGCGCGGCGTGGGCCAGTTGGGCGAGATGCTCAAATCGCACGCCGAGCGCGCGCCGCTGCACCGCAACGTGGACCAAAGCGAAGTGGGCGGCACGGCGCTTTACCTTGCCAGCGACCTGGCCAGCGCCGTCACCGGCGAAATCATCTACGTGGATTGCGGCTACAACATCATGGGGTACTGAGCAAGAACCAGCGGAGCTTGCGGAGTTAGCGGAGTTAGCGGAGTTAGCGGAGTTAGCGGGGTTAGCGGAGTTAGCGGGGTTAGCGGAGCTAGCGGAGTTAGCGGAGTTGGTTGAGTTCCAAAGGGCGCTCGGGTTTCCTCCGCGGCGGCCCGGCAACGCCGCCATGATTCCGTTTCCTACTGGATTGCCAGAATCTTCTCCCAGACGGCGGGTTCGACGGGCAGGCCGAGGCGCAGGTTTTCCTCGCGGAGGCGCAGGGTTTGCTCGCCTGGATAGCGTACTTCCCCATGAGGCGCGGCGGGCCGCGAGTTGCGCAGGGACGCAACCACACCATCGGCGATCCGATCCGTCGCGGGTCCAAAGGCTGAGGGATTGAGCGCCAAGAACATCTGCGAGACACCGGTTTCGAGCAGCGGGTCGGTCGAGATCTGGTGCGTGGCGCGGCCCATCGCCATCATGGCGGCCACCATGTCGAGCACCACGGCGAGTCCCGACCCCTTCCAATAGCCAATCGGCAGCGGCCGCCACGACCTCTCGATCGCCGCCGCATCGCGCGTCAGATTTCCCTCGATGTCGTAGCCGCCGTCGACCGGCAGCGGTTCGCCGCGCCGTCGATAGCTTGCCAGCGCGCCATAGGAGAACTGCGACATGGCCATATCGAGCACCACCGGCCCGCTTGACCGCGGCACGGCGATGACCAGGGGATTGTTGCCGATGGCGGGCTCCGCGCCGCCCCAGGGAGGAAGATTGGGCATGGTGTTGGTCCAGCAGATGCCGATCATGCCGGCCTCTGCCGCCCGCCAGCCGTAAGTACCGCCGCGCATCCAGTGATTGGTGTTGCCCATCGCGATCGAACTAACGCCGTGCTCGCGGGCCAGCGCGATGGCGCGCTCCATGGCGGCCAGCGCGTTCAAGTTGCCGGGGCCTTTGTGCCCATCCCAGCGCTCGAGCGCGCCCAATCGCGCCGTGGCCGCGGCCTCGCCCGCGGGGTCCACGCAGCCGTTGCGAATGGTCTTCACAAAGCGCGGAAAACGGTTGATGCCGTGCGTGTAGACGCCATCGCGCGTGGCTTCGGCAAAGAGGCGGGCGCAAGTCTGGGCGCGATCGGGCGCGAAGCCTAGCTTCGAGAGGACGGCGGCGAGGGTTTCGTGGACTTCGGCGAAGGGAATGCGATTCATGGTTGGTCAGATAGCGGCGTTAGCGGTGTTAGCGGTGTTAGCGGTGTTAGCGGTGTTTGCGGAGCTAGCGGAGTTAGAAAGACGTCGAATCCTGCTGACACCACACTCGTTCGCATGGCAAATCCGGAGCTCATGGAAGAACAACCGCAGATCCTTCGACTCCGTCCGCCGAGGCGGACTTCGCTCAGGATGACAAGTTCGTTATGATGCGAACGCCCAGCTAACTCCGCCAGCACCGCTAACACCGCTAACTCCGCTACTCTTTCAGCGTCACCGTGATCTTGCGCGCGTCGCCGCCTTCGGAGGCGATCACGATCTCGCCGGTCGAGCGCTTGCGGATACTCTTGAATTTCTCGCCCCACTCCACCAGGACCAGCGCGTCGGGCGTGAGCAGGTCGTCGAGGCCGAGGGGTTCCAGTTGACGCTCGCTTTCCAGGCGATAGACGTCGAGGTGATAGAGCTTCACCGGCCTGCCCTGGCGCGTGCCGTCGAACTCGTGCATGAGCGTGAAGGTGGGGCTGGTGACTTCGTCGGGTTCGGCGGCGTCGAGGGCTTGGGCAATGCCTTTGACCAGCGTGGTTTTTCCGGTGCCCAGGTCGCCCGCGAGCAGCAGCAACTGCGGGGGCTCGAGCAGATCGGCCAGCTTGCGGCCCACGGCGATCGTGTCCGCGCCGCTTTGCGTGGTGAACTCGAACATTCTGCCTTCCGCAACCACAGCGGCGTTGCTCATGCGCGAACCTCGTCGGCGACATTCATGCGGGCAGCTCGCTCACAGGATGCGTCTTAAGTCCGCTGCATTCGCTCTTAGTCCGCTGCATGCAATGCCCTGCAACCAAACATACCCGTTCCGGCCGTCGGCGGCAATGCGATGGCGGTATGAGCCAAAGGCCTGCGCTAGAAACGCGAGCGAATCGGTGGCCAGAACCGTGTGCTCATCGGCCTCGCGCACAGCCAGGTCCGCGGCCAGACCGTGCAAATAGACGGCGGCCTCCACGGCGCGCGCCGGATCTTCAGGGTATTGCGCCAGCAGGCCGGCAATCAGGCCGGTGAGCACGTCGCCGCTGCCGCCCTTGGCCATGCCGGGATTGCCGCTGGTGTTCACGGCTACGCGGCCATCGGGATGCGCGATGAGGGTGCGCGCGCCTTTGAGCACCAGCGTCACGCCGAGGCGCTGCGCAAACGTGCGCGCCGCTTGAAGCCGGTTGGCCTGAACCTCGGCGATGCTGCTGCTCGCAAGACGGGCCATCTCGCCGGGATGCGGCGTGAGCACCAGCGTCCGGCCCTTGGCGAGTTTTGCCAGCAGCACCGGCTTGGCGGCGAGAATGTTGAGCGCGTCGGCGTCGATGACGGCGGGCATCTTTGTCGCGGCCAGCAATCCGGCGGTGAATTTTGCGGTTTCCGCGCTCTGGCCCATTCCCGGACCGATGGCGAGCACGGTCTTTCCCGCAGTGAGCGCGGAAATCTCCGCGGCATTGAGGTTTCTTGCGGCGATCTGGCCTGCATCGGTTGCCGCCAACGGCCAGGTCATCAACTCAGGAGCGAACGACGAGACCACCGGCAGGGCGGGCGCGGGAACGGCCGCGGTGACGAGGCCCGCACCGGCGCGCAATGCAGCCAGGGCCGCCATGGCCGGCGCTCCGGCCTTGCCTCCGACCCATCCAAAAGAGCCGCCCACTACGAGCACGTGTCCGAAGCTGCCCTTGTTGGCCGCGGCGGCGCGCGGCGCTTGTACCAGCGCGAGAGACGAGCCGGCCCAATCGATGCCGAGCGAAGAGACAACCGCCGCATCGGGAGAGCCGATGGGCGCGACGACCACAGGCTGATCCCAGCGGCGGGTGAGAGCCCCGAAGACGTGCGCCGGCTTGGGCGCGGTAAAGGTGACGACGGCGTCGGCGGGAAAGACCGCGCCGGAAGCGGTTGCGGCGGTTTCATCGGCGGGCCAGCCGGAGGGCAGATCGATGGCGAGAATGGGGGCCGCGCTCTTCCGCAGCCAAGCGAGCGCGGCCAGCGCCATGCCTTTCATCGGCGGCTTGAATCCCGTGCCCAGCACGGCATCGACGATCAGGTCGGCGGCAAGCGCGTCGTCGTGTTTTTCCAGGTCGCCGGCCGCCGTGGCCACGTGAATCGAGCCGCGCACGGGGCTCGTGAGCTCCCTCCAGGCCACGGCCGCGTCGCCGCGGAGCTTATCCGGCGCGCCCAACAGGATTGTGGTTACGTCGAGACCGGCCTCGGCAAGCAGCCATGCAGCCATCATGCCGTCGCCGCCGTTGTTGCCGGTTCCGCAAAGTACGGTGACGCGATTGGCGTGCGGGAACTGCCTGCGCGCGAACGCGGCGACGGCCGAGGACGCCGCGCGCATCAGGTCAAGCGAAGGAATGCCAAAGCGTTCCGTGGCGGCGCGGTCGCAAGCCTGCATTTCGACTGCGGAAAGAACGTGCATCGCAATCATGGTAACGCAGCGGATAAGGGTTAGGGGTTAGTGATCAGGGGCCAGCGCGAGTGTGAGTGCGAGTGCGAGTGTGAGTGTATCCGTCCGACGCACTCGTACTCACACTCACACTCCTCCCCGGTCCTTCTTCCCTGTCACTTCAGCAGCCGCGCCTGCAGCGTGACGTGCGTGTTGGCGCGGGTGAGGGAGCAGGAGCCGTTCTTGTCGCAGCGGAAGTGAATGGAAGCAGGAAAGACCTGCCACTCGGCGGCGCGGTTGCGCATGCCGGCCGCGCCCAGTTGAAACACGCGCCCGCCGCTGGTTTCAACCGTGCCGCGCGAGGGATTGTCGCCAACGATCACGTCGTCGCCTTCAATGGGCGCAGGCAGACGTGCAGCCCGCCCCAATTGATTTCGATCGCCCCCGTGGTTCTTTTCCGCGTTGCTTCTCTCCTCCCGCAGCCAGGTGTCCTCCTCGGCAGGGGTGGGAAAATCGGTGGCGAAATCCCACGTCTTTGAGGCTGCGTAGGCCTTCGCCGCACAAGGCAGCGGGCCACTGAGATCGATCTCCGCAATCTTCCCGTTTTTACCGCTCATATTCACAACCGTGTCGCCGGTCGCGGTCTGCTGCGGCCCGGGCGGAGGGGGGGAATCGCTGTCGTCCGGAGCGCGCGGCGCCGGCGGGGGAAAGAGAATCTGTTTCTGACAAGCAACGAGCCCCGCGGCGTCCAGCAGACGGATCGTGACCGAGATCTGGCGCGGCGGATCCGCCGCTACGGTTGCGAAGCTGGCTGCCTGCTGCGGGCCGATGGGATCGAGGAACAATTGGTAGGAGGCGCTCGTCTCCCAGTGGGCGACAAGCCGGCCGCTCAAACCCACGGCATCGAAGCGCTGGCTGCCGAGGTCGATGAAGGGAACGGGCGGCTTGCCCCGGAAGAGCGAGGGGAAGGCAAGAGCGATCAACGCGATCAACGCCAACGGCGCAGCCACAATGAAGATTTTGACAGCAGGAAGCGGAAGGCTCTGTCTTTTCCGGGCAGCCGGCTCCGCGGGCGCCGGCATGGCTTCGCGGAACGAGTAAAGATCTTTCTCGCTGGTGTTTTCGGGGTACGGCACCACCTCGAAATGGGAGACGGGAAGGTCTTCGCCGGGGCCGGGAGAGTTGCCGCCGGCGCCTGTGTCTGCATTCAGGTCGGGTCGATCCGCATCGCTCATAGTATTAGGCATCTGATCGTTCGGCCGGGAAACCGTGCGCGTAGATCACAGCCATTGAAACACGGGAACGCGGGCGCTGCAATAACCCTTCTGTGCAGAAAAAGGAGGCCGTTTTCCACCGGAAGAAGCCATTGGACCACTGCCCTACCCCGGCCCCTGCCAATCTCTTCCGCGGCTTTTTCCAAATCAGCAGGAATTCCCCGCGGAAGAATTCGCCGCTGACAGACCCGATCGCGCACTCAGTCCCATAGTCCCTTAGCCCCTCAGTCCCTTAGTCCCTCAGCCTCATGGCCTATCCTCAAAACATGCACTCCGGCAGCGATAAGCTCGGCGAAATTGCGCTCCTTGAGCGGATTCGCGCACGGGCCGCGCAAGGCGCGCGCGGCGGCCCATTCGCTCGTGGCGGGTTGCGCCTCGGCATCGGCGACGACTGCGCCTTGCTGCGGATCGGCCCCGGCGAAGAAATGGCCGTAACCACCGACCTGGCTGTTGACGGCCGGCACTTCCGCCTCGCATGGCACTCGCCGGAGTCGATCGGCCATCGCACGCTGGCGCGCGGCCTGAGCGATCTGGCCGCCATGGGCGCGCGTCCCGTCGCCGCGTTTCTGTCGCTGGGCCTGCCCAGAGAGCTGGTCTCGGCATTCCCCAGGACCTCGTCCAAAACCAGAAGAAAAATCCAAAGCCAAAAGAAAAACTGGGTGGAGAGGTTCTTGGATGGGTTTTTTGCGTTGGCGTACGAGTTTCAGACGCCTTTGGCCGGCGGCGATCTCGCCGAATCGCCCATCGCCGTGGCCGACATCGTTCTCACCGGCGCGGTCGGGCGCGGCAAAGCCCTGCTCCGCTCCGGCGCGCGGCCCGGCGACCTGCTCTACGTCACCGGCACACTGGGCGGCGCTGCCGCGGCGCTCGCCCAGCTTGCGCAATGGGCCGAAACCCAATCGAGAACGCGCGCGGCGAACTCCGGCGCGGCGCAATCCACCCCGCCGCGCATTCCCGCCAGACTCCAGCCGCTGCTCGCGCCGCATCTGTTTCCGCAGCCACGCGTCGCGCAGGGCCTGTGGCTGGCCGGCCGCGGGTTGGCGAGCGCAGCCATCGACTTGAGCGACGGGCTCTCCACCGATCTCGCCCACCTGTGCGAGGAGTCGCACGTCGCCGCGGAAGTCGATGCGGCGGCATTGCCGGTTCATCCGGGCGCAACCCTCGAACAGGCTCTCCATGGCGGCGAGGACTACGAACTGTTATTCACGGCTCCGCCCTCCGCGCGCGTGCCGCGCCGCATTGCGGGCGTCCCGGTCACGCGCATCGGCCGCATCCTGCGGCAACGCAAAGGCAGGGCAACGGCCGCGCTCGTCAATGTTGAAGGCGGATCACAAAGCCCGCAGACGCTCGCGCCCCGCGGCTGGGAGCATTTCTCCTAGCACCCAGAATCATGGGCGTGCATTCCCGGGTCTCAACAGCGAGACCCAGGCCGCCCTCACTTCAGCGGCGGGTCAAGAGTGGGGCTCCCGGCGCCGGTCGATCCGAGTCGAGACAAGGACATTTTGTTCTTGACAGAAGATAGATGGACGCGGGAGCCTGAAACTCCCGCGCCAACCATCGGCAAGCGCGAGACCATTCCATTTTCAATCCCCAAGAAGTTGGGACAGATTCCAGATAATCGCCAGCAAGATGTCGCCGGTGAGCAGCAGGTAGCGGAATCAGGAACCGCGCGTCAGCAAGTTGGCGCAGGGGTCCTTCGAGAACGGCGCACCTTTGAGAATGAGCAGGATGTTCTGCTCGATCCATTGGTGGAGATGGAGGTCAACTCAATGTTCTTGCGTGAATTGAAATCCTGTGCCGCCGGCGTTGCATTGCTGGCGGCTTGCGTGCCCGCGACGCGGGCTCAAACAGCTCCCCCACCGGCCGCCTACACCGTTACCGCAACCAGCTCCATGTTTGGCCCGCCCCAGATCGTGAAGACCTACCGGCTGGGATCGAAGGTGCTGGTAGACCAGTTCAGCGAGGCGAATGCGGCCGACCCCAATGCCCCGCACTCCCGAAGCCTCTTTGATCTGGCAACCCACAAGAACCTCTCCTGGTCCTGGCCAGACAGCTCTGGCGGCTGCGGAGCAGGCACCTTCTCCGGCGACTGGGGCGATCCTTTTGCCGGCGCGGCCGATCTGTTCGGCGCCGGTTCCAAACCGGTGGGAACGGAGACTCTTCGCGGCTTCACGACCAGGATTCTGGAAGGCTCCACGGGCGATACCGAGATCCGGGCCTGGGTGGATACCAAGTACGGCATGGTGGTGAAGGCGCAGTTGAGCCAGGCGGGCAGCCCGCTGAAGACGGTCATGGAGGTGACGGCAGTGAGCCTGACTCCGCCGCCCGCTTCGGTCTTCGCCCTTCCGGCAGTCTGCGCCGCGGCCGCCGCCGCTCCCACCGAGGAGGAGAAGCTGGCCGCATTGACGGGCAGCGACCCGAAGGATTTTGTGGATGCCACCCACGGACCGGGTTCGCAGAGCGCTTGCACCGTGCTCTACCGGGTTGTGAAAGCCGGCAGCATGGAGCCCATCACCAGCGGTTTCCAGGTTGCGGTGGATCTGAATTTGGCCACCGAGCCAACTCCCAGCTATACAGAGGGCGTCAGCCAGTCAGGCCGCGCCACCTTCTCCGGCGGCGGCTTGCACGAGATCGCTTCCCCAACCCACAACGGAGTCTTTCGCATCGACCACGCGCCCGCGCAATTCGACCTGGAAACGGCCTTTGGAAATGCCGGAGATACACAGGCGATCATCTACCTGCAGTGCTTTGCGCCGCAGACGGTTCTGCTCTATGTGGTCAAGAACCCGGCCAAGATCTCCGACGGGGGCGAATGGCTTTGGGTCAAGTCCGGCAAGTACGCTGCGCCCTAGACCGGAACCAGAGATGCTGTACCCAGCGAAGGTGGCCTCCCACCCTTGCGACAGAAAAAAGTCGCAAGGATGGGGCACG
>Ga0181539_1004461_pt1 | contig 11997 bp, 9 predicted proteins | sample PEATcosm2014_Bin_46_FD_119767 | JGI IMG/M metagenome (GOLD analysis project Ga0181539, IMG submission 119767) | Peatland microbial communities from MTU Mesocosm Facility, Houghton, MI, USA - PEATcosm2014_Bin23_60_metaG | ecosystem: Environmental > Terrestrial > Soil > Wetlands > Peat | place... | reverse complement strand
TGGCCAAAAAAATGCCGCTGATGACCGACCCCGCCGTCATCTACGGGCTGGAGCTTGAGGGCCGCTGGCGGGGCGCGATCTACCAGAGCGATTTGAGCCGCGATACCGCTTACAACACCTATCTGCACACCGGTCTGCCGCCGGGTCCGGTGGCCAACCCCGGCGCAAGGTCGTTGCGCGCGGCCATGGAGCCTGCGAAAACTGATTATCTCTATTTCGTGGCCGCCGGGGACAATCCCCAGGGCCGCTCGCTCTTTGCCCGCACCATGGACGAGCATGATCGCAACGTCTCCGGCTACCGTCACGCCGTGAAGAAGGCGGGCAGCCAATGAACGCTCGCCTGCGACCCATTGCCGCCGGAGCCCTGTTTCTTCCGCTCCTGCTTTCCGGTTGCTCGCTTTTTCCTACCACGCGCAAGTTGCCCGTGCCCAAGGCGCCGTCGATTACCCAGACCGTCGCGCCGGAGGACCTGGTTGCTCGCCTCAATCAGCGTTGGAGCGCGCTCGAAAGCCTGACTGCCACCGTCGAGATTCAGGCCAGCGAAATCAAGCGCAAGGAAGGCATAGCCAAGGGGTCGCCCACTTTTCGCGGTCATATCCTGATGCGCAAGCCCGGGATGCTGCGCGTGCTGGGATTTTATCTCGGCATGAAAGCCTTCGACACGGCCAGCAACGGCAAGGACTTCACGCTGTATATGCCAACCAAAAACAAGGCAGTCAAGGGATCCAACGCGCTGAAGAAGAAGTCGGTCAATCCGTTCGAGAACCTGCGCCCCGGATTCTTCTTTGATGCCCTGGCTGTGAGGGGGCTGGAGCCGGACGATCTGTATTCAGTCACAGCGGATACCGTCACCGTGGAGGACGCGGCCAAGAAACATCTGTACTTGGTGCCGGAATACATCCTGAACATCTCGCGCCGCAAACCCGGCAGCCAGGAGCTGGCGCCGGTGCGCGTGGTGTACTTCCATCGCGACGACCTCCAGCCTTACCAACAGGATTTATACGACAGCGAGGGCAACCTGGAGACCCAGGTTTTCTATTCGGCGTACCAGGATTTCGGTTCCAGCAAGTATCCTTTCAAGGTCACCATCAAGCGCCCGCTTGAGGAACTGGAAATCGTTCTTTCCGTCGAGGATGTGAAGGAGAACCAGGCGCTTACGGACGACCAGTTCGTGGTGAAGCTTCCCGATGGGACCGAGATTCAGAACCTGGAATAGTGGAGCCGGCAGCCCAGCCTGGATATGGGGACTTATCGCCTGGTGTAGATCTGAAACGGAGCCCAATAAAATGGCATGCGAAACCTGCTCTGCGAATGCAGCAAGGTGAGTTTGGCGCGGCGGAGCGCGGCCGCGGGAGTCTGGCCGTCTTCAAGGCCCTGGTAGAGTGAATCCATCAGGCGCGGCGTCGAGTCGTCGCTCACCTCCCACAATGCGCCGATGACGCTGTGCGCGCCGGCGCGCAGAAATGCCCAGGAAAGGCCCACCAGTCCTTCTCCCGCATAGGTGCGCGTGCCGCTGCCATAGCAGGCGGAGATGGTGACCAGCCGGGCATCGATGGGGTGCCGCATGATGTCGCGGGCGTAGAGCTTGAAGGAGTCCTCGCCGGCCGTAGAGCTGGAGAGGATGATGGCCGAATCCAGGGGGTCGGTGCGGCTGGCGACGGCATGAGAGACAAAATGAATATAGGAATACTGTGCCGGATTGCTGGTGAGATAGGCTGCGGGACTGGCTTGTTGTCCCGCGAACACGGCCACATGGTGTGCGCCGAAGTGCCTTTCAATCCGGGTCATCTCGAACCCGAACAAGGGGAGGCTGGGATAGTCCTGACTGGGCGACACCGGGTCGCCGAGCAGGAGCAGGTTTCGGTCGGCGGCCCGGGCAGGTTTGGCCGCGGCCAGCAGGTCCAATGACGGGGCAGAGAGCAGGGTTGCGTCGTCGATCCAGTAATGCATGTCTGGACTGCGATCTGGACTCCGGCCAACTTCCGGAACTGGGCCGGGAACCAGCAGCGTTTCAAAGTTCAGTTGGCTCAGCGCTCCATCGGCCAGGATCATGACCGGTGTGTTGGGGCGGATGAGCTTCGCGGCCGGAGCTACAAGCAACTGATACAGCGCCTGCCCATCCTCATTGCCGGTTTCCAGAGGGTCCCGCATATCCAGAAGAGCCTTGCGGTAGCGCTGGACACGGGCAACAATCTCTCCCTGCGCGGGAAGCGGAAACAGCGCAATCCTCACCGACGTGATGGCCCACAGGTAGGACTGCTTCTCGCCGAGCCAGTAGAAGAGCAGCGTCGCGCCGGCCTTTCGGGCGATCTGGCGGGGGTTCAGAACCGCTGACTGAAAGGAGGTCTTGCCTGGGTCCACGCCCAGGCCTTGCGTCAGCGTCCGGGCGCGGTTCTGGTCGGCTATCGCCAGGGCCTCATCGCTCCTGCCTTGTTCGACCAGGAAGTGGATGTAGTCGTCGTAGATCGGTGCGGCGTTGGCGGCAAACGGAAGACGAGAGTCTTCGTGTTTGAGCTCGGCCCGCGCCGACTCGAAGGTGGCCAGCGTGGTTTTGTACATCCGTTCCGCGGCTTTGGTATTGCCTTGCCGCTCGTATAGCCTGGCCAACTCATCCCCGGCGCTCAGCCGAGAGGAAGTTGGATTTGCCGGGTTGCTTTGTATCTCACGATAGAGCGTCTCCGCCTGCCGGTCCTGGCGCCGTGCGGCTGCCAGCATTCCCTGCGTCAGCATCACAGACGCGCTCAGGCGAATGCTGCCCTCGCTCTCCATGGGAGTTACCTGGTCGAGATAGGCGCTTGCTTCCTCCAGCTTTCCGGTTTCGACCGAAACCAGGGCCAGGTCTTCCAGCAAGTTCACAATGTCTTCTTTGCTGTCGATCTGCTTTGCCAGAGAAAGCGCGTGACGATAGGACTGCGTAGAACGGGTCAAATCACCAGTATCTTGGTATACGGATGCAGCATTACTAATCCATTTGAGTTCATCGCGGATATCCCCGAGCCTTGCTGCGCTCTTTTCCGCTTCAAGAAATAGTTCCAGCGCTTTTTCGTCATCTCCCAACTGGTAATAGGCCCAGCCGAGATTGCCTGAGGACATTTGCGCAAGATTCTCCGCGCTCAGTTCCACGGCAACCCGATGAGCGGACCTCGACCAGTCCACCGCTTCGTCATAGCGATCGGCCTGAAGCGCGGCGAAGCCCAGGTTCAAGGATGCGGTTGCCTCCAAGAAACGGTCATGATGGGCCTGAGCAAAGGCAACGGTGGCGAGATAGTACCGCCGCGCCAAGGCAGATTGTCCTTGCCTGATGGCCAAGGTGCCACGCGCCCGAAGCACAGCGCCGCAGGCCATATAATCTTCTCCCTTGCACAAGCCATCGGCCTGTGTAAGTCTTTGATCCGCAGTGGACAACTGCTGCTGGTGTGTAAAAATCACGCCTTCAAGCGACAATTTCCGGATGTTTTCTTCAGGATTGTTGGAAGCGGGTAACGTAGCGAGGATGCGCAGTGCATCGTCAGACATTCCGCGCACCACCATGGCTTCGGCTTCCAGCAGTTGGAATTTCGAGGCCACCGCGGGATCGGCAATCTGGAATTGTCTGTATCCTAGCTCAGCTTCCTGCTGGCTATCAGCCAGCCAGCCATGTTCGAGGAGTTTCCAGGCATGGTCATACGCAGCCTGAGCACCGCCAGCACGTGTGTCTTGCAAAGGAATCAACAGCAATAGTACGAGCAACCACACGCAGGGAAAAACCCGGCGCAGGAAACTGCGCCACGCGCCGCCAAACCACTTCCGGGTGCCCGCCAGACCCGAAGCATTATCCATTGTCCAGCGCGAATTCGGGGGAATCGTTCGCGCTATGGATAGGTTGTTCCGTTGGATCCGCCATTGCCGATAGGAATTTCCCCGTCGATGGCGCAGCCCAGCTTGAGATCGACCATCGTCAGGTTCACGGTGGTCTTCTTGGAGACGTCCGTCTTCTGGATAAAGTCCTCGTGCGTCACGGTCACCTTGGCCAGGGTTATGACGCCAAAGCCGGGAACCATGATCACATTGCCCGAGGACTGCCCAGGGTAGAGACCAGCCGCCTGGTTGACCAACGAGCATTCGATCACCTCCCGGTTCTTCTCGCGTGGAGTATGTCGATTGTACCGTTCGGCCAGTTGTGCGGGAAGATTTTTGTGCTTGCGGATACTATCGTACTGACTGGAGACGCGGCTCAGAACGCCGGGGTCTTTGGTGTAGGGCGCATCGTCTGCCGGCTTCTCGCCCAGGATATTCATGTCCCACTCCAACTCGACCCGGTGCCCGGCAATGCGCAGATTTTCAAAGCGCGTGCCCAGGAAGGAGACCGATGGCACGTAGCCCGCCAGCGGATGCTCGGTGATGATCTGGCCCACGACGCGGTCGGCCGTCAGCACCTCCAGCACGTTGAGGTTTTCTATCACAGTGGTGACAAGGGTAGTCCAGCCCTGTCCCGGCTTGGTGCTGCGGTTGCCGGCCACCTGGCTATGCCCCGCGCGGAAGGAGAAGACCCCTTCCAACCGGTAGCCGGTGGAGTGCTGGGCCCTGTATATGCCCGCCGCGTTCAGTAGCACGTGCGCCTGGGTTGGAATCTTCTGAACCAGGGGCAGGCGCAGGTCGCCCTCTAGTATTTTTGCTTCGGCATTGAATGTGTGTGTTCTTTCGGTTGCTCCGGACATAGCAGTACCTACTCTCCTTGGCGTTTTCTGGGTTGTTTGAGACAGTCACTCAGGACCCAGCCGCAGGGGGAATTGGCTGCTCCTCTGGCAATTTTCCGGAACCGGAATCCGGCCTGTTCTAATGCTCAATCATTGTAGCGGATATTGAAGCCGCGGCGATCAATTGCAATAATTTCGCCGTTCCTTGCGATGCCGGAAACCGCCAGGGCTCGCATCGCCTGCGGACTCTCCAGGTGCTGCTCCATCCGGCTTTGATGGGTCTTCAACTGGTTCAGCTTTTGTTCCAGGGACTGCAACCGGCGGCGGCCGTCGGCCAGCCAGCGCGGATCGCGCTCGAATCGCAGGTACCGGTTCCAGGTCTCCACGGCGTTCATCGCCTGGCCGCGATCCTCCATGGCCACGGCCTCGTTGAACAGCACCACCGGGTCGTCGGGGGCCAGTTCGTCGGCGTGGCGCAGGTATTCCAGAGCCGTCGAGCGATCGTTTTCGCTGCCCGTCGCGACTCCGCGCTGGAAGTAAGCGGCCGCATCATCCACCAGCAGGCTGGAAGTGACCGGTCCGGCGGTCAACAGGCGGTCGAGAATAGCGATGGCTGGATCGAATTTCTCTTCCAGTACGTCAGCCCGGGCTTCAAGTTGGAGCCAGTGCCGGTCCTCGGGCGCGTTCTCCAACTGGCGTTCAATGCGGGCGCGCGCATCCAGCAGCTGGGCCGGTTCCCGGCCCGTTGCGCTGCCGCGGAGATGCGTCTCCGGGGTCACTTCAGCGAAGTCCGCGCCGGGCATGCGCAACTCGAAGGTGCGGGAATGAGTGTAGGCCTCGGCCAGCAGCCGCTCAGGGGAATTTGCGTGCTGCCACCACCCGGCGAGCGCGACGCCCATGACCAGGGATGCCGCCAGGCCGACCCCCGCCCACAGGTAAAACTGCGGCGCCTGCTGCCGAATCGGGCGGATCTGGGCGCGGCGCGGGGTGCGGGCAAGCTCGGCAGCCAGGTTGTGTTGCCAATCGCGGGATGCTGAAGCCAGTCTGCCAACCTCGGCGGCCTCTTCCGGCGTGGCGTCCGCGGCCAGCATGCGCAGGCGCGCCGCGCAGGTGCGGCAAAGGGCCGCATGTGCCAGTAACGCATTCACTTGCGCCGGGCGTGCTTCCTCGCTGAGCAGTTGGGGCCACTCGCCCAACTCAGGACAATCGCCTTCCACGCCCAACATCCGCGGGCTCGCCAGGTCGTCATGCAGTCTCTCGGCCATGGACCATCTCCCTTCCATCAACTCCTCAAGTGCCTTGGCTAAGGCATCATCAGGAAGATCCGATGGGTATCTCGGGTTGTGATCTGTATTCATCTCTGCACTCTATCTAACGGGATTCCGCGTAACCTTCCTTTCACGAAACTTTTTTTGGCGCTAGCCGGATTCAGCCTGCTCTTCCGGCTTTCGCCGTTCCACCTCTCCGCGCAGCCACTTGGCCACGCGCCGCAACGCGCTCTCCACGCCCTTGGCCGTCAGTCCGGCGCCTGACAGGCGGGCTATCTCCTCCGCCGTGAGCCCTTGCCGGTAGTAGAGCCAGAACAAGGCGCGGTCGCGTTCCCCGATCACCTCTGGCGCCGAGCGCAGTTTCTGGTCAAGCTGGGCATGGAGCACGGATCGCTGCATCTGCGCCGGCTGGTGGTCGCTCGCCGCGGGCATTGAAGCAGCCTCCTCGACCAGCGGCATCGTTACCACCTTGCCGCCCCTCTTCTCCGAGTACTGGCGCCGGAAGTAGTCGTTGGCCACCGAGGCGGACACCATCCGCAGCAGGCCCAGGAAGGAATCTTCTCCGCGCGGCTCGAAATCCCGCAGGATGCGGCGCTCCTGCTCGCACAGTTTGAGGAAGACCTCCTGCACGATGTCCTCCACCGTGGCCGGCGATGCGGCGCTCACCCACATCCGCGAGACGCGCAGCGCCACCAGCGAGGCCAGAGGGGTGCAGCGGCGCAGAAATTCCTCCCATTCCGCAGCTTCCGCGGAGTGGGCGCAGGCCTTGGCGAGATCGTTGACCGAGGTGCGAAATACGTTCATTGCGTGGTACACCAGTTTACCGCAAGGGTGCGGCAATAGTTGCTTCTTTATCAATTCAATTGGCGCCGCGGGTAGCCTACGCGCTGCGGCCAGTTTGCAGCCTGTGCTGGGGCCTTCTAACACTACCTGGGCGGCGGCGACGGGAGCCAGTTTTTCTCAGTTCAAGGAATGAGGAGCGACGGATACCGGGTGTATCCTAGCGACGATTGACGAGGAAATGGGGGAATTTGGCCCCGTTCCTTTGGGTTGCGGCGAAATCCGGGGTCCCCGGCGAGCGATTTATGCTCGCTGGGGTGAAGTGACGGGTCTTTGTCGCTGGGGTGAAGTGACAGGTCCTTGTCGCTGGGGTGGCACGCCATCCGCCCAGGTAACGTTACAAGCCCCCGGTATCCCGGCAAGCGTTCACAACCATTTTCTGAGGAGCCCGGCATGGAAACCAACCTCCGCCCTCTCACTCTCGGCGAGATTCTGGACCGCACCGCCCAGCTTTACCGCTCGAACTTTGTCCTCTTTGCAGGCATCTTTGCCGTGTATGCCGGAGCCTTGCTGGTGATGGGTCTGCTGCAGATCGGACTGGGTGTGTTGCTGAATGCTCAGCACATGGCCGGGGCCTTGGTATGGATGACCGTGATCGCCGTAGGGGTTGAAGTGCTGCTTATATGCCTCCTTTTTGGAGCGGCCACAGCCGCCATCAGCCGCGCCGTGGCCTGGGTCCACCTCGGCGAACCGGCCACCATCCGCGGTGCCTACCAGAGCATAATGCCCCGCCTGGGCCGCTACCTGTGGCTGATGACCATCACCGCCTTCAGGGTCTATGCGCCTATCGTTCTGCTTTACGCCGGATTTCTCGGAATGATCGCCTTCTACGGCGGCTTCAAAGGCGTTGGAACCAACACAGGCGCAGCCGCCCAGCATGCTGCCGCGGCTAACCCGCAGGCTTTGCTGGTGCTCGGCATCGTTTCCATAGCCTTCGTCCTGCTCATCATCCCCGTCGGCATCTACACCATATTGATGAGCCTGCGTTACTCCCTGGCAATTCCGGCCTGCGTGGTGGAGAACATGAAAGCCCGCACGGCGATCCGCCGCAGCATCGAACTGGCCAAAGGGTCGTGGGGACGCATCTTCCTGCTGGCGTTGCTGGTCGGCATCATCAAGCTGGGGCTGGTCGCCGTCACCCAGTTTTTCATCTTTGTTGCGGCCTTCAAGCACTCCGGCCAGCCGCCGGGGCCGGGTCTTTCAGCGCTTTCGCAAATCATTAGCTTCTTCACCAACTCCTTCCTGGGGCCGATTTGGGCCACTGGCATCACGCTTTTCTACTACGACCAGCGAGTGCGCAAGGAGGGCTTTGACATCGAGTGGATGATGCAGGCCGCCGGACTGACCGTGCCTACGCATGTGGCAGAGCCGGTCGCCGCTTCCGAGCCAGCTTCCGCCGTTATCGAACCCGGGCTGGCTTTGGATGCACACTTCGAGCCGCCGCCGCCCACGCCGGAGGACCCAGGGAGCGCGCATGAATGAGCCCTTGCGCCCCATGACTCTGGGCGAAATCCTCGACCGGACCTTTCAGATTTACCGGGCAAAGTTTTGGGTCTTCGCCGGGATTGCTGCGGTTCCCGCGCTCGTGATGCTTGGCATTAATCTTGCTGACGTCTTCTGGTTGCATGTGCATTCGATCATTAGCCCGTCACCGAAAAGCGCAACTCTCTGGAATTCTGTTATCTGGCTTGCTTATTTTCACGTCTCAGCCTTCCTGGGCCTTTTGATCTCTGTGGCACATGTGCATGTAACCTCGAGGACATCTTCAGGGGAAAAGAGCTCGATTCCCATCGCGTTCCAGTTCGCCGGAGCGCGATGGCGAAGCTATCTGTGGATCGCAGTTCTCAAGTTTTCTGCGGGATTACTGGTCCCCGAAATTCTGTTTGTAGTGCTGATTTTCGGGGAGGCCGCCATTGCGATTTTTGCTGGCGCGTTCACCGGCAATCGAGAATCAGCGGTATCCTCCGCCCTACTCATGTCTGCGTTTCCTGCTATTGCCGGTTGCGCTCTATTCGCCTGGCTAGGCGGCCGCCTAGCGCTAGCTATTCCAGCAGCCGCCCTCGAAGAACTTGCTGGAATTAAGGCCTTGCGACGCAGCTGGCTTTTGAGCAAAGGCAGCTGTACCCGCATCATTCTCACATGGGCAGTGATATTTTTCTGCTCGTGGATACTGATGACCGGCGCTCAGAGGACCTTGCGATGGATATTCTTCTATCTCTATCGGGGGCATCTTCTCGGATCACTGTCCCAACATCTTTATCTGCCGACATCCTATCTTCTGTACGCCATAATTTCCGTTTTGACAGGCCCCATTTACCCCATCGCCCTCACCCTCTTCTACTATGATCAGCGCATACGCCGCGAAGGCTACGACATCGAGAGGATGATGGAAGCCGCTGGACTCAACGCGCCCTTGATCCCGCCCGCCACAGACGGCTTAACCGCGTCCGGCTCGGAGGAGGCGCAGCCGTGACGCTTCGGTTTGTCTTCGCAGGCGCTGTGCTGGCCGCCGTCCTGGCCGCGGCGCAGGCCCGCGCTGACACTCCCGTTGCTCCCGCCCCGCCCGTTCAACCTGCCAGCCGCTCGCATGATGCCTCGCTGGACGAGTACCGCACCCACCTGCAGGCGCTCGCCGCCCTGGTGGAGGCCTGCGCCAGGGCGCGGGACACAAAAACCTGCGACCCCGCCCTGGTTGGGCCTGACGATCGCGTGCCTCTCGGCGATGCCGCCCATGCCGAACGCCGGCTGGTGCGCTACGGATGGCTGCGCGTCCTGCTTTCCCAGGCCCAGGACAAAGATGAGCCCGCGCCGAAGCCCGCCCCCGGCGCAAAGGGCGCTCCAGTCGAGGAGAGAGTTCTGACGCCCCAGCGCACCACGACAGAGCTGTTGCAGGACGCCGGGACGCGCCTGGCCCACGACCTCGCCCAGACCAGCGCCCAGGCTGCGGTCTTGCCAAGCCACGCCCAGGAACGCGAGACGATGACGCAGGTGCTCGCCGGCAAAGACTTCCGCAACCTGGAAGGACTTACGGCGCGCGAAGCGGCCCTTGAAAAATTTCAGCAACAGCTCAATCTGTTCTTCAAAAGCGCCGCAAAACTTGTCTCCCGCTCGGCGTGGGTGGGCCGCGTGATCGTGTGGGGATTCATTCTGGCCGTCTGCGTGGGGCTGGCGTGGGGGCTGCTGCAACTGGAGCGCCGCTGGCGCATCCGGCTGGTGCCGGAGGGCTCGTTTCCAGCCGGAGCCGCCTCGGCCCGCGACTGGCAACGTTGGCTGGAGGACGCGCGCAACGCCGCTGCCGCCGGCCACTGGCGCGAAGCAATTCATTTCGTTTACTGGTCCGCCGTCTCGCGCCTCGAATCCCGGCGCATGTGGCCCGCCGACCGCGCCCGCACTCCCCGCGAGTATCTGGCCCTGGTGGCCCCGGATGACCCGCGCAAGGCGGGCCTGGCCACGCTGACCGGCAGCTTCGAGCGCGTCTGGTACGGCGGCCGCCCGGCCGCGGAGGGCGACTACCGCAAGGCTGAGCAACTCGCCACTGCGCTGATCTCAGGAAGCGGAGCCCCGGTTACTGGTATTGGGGGAGGCGGCGCGCAATGAAGTTTCTCTCCTCCCTCGACGCCAAGGACCGCCGGCTCCTGCTCTGGTGCGTGGGCATCGGATTGGCGTTGGCGGCGCTGACCGGTTTCCTGACGCCCAGAGAAGAAAGCCCTGTGCCCTCAACCTATCTTTCCGGCCGGCACGGCGCCCGCGCCGCCTATGAGACCCTTCTCCGCTCCGGCTACTCTCTGCAACGCTGGGAGCGCCCGCTGAGCGAGTTGGCCGCCACGGCGGGACCGGAGACGGTAGTGATCTTCGCCGAGCCGTTTACTCGCGAAGGGAGCGACATCAAGGCGGTGCGCGCGATTCTGGAGCGCGGGGGCCGTGTGCTCTCCACCGGCTTCTGGGGCGGCTACATTCTGCCCGGCCAGGCCAGCCACACGCAGGATGAGTTCAACTTTGCCGCCTGCCAGCTCGAGCCCGAGGGGCTCGATGCTCTCTCCAGTTCAGGCGAGGCGTGGATGGTCTCCGAAGCCACTTGGGCTGTCGGCAACCCCGCGCACCGCGTCGAATATAGTTGTGCCGGGCTGCCGGCGGTCGTCGAGTACGACTGGGGCAGGGGCCACGCCGTATGGTGGGCCAGTTCCACGCCGCTTGAAAACGGCTCGCTCGCCCGCGCCCGCAATCTCGACCTTTTTCTCAACTCGCTCGGGCCGCGTGAGGGCCATCGCTTTTATTGGGACGAGTCGCTGCATGGGGAGATCCGCTCCATTTGGAGCTACGCCGCCGGGCCGTCGCTGACCCTGCTTTGGATCGGTCTGCCGGTTTTGGGACTGCTCGTGGTATTCAGCTTCAGCCGGCGCAGCGGTCCTGTGCGCGTTCTCCCCTCCCCGGCTCGGGCCACGCCCATCGAGTTTCTCGATGCGCTGGGCTCCCTCTATCGCAACGCCGGAGCCGCATCGACAGCCGTCTCGATTGCCTGGGAGCGTTTTCGCCGCCATACGTTGCAGTCCGCCGCGGCGGATAGCCGGCGGGGCGCCCCAATGAGCTCGGCTGATCTGGCCGCGATGATTCGCCGCCGCTTTCCTGGGGCAGACACCAGCCTGGAAAACGATCTGGCCGCCTGCGAAGAAGCCGCATGGGGTGAGACCATCAACCCCCGCCAGGCGCTCAAGCTGATTCAATCGCTCCACGACCACCGTGAAAAACTCCTCGCCGCCGTAAAATCCGGCAGCCAGACCTCGAAATCCGAAGACATTCATTCCAATCAGCAGGAAAGGGCTTCATGAGCCAGGAAACCAATCAATTTCAAGATGCAAACCAAAACGCCAAAAGCCCGGAGGGCTTGCGCGCAACCAGCCAACTCATCGCCCACGCCCGCCGGGAGCTGGGCCGCGTCATCGCCGGCCAGGGTCAAGTGATCGAGGAGGTGCTGATCGCCGTCCTCTGCCAGGGCCATGCTCTGCTTGAAGGCGTGCCGGGCATTGCCAAGACGCTGATCGTCAAAGCCCTGGGCCGGCTGCTTGGCCTCGGCTTCCAGCGCGTCCAGGCTACCCCCGACCTGATGCCCGCCGACATTCTCGGCACCACCATCCTGCGCCCCGGTTCGGAGAGCTTCAGCTTCCACCCCGGACCCGTCTTCACTGACCTGCTGCTGGTGGACGAGATCAACCGCA
>Ga0181539_1004455_pt1 | contig 12007 bp, 9 predicted proteins | sample PEATcosm2014_Bin_46_FD_119767 | JGI IMG/M metagenome (GOLD analysis project Ga0181539, IMG submission 119767) | Peatland microbial communities from MTU Mesocosm Facility, Houghton, MI, USA - PEATcosm2014_Bin23_60_metaG | ecosystem: Environmental > Terrestrial > Soil > Wetlands > Peat | place... | reverse complement strand
TAAAAAAAACTTCCTTTTTTATAAATTTGTGGGGTTAGGCCCCCCTAACCCCAAGTATCCAAGAAATATGGGGGGGGGGGGGGGGGGGAGGGGGGGGGGGGGGGCACACATACTATGCAATATCTTAACAGTAAACATGCAATAAGCCGCAGAGGGCCGCCTAAATCGCGACCGCTTCTTCCAGCCGGCACTCCTCTGCCGACTTATCGTCTCTGAGCCCCATGAACACAGGCGCTCGCAGCTTCATGCCGCCCTCCGCGCTCTCGTGAGTCCACTCGCCGAACTTGATTTCGGCGACGAGTTCGGGACGCACGAACTGAACTTTTCGCAGTCCGCCGATCTCGCCGTAAAACGGATTCTGTTTCGTCTTGAGCGGCTGCAAGCGAGCAAAGATTTCTTTGAGCGTCTTCTGATCAAAGCCGGTGCCCACCTGTCCAACGTGAATGAGGCGTCCTTGCGAGCCTGCCCTGAGCGAAGTCGAAGGGTACAAGCCAAGCACAAGCGCGCCAAAATATTCGCGGCTGCCCTCCGGATCAGTGTAGCCTCCGATGACGCACTCCTGACGCTGCGTGATTTTGATCTTAAGCCAATTGCGCGAGCGCTTTTCTTCATAGGCGCTGCTGCGCTTCTTGGCGACGATGCCTTCCAGTCCGCGCTGCTTCGCGGCTTCGAAAAAAGCCAGACCTTTTTCCGCGTAGTGGTCGGAGAATTGAATGACTGGGCTAGCTTCGATCCGTTCTTGCAGCAACCGCTTGCGTTCTTCGAGCGCGATGCGGCGCAGATCGAGGCCATCGAGGTAGAGCAGATCAAACGCGTAGTAAATGACCGGCACACTTTCGCGCCGTTGCAGGCGGCGCTTGCCGGGATGGAATCCGGTACGCTGCTGCATCAGGCTGAACGAAGAGCGACCCTCGTCATCGAGCGCGACAATCTCACCGTCGAGGATGGCGCGCTCGGCTTCAATGAATTGCGGCAGGCTGCCGAGTTCGGGGAACTGTGCGGTGAGGTCATTCTGATTGCGCGACACAAGGCGCGCGCGGCCGTCTGCAATGAAGGCGACGGCGCGGTAGCCGTCCCATTTAATTTCGAACAGCCAGTCAGGATCATCGAAGGCCTTTGCGGTGGGGGTTGCCAGCATCGGGTGGATAAGCGTGGGCATGGCTTTCTGCTCCGCGCCGGGAAGAGCCTTAACCGCAGAGAGCGCAGAGTTCGCGGAGGATTTCTTGTTTCTTGATTTGGACGCAACATCTTTCGATGCGGCACCCTTGGATGCGGTGTCGTTGGGTGAGGTCTTCTTGTGTGCACTTAGCGCGGCCTGCCTTAGTTTTTTACTTTTATTTTTCTCCGCGTCCTCAGCGCCCTCTGCGGTTAAAGCCTTTCGCTTCGAGTCGGCGCGCGCGAGTGCATCCGCCAGCCACGCCGCCTTCGCCTTCCCGCGCGATGCAGGACGGCTGCTCTTCCATTCCGTGGAGCCCTTATCGCCGGCGATCTGCGCCATGGTGCGACCGGTGAGAACGGAGGTGTAGAACTTGTCTTGATTAATGTTGAATCCCACGACCACGCAATCGTCTTTCTTCTTGATCAGCAGCCATTCGTTTCCTTTGCTTCCGGGTCGGCGAGCCTTGATGTGTACAAGCGCGAAATCGCCATTGAGCCGCTTCCCTTTCAGGCGAAACTTGAGGTCGCCGTTCGCCAGCATGGCGGCAGCTTCTTTTTCCGTGCCCGGAACATACTCGCCCTTGACGGGCAGCGGCGACAGTGGCTCCCACGTGCCTTCGTCCCAAACCATCACGGTTCCAGCGCCGTAGTTTCCCTCAGGAATAGTGCCTTCAAAATCGAAGTACGAGACGGGATGATCCTCGACCTGCATGGCCAGGCGCTTGTCGGCGGGGTCGAGCGACGGGCCCTTGGGGACTGCCCACGACTTGAGCACGCCTTCCATCTCCAGTCGGAAATCGTAGTGCAGGCGCGTTGCGGCGTGGCGCTGGACGACAAAACGGCGCCGCGACTGTTTTTCAAGCTTGGGCGGAGGCTCGGGTGTTTCCTCGAAGCGCCGTTTTCGTTTGTATTCGTCGAGCGACATGTTGCTTATTGTAATTCCGGTTCACGATCGGGATCTCACCACGGGCTCCCAGGACGGCACTCTTACGCAAGCGTGACGCGGCGGACTGTTAACCCATGACCATATACTGTTCCTGTATGAAGCCGCTCGCATGAAACGTGAATACCCGGAGTCGCCGCTGGTGGGCGTGGGCGCTGTGATTGTCGACGATCATAGTGACGATCGTCGCGTCCTGCTGATCCGCCGCGGACAGCCGCCGCTGCTGGGCGAGTGGTCGTTGCCGGGCGGCGTCCTCGAATGCGGGGAAACTCTGCGCGAAGCGGTGGTCCGTGAAGCAGGCGAAGAAACAGGATTGGTGGTCGAGACAGGTGAGATGCTGGGCGTGTATGAACGACTGATCCGAGGCGACGAGGGACGGGTGCGGTATCACTATGTGCTGATTGATTTCCTCTGTCGTGCAGTTGGCGGCGATCTCAAAGCGGGGAGCGATGCGGCGGATGTTCGCTGGTTCACGCGTGACGAATTGCCCGCGCTCAACCTGGCGCATGATGCGAATGACGTCGTGCTTAAGGGATTGGCGCGAACCATGGAGCGCCGGGCGTCCTCGCCCGGCCAGGGGGATGTCCGTTCCCACACGAGCAATTCTTAGTCGGCCATTTTGGCCACATGCACTCGGAAGCCTGTCTTGGGCAGCAGTGACGTTAACTCGAACACCTTGAAGCCGTCACCGGTGATTTCCGTCTGGCGATAGATGCCGGGCTCGGTGTCGGCCGTTTCGTGGCGGCCTTGCAGATTGTCGAGAAACTTCTGCGCGTCTTTGCTGCTCGTCTCTCCGCCTTTGGCGCGCGTTACCACCGCCTCGGTGGCATAGGAGCGGGCAAGTTTCGGCCAATACTTTTGCAGCAACTGGGTACTAGCGAAAATATCAGCCCAGATGATTTCTCCATTCACGGCAACCACGACGCCCACCGCATTCTTATCACGCAGTTGGCGGATGACGCTTTCGTAGTTGCGTTGCACCGGTTCGGCGACAGCATCCACCTGCTTTTGCACTTCCTTATTGTCCATAACACGCGCATAAGAGGTGGTCGCGTTGACTGCGGGAGCGGCGCCCGTAACCTCTACGCTCTCCGCCATGGCGCGCTGCGAACTGCGGACGCTGTCCCACACCTGCTGCTGATCCTTCGCGGCCATCGCCTTGCTGCGCACGACGGGAGCGGCGACAAGACCGCCAGCAACGCCTCCGGCGCTGCCGAACTCGTATTTACCGTTCGCCGGCACCCAGCGTCCGGGCTCGACGCAGAAGACACTCAGGTCAACCGGATCGCTCTCAGCGGGCACGATGCGGTCTTTGCCGATGACGCGATCCTGCTTGCCGCCAGTGACTATCTCGCCTGCTAGAAGTAACAACGGCCGCTTCGAGTTATTAACCAGGACCAGCCGATTTACCTCGGCGTCGCGTATGGGATGGACGGTTGACGGGTCACCGGGACGGTGACGGATGAGACCACGCGCCTGACCAGCTTCAGTCACGACAACGTCGCCGCTGCGCAAGCCCTCATCGAGGGTGAGGAATTCTGCCGTGTCATACGACTTACTGGCTACAACGGGAAAGACCGTCAGATTACCGCTGCGAATCGGGCTGAGCAGCGAATAACCAGATGCTGGCGCTACTTCGCCCGCTTGCAATAGGCATGGAACCACAACCGCCGCCGCTGCTACCAGAGCGATTCGAGCAAACGCAGAACTGATGACCAGCCGCATAATTGAGCCTTCCCGCAGTAAAGACACCAGTGAAGACACTAATGCTCCCGCGTGCGCGCGATCCTCTGCGTGCGCCGCCCGCTCCGGCATGCCTGACACACCGAAGTCAGAGCGTGCCGGAGGACTCGTTCGCGAGTCTTCCAGGAGTGTCTTTCTCTGCTCGCTGATCGAAGAACGCACGATTTATTCTTCCTTGCATCTAATAAATTGCTAGCATCGTCTTGGACATGCAAATATCCGCTCAATCCGGCCACGGAGCAGACATCGCTACGGCTCTTTATATACGCAGCGGGGCTGCGGCCTATGACGTGAGCGCCGAGCAGTTCGCGGCCATCCTCGATGAGATACTGCGCAAGTATTTCGATTCGGCCCACAATTCGGCTCATGCTTCGGCAGAGCAGAAAGCGGACTTCTGCGCCGGCCTGCGCCTGGAAGAGTTGGCGCTGGCGCGCGCATGTGCCGGGGGAAACGAGCGGGCGTGGCAGGACTTCATCAGCCGCTACCGGCATAAGCTCCACGGCATGGCACTGCACATTACGCGCGACGGCGCACACGCGGCGGAGTTGGCCGATTCGCTGTTTGCGGATCTGTATGGCGTGAACGCGCGCGACGGAGTACGCCGCTCGAAGCTCGTGTTCTACATCGGCCGCGGTTCGCTCGAAGGCTGGCTGCGCACGGTGATGGCGCAGGAGTTCATCAATCGCTATCGCAAGCAGAAACGCATGGTCAGTCTGGAAGAGCAGACGGAAGAGGGTATGCAGTTTGCGGCGGCGGTTGCTGAGCCGGCATGCGCTTCAGACCGTACTTCGGACCAGCGTCTGGAAGCGGCCACCGATGAGGCGCTGGCGGAACTTTCGCCAGAGGACCGGTTTACGCTGGCGTCTTATTATCTGGATGGGCGGACGCTGGCCGAGATTGCGCGCACGCTGGGGCTGCACGAATCGAGCGTCAGCCGACGGCTCGATCGGCTCGCAGCGGGGCTCCGGAAGCGCATTCTGGCGGGGCTGCGAATGCAGGGGATGAGCCACGCCCAGGCTGCGGAAGCGCTGGAAACCGACGTGCGGGACCTGCGGTTGAATTTGCGCTCGCGTTTGATGCAAGATTCCGGGGCGAAAACGTTCCATGAGGGAAAGGTTCCGGCACAAGACGCAGGCAAAGGAAGCAACTGAACTGACAGAAAAATGAGTGAAGTACCCAAAATCGTGTATGACCGCCTGCGCGCTGCTCGGCCGGAGCGAGCTTTGCCGGAGGGAACTGGGCCCGAGCGAGCGCATCCGGATGCGGATCTGCTGACGGCTTTTGCCGAGCAGGCGCTTTCAGTGACTGAGCGCGACGGCGTGCTCAAGCATCTGGCGCTCTGCGGAGACTGCCGCGAAGTGGTGGCTCTGGCGATTCCGGCTGCGGACATTGTGGCCACCAAAATTGCGACCGAGACTGAAGCGGTTCGGGCAACGCCGACTCCGGTGAAGGCTCAGCGGAACTGGCTGACCGCATCCAAGCTTGCCTGGCCAAGTCTGCGCTGGGCCGCGCTGGCAGCGGGAGTTGCGGTAGTTGCCTCGGTGCTTCTGGTGCATCCGGGAAAGCTGAACCGGGCGATGCCGCCTTCCGCAAACCGCCAGGTCGCGACTATTGCGCCGCCAGCTTCGGGTCCGCAGATCGCATCGTCGCCAATCGAATCGTCGCCAATCGCATCGTCTTCAACGGACCAATCAGCAGCGTCGACGAAGATTGGCGAAGCACGACCAAAATCCGAATTGCGGTTGCCCAAGAAACTCAAGGCTGGACAGGTTATGACGCCGCCGCATCAAGCGGATCTCGGAAGACTGATTGCCGACAACAAGAAGGATTCAAGCCAGGCAGACAAGCTGTCGGCAGCACCATCGGCCGGAGCCTCGGCGTTCGATGCGCAAACCGATCGAGGGGCGACTGAAACCGTCGAGGTTTCTGCAGCAGCCGTCGCAGTAGAGGTAGCGCCCTCCGGCGAACGCAGCCTGACGGCGCGGAACGAGACACCGGCGATTGAAAAAGCAAAGCCCGCGCTACAAGGGATTGAAGCGAATGAGCAGCAAAAAACCGAGACAGCTGTGATCTCCGGATCCGCCAGGTTACAGGCGAGGAATGTGATGTCTGCCGCTAAACTGGCACTCCCTGCGAGCCAGACTTCGGCGCGCAATGTCACCTGGACAATTACAGCGGGCGTCCTGCAACGCTCTCTGGACAGCGGCCAGAGCTGGCAAAACGCTTTGCGCGCGGATCATCCATTGCTGTGCTACGCAAGTCACGACGAGGATGTATGGACAGGCGGGCAGGCGGGAACGCTCTTCCACTCCGCCAACAGCGGAATAACTTGGGCGCAGGTGCGGCCTTCCATCAAAGCCCAGCAACTTATCTCCGACGTAACTCACATTGACATAACTCGCATCGATGCGCGCAGCGATGTGCCTGGCCCGGCGGAGATTGTAGTTTCCACCAGTAACAACGAAATCTGGAGCAGCGCGGACGGCGGAAAGACCTGGGAGAAGAAGTGATCCGGTCGCTTCTGACGTTCGGCCTTGCGACTTTCTCGCGGGCAGCAGTTTTGCGCAGCAGCCCGCAGGAGTCTTCATGGTTTCCCCTTGTGCTTTCAGTCAGATAGCATCTGCAAAGTGAGGTTACATCCCTGCATTACCCCGTGGTACTTATTTGCAAGTATTACATTACGAAAGTGACATTTACAGTGGAGCCAAACGGAAATAATATGAGCGTGGTTTGGCAGTTCTGGGGGAGGGCTGCCGAAGACGTCCTGAGCTTAACGGCTTAGGGCGTTTTTTATTGTGCCCTCAACAATTCACCGGACAAATGAAACTTCACGAGTGGGCAGCGCTGGCGAAAGCTCTCAGCATTGACACCCTACGTACAACTTCCGGCGCGATGCCGCCCAGTGGATATATGCGATCCGCCAGGCGGGCGGCAACGACATTTCCGGGCATGCCCCAAACCACCGAAGACGCTTCGTCCTGGACGAACACCTCCCCGCCCGCTTCCCGTATAACGGCCGCCCCAAGAGTGCCGTCCGTCCCCATGCCGGTGAGCACCACCGCCAGCACGTTCGCACCGTAGGTTTGAGCCACCGAGCGGAACAACACATCCGCCGCGGGGCGGCAGGAATTTTCCTGAGGATCACGATTGATGCCCAGCAGGAATTCATTCCCCTTGCGAGTCACCGTCATGTGATGGTCGCCGGGCGCTATCCAGACTTGGCCTCGCCGCAATTTCTGCCCTTCCTTGCCTTCCTGCACCTCGAGCCGGGCGAGCGTATTGAGACGGTTGGCGAGCAGGCGCGTAAACAAGGGTGGCATGTGCTGCACGATCACGATGGGCACGGGAAAATCTGCGGGGAGTTGCGGGATCAGTGCAGTCAGCGCGTTCGGTCCTCCCGTCGACGTGCCAATGGCGACCACGTCGATCCGCGCCTGCGGGCGGGCCGAGACAAGGGTGGGCGTTGGCACAGGCCAGGGCTGCGGCACGCGCTCCGCGCACAAGGACTTGATCTTCCGAATCAGCTCCTCCCGCACCCGCTCGTAAGGGCGTTCCGAAAACTCGCAATGGGAGGGTTTGGTGACATAGTCGCTGGCGCCCCGGGCCAGTGCATCCAGGGTTGCGGCCGCACCATGCTCGGGACCATGCTCGGTAAGAGCACTGAACATAATCACCGGCAATTTTGGATAGAGTTTGCGAATCTCGACCAGGGTTTCCAGCCCATCCATTCCCGGCATTTCAATGTCGAGTGTGACCAGATCCGGCTTGACCTCTGAAATCCGGGCCAGCGCCTGACTGCCGTTTCCCGCTGCGCCGGCGACGACGATCTCCGGGTCGGATGCCAGCAACTCGCTGAGCGCCTTTCGAATGACCGCCGAATCATCGACGATCAATATGCGGACTGATCGCATGTCTCCTGTCCTGAAGCGCTGCTGGCTCTAAGGGCTTCCACAAATGTCGTGGGAATCATTCCTAGCGAATACCCTCTCCATCGGCGCGGTCCTCCTCTAGCTTGAGCACAGAGGTGCCGGCTGATCTCGATTTCGCTTGGTTCGGCTCAATAATTCTTAAGATGGAGCATTCGCCGGGCCCAAATGGGCGCACCCATCACCTTCGGCAGTCTCCGATGGATGGATCGGGCAGTCCTGCACTTGTTGTGCGCACTTCTTGTCTGATCTTCAGGGATGGGCAAAGAATCTATCGCCCCGACAGGGGACGGGATCTCTACTTTATTGCCGAGAGGATTCGGGGTCTTTTTCGGAATGACGGTGCCCAACGAATCAGGAGAGCGCGATTACCGGCGCAGAGCAAATACTTCCAGTCTTCGGTGAATTCGTGGCGATTCGGCTGTCACACGGAGTAGGAGACATCGTCATCTGCCGCGCCTTGCGCCGTGCTTCCCGTCATGGAGGCGGCGTCGGCAGACTTGCTGCCACGCCGCATGGCGACGATGCCGGTGCGCACCATTTCCAATACACCATACGGACGCAGCACTTCGAGCAGTCCGTCGATCTTGTCTTCCGCGCCGGTGATTTCGATGGTCAACGATTCGGCAGAAACATCGACCACACGCGCGCGAAACACGCTGGCGAGTTCCAGCACGTGGGAACGCGCATCATGCGTGGCCGCCACCCGGATCAAGGCCAGGTCTCGGATGATGGCCGGTTGATTGGTGATGTTCTCGACCAGCAGCACATTCACCAGTTTGTATAGATTCGCTTCGATGCGGCGGGCCTGGTCGCGGTCGGCGTCGACGGTAATGGTCATGCGCGACACTTCTGGTTTCTCCGTCCGCCCCACCGTGAGCGAATCGATATTAAAGGCGCGGCGGCGAAACAGCGAAGCCACGCGGGTGAGCACACCCGGTTTATTTTCGACGTACACCATGAATGTATTCAGCATGTTTTTCTCATTCGTCTTTTATTATTCGTCGTCGGCAGTCTCGACAATTGGGCTGGGCCGCCGAATCATGTCGTGCAGCGCAGCGCCGGCCGCGACCATCGGATAGACGGTGTCTTCCTGTTCAACCTTAAAATTAATCAGCATCGGCCCCTCGTGCTGGCGCGCCGATTGGACGGCGGGCACAACCTCGGAGCGCTCCGAGACAGTCGCGCTCCGGATGCCATAAGCCTCGGCCAACTTTGCAAAATCCGGATTAAGCAAGGGCGTCGCCTGGTAGTTGCGGTCGTAGAAAAATTCCTGCCACTGCCGCACCATGCCGAGATAGCCGTTGTTGATGATGGCGATATGAATCTTCAGATTTTCCTGCACCAGCGTCGCCAGTTCGCACATGGTCATCTGGAATCCGCCATCGCCGACCACCACCCAAACCTCGGCCTCGGGGCATGCGACCTTGGTGCCGATGGCGGCAGGCAGCGCAAATCCCATCGTGCCCAATCCGCCAGAAGTGATCAGCGAGCGCGGATGCTCATGCTTGTAGTACTGCGCCTCCCACATCTGGTGCTGGCCAACGTCGGTGACGACGATGGTGTTGCCGTCGCGCGTCTGATGCCACAGATCGTTGATGACGTGGGCGGCATAGAGATGGCCGCTGTCCGGCAGGTTCTGGATGTCGCGCACGGCGGAAGCGCCCTTCAGTCGGTCGATTGAATCCAGCCAGTCACTACGATCAATGGATTCGATGTGCGGCAACAATTCCAGCAGAACTTCCCGCAAATCACCAACCAGCGGAACATCGACCTTGACGTTCTTGTTGATCTCCGCGGGATCGATCTCGATGTGAATCTTTTTTGCGTTGGGCGCGTAATTTTTCAGGTTCCCGGTGACGCGGTCGTCGAAGCGCATGCCGAAGGCCAGCAGCAGGTCGGCTTCCTGAATCATGTGATTCACCCAGGCTTCTCCGTGCATGCCCATCATGCCGAGATTGAGCGGGTGCGACGCGGGGAACGCGCCCAGGCCGAGCAGCGTGAGTGCGACCGGGATGCCGGCGCGCTCGGCAAAATCGCGCACCTCGCGCATGGCTCCAGAAATAATGATGCCGTGGCCGGCAAGGATCACGGGCCGCTTCGAATTGTGGATTAACTCCAGCGCCTGCTCATACTCCTTCGGAGCGGGCGAAAGGTCAGGGCGGTAACCCGGCAATTGCGGTTTGGCCGCTTCCCAGTCGAACTCGCACGTACCCTGCTGCGCATCTTTGGTGATATCGACCAGCACCGGTCCGGGACGCCCGGACCGCGCCACATAGAAAGCTTCCCGGATGGTGCGCGCCACTTCGTTCGCGTGGGTCACCAAATAGTTGTGCTTGGTGATCGGCAGAGTCACGCCGGTGATGTCGGTCTCCTGAAACGCGTCTGACCCGATCAGCTTGCTGCCGACCTGGCCGGTGATGCAGACGATCGGCGAGGAATCGAGCATGGCGGTGGCGATTCCGGTGACCATGTTGGTCGCTCCCGGCCCCGAGGTTGCGACCGCAACGCCCACCTGTCCACTGGCGCGCGCGAAGCCGTCAGCCATGTGGGTTGCGCCTTGTTCGTGGCGCACCAGCACGTGATGGATCTTGCTGTGCTTCAGCGCGTCATAGGCGGGCAGAATGGCGCCGCCGGGATAGCCAAAGACGTGCTTCACGCCTTCCCGTTCCAGACATTCCCAAAGAACACTGGCGCCGGTCATGGTCACTGTCTTGGCCTTGCTCATGGTTGGCGCGGTTTTCTGATCTGTCATGCGACCCCCTACGATGCTCCTATTGCGATGCCCGTATTGCGATGCACCCGGAAAAACAAAACCCACCGTGCCAGCGTTTCTGGCGGGTGGGATTCGGGAGCACTTGCGGTTTCTAATTTCTCAGCTCACTCTTTCCCCCACACTGAGACCGACGGCCATACTCGCACCCCAAGGATTCTAGAACTAATTCGCCGGAGACTCCGTCCATTCGTCAAGGTCGTACCAAAGAGTTCACGTGATAGTACCCGACCGACCGTCCGGTTGCAAGCGGAAAGTCAGGAGGGTGGTGGGTCAGTTTACGAGCGGGCCGTGATCCAGGCGCAATCTCGAGAGGCGCCCGCGCAGTAGGTGCTCGGACTGGCCCTACCTAACTTCTTTGGATTTGGAGTGATCGGCGCAAACATGGGATGTAAACTCTTTGTCGCGCTGCAACTCGAAGTTGCGCATCATTTCATCGAAAGATGCGCCGGTGGGCGGACTAGAAGGTTTGAACCGCCAGCCACATTCAGAGCAACCAAAACCCCGAAAACGCTGTTGCTCAATCCATACCAACTCCCGGCTCATGGCCGCCTCTGTCGCTGCGCCCCAACGAGTATCCGTTTGCTATCAAGGGACGAAACGTTCTGGTTTGCCATTAACGGTTCTTTTCGCAGCGGCGTACTGCCTGATTGCAGCGGAATATCATCACCCAGTCTGTTGTGGCGGAAGATGCATAAGGAAGACACATAAAGGATAGGCGAAGTTTACCGGCGCCAATTTGGATGGTCTGTCGGGCAGCCTACATCCATGGAAAAATTTTGTTCGTGTGATTTCGGGGATCTCGTTTGAAGTGAGCGGAGTCGCTTTAAGTGTTGGTCGCGTTCGTGGGTCGCGATGCTTGCGCGTAGCAGCGGCAAAGCCAATGTAGGATACCCTGCAGAAGCGTTGCATTTGCGCGAATACTGTATAGTTCTCCGGGCGGCGCGAATAAGCCGGGTTCCTGTTTCCCGTATCTGGGAGAGGTTTTCGGCTGTGACTCTAGTGTCGTAAGGATCGTTTGTGGAAAGCAAAGGGCTACAAGTCGTGCAGTCTGGCGAGCGGACAAACACCGAAGGGAAACCAGTCAGCAACTTAATCCTTCTATCGAGCTCTGATAGCGACTACAACTCACTGCGTCCTCATCTTGAATACGTCAGCTTGCCAAATCATCTAGTCCTTCACGAGGGCGGTGGAAAGCTGGAATTTGCGTATTTCCCGAATCGAGGTTTGATTTCTCTTGTAGTCGTAATGAAAGATGGAAAGACCGCCGAAGCCGGCATAGTTGGCAACGAGGGCTTTACAGGAACACCGGCGGCGGTTGGCCTGAGCCGGAGCCCGCTGCAAGCGGTGGTACAAATCACGGGGGATGGGTTTCGGGTAGAGGTCGCAGCTTTGCAAAACACTTTGGTATCCGCTCCAGACCTGCAATTGATGTTGAGCCGCTATGCCGTAGTTCAGGGAATG
>Ga0181539_1004454_pt1 | contig 12018 bp, 10 predicted proteins | sample PEATcosm2014_Bin_46_FD_119767 | JGI IMG/M metagenome (GOLD analysis project Ga0181539, IMG submission 119767) | Peatland microbial communities from MTU Mesocosm Facility, Houghton, MI, USA - PEATcosm2014_Bin23_60_metaG | ecosystem: Environmental > Terrestrial > Soil > Wetlands > Peat | place... | reverse complement strand
GCCGGCCATGCAGATGGGTGACCATGTCGCCAAGATGATTGCCGCCGACATCGCCGGCGCCGAGCGGCCGGCCTTCCGCTACTTCGACAAAGGCGATATGGCCACCATCGGCCGCATGGACGCAGTAGCCAAGGTCGAATGGCCCTTCAAGGCGCACATGAGCGGCTTTCCAGCGTGGGTCACCTGGCTTACCGTCCACATCTTCTTCCTCATCGGCTTCCGCAACCGCCTCTCCGTCTTCGCCGCCTGGATCTGGACCTATTTCACCTTCACCCGCGGCGCGCGCCTCATCACCGGCGACCAGCGCCTCCCCGGCTGGCAGGACCAGATCGCCACGGGGCCTCCGCCCACCCCGCCCACGCCGTCGTCACCCCCGTAAATCCCTTAAGACTTGTCATCCTGAGCGGAGGTCGTTGTGGCGACCGAAGTCGAAGGACCCGCGGTTCGTGTCTTCCAAAGCGCAACCCTCCAAACCGGTCGGTTAAACTGAAAGAGCGATGCTCGACCTGGGATTTGTCCGCGCCAACCTGCAACTGGTGGAAGAGAAGCTCCGCGCACGCGGGGCCGACCCCGCCGCGCTCTTGGGAGATTTTCGCACTTTCGACCAAGCTCGCCGCAAGGCGATCACAGACACCGAGCAGACGAAGGCCCGCCTGAATCAGCTGAGTCAGGAAGTTGGCGCACTTAAGAAAACTGGCCTGGACACATCGTCCAAAATAGAGGATATCCGAAAAGTCAAAGAAGAGCTCAACGGACGGGGCACGATCACCCTCGCCATCGAAGTGGGATTTCGCGATTTGCTCGCCCGCATCCCTAACCTCACGCGCGACGAGGTTCCAGTCGGCTGTTCAGAGGCCGACAATGTTGCCGTGAAGTTCTGGGGCGAAAAACCTTCGTTTGATTTCGAGCCCAAGCCGCACTGGGAACTGGGCAAGGCGCTGGGAATTCTGGATCTGGAACGCGCGGCCAAGTTGAGCGGAGCGCGTTTTGCAGTTTATATAGGCGCAGGCGCACGGCTGGAACGGGCGCTGATCAGCTTCATGCTCGATATGCATACGGAGAAGCACGGCTACACCGAGGTCCTACCGCCCTTCCTAGTGAATTCCGAATCAATGTTTGGGACTGGACAATTACCTAAGTTCGAGGACGATCTGTTTAAGGTTGAAGGCTCTGGACTTGAACAGGACATAAGTCGTATACCTTCCCCTGGAGAGATTGTTTTCGTTCCAGGTCATGAAGGTTTCTTCTTAGTTAAGCGTGTCATTGGTTCAGATGTAGAAGGTGAACTCTGTTTGCCTAATGAATCTAGGAATCATCTAACTGTACCAAAGAACATACTCCTTTATCAACGGAAGTTGTACTTAATCCCCACCGCCGAAGTCCCGGTCACCAACCTCTACCGCGACGAGATTCTCGACGAAGCCCGCCTACCGATCTGTCTGACCGCCTATACCCCGTGCTTCCGCGCCGAGGCCGGAGCCGCCGGCAAGGACACGCGCGGCATCATCCGCCAGCATCAGTTCCAAAAGGTCGAGCTGGTCAAGTTCACCCGCCCCGAAGACTCCGACGCCGAACACGAGCGCCTCACCCGCGACGCCGAGGAGGTTCTCGAAGCCCTCGGCCTGCCCTACCGTCGCGTCCTGCTCTGCACCGGCGACACCGGGTTCTCCTCGGCCAAAACCTACGACCTCGAAGTCTGGCTCCCCGGCCAGCAGCTCTACCGCGAAATCTCCTCCTGCTCCAACTTCGACGCCTTTCAGGCCCGCCGCGCGAATATCCGCTACCGGCCCGCCAGCCAGCCTGGGCAAAGCGCCAAGGTCAAGCCCGAGTTTGTCCACACCATCAACGGCAGCGGACTCGCCGTCGGCCGCACCTGGCTGGCGATCCTGGAGAACTACCAGCAGCCCGACGGCTCAGTTCTGATTCCGCGGGCCCTCCAGCCTTACATGGGCGGCCTGGACAGAATCCAAAAGGAATCCCGATGCAACCTTTGAACTCCGGCACGCCCGTTTCGCAACCCCGGCCCAGTATCCGGCAGATTCTGAAGAGCTACTTCTACTGGACCTACCCGCGCGGCTGCTTCCATTACGACGTGATGGTGACGCTGATTCTGCTCTTCATCTTCGTCACCCCGCAGATTCCCGGATGGAGTTACGGCGACAAGCCGTCCATCGGCGCAGGGCCTACGCATCCCATCCAGGTCATCGGCAACGACGGCCACGGGCTTATCATCACCGTGCTCGATTCAGATGCCAACGTGCCCGCCGGAGCCAAGGACGCGGTGGTCAAGCAGGCTCTCCGCAAGGCCATCGAGCCGGTCACCGGCGACGCCGTCTTCGTCACCCAGTGGGAGACCGTCACCGATGCCCAGGGAAACCTCGCATGGAAGGTCTGGGCCCACCGCTAACTCATTTTTGTTGCTTCATTTTGCGCGCTGGCGCATCCAAAACAATAAGGAATCCTATGCATCTTAGAATCAAGCTGGTCTTCGCCGCGTTCATCGCGCTTGCCCTCGTTGCGGCCCGCGGCGCTTATGCCGCCCCGCAGGAAGACCTGAACAGCGTCCTCCGCCGCCTCGACGCCGCCGCGGCAGGCTTCCACTCCACCTCCGCCGACTTCGAGTTCGACGCCGTGCAGACCGATCCGGTATACAACAAGGACATCGACAAGGGAACCGTCTACTACAAGCGCAGCGGCAAGGCCTTCCAGATGGCCGCGCACATCCGCGAGGAGAACGGCAAGCCCGTGCCCAAGGTCCTCATCTTCTCCGATGGCAAATTCACCCTCTACGAGAAGCTCACCGACGAGGTGCATGTGAGAGACGCCGCAAAGTACGAGAGCTATCTTCTGCTCGGCTTCGGCGCCAGCGGCACGGAGCTGGCCGACAAGTGGGAGATCAAGTATCTGGGCAGTGAAACTCTAAAAGACGGCAAGACCGCCATCGCTACCGAGAAGCTGGAACTCCTTGCCAAAGACCCCGATGTGCGCAAGCTCTTTCCCAAGGTGACCATCTGGGTAGACCCGGCGCGCGCGGTAAGCCTCATGCAGGTCTTCGACGAGGGCCAGGGCCAGAGCCGGACTTGTTTGTACTTCAACATCAAGCTCAATCCGGCCATACCCGACAGCGACTTTACCTTCAAGCCCGACAGCCAGACCAAAACCGTCAAGTAGCGGCGGCCCTCCCGCTCCGACGAAGAAACCGCTTGCGCATCCCCGCGCCTGGGGTAGATGATTTACGCGCCTCCCCAACGAAGCTTCAAATGGTTCTGTAAGCGAAGGAGACGCTGTATGCACAAGGGTTTTCTCGCGGTTCTGTTGCTGGCATTCTGCTCCCCGCTCGTCGCCCAGCAGGCGCTGGACAACGACGCCATCATCAAGCTGGTCAAGGCCGGCCTCTCTGACGATTTGATTGTCACCACCATCAACGCCTCGCCGGGAAGCTACGACGCCTCTGCCAACGGCCTCATTGCCCTGAAGAAGGCCAACGTCAGCGACAAAGTGGTCTCTGCCATTGTGCTCAAGGCTTCCGGCGCCACGCCTGCTTCAACCCCCGCCTCAAATCCAGCCACGACCGCCGGCGTCCCCGCCGCCAATGCCAACGGCCTTCCCCCCGGCATCGATGACGTCGGCGTCTACTGGAAGGACCAGACCGGCGCGTGGGTTTCACAATTGCCTGAGATCGTGAATTTTGAGAGCTCCGGCAAGCTCAAGGACATCGCCTCGGCCGGCATCGTGAAGGGCGACCTCAACGGCCGCATAGCGGGCTCCAGATCCCGCCTGAACGCAACCTTTCCTGTCATCTTCGCCGTCTACCTGCCGGAAACCGTGGAAATCACCGAGTATCAGTTGCTGCGCCTTCACCCCACCGCCGACGCTCGCGAGTTTCTCTCCGCGGCGGGCGGAGTCCTGCACACTTCAGCGGGAGCAACTCGCGATGCTATCGACTTTCAGCCGGAAAAGATCGCTCCCCGCCTCTATCAGATCACCCTGCAATCCAGCGCCGGCAGAGGCGAATACGGCCTGCTCGCCCCCGGCGCCGCAAACAGCTCCAACAAGGAGAGCAGCGGAAAGATCTATACCGTCAGCGTCGCCGAATAACTCCGCTCGCCAACGGCTGTCCAGCAAACGGCCCGGCTCGCCAAGGGCTCACGCCGCCCTCGGCGACACCCGCTTCAGCGCGGGACTTCCCGCCGCCCGGCGCAGATCGTACTCGTTCTGCAGATTCAGCCAGAACTGCGCTGGAAGCCGGAAATAAACTCCCAGCCGCAGCGCCGTATCGGCGGAGATCGCCCGCTTGCCGCGCACAATATCCCCCACCCGTGGCGCGGGCACGCCTAGGTCCTTGGCCAGCCGGTAAGCTGTCAGCCCCAGCGGCTCCATGAACTCCGTCAGCAGAATCTCTCCGGGATGAATCAACGCGGCAGTTCCAGCCATCTCTACCCCCTCCGCTAATATCTCAGTGATAATCAACCACTTCCACTTCATGCGCGTTTCCATCGCGCCAAACAAAGCAGATGCGGTATTGGTCGTTGATGCGGATGCCGTGCTGGCCTTCCCGGTCCCCGCGCAGCTTCTCCAGCCGGTTGCCAGGAGGTACGGTCAGGTTCTCCAGAGCCAGCGCGGCATTCAAAATGTACAACTTTCTCAGCGCCCGACGGTTCAGTTGGGCCGGCAGCCGCCTGCATCTGCCTGCCGTCCATAGCCTTTCTGTATCCGCATCCCGGAACCCGGCGATCATGCGGAATAGTAACACGGCGCGTCCATAAATGCAATGCGTACCTACGAAGAATCCGCTTGCGCACCCGCGGGCATCGGGTAGATGATTGACGCGCCTTCTCAATCAACCCTCGAATGGTTCGAAAGGCAAGGAGAGACCCTGTGCGAAAGAACTCTATTGCGGTCATACTCTTGGCAATCTGCCCGCTGCTCGTGGCGCAGCAACCACAGCCCGTTCCTGACACGCCCGCAGTTGCACAGCAAGCCGCCCCGTCGGTCCCGCCCCCTCCTCATACGCTGCTCGATGGCACGCCAGTGAAACTGCGGCTCAGCCAGACCATCTCCTCCGCGGACACAAAGGTAGGCCAGGAAATCCCCTTCGAAGTTGTTGAGGATATCAGCGTAGATCAAGTGGTTGTACTCCCCAAAGGAGCAACCGCGATTGCCAACGTAACCACCGCTGAACACAAGAAGAGCATGGGCCGCGCCGGTAAACTCGACATCTCAATCAGCTATGCCCGGCTCAAAGATCAGGAAAAGGTTGCACTACGAGCGACCCAAGAAAACAAAGGCGGAGGGCACGTGGGCGCGATGACAGGAGCCATCGTGGCCACGTCCATTATCTTCTTTCCTGCCGCGCCGTTGTTCCTCTTCATCCATGGCAAGGACATCACGATCCCCCAAGGCACCGAAATCACGGCATTTGTTGAAGGCGACATGCACCTGAACATGGCCAACTTCGGGGTTTCTCCGCCAGAGCCCGCAGCAGCGTCCGTGCCGGCCGCGCCCGCCCAGGCCTCACTTGTCGTTGACTCCACACCGCCCGGCGCAGACATCGAGGTCGATGGCGCTTTTGTCGGCAACACCCCGTCGACGGTTACAGTCGCTCCCGGAAGCCACCAGATTGCCGTCAAGAAGAAGGGCTTCACGGATTGGAGCAAGACGCTCAATGTGACCGGGGGCACGGTCCACCTCAACGCGGAGTTGGAGCAGGTTCCGGCAGCGCAGTAGCGGCTCGGCTCGCACATCCAGACAGCCGCTAGGTAATGAAAGTCAAGGAGAGGCAGCATGCGCAAGAGATTCATTGCGTTTCTACTTCTGATCATGTGCCCTCTGCTCGTTTCGCCACTTTCGTCGTCTGGCAAGGAGGACTGGCAATCCGATCTCCGTCAATGGGCCGCATCGAGCCAAGGGGATCCAAATTGCAAGGTTCGCTACACCACAGGAATCTATCGCCCGGATCTGGGTGATAAACCGGTCTGGAATTTGATGACCGAGAAGATGTTCAAATGGTTCTCCAAAGATGGCGCGAGCCTCGCCCCTTCGGTCTGCCCTGCTAGCAGAGCGACTGCGGATAGGGTAGGCTACCGTATCCTGTTTTCGCAGACTCCCATGAAGACGGTCAGCCAGACCACGCACGGCTCCGAGGTACGAACGACCAGTCAGCCATTCAGCGGCGATGTCACCTCGCAAGTCTCCTATTCCGATGGCACGACCGCCAACGGCACAGCGACGATCAACGGCCAACAAACCACCTCGGTAGTTGTCCCGACGGAAACGACGATTTCGAGATCGTCAGTTGCTCTTTATATGTACACATATCGGGTGAATGGGGACCAGCTGGAACTGATTAGCACCGACAGCGTCGTTTTTACCCGTGTCACGGCCAGCGGCTCTGGAGATAACGCCGCAGGGGCGGAACTGGGTGCTGGAATTGGCAACCTCGTCAGAATGTCAGGGGATCGGCACCGTGCGGACAAGTTGTACGAGGAGGCTTTGAAGGCGATTCGCGCGGACGCCCAGGACAATGGAACCAAGCAGGATGCCCTTCCCGGGGACCGTGCCGCTGAAGCGGCGCCAGCGCCACTGCAGGTACCTGTTGCACCGCCCGCCCCGGCAGCACCCGTGCAGGCTTCTTTAAACATCGAATCCGTTCCTCCTGGCGCTGACATCGAGGTCGACGGTGCTTTTGTAGGCAATACGCCTTCAACGGTCACAATTGCCCCTGGCAGCCACCAGATTGTCGTCAGGAAGAAGGGCTTCACGGATTGGAGCAAGAAGCTCAATGTAACGGGTGGCACGGTCCACCTGAACGCTGAATTGGAGCAGGCTCCGCCGGCGCCGGCACAATAGCGACTTAGGCCGTCAGTGCTCGCGTCCCCGGGCCCGCCCGGAATGATAGGGTATTTCTGACGGCCCTTCATGCACGGACGCACGCGCAGAACGCTTTGTATTCCGGCCCCGCCGCGTCAGGGCGCGACTTTAGCCTGCATTTCTCACCACGGGTAGCGTTTTACGCGTGGGGCGTGGGACCCCAAAAAAGGCTTGGAAAGGCCTCTTTTCATGGCAAATCTGCGTTGTGAAGACGCAGGTCAATGCCCTGAGGAGGCGGCCTTTCCGATAACAGAGTGTATCCAAGAAACGTTCTCTTTTACAGCCTATTCTTCGCGCCGCGCGAGTGCCGGATCAGCGGCGATGGGAGTGTTGAGCCTTCCAGGCGAAGAATTACCGAAGTAACCATCCACGGCCTACTGTGTAACGTGCCTAACAGGGTAACCGCTTGAAAAAAAACCTTCTGCCGGATTCGCCCCATGGTACGTTTGATAAAGCTGTCTGAATACCTTACGGTCCGCTGAGGGTGCGGAGGCGGTTGGCGCGGGCTGAGGTCTGTATTCACAAACAGTTGTCGCCCATTGTCTATTCAGGTTGAATGCGGAGGAAATACGCATGTACGCTCGTGTTACGAAATCTGTGAGCCGGGTTGTTGTACTGGCGGTTGCGGCTTTGATGCCGGTTGCCTTGGTTGCTCAGGTCACTCCGTCTGCGAAGGGATCCCCATCGCAGAATGATGCGCCGAAGTGGGACATCTTTGTGGGTTACAGTTTCTTTGCGCCCTACGAAACAGTACATGCGCTGCAGATCAACGGCGAGATTCTTCCCTTCAACTTCGAGGTGGAGAAGAAGGGCCTGACCGAAAGCGTCTCATACTTTTACAGCCGTCATTGGGGAATACAGGTGGAGTCGGGCCAGCACGATCTGTTTACCAATACCGGTTCCCAGAACCAAGGCTCCAGCAACAGCGGCATCTTCACGTTGGAGCCGGGCCTGGTCTATCGCTGGCCGCATCTACACGTCACTCCTGTCGTGCATGCGCTTGCGGGCGCTGTCGATGTGGATGGTCCGGATCATGAGCCTTACACGTGGGGTTGGGGAATGACCGCCGGCGGCGCGCTGGACGTCAACGTGGGGTGCGCCAGTCAGCATCGTGTGGCGGTGCGCATCCTCCAGGCCGATTACGAGTATCTTCACGCCGATTCTGGAATCTCGCACTTCAACCAGAATACGTGGATCTGGGGCGACGATGAGAAGATCAACGGGCTCAAACTGAGCGCGGGGCTTATGTGGGGGGCGGACGGCGGCTGCGCTGCGCCGCCTCCGGTAGCCCTGACCTGCTACGCCACTCCGACTACGGTCTTTCCAGGCGACCCGGTTACTGTGCATGCTACTCCCGCGAATCTCGATCCGAAGCTGAATGCGGTTTATTCCTGGTCGGGAACCGGAGTGACTGGCCACGGAGAGACGGCGTCTGTGGCCACGGCTTCGCTGAAGGCAGGCACCAACACGGTCCAAGCTGAAGTGAAGGAAGGCAAGCGCGGCAAGGAAGGCCTGAAGCCCGGACAGAGCGCAGGCTGCTCAGCCAGTTTCACGGTGAAGGCCTTCGAGCCGCCGACCCTCAGTTGCGTGGCCGTTCCCGCCATTATCAATCCCGGCGACAAGAGCGTCGTCACTTCGACGGGCGTAAGCCCACAGAACCGGCCGCTGACTTATAGCTACTCGGTTGTGCCGGGCACAGGCGCCATCAGCGGCAGCGGCACCACGGCGAGCTACGATTCCACGGGTGCGCCGACCGGCAACGTGGACATCAACTGCATGGTCACCGACGACCTTGGCCAGACCGCGAGCGCCGGCACCAAGGTGACGATCACCAAGCCTTACATCCCGCCGATTCAGCACGCCAGCGCATTGTGCCCCATCGCCTTCGACAAGGACAAGAAGCGTCCGGCTCGCGTGGACAACGAAGCCAAGGCCTGCCTGGATCAGGTAACCGACGCTCTCAAGAACGATCCGACCGCAAAGGTTGTGGTTGTGGGCGAAGCCAACGCCAAGGAGAAAACGCCGCCGAAGAACCAGCACGCCAAGTTCGAGAACCTGGCCGCGGAGCGCGCGGCGAACACCAAGGACTATCTGGTGAACGAAGAGCAGAGCGGCATTGACGCCTCTCGAATCATCGTTCGCACCGGCACGGGGGATAGCCAGTCGGTGGAGAACTACCTGGTGCCCGCGGGAGCGACCTTCGACAACGACGTGCCAGGAACCTCTCCCGTGGTTGAGAGCGGGGTGAAGATTGTAACGCGCAAGCCCATCCCCATTCCCGGCGCCAAGCCGGAGCACAGGAAGAAGCATGTGGCGGCCCAGTAGCTCGTCAAGCAGCCTGTGCAGGCCTTCCGGCTTGCGCAGGCTGCCAACACAAGGCTGAGAGAGCTTTTCCGCAATCCTTTGAGGCTGACCGGTGAACCGGTTGGCCTCTTTCGTTTTGTGCGATAGGCGCGGGAACGGCGTGCGGGTTCATGGATCTTCGTTTGCCGATTTCGGCGGGATGATGAGGGAACGGCTGTTGCAGCGTTTGCGGATGCAAGGCCATTCTTACCAGTGACTTACAAGAAAAACTTCTCCGGCATGTCACCGAAACTTTTCTCTTGCGTCTATTTCAACAGAGAATCCGCCCTTCGGGACACAATCGATATGACTTCAGCAAGGAGAGATTCATGCGAACTCGATGGATAAAGATGGCCATTGCACTGACTGGCCTGGCCGCGCTGTGCAGCACGGCGGCCTATGCGCAGACGGATGTGGCGGCAAGCCTTTATGGTGCGTTCAATGGAACCACTACCGGCAACGACACTATTCAGAGTCCTTCCAACGCCGCCGGCGGCCTGCTGGAAGTGCGTCACATCTCCAAGCCATGGGTCGGCTATGAAGGCACTTACGCCTTTAATCGCGCCAATCAGGTATATACCGCCGCGGTCGTCCCGTTAGCCTGCCCAATAGGGGGGCCGTGCGGCCCTGTGCCGGCAATCGTCTCGGCCAATGCGCACGAGGTAACCGGCGATTGGGTAGCGTCTGTCAAGATCTCAAGCTTCAGGCCCTTCGCGCTGGCCGGAGGAGGCATCCTCTTCGATGCGCCCAGCGGCGGGCAAACCAGCACCACCACAACAACCAAGCCGGTTTTTGTCTATGGCGCCGGCGTGGACTGGAGACTGATTCCGCACATCGGGCTGCGCCTGCAATACCGGGGCAACCTCTACAAGGCGCCCGATCTGACCACCTTGTTCACCTCCACGGGGGTTTTTACTCACACAGCCGAGCCCATGATCGGCGTGTACTTTCGCCTCTGAATCGCTCCCGGTGAAACCGGCGGGTTAGGGCGCTCCGCGTCTTTGTATACTCGTCTTATGAACACCGGGAGTTTCTTGTCTGCATGAACCGTTTGCGGCTTCGCTTGCATTTGCCTTCTCGTTCCTGCTTTTTCGCACCGATCATCCTGTTGATCCCGGTCTTTTCAGCCGTGCCGCAACTGGCGTCTCAGGCGCTTTGGACCTCGGTTGGCCCTCCGGGCGGCGACGCGCGCGCCCTGGTCGCGGTTCCCGGCCAGCCCAGTCATCTTTACCTGGGCACCACCAATAGCTGGATCTACGAATCCCTGGATGAGGGCGCCTCCTGGCATCGTCTTGCACGGCTGGAGCCGTCGGAAGACGTGGTTCTGGACAGCATTCTCGTGGATGCAGCCAACCCTGCCGTCCTCTACGCCGGCGGGTGGAAGGCCGAACAGCGCGACGGGGGGCTGTGGGTGAGCCACGACGGGGGCAAGCAGTGGAAGGCGGTGGAAGCTCTGCGCGGCCAGTCGATCTTGTCCTTGGCGCAGGCGCCCTCGAACCCCAGCCTTCTGTTCGTGGGAACCCTCGAGGGAGTCTTCCGCAGCAGCGATGGGGGTTCGTCCTGGAGGGCGATCAGCCCGCCGGGCAGCCGGGAGATTCACGAAGTGGAGTCGCTGGCGGTGGACCCCGCAAACCCGAATATCGTCTACGCGGGCACCTGGCATCTGCCCTGGAAGACGACCGACGGCGGCAAAAGTTGGCACAGCATCAAGAAGGGGCTGATCGACGACTCCGACGTGTTTTCGATGGTCGTTGATCCAGCCAGCCCCAAGACCGTTTTCCTGAGCGCGTGCAGCGGAATTTACAAGAGCGAGAGCGGCGGCGAACTCTTCCACAAGATCGAGGGCATCCCGGCGACGGCGCGCAGGACGCGGGTGTTGACGCAGGACCCTGAGAATCGCGAGGTTGTGTATGCCGGAACCACCGAGGGTCTGTACAAGACCGTGGACGGCGGCAGGATCTTCCGGCGCATGACCGGACCAGACGTCGTTGTGAACAGCGTCTTTGTCGATCCCGAAGATTCGAATCGCGTGCTGCTGGCCACTGATCGCGGGGGTGTGCTGGCGAGCATGGACGCGGGGGCGAGCTTTGCAGCCGCGAACCAGGGCTTTTCAGGCCGCAAGGTGGCGGCGCTGCTTGTGGATCGCGGCAATCCGGCCCGGCTCTACGCGGGCGTGGTGAATGACAAGAGCTATGGCGGTGTGTTTGTTTCCTCGAATGGCGGCGAGGCCTGGGAGCAGGTCGGCGAGGAGCCCGGCGGCGGACTTGACGGGCGCGACGTCTTTGCTCTGGCACAGGCGGCGGATGGAACCGTGCTGGCCGGAACCAGCCACGGCATCTTTGCGCTGGACGCGGATAACCACCCCAACGACAAGGACCAGTCGTCAGAACCCCCCGGATCGGCCAGCGGCAAACCCGTCTGGCGGCCGAGAAACACGATTGCGAATACGAGGACGAAGACAGCCGCCGAAACCCATTATGGAAAACGCGTCAATGTGGAAAAGCAGGTGAAGGATCCTGCCTTCGAGCTGGCGAGCCGCGTGAATGCGATGGACCTCTCGGGAGACGTCTGGGTGGCCTCCACCGGCTTTGGACTGCTGACCAGCGGGGATCAGGGCGCCAGTTGGCAGGGCGGCGCAGTGATGGGCTCAAACGAGTACCTGTCGGTGACCGCGCACGGAGCGCTGATGGCCGCGGCCGGCCCCGACGGAGTGGTTCTCTCCACCGACGCCGGTTCGACCTGGATGCCGATGGGGATTCCCACCATGCTCACGCGCATCCATCGTGTGGCTTTTTCAGCGGATGG
>Ga0181539_1004450_pt1 | contig 12026 bp, 12 predicted proteins | sample PEATcosm2014_Bin_46_FD_119767 | JGI IMG/M metagenome (GOLD analysis project Ga0181539, IMG submission 119767) | Peatland microbial communities from MTU Mesocosm Facility, Houghton, MI, USA - PEATcosm2014_Bin23_60_metaG | ecosystem: Environmental > Terrestrial > Soil > Wetlands > Peat | place... | reverse complement strand
GGCTCAGCCTTGTTTCGCGGTCGAATGTTCAGCGTTTTGGCGCGTCTACAAAGTTTCGCAAGCGCGCCGGAGAAATCTCTGTAACGAAACGAAAGAGTACGGGGTGCGGAGATTCATGGAAAGAGGGAAAGAGAGGCGAATATTCTGGTGAAAATCCGATTGAAACAAGTGGAAAACCGCTAGAGCATACACGCACAGCAACTTGCCTTGATGAATTTCTGTTGAAAGCGTGTGCATCACGGCAGGAAAAGCTGTCCTTTTGCTACAAGAACGGTGCTGCCGGCAACGCGTACATCGGTGACCTTCATCGATTCTCCCTGTGCCGTCCCGCTTTCGATGCGCGCAGAAAGATACATTTCGCTCGGCCTGCCGATCTCCATTCCCTGGCCGAGAGCGATGCGTTCACCCGGAGCCACCGCGCCCCGGCACACCAGGTAGGCAATGGCGCACCCCGCCGCCGAACCCGTGGCCGGATCCTCGCCGCCGTTGAATTGCATGCGCGCCCGCCACGCTGGCTCTCGCTCCCCGGTAGGCCCCAGCACGTAGAACCAGCGCGCGCCCCGCTCGCGCAGCCACTGAAAGGCCTCCTCCCGCTTCACCTTGAGCCGCGCCAATGGCTCCTCCGAGCGCAGTGGAACAACGGCGAACGCCGTTCCGGTAGAAACGATCTGCGGCGGCAAACGCGGGTCGAGATCCTCTTCATCCAGGCCCGTCAACCGGGCCACTTCCCTGGGATCCAGTTGCGCGCCAAACTCCGGGTCCCGCTGCGTCATCTCGCCGAACAAACCCTCCCCGGCAAACCGCACCGGAACCGGCCCAACTCTGAGCGCCAGCTTCACAATGCCCGACTGCGCGGTCTCGGGCGCGACCCGCTTCAGCACGCTGGCCGTCCCCAGAGTAGGATGCCCGGCAAATGGAAGCTCCTCCTGGGTGGTGAAGATGCGCACGCGCACACCCTCGGCCTGCTCCATCGCTGCCGCACGCCGCTCCACAAACGAGGTCTCAGAGAGATTGAACTCGCGCGCAATCGCCAGCATCCGCTCCGCTGTGAGGCCCGCGGCGTTCATTACTACCGCCAGCGGATTGCCCGCCAGCGCACACTCGGTAAACACATCTACGACGAAATAGTCCAGTTCCATGCGGTCGACTCCTCCCACGCCGGCATAGAAGAATTATCGCGCCAATCGCAGGTTCTTCTCCCCGCCGGCTGGCAAGCCATAATCGCGCCTCCAGTTCTCCAGGCTCTCGGATGGAACCCTTCGACGCGGCTTCTCGTAACCCTCACCAGTATGGAGCATCGCTACAGTTGGTCGTGGATTGAGGCGCAGGTTGCGCTTGCCGCTGAATCGTGGAATGGCTGCGCCGGACGCCTCCTCCCGGCCGGTCCCCGTTACAGCCTGGATGAGCAGCGCAAGCGCGAGCGAGCCTACGACCAGGCCCTGCGCGCCGTCGAGCGAGAGGCGCGCAGGGTTCCGCGCACCCCGACCGCGCGCCTCCTCGCCCAGCGGCGCATCGTGGACGCATTCCCGCCCTTTGCCTCCATCGCGCTCGATCTCAATGCGGAGGCGATTGAACTGCTCACCGGCAGCTTCTTGCCCGTGGGCACGCAGCTTGCCCGCTGGGCGCGCGGCTTCGACCGGACCCTGAGCGTGGCCGATATTGTCCAGGCCTGCCGCAATGCCTGGACCGCTTGCGGCTTGCAGGCGCTGCTAGGCCAGCCCATGGAACTCACTCCATCCATCTTTGCCTACAGCCTTCTTTATCCCTACAGCGACAACTGTCTCGACCATCCGCAACTGTCCACCGCCGAGAAGCTGCGCTTCAGCGAGCGTTTCCGCCAGCGCCTGTCCGGCCTGCGGCCAAGCGCCTGCAACGCGCGCGAAGCGGCCGTCTGGACCATGGTTCAGATGATTGAAGAGCAGTATCCGCGCTCAAGCTATGCGCAGGTCTTCGACTGCCTGCTGGCCATCCATCGAGCCCAGGAGCAAAGCATCGCGCAACTCTGCCGCGGCGGCCGCGGCGATAACTCGCTCGATAACTCCGAGCTGTTGCACATCAGTTGCGCCAAGGGCGGAGCCTCTGTCCTCGCCAATGCCTGCCTGGTGCAGCCGTGGCTCACGCCGGAAGAGAGCCGGTTCTCCTTCGATTGGGGAGTATTGCTGCAACTCGGAGACGACTTGCAGGACGTGCGCGAAGATCTCGGCCGCGGATCGGTAACGCTGTTCACCCGCGCCGCCGCTCGGGGCGAGCCTCTCGACAGCCTCGTCCTGCAGTTGCTCAACTTCAGTCAGCAAGTCGCGGACCGCATGAACCGCCTGCCTCACGGCGCACGCCTGCTCAAGGATCTGCTGCGCATGAGCTGGCGATCGCTCATTCTCATGGCTGTAGCTGACGCCCAGCAGTTCCTTTCTCCGGCATTTTTGGCCGCGCTGGAACCATCTTCTCCCTTCCGCTTCGGCTTTCTGCGCGCGCGTAATGAGATGCTGGCTGGCCGGCAAGCTCTCTACGCCGTCCTCTTCGATGCCTTCATGGAGGCTGGTCCAGGCGGCCAAAGCGAACTTCCATTGCCCGGCCAAACCCTTGCCGTTGCCGACGTTGCTCCCACTGCCGAACTTTGCTGCCTGAGGAGCTCCTGTGCCTGAGGGCAGGCGCCCGGCGAATCTGCGCCAAGCTGAGTTCCGGGATGAGAGACATTCCTCTCTCGTCCCGCAACTCCTTCGCACGCCGCAGGTCTGCAAAACCTTCATACGCGGATTCAATTCCCGCCCGGTGCTCCACTCCTCAAGCGGCAGGAACAAGAAGGGCCGCGCCCCCCATGGTCGGGCGCGACCCTTCTTATCCGAAAAACTCTCCCGCTGCCGGTTCCGCCTCCGGGATGCGGCTTGGCGTCAGATCTCGATCAGAGGCCGCGGCAGCCGCGTCTTCGAACGGTCCAAAAACAATCTCATGCGCAGAGCCTCCGACCGTTCGGTGGCCACCAGCCGCATCTGCCTGCGAATATGGTCGCCGTCCACAAGCTGCGCCACCTGAGCCTCGTCGTACTCGGCATCCCTCTCCAGCCGGGCGATCCGCTCCTCCACGGTGCGCTGAAACCGGGGACTGATTTCAAAGCCTTCATTGGCGGCGCAGTTGGTGATCATGGCGGGCTCCTCCGGGCCGGAATTCTCGAGGCCAATATTTTTTCTTGAGAGGCCTCAAGTCTTTTCCACTGGTGCCGATATTAGAGGAGACTCATTAGGGGCGCCAGATTACGGGTGCGCGAATCGAACGTAACATGCTGTCCGAAAATAGGACACTTGTGTGGCTTGCGAACCCCTTTTCCACAACTTATCCCATTCTTCGGCTTGTGTCTCTCGCTAGGTCTCTGACCGCTTGTTTATGTACTACCTCCGTGCCCCATCCTTTCGCCTTTTTCCTGGTGAAAGGGTGGGAAAGCGCGAAACCCAACGTACGAAATCACGCGGTCAGAGACCTAGTGTCTCGAGTCTGAAATACGCATCATAAAAAGCACTGTCATCCTGAGCGGAGGTCGCCGCGGCGACCGCAGTCGAAGGACCTGCGGTTGCTTTTCGCGATTCTGTTAGCAACTTCAGACTCGGGACGCTAGTTCTGCGGCGGCGTTGCGTAATAGCCCTTGCGCACCTGCACCTTCATTCCATCCCCGCGGCATTCCACTCCAATCTTGCGGAAGCTGCCGTCCAGCTTGGTGTTGCTGGACGTATAGCTGGCCAGGTACTGGGTGCGCAACTCATCTTCGATCTGCTGGAAGGCCGCCTCCAGTTTCTTGCCGTTGTTGCCCACGTCGATCAGCCGGCCGCCGGTCTCCTCGGTCATCCGTTTCATGGCCGAGTACCCGCTATAGCCGAAGCCCCCGTAGAAGCCCCGGTCGGCGATCAGGATCACGTAGACCAGCACGTTCGACCTTTGCGCCGCGGCGATCGCCTCGCCGATCTTGTGGTTGCTGCCCTCGTCTTCGCCATCCGTCAGCAGGATCATCGCCTTGCGTCCCGACTCCTGGTTGAGCTTGACGTTGGCGGCCAAGTAGACGGCATCGTAGAGCACCGTTCCCTTGGGATTCCCGATGGTGGGAACGGTTCCTCCGCCGGCGCCCGGAATTCCCGCCGCTCCATTGCCGCCGGCGGTGTTGATCTCCGCCTTGTTCATGGCCCGCGTCAGCAAACGGGCGCTGTTGGTGAAGTCCTGCATCAGGTCCACGTCCACGTCGAAGGAGAGAAGAAAAGCCTCGTCCTTCTGCCGCAGCACACGTTGCAGGAACTGGCTGCCAACCTCCTGCTCCAGCGGCAAAACGCGCTGCTGGCTGCCCGAGGTATCCAGCAGAATCCCCAGCGTCAGCGGCTGCTGGGTCTCCGCCACAAAGCTCTTCAGCGTCTGCGGCGTCTTGTCTTCCGTAATGGTGCAGTCGTCCTTGGTCAGGTGAGGAACCAGGTTCCCAGCCTTGTCCTTGACGGTGAAGAACACGTCCACCAGATTGACGCTGACCTTGAAGGTCGCGACCGATTGTTCCTCGGTCGGGGCTGGCGCGGTGCTCACCGGAGCCTCGTCCGGCGAAGGAGCAAGCTGCGCCCATCCGGCCGCGGTCAAAGCCGGCAGGCTGAGCAGCAAAGCGGCAATTCCCAATCGGACGCGCATTCTGGTCCCTTAGACGGAATTTGGACCCCGAAGAAAGCATACCGGAACTCTTTCCAGCCTGGCAGGCAACCTGCGCGGCCCTGCCGCGTCTGATACTCTGACGAGTAAAGCTTTTCTCGCCGATGGTTTTCGTCACTGGAGAGTGTCTGTGAAGCATGGTTTGACAGCAATGGCGCTGGCGGCGCTTCTGAACTTAAGCCCGATTCTCAGTCCGGCGGCCCTGGCTCAACAGCAGCAACCCCCAGTGCCCGATGCCCCTGCACCCCAGGCGCGCCCGCCGCTGACGGGCGCGGAGGGCAGCCCGATTACGCCCGGAATCGGCGCGGGCAACGAGCCGGAAGCTTCTACTTCCTCCTCGGCCCCTCCAGCGCCCGCGCACAGCAACTTGGCGCCCCCCGCCCAGAGCCAGGATGAGGTCCAGACCACCCCTCCCGAGCAGCCCGCGCCCGGAGAAGGAATGGCTGCCCTTGGGCACCTCATCACCATTAGCGTGAACTTCGTTGAGGTTCCAGTCACCGTCAAGGATTCAAAGGGCAAGCTGGTAGCCGGCCTTACCTTCCGCGACTTCAAGGTCTATGAGAACAACACGCGGGAGCCATTGTCCCTTTTCACCGTCGATCCCGCCCCGCTCTCTATTGCCTTCGTCATCGACCAGAGCCTGACCTCCGACGTCATGGCCAAGGTGAACAACTCCCTGGGCGCCATCCAGGGCGCGCTCACCCCCTATGACGAAGTTTCGGTCTTCTCTTACAGCAATGGATACCGGGAATGGACCGGTTTCACCGGCGCTCAGACCAACCGCGTGCCGGCGGTGCTGGCCCTCGCCAAGGCGATCGGCAGCGAGGAGCTGGTTCCGGTCAATAGCGGTCCGCTCTCCGGCTGCAACATCCGCGAGAACGGCAACTGCGTTGACCCCAACCTGCAGCCCGGCCGCTCGGCCGGCAGCTCCGCCGGCGTCATCACCATCCCCAAGGAGATTCACACTCTCAACGACGCCATTCTAGCCGCGGCCAAGGAACTGTCCTCCCGCCCCAAGGGCCGCCGCCGCATCATCTACGTCATCTCGGACGGCAAGGAATACGGCAGCAAGGCCACCTTCAAGGAGGTGCTGCGCTACCTTCAAACCAACGAAATCGCCGTCTATGGCACGGCTGTGGGTACTTCCGCGTTGTGGGGCGAGGGCTACGTGAGCCGGTTCCACCTGCCCTTTACCATGTACGACAACATTCTGTACAACTACACCGCGGCCACCGGCGGAACTCTGGACTCCGAGCGCGGCACGAACGGCATTGAGAAGAGCTACGCCAAGATCGCCGAGGAGGCCCGCACCCAGTACACGCTGGGCTATTACAGCCACGAGCCGTTCATCGACGGCAAATATCGCAAGATCGAGGTGCGCGTCGACCGGCCCGACGTGGACGTGAAATCCAAGACCGGCTATTACCCCTCCGGGCAGGATACTCACTAGCCCGTGACCCCCTCGGGAGCCGCCGCGGGCCTGGGATTGCTGTCGGCAGCCAGTTGGGGCGGCTCGGACTTTGTCGGCGGTGTGGGCGCGCGCCGCGCTCCCGCCCTACTGGTGGTCGTCTCCGGCCACATCTTTTCGTTTCTCGTGCTTTTGGCCTTCTGCATGGGACTTCGGCTGGCCGTGCCCGGCCCGCGTTTTCTCTTCTATGCCGCTCTGGGCGGCTTTGAGGGCTCGCTGGCGCTGGCCGTCTTCTATCGCGCGCTGGCCATGGGCGCCATGGGACTGACCGCGGCCCTTACAGGCCTGCTCACCGCCCTCGTTCCGGTCACCTTTTCCGTCTTTCACGAGGGCCTGCCCACCCCGTTGACCGCGGTTGGACTGGCGATTGGCCTGACCGCCATCTGGATGATCACCCACTCGCCCGCGGCCAAGGGCACGGGATCGAACAACAAGCCCACGCCGCCCGCCGCGCTGCTGCTGGGAATGCTTGCCGGGATCGGCTTCGGAGCGCAGTTGATTCTCTTCAAGATGGCCAGCGGAGGCGGCATGTTGTGGGTGATGACCTCGGCCCGCGCCGCCGGCTCCGTGGCCATGATCCTGGTTCTCCTTGCCATGCCGCCCAAAGCCCCCTGGCGGGGCTTCTGGCTCACCGGTATCGCCGCCGGAGCGCTCGACACCGTCGGCAATCTCTTCTATCTCCAGGCCACCCGCTTTGGGCGGCTGGATGTATCCGCGCTGGTCTGCTCGCTCTACCCCGCCGGCACCATCCTGCTGGCCGCGCTGATCTTGCGTGAGCGCCCTACCCGCCGCCAGATGACCGGCATGGCCCTGGCACTGGCTGCCGTTGTGCTGCTCAGCGTGTAGATAAGCTCAGTAATCGGGCGGATCGTCGCCTTCCAGATTCCTCAACCTCTTGAGCACCGGCCAATCGGAGAAGGCCAGCCAGAAAAACGCAAGCACGTTAAGATAGGGAACGATCATCACCAGACTCACCAAGGGGATGTATCCAGCCTTCTTAAATATTTGCCAGAAAGGCGCAATGAACAGCAATCCAACGGACATCAGAAAGAGCAAGCGCCACGGGTGCAGAAAGAATGCCAGCATTGATTCTCCCTTGGATCTCAGGCCGATGCCCCGGATCGGAGCGCGGCCCAGGCGGACCGGCTCCGGCCAGGATTCTACTTAAATTCTCGGTTGCAACGAATTATACCTGCGACGGCCTCGGGTCCGTAAGGCATTCGCGTTCCTGCCGGTGGGCCAGTTTGAAGGGCTGCGGCCTTTCGCGGTTCCAAGAATGGTGTACCTCGAAGCACCATCGAAGCCTGCAAGCGCGACATAGTCGCTCGCATCCTCGCCGGGCCGCTGTAAAGTGGAATAGACCGATGCCCGCAAAGAAAAAACCCACCAAGGTTCTCCGCTGCCCAACCTGCGGAATGCTGGTCCGCTTCAACGACGAGGACTTTCCGTTCTGCAGCGACCGCTGCCGCAAGATCGATCTCGGCAAGTGGGCCATGGGCGTTTACAAGATCAGCTCTCCGATCCTCGATCCCGAAGTCCTGGAGGACTTGGGCGGCCTGGGCGGCAGCCGCGGCGGAGATTCGCATGACGAGTGACCGCCAGGCTTATAACTCCCAGCCTCCGCCCGCCCGCAGAACTCTCTGGGCCTGGACGGTGGCGACCTTCTTCGGCGCGGGCTTCGGCAGGCCCGCACCCGGCACCTGGGGCTCGGTGGCTGCCGTGCTGCTATGGGCCGGCTACGCGTGGGCCTTCCATCCCGCGCCGCGCACACTGCTCGCCTTCCTCCTCACCGGCATCGCTCTCACGCTCATTCTCGGCGTGCCCGCCGCCACCATCGCCGCCCGCGAATCCGGCCGCCACGACCCCGGCTTTGTGGTCATCGACGAGGTCGCCGGCCAGTGGATCGCCCTGCTCTTCAGCCCTGTGGACTGGCGCCACGCCCTGATTGCCCTGGTCCTCTTCCGGCTCTTCGACATTACCAAGCCCTTTCCCGCCCGCCAACTGGAAAGCCTTCCCGAAGGCTGGGGAATCGTTTTCGACGATGTGGCCGCCGGGCTGTATGCTTTGGGTGTAGCATCGCTTGTTCGCATCTGGATTCACTGAGCCGGCATCGCCGGTCCGCGGTTTCCAAAATGATGTCATCCTGAGTTTCCAAAAATATGTCATCCTGAGCGAAGCGGAGCGAAGTCGAAGGACCTGCGGTTGCCTTCTACTTTTCCCCGCCAACGGAATCAAGCCGGAAAAGCCAATGCCCCACACTCACGCCCAGTCCGTCCCGGAGATTCTCCCCGAGCCGCGCATTGACGACGTTCTGCCCGCCGCCGCTCTGCCGCTCGGAGAAGTCGAACTGACGGGCGTCCATCTCGGCCTTGTCGACAACGGGCAGCCTGCCGTCCTGCCCGCCGTCCTGGTCGACGGCCATCCCGCCCGCCTGCTGATGAGCCGGCCAACGCGGCTGGCGTTCCGCGTCCCCGAGCAAGCCTCCGCCGGCCTCATTGAGGTCCGCAACCCTTTTGGCGCCAGCAACCCCGCGTCGGTCCGCGTGGCGCGCCAGCTCTCCGAAGGCCTCCATCCGGTCACCAGCCCCGCCGTCAGCGGCTCCGGCATGATCTACGCCACCATCTCAGGGCCCAGGGGCAAGATGACACCCGTGTCGATTGTTCGGGTGAGCCCCGACGGCCGCGGCACTCCCTTCGTCACCGGAATCCTGAACGCTACGGGCCTGGCCTTCAACCCCGACGGCGACCTCTTTGTCACTTCGCGCGCCGAGGGCAATGTCTACCGCATCGACGCCGCCGGTGAGTCCACCGTCTACGTTGAGGGCATGGGTGTGGCCACCGGCGCGGTCTTCGACGCTGAGGGCAACCTCTTTGTCGGCGACCGCAGCGGCACCATCTTCAAAATCGATCCGCAGCGCCAGATATTCGTCCACGCCACTCTCGAGCCCAGCGTCGCCGCTTATCATCTGGCCGTCAACGCCGCCGGTACGCTGTTTGTCACTGCTCCCTCGCTCTCCTCGAACGACGCCATCTGGGCCATCGAGCCCAACGGCGACACCCGCGCCTGGTATCGCGGCCTGGGCCGTCCCCAGGGCCTCGCGCTGTCCAAGGAGGGCGACGTCTACCTGGCCGCCTGCCTTCATGGCAGCCGTGGTCTGGTGCGCGTTACGGCGCAGGGGAAAGCATCGCTGGTCGTCGCCGGAGCCAACCTGGTCGGCGTCGCCTTTTCTCCGCTCGGCACAACCATCCTCGCCACCAGCGAAGCCGTTTATGATGTGGACTTGGGAGTGGAAGGGCTGAATTTGTTCTAGGTTCTGACCCCTAATCCCTAACCCCTGATCCCTGACTCATGAAATCCGAAATCATCGCCGTTGGCTCCGAGATGCTTACCCCCTGGCGTCAGGACACCAACTCCCTCTATCTCACTGAAAAACTCAACGAAATTGGCGTCACGGTGGCCTTCAAAACCATCGTCGGTGACCGCCGCAAGGACCTGATCGGCGTCATCCGCGCCGCTCTTGGCCGCACCGACGTCGTCGTCCTCATCGGCGGCCTCGGCCCCACCGAGGACGACCTCACCCGCGAGGCCGTCGCCGAGGCGCTCTCGCTCACCCTGCGCCGCGACGCCGCCCAGGTCGCCGCCCTCTATGCCCGCGCCGCCACCTGGCGCATCCCCATGCCCACGAACAATTTGAAGCAGGCCGACGTCCTTGAGGGCGCCACCGTTCTGCCCAATCCCAACGGCAGCGCCCCCGGCCAATGGCTCGACACCCGATTCGCCGGCTACCGCAAGCTCATCCTGCTCCTCCCCGGCCCGCCCGGCGAGTGCCTCCCGCTCTTCGACGCCGAATGCCTGCCCCGCCTGCGCGCCGCCCTGCCCGCGCGCCACATCGCCAAACGCACCCTGCGCGCCGCCATGATTCCCGAATCCCAGGCCGACAAGCTGCTGGCCCCCATCTACACCGCCTACACGGACGTCGACACCACCATCCTGGCCCACTGCGGTGACATCCAGCTCACTCTGCTCTGCTCCAACTCCAACGCCGCCGTTGCCCGGCAGCGCGTCGACGAGCTGGCCGGACGCATGGAAGAGGCGCTTGAGGACTGGCTTTACTCCTCCGACGGAGAATCCCTGGAGCAGATCGTGCTTTACTACCTCGGCCTGCGCCAGGCTACTCTCGCCGTGGCCGAGAGCTGCACCGGCGGCATGATCGCCGAGCGCATCACCAGCGTGCCGGGCAGCTCCCGCTCCTTCCTCGGCGGCGCGGTCGTCTACTCCGACGAGTTGAAAACCGCCTTCGCCGACGTCCCGGCGGAGCTTATCGCCCAGCACGGCGCCGTCTCGGCCGAGGTCGCCAAAGCCCTCGCCAGCGGCATCCGCCTGCGCACCGGCGCCACTTTGGGCGTGGGCGTAACCGGCATCGCCGGACCCACCGGCGGAACCGAATCGAAGCCCATCGGCCTGGTCCACATCGCCGTCTCCGACGCCGAGAAGACCGAGTCCTCCGAGCGCACCTTCCGCGGCGACCGCACCCGCATCCGCCAATGGACCACCCAGCAGGCGCTAGACCTGGTGCGAAGAAGGCTGATGTAGGCGGCAGCGTTAGTCAGTCCATCGCCGGGTGCCCCAGGTCTCGCTTTCGGAGACCTGGGATTCCTGCAAGGCGGCGCATTGACGCCGTTGGAGACGGCGGCGCTCACTCGCGGAAAAAAGTAGCGGCGGCGGCTGCCGTCGAACAGGCCGGATTTCATGCAGCATTTTTGAAAGCGCCAGCCGGAGTCGCACGGGCACAAGTCGTTCCGTCCCAGCTTTTCGGTGAGGTATTTGTCACCGTGGACGATCCGGTGACCTTTCTTGACGTGGGTTTCCGAGGGGAATCCTCTGCGGCGTTTACTGCTCCGCTTGAAAGGAGGACAGGTGGGAGATTTCGTCTTCGTATTTCACGGCGCGCCTCCTGTTGGGATCGAATCCAGATCACCCTGAGCGCATCCGAGAAGCCCGCTGTTCCCGCCTTGCCTTTCACAAGCGGTCTTACTGCACCGTCCCCTGCGGGCGCAGCCGGCGCAGGTCGAGGGCGCATTCGACGGCATTCTGCGCGTTGAGGCGCAGATTGTCGCAGGCGGCCCACAGCCACAGGCGGGAGGCCTGATTCGCGTTGCGCCCGCCGCCCAGCTCGGGGCGCAGCCGGACCAGCAGATCGTTCCGGCCAGTGGCGGCCAGGTTGGAGGGCGAATCCGTATCTTCGAGCACCAGGTCCACGTGGTCGCCGCTCAGCGCCTCTTCCAGCGCGGAGATCTCGACGGGCCGCTCCAGCTCAACGGCGATCGAAAACGTCTGGCCGTGAAAGACCGGGGCATGAATGACCTGCAAGGCCAGCGCCGGCCAGCGCCCGCCCCCCAGCGCGTCATAGTGGCGGCGCACCCGGGCCTCGACCGCGTTGAGGCTGACGGCGGCGTTCTCGCCCAGGCCGCTGAGCAGGTTGTAGGCTGCTTGAGCATCATAAAGGGCGCGCGGCAGGCCCTGAAAACTGAGCAGGCTGACGGTCTGCTGGTGCAGTTCGTCCAAGGCTGCGCGGCCAAACTCGCTGGCCGGCTGGAGCAGCGTGGCGGCGGCAAAGCGCACCGGCGCGGCCGATTGCAGCCGCTCCAGAAGCAGCGCCAGGGCCAGCGCCGCTGGGTGGGCTGGGACTATGGCGGGGGTAAACAGATCGGGCGCGGCGGCTGCGGAACCCAGCCAGGGAGCTCGCACCAGCACGCCGGTCTCCTGGTCGAGGGCGCCGGAGAGGTCGAGTACCGTGGAGCCGGAGCGCAGCGCCTGGCGCCAGTGCTTGCGGGTCAGGTTCTCCGTGCCGCAGAAGAAGGTGAAGTCCACGCGCTCAAAGGCATCGTCG
>Ga0181539_1004447_pt1 | contig 12032 bp, 6 predicted proteins | sample PEATcosm2014_Bin_46_FD_119767 | JGI IMG/M metagenome (GOLD analysis project Ga0181539, IMG submission 119767) | Peatland microbial communities from MTU Mesocosm Facility, Houghton, MI, USA - PEATcosm2014_Bin23_60_metaG | ecosystem: Environmental > Terrestrial > Soil > Wetlands > Peat | place... | reverse complement strand
GGCCACATCGGGATGATCCGGGCCGAGGGTCTTCTCCCTGATAGCGAGCGAACGCCTGTAGAGCGGTTCGGCCTGCGCGTACTGGCCTTGGGAATAGTACAGCGACGCCAGGTTGTTCAGGCTCCCGGCCACATCGGGGTGATACGGGCCGAGGGCCTTCTCGTAGATGGCGAGCGAGCGCTTGTAGAGCGGCTCGGCCTGCGCGTACTGACCTTGGGAATAGCACAGCTCCGCCAGGTTGTTCAGGCTCGTGGCCACGTCGGGATGATCCGGGCCGAGGGCCTTCTCGTAGATGGCGAGCGAGCGCTTGTAGAGCGGCTCGGCCTGCGCGTATTTGCCTTGGGCGAGGTACAGGTCCGCCAGGTTGTTCAGGCTCCGGGCCACATCGGGGTGATCCGGGCCGAGGGCCTTCTCACTGATGGCGAGCGAGCGCTTGTAGAGCGGTTCGGCCTGCGCGTATTTGCCTTGGGCGAAGTACAGGTCCGCCAGGTTGTTCAGGCTCGCGGCCACATCGGGGTGATCCGGGCCGAGGGTTTGCTCGGCAACCTGTAATGCCTTTTTTGCGACCACTACGCCGCTATCATATTGGCCTTGCTTGTACAGTGACTTGGCCTCGTCGTTAAGAGTCTTCCACTCGTTACCTTGCTCACCAGCGGATATGCCTGTGTAGAGAATAAGCAGAAGCACTGCTAATCCGGACATTGTTCTTTTCATACTTTCTCCTCTGTGCTTAAACCTCCGCCGAGAGAAAACTCAAAATTACAATGGTCTGTTTTCTTAACTGGACAATACAGCAAACTGTCCAGTCAATGGAGGAAGTCCTACCCGGCGCAAAAGTATATGAGACCGGTTGTCCAGCAGGGTGATAAAAAAGGATTAGAATTCCCACAGCAGGACGAAAGATCCTATAGACGTCACCCCGGCGAAAGAGACTGTGTCGTAAACGTAATATTTTTCGTATTTCCCCCCTTTTCCAAAGGGGGTCCGGGGGGATTATGATTCTCCGATACTACATAGGCACTTAAAATCCCCCTCGATCCCCCTTTACAAAAGGGGGAAGCAAAACCCGGTCCCGTGGGATTTTGCCTGGGCATTACTGAATTGCGACACAGCGGCGAAAGCCAAGGTCCAGTGACTTTTGCTTTAATATCAGTTAGTTGGAAAACAGCCCATATTCCGGCTTCCGCCGGAATGACGAAATCATTAGCAATTTTCAGGCGTTTCTCCCACCAGAGAACCCTTTTTCACCACCCTGCCAGTGTCCTGAGTCACAAGTTCATTGCATAAATTTCGTAGGGCGGGCACGTTTTATGTGCCCACCAATCAGTGGTGGGCAACGCTCTGCTTTTGCCCACCCTACCCTTAATTCGGGAACTAATTAATGACTCATGACACTAGTACGTTGTCAACAAAGTTGTTACATGTTGCAAGGAATCGTAACCCCGGCGAAGGCCGGGGTCCAGTGCGTTTAACCACTTGAAAAAACGCTGGATTCCGGCTCTCGCCGGAATGACGGCCTGTAGGTTATTACATATAGTAACTTAGTTGACACTGCGCTAGCGGGGCTGTTTGGAAACTCCGGCATCCTCAAAAGTGAGTACTTCTTTAAAAACCCGCACTGCACCTTCGATTACGCCCATTGCCAGGGCCGCACCGGTACCTTCCCCAAGACGCATCCGCAGGTCGAGTATGGGCTCGAGCCCAAGGTGCTCGAGCATTCTGCGGTGTCCAGCTTCTTGCGAGCAATGCCCGGCAAAGAGGTAATCCACGGCGGCAGGGCACAGGGAGTGCGCCACCAGGGCCCCGGCCGTCGAGATGAACCCGTCGATTACGACGGGACGTCTATGGTAGGCGCCGGCCAGGATGCACCCTGCGATGCCCCCAATTTCGAACCCTCCCACTTTGGCCAGGGCATCCAGACCGTCTCCTGGATTCGGGCGGTTTATGTCGATAGCCTGCCGTACGATCCCACGCTTCTTTTCCAGGGAACCCTCATCGATTCCTGTCCCACGGCCCACCATTTGATTCACCGGAGCCCCCGTCAGGGCCACGCCAAGGGCGGCTGAGGGCGTTGTGTTACCGATTCCCATATCCCCGGTTCCAAGAAGCCGGGCACCGGCTAAAAATAGTTCCGAGGCCAGTTTGAAACCGTGCAGGACCGACTGCTCGGCCTGATGGCGACTCATGGCAGGTCCTTTGGCTATGTTGGCTGTGCCTCGGTCCACCTTGCACACATGCAACTTATTGCGGCCTTCAGAGTGACCGGGGTCAACGTCGGGGATGATTCCCATGTCCACCACCAGCACGTCTGCTCCAACCTGGCGCGCCAAAACATTGATCCCGGCGCCGCCCCTCAGGAAATTCTTCACCATTTCGCCGGTCACTTCCTGTGGAAACGCACTCACCCCCTCGGATACGACCCCATGATCTCCAGCCATAACCAGGAAGACCTTTGTGGCAACGTCGGGTTCGATGGTCCCCAAAATGCCGCAAATGCGTTCCGCAATATCGTGCAGCCGCCCCAGGGCGCGAAGGGGAATTGCGAGATGCGCCGTATGCTCACGGGCTCTTTCCACCCATTCTTTCCGGATTGGTTGAATCCCTTTGACAATTTCCCCAAGATTCATTGCAATTCTTCCTTTTTTGCAATTTCCTGTATTCTGTTGAGCGAAACAGCAAGGTCATCGAGCGAAAAGACTTCAAGACAAAGACCCCCGTCATATTGTTCAAGGGCCTTGCGGATACTCCCCCACTGCGCCGGCGGAATGCGATCGAGGCCGGTGTGGTCTTTTCCGTTATCGACTCCATGCAGATGCACCACCGAGCTCTTTTTAAGGAACGATGCCATCTGCTCCGTCACATTATGCCCGTATCGGAGCAGGTGGCCAATATCGAGGCAAAAGGACATATCAAAGGCCCGGGCAAATGGAGAAATGCGCTGCAGAGTATATTCGAGGTTTTCCACAGCCACCCGCCGGAGTTCGATCCCCTTCATTTGCATGGTCTGGAGCGACTCGCCCACGCGGTTGCTCCATGCCGATCCGTCCGGTTCCACCGTTTCATCAGCCCTCCTGCTGTCCAGGTGCAAAATGTAGGAAGTGGGGTCAAGGGGAAGAGTTCTCTCGTAAAAGGAGAAAGCCGTTTCGCAAAATTTCCTGCGCACAGCCGGGTCCGGATCACCAAAAAACAGGTCTGCAGGCAGATGCACGTTATAAGTAAAGTCCAAATCCGAAGCAAGACGGGCCATCTCGCGGATCTCGCCCCGTGTGGGCAGATTGTTTTCCTGCCGGCTTTGGAAAAGCACGAGTTCCACCTCATCAAAGTACCGGCCCAGGCATCGGATGTTAGGAAGAATCTCTGCGGGAAAGATATAAGAGGTCGTGGCAAGACGGAAAGGAAAACTTCGTTTGAGCGCCGGGAAAGAAATCTCGAAAGGCTCAAAAGAGCGGGGGAATGTTTTTTCACTTTGAAAATCCCCCGCACCCCGCAGGATTTCGGCATCACGCGCTTGCGCGTGAGTGCCGAGCGCTCGGCGCTCGCGGCGGTTGGCCGGAGGCCCGCCGCCGCAGCGCCACACTGAGCCGTGTAGCGGCGAAGGGGTGTGGGGGGCGCATGTCCCCCCATCCCCCACGCTTTTTTTTGTCAGTGTTCTCCTAAGCTCATCGGTCAGGTTCAAAAGCAATCCCTCGGTCCAATTTGCATCCGGCGGACAATTGAGCTTTTCCGCAAAACCCAGCAGCCTTTCGAAGATCTCCACCAGTTGATCGTTTACTGCCCGATAGGGCTCGTTTTGTGCAGACTCTTCCACCCAGTAAACAGGTGATGAAGGTTTTCCCATTTCCTTCAGGAGGAAATGACAGATCCTCTTCATAAGCCCGGCCAGCCATCCCACCCTGAAATCCCGGTACAGCAGCAGCCCCTCGAACCCGAACAAGCCCCGTGGGAGGAGCATTTTCCGTTGAAGAGCGGTTTGGTAGCCGGGGGTCCCCTTAAACGCCACATGATCATGATAGAGAAGGTTGGCGGTCCTCCCCAGACGGCCGACAAGCCTATTGCGCTGAAGAAACTTCAGGTTCTGGAGAATGTCATCGAGTGTGCTGGCGGCATCGAACATGATAAAGCCGATCTCCGGCTCCAGACCCGCCTCACGCACAGCCGCGATGGCCCGTTCGTTGCCGGCGATGCTCGTGTGCTTGCCAAGCCGCTTCAAGACATCCGGCCTGCCACTTTCAATGCCAAGGAGCAGCCTGGTAAGCCCGGCTTCCACCAGTTCCCGCATAAGGCCATATGTAACGTCGTTCGCCCTTGTCTCCATGCCGAAGGTGATTCCCAGATCCGCCAACTGAGACGCGAGTTTAGCTGCGGTTTGTTTTCCTCCCTTGCCGGGGCCGACGAAATTGGGATCTACGAAGTAAAAGTCTTTTTTCCCCAGGTAAACGAGTTCAGAGATCTCAGCGGCAACGTTTTGCGGAGAGCGTCCCCGCCACATGGTCTTCCCCTTGTCCAGAACGGGGACCAGACAAAAAGAGCAGTGATTGTAGCATCCCCGGCTCGCCAGGATACTTACGGTTTGCTCCGAGTCCAGGGAGGGTCTCAGGGGAAACGCAAGCCTGTCCGGCGATTCGATTGGAGCCCGCATTCGGGGAAACGATGCTTTCCCATGGGACCTTAGAGCAACGCCTTCTACCTGTGCCTCGATTCCGGTTTGAATGCATCGCGCCAGGTCCACCATGGTTTCTTCCGGTTCCCCGACGATCACGTAATCAACTGCAGCGGAGTAATCCAGGATTTCTTTCCATACAAGACCGGGGAAAAAACCATAAAGACAAATCGGCGCATCAAACCTGTGGCTGCGCAGATCGGAAAGCATCTGAAAAAGGGACTCGGTTGCCTCCCAGGAATAGACTGCGTGAACGGCCAGAACATCCGGGGAGGGATTATCCACCAGGCACTGCACAGTTTGCGCATACGTCCAGCGCGCTGCATCGACAATGTCCACCTCGAAGCCCGCCTGGACCAGGCCGGCCCCGGCATAGCCCGTCATGAGACATGACCACAGGGGCGTATTAGCAATGTCGTTGAAGTGGGCTTCAGAAGTTTCTCGTGGATGTTCAAGCAACAGGATGCGCATCAGTAGTTTTCAGTTTTGAGTTTTGAGTTTCTAGTTGTTCTTTCTGTTCACTGTTCCGAAAAGTTTTGGTGGGCTGCGCTCCGCTTAGCCCACAGGTCTGTTCGTCGCGCAGCGAGAAAACCAAAAGGAATTATTTCTTTCTGCTCACCTCACTATTCACTATTGACTGCACTAAGATAACTCAGGGCGCCCCGGCTCATACAAAACGCCTCCAATTCATGGCGCAGATTGTCCCAGGGCGGCGGGTTAAAATAAACCGGGTAAAGGAGGTCCAGTCCGGGATCGATGAGGCGGTCCCGTAGAATTTTTTCCGTAAGGGGTGTCCCCGGATATAGTCTGAGATTATTGATGACCACGGCCCCCAGATTTCCTTTTGAGGCATGAAGCGAAAACAGCTTGTCGAGCAATCTGTAGGCCTGGTCGACAGATCCATGGGTCTCTCCGGGCAGATTCACCAGGAAATGATATACGCTTAGAATCCCGCTTTGGGCAGCCAGCTTTCCGGCATGGAGCACCTGCTCCAGAGTCAGGTTTTTCCCAAGAAGTTTCAGCGTGTAGTCTGAAGCCCCATCGGCGGAAAAGTACAGAGTAAGAAGACCCGCCTTATTGTAGAGGTCCAGTTCTTTTTCCGAAAGAGTGTCTTCACGGAAAAACCCCGTCCAGCCAATCTCTAATCCGCGCCTCAAGATTTCCTTGCAGATGGCCCTGAGATGGTCCTGCGGCTGGTTGACAACAGCATCGGTAAAATGGACGCTGCGAATGCCAAAATCACGCTGAAGCGTTTCGAGTTCATCCACGATGCGCTCAGGGGAGCGAAGACGCAGGCGGCGGCCCTGGAGCACCGGATAGAGGCAATAGCGGCAGTTGTTCGGGCATCCGCGCTTGGTCTCTACCCCCATAAAAGCTACATATCGATTACGATTTTGATAATAAGCGGGCGCGAATGCGCGCCAGTCGGGCAGCGGCAGGGAGTCGAGATCCCGGCAATAGACAATTTGCCCGTTGTCTGCCGTGCAAACCTCACCGCCCCGCCGCACTCGATCCCGCCGCCGAAGTCCAATCTCTACGCTCCGCGAGCCTGGTCCCGGTCCCCCTGCCCCATCTGTTCTCCACAAAGCGCCGGGGACCGCACCGGGTGATTCAAGGTTTTGAAGGAGCAAGGGAAATGCGGCCTCGGCTTCGCCCGACACAGCGACGTCAACTTCGGGAACCTCCGCCATGAGGCGCCGGGCAAAGAGCGTAAAAGCAGATCCGCCGAGCACGACGGCAGCTTCCGGAGCGTGTTGCCTGATGAGAATTCCAAGGGTCTTGAGATGGGGAACGAAAGAGATAAGATGTCCTGCAAGCGGGTCGAGGTTCCGAAAGGAAATACCGACCACATCAGGTCTGAACGCATCCAGCGTGCGCACCAGACCGGGCCACGGAAAAGGATCGAGGTTAAGGTCCAGGCCCTGGACCTCGTGCTCACAGCCGATCGCCGCAGCCAATCCGGCGAGACCGAGGGGAAAAACCACCTCAGCGCAATCATGCGTCGAGACTGCCTGGACCAGCAGGACTCGCATGGTTTCCTTTCTTATCAAAAAGCACCAGTCCCACATACTTTACGTAGCCTTGCGGATGTGAAACCGGGCTGAGGGAAAGACCGGCATTGCGGGCAGTCCGGTAGACGTCCACGCCGCAGGCCTCCAGGGACGGGCGCGCCTTTTCCGGAAAACGGCAGCGGCCGTCTTCCGGGCACGTTGGACAAACCGGACACGGGCCAGCCCCGAAAGCCAGCGCCTCGGCATAGCCCGCCAGGAAAACGGCCCGTTCAAGGGCCAGGAGCTGTTCATGGAACAAATGGGACGGCGGAGTACCCTGAACCAGCAGAGCATGCCGATATTCGGATATTAAGACGCCCATTTCTTTCTCATTGGGAGAGGCGGGCGGACAGCAAAGCGAGCGGCCATAGCGCGGACAGCCGAACCGGCATTTTAGACGCACCCAGTGCTCGATCTCAATCTCGCCGGCCTCTATGATGCGGGCAAAAGAAAATCCTGACCTCTTTGCCTGAGCAGCCAGCATCTCGGGACGAGAAACATGCCGATTTTCGTTCGGGTACTCATGCCTGGCCAAAAACAGTGACGTATCGCTTTGAAGGTGAAAAAACCCGACGTTTTTCAGCCCTGCCCCATTGAGCAGGCCGAGCATTTCTTCCAGCCTGTAAACGCGGCCGTTATAGGTGTTTATAAGCATGTGGAGGTCATAGAGCGCTCCCTTTACCGGGTCGACATCGTGCAGATCGCTAAGGTAGTCATGCACAAGGATAGTCCCTCCGGGAGCCATACAGGCTGCAAAATTTTTGAGAATGTCTGCGGCCTCCAGAGGGCCATAGGCATGGATGATGTTGGAAAGCAGAATCAGATCGAAGTGTTTTCCCCCGATACATGGCGCCAGAACAGTGCCGGCAACGGTTTGAATCCCTTCCCATGCTTTGGGGTCCGGGTAGAGTTTACGCGCGGCCCAAATGGTATCGGGAAGCTCGAAGAGCACCGTGCGAAGGTCCGGCCATTGTCTTCGCAAAGCACGACACCATGCGCCGGCCCCGCCGCCCACATCGAGGAGTTGGCGCGGCGCCGGCCCAAACATGTCCTTGAGATATTCAAGGGACTCGGCAGACTTGAGCCGAGCCTGAAGGTCCAATGCTCTTACGTACGCCAGGGTCCGCTCGCTGTATTGCTCCGAAGATTCATCCACAGAGCGCACATTTGCGCGGACTCCGCCGCGTATTCTTGGTCCGAGCCTTTGCCAGTGAGAGCTAAGGTAACGCCGGTAGAGGAGGAAATCGCCCAAATAGGCGCTATTTGCAGGCGTCAGGCAGCGGGCAGCAAGAGGACCGTTGGAAAACACTTCTTCATACTCGACGATAAGGCCCAAAGCAACGAGGGAACGCAGAAACCGTGACAGCCCGCCGGCATCGTATCCGGTTTGCGCCGCAAGTTGATCGACCGTGGCGGGACAATCCGCCAGGAGTCCAAAAATGTTCAATTCCAAGGCCGTGAAAAGAACCTCGGAGTACCAGTATGCCGTTGCCAGATCTTCCAGCCGCTGGAAGCTTTCGGAAGCAACATCAGTGTTTTGGTGTGGCAGCTTCATATTCGGCGGTCTTTTAAAATCCAACAGGACCTATTGGACCCATATAAATGCTCCCTGCCCCCGTGTTTCAGACATGAGCACCTGCTACATTTTCTTTGTTCCCTTGAGGAGATGGCCGAAAAGGTCATAGGAGCCTTTGTTGGCGCAAAAATCCCCACACATGGTGCATACCTTCCGGTCATGGGGGGAACGACTATCGCGAATGGCTTTGGCCTTCTGGGGAAAAAAGCCGTGCGTGAACTGCCCGTCCCAATCGAGGTCTCTGCGCGCCTTGCTCATGGCCATGTCCCTCGCCCTCATCCGGTCGGGATACTTGGCGGTATCTCCGATATATGCCCCGAGGCGGGCCACCCGGACACCTTCTATGACATCTTCTTCATTTGGCAGGGCAAGGTGTTCCGCCGGGGTGATATAGCAGATCAGGTCCGCTCCATAGCGCGCGCTGTGCGCCGCTCCAATGGCCGCCGCCACATGGTCGTAGCCGGCCATCACGTCCGTTGGAATCGGCCCGAGCATATAGTAGGGGGCGTTGTTGCTCATCCTTTTCTGCAGAATGATATTTGCTTCGATTTCATCAATCGGTACGTGTCCCGGACCTTCCACCATCATTTGACAGCCCATCTTGCGACCGATCTCAGCCAGTTCGCAGTTGATGAGAAGCTCCTGGACCATGGCGCGGTCGAAAGAATCCCAAATCGCTCCCGATCTCAATCCGTTGCCAAGGGAGAGGACTACGTCATATTTTTTTAGAATCTCCACCACACGGTCGAACTTGGCGTAGAGAGGGTTTTCCCGTTTGTTCTTGCGCATCCAGGCTACCATGGAGGTGCCGCCTTTGCTCACCAGTCCTCCATAGCGGTATCCCTGCCGCTCGAGTCGTTCGATTGTGTAAAGATTGATCCCGCAGTGGATTGCCATAAAGGAGATCCCGTCTGCGCACTGTTTCTCGATGAGATCGAAAAGCAGTTCTTCATCGAGCTTGTTTGGGTCTCCGTAACGGCGCGTGGCCTCACAAAAGGCCTGGTAAAGGGGCACGTTTCCTACCGGAAGAGTAACGGCCGCCAGGACCTCCCGTCGAACCTTATCGAGGTCCCCACCAACGGAAAGCTCCATGAGTGTGTCGGCCCCGGCTGTCTCAGCAGCCTGGGCTTTCCGAACTTCGGCCTCGATATCCACGATGTCCGTGGATGTGCCAATGCTGGCATTGACTTTTGAGCGAAGTCCCATGCCGATGCCCACGATTCGGCCGGGCCGGTTGGTATTGAGCGGGACCACGATCTGGCCTTCGGCGATCCTCTGGAGAATTAATTCCGGCTCCAGTCCTTCCTGAGACGCGACCTCCCGCATAACTTCAGTAAGAAGTCCCTTTGTTGCCTGTTCGACTTGCGTAGCCATGGTTTGTCTCCCAGCTTTATCCCCGCATCTCTCGTCACGGATGCCAGGGAACGTTTTGTTTCGCGCAAGGGACAAAAAAAAATCCCCAAGCGCACAATATAACGCGCCGTGAGGATTTACCATCTCCCCAGGTGCACACCGAATGTTAGGTCTTCTGACTCTCGGATCGTCCTACACGCCGCGCCTTCCCGTCCAATTGGAAAAGGGCAGTGGCTTCGTGCGGCGTTCGTCCCCGATTACAGCGGCGGGTCCGTACCGGAATTTCACCGGGTTTCCCTTTTATGGCCCAGGGGGGCCAGCACTCGGATGCCAAACCTGCTTAGCGTGCCTTATAGAAGAATCTCCGTATCTTGTCAATTGTAAATTGGGAAGATGTAAATTGGAAAAACTTCGGGCCGGACAATTTTCGCCGCCTCAAGGAACGCTTCGGGGTCGGCCGGGTGATTCCGGAAAAGCCGGGGGCCGGCGGGCTTCCCTGCGTTTATGAGAACCATGCGGTAAAGGTTTGCCGGATAGAGTAAATCTCCATGATGCGGTCATATAGCGTACTACCTGATGTGCGGCATTCCCCACAGTATTGCGTAGTAAAGCAAAAATACGATGTATATTCGCCACTGGTCCCCGGTTATGGGAGAAATCCGCCTATACGCAACCAAACCGAAGTTGTTCAGCATAATAAGGAAAAGAAACGTTTGCACAGCAATCAGGTAGATCCACCTGCCCCAATCTTGAAAACAGAACAGAAAAAAAGGGATGAGCAGTGAGACGATTGTTGAGAAGAAAAGGAAAGGCTCGTTTTTTCGCAGGGTCCTGAAAAACTCCACATGGGTGGTGTGCAGCAGCAACAGAATTATGGGCAAAACTGCCAAGCAGAAATCTATCAAAAAAGGACCAGTGAAAGTATTGAAGTTGATTGCATTTTGCTTGGTTTCAGCCAGGACATCTTCAAGACCTTTGTTGAGATACATCATATAGGCATTAGGATGAATATTAGGGAAATAGGGGCTCCATGATAGTGCAATGCGTGATTGATCAAAATTATGATTTATGGTAAGTATAAGTAAGCAGCTTAATAAAATAAAATAGACATACAGTACACATAAAAGATATGTGCGGAAACGTTTATTATGTGTATCCGTAGAGTATATAAGGAGACATGCCGCGAGTGGTGCAAAAAATAAAGCGCATTCATGAATAAGCGTTGCTATTGTGTATAGTACTAAGAATATGCACACTTTCCATTTACAGGCTAATACTTTTGTATATGTTAATAGTGCTAACGCAAATGCGCATAATGCGAAAATCTCCTTTCTCCCGAATGCCGAATCTGCACATATTGGGAATAACAAACTACCAGGAGAAAATATGAAAAATAGAAAAACTAATAGTGGTGTGTATTTTACAAATTTAATAACCAAATGAGTAAATAAGAGGTAGGCACAAAATATAAAAACGGCGGCTACAACGAAGCTGGGAATAATTGGCTGCAGTTGAAAGAGGATCTCACCCAGAAGGCCTCGCCTGACAAACCCTGCCTGATAATTTATGCAAAGATCCAACCACGTCCATGTGAGATGATCTCTAAGGACGGGGATTATAATCATCTTGATTGTCTCTACGGTATATAGAGAGGTGAAAAAAACGAGGCATATTCGTCCGAGGGATTCGCGAAAGCTCAAGTACTCGCGGTCCTCAATCGGCAAGCCTTTCAGTAACGCTGCCGCGTTTCCTATCACGCATTTTAATGTGCCGCCAAAAACTGCCATATCCCCTCGTAAGTGGGCCGATTATTCTAAGCCTCAATAATGCGCCAACTTGACTCCCAACTGGAGCCGAACCGCATTTCCGGGCCGGATTCCATCCGAAAAAGCTCTTGGAATGCCGAATATTTGTAAATCATACGATATTCCAATCAAAACCCGCAAGAAAAATGCCGATCAGACCGATTTGGGCAATTTGAGGACATACGACAATCCCCGCAGTTAATAGCTCGCCTCCCACGCATCGTGGTATTGGGGAGGCTCAGGCGAAAACTCCACACCTCACTGAGCGTTGAGATTGGAAAAAGCCGACGCGACATGGAAGTACCCCACGCTCAGCGAGGCATGGCAGACCACCCTGGCCCCAACCTTGACAAGCCGCCTGATGACCGAGTCTATGGACGGCTTGACGCTCTCGCCCCAGAATGCCGCATCCCGAATCATGTGGAGCAGATTGCAGGCAAGACATCCGGCGGAAAGCCTTGCTTGATTGGCTGCTAACTCTTGGTGTCCTGAGTCATTAATTAGTTCCCGAATTAAGGGTAGGGTGGGCAAAAGCAGAGCGTTGCCCACCACTGATTGGTGGGCACATAAAACGTGCCCACCCTACG
>Ga0181539_1004439_pt1 | contig 12045 bp, 11 predicted proteins | sample PEATcosm2014_Bin_46_FD_119767 | JGI IMG/M metagenome (GOLD analysis project Ga0181539, IMG submission 119767) | Peatland microbial communities from MTU Mesocosm Facility, Houghton, MI, USA - PEATcosm2014_Bin23_60_metaG | ecosystem: Environmental > Terrestrial > Soil > Wetlands > Peat | place... | reverse complement strand
TTCTCGAACACGCGCTCGCGTTCCTCTTCGGGAATGGACGGCCCGCGGTTTGAGACGCTGAACACGATGCCGTCGGGCCCGGGTTCCGCCGCAACCACCACGGGCGAACCGGGCGGCGAGTATTTGAACGCGTTGTCGAGCAGTTGCAGAATCACGGTGCGGAACATGGCGGGGTCGACGCTGACCGGCGGCAGAGCGCCGGCGGCCGATAGCTCAATCCGCCGTCCGTCGAGGCCGGCTTCGACCTCGCGGATCGCCGCGGCAAGCAGTTCGGCGGGCGGATGCGGCTCCTGGCTGATGTGCAGCTCGCCGGCTTCGATGCGCGCCATGTCGATCGCCCCGCTGACCATGGTGGTCATGCGGTCAGCCTCTTCGCTGATGACGGTCAGAAGCTCGGTGGAGGTCGCGTCGGCCGGGCCTTCCGAAAGCAAGGCGGAGACCGCCGCTTTGACCGAGGTGAGCGGCGTCTTGAACTCGTGCGCCACGGCGTCCAGAAGCGCCGACTTCAACTCCTGGCTCTGGCGCGACACCTCGGCGCGGCTGGCCAGCTCCAGCGTGCGCGCGCGCTCGAGCGAGATCGCGGCGAGATTGGAAATGGCGTGGAGCGCCGCATCGGAGACCGAACCGGTGAAGACCCCTATGCTGCCGATGGGGCTGCCGCCCAGCCGGATGGGCAGCACGGTGACGCCTTTCTCGTTGAGTTCGTTGTTCTGCAAGGCCACGTCCCGCAGCCGGCTCTCGCTGAGTGGAAGATCTTCCGGTCCGGCATGTTGCACTTTGCCCGTCCGGCGATCGAACACAGCGACGGCTTTCGATTCGAAAACGGCCGCGACCTGGCGCGCGAGGTTCCGGGCAACCGCGGCCTCCTGCGGTTCCGCCATCATCAATGCCCGGCTGAGGTTGTAAAGCCGCTCCATTTCGGCGCGGCGCTCGGATGCCTCCGCCGCCCGGCGCTTGGCTGTGGCCGAGAGGTTGCTGGCGGTGACGGCGGTCACCAGAAACGCCGTAAGGGCCACCCAGTTCTGCGGATCGGCGATGGTGAACGTGCCCAACGGGGGCAGGAAAAAGTAGTTGAAGCACAGAACGGCCGCGAAAGACGCCAGCACGGCCTCCGCGAGACTTCCCCAGGTGGCCACGGCCAGAATCGCCAGGAGAAATGCGAGCGCGACGGTCGTGGAGTTCACGTGCAGCACCAGGGAGCAGGCGACGGTGACCGCCGCGACCAGTGCCAGCACCCCAGCCACTCTCAGCAGCCGCTTGAACCGGGTCTCAGAAGGCATAAGCGCCCCCCTTTTGTAGTCATTCTAATGCGCGCAGGCGGAACATTCAGCATGGCCGGCCCGGAGCGCCCCCGGGTTCTCTGACAGCGCTAGCCGCCGACCTTGGGCCGGCCAAACTTCTCGCTGCATTCAACGGAGCAGAAGTGAAGCACTTCACCACCCACGGTACGCTTGACAGACGTCACCGTGGAAACGTAGGTGCCGCAGACGGGATCGCGCTTGAGCTCGCCAGTCCTTGGAAGCTCGGAAGCCGGCGGGCGGCCGGAAGCCGCCGGCGCCAGAAGCCCGCCGACGATCTTGCCCAGAATCCCGATGACGGAGCGGATGACGCCGATAAGGATGATGGCGAGGAAAAGATAGAGGACAACGCGAATCATGAGATGGGGCGCTCCCGGGGAACGCCCCGTCCTTCCCATTATGCGCTAGGACTTCTTCTTCGACTTCTTCGGGGTCGGAGTCGCGTTCGGGTTCGCATACTGGGTCTGCACTTGCGACGCCAGCGCCGCCAGCATGGCCTTCGCCGCGTCGGCGTTGGGGCCATTTGGCGCCAGTTCCAGGTACTTGTCCAGCTCGGTCTTCATCTCGGGAGGGGCGACCGTTTTGCCGTCCGGGGTCACAGACATCTTCGCCGAGAGACACACGGCGTACTGGAAATGCGCTTCGGCGTGACTCGGGGTCAGCTCGATCGCTTTCTTGAAGTTCAAGGCCGCCTGGTCATACTGGCCCGAGTTCACCAGCAGGGCGCCGAGGTTGTAATAGTACTTTCCGGCGCCGGGAGGGTCGTATTCAGCCGCCTTCTCCAGCTCCGCCGTGGCCTCGGGAAACCGGTTCAGCCGGGCCAGGGCGAGAGCGTAATTGTTGTGCACCGCCGGGTCGCTGGGTCTGAGCGCGATCGATTTCTCGAAGCTCTCCAGTGCGGCGGTCAGCGTGGCCTTCTGCTCGGGTCCCATTTGGGTGCCCGCCAAGCCGGTCTGGGCCTCGGCCAGGTGCGACCAGATGGCCTCCTGCTTCGGATCGGTGTCCGCCGCCTTCTTGAAGGAATCGACCGCCTGCTGGTAGTAGATAGCGGCTGTCATCGGTTGCGGTGCAGACTGCGGATTGCTGGGGTCCGAAGGGGCGGTGGCCGGGCAAGACGCCGGCTTCTTCCCGCAGTTCAACTCCTGCATGCCTGCGTTGTACGCCTCGTTGAGCTTCCGATTGTGCTCCAGGGCCTGCGCGCGGTCCTTTTCCTGCTTCTTGAGCGCGGCGAGGGCTTCGGGGCTCAGGCCCTTTTCCTGCTCTTTGGTGAGCGTGCCGGCTGCCGCGGCCACAGCGAGCGCCTCCGTCTGTTCCCTTTGGGCCTTGAGGTTGAACGGCACCTCCGTGGGCTTCTCCGTCGTGGTCCTGACTTTGTTCAGGCAGTCGCGCTGCTTGCCGTTCACCTCCACGCACACGTTGAAAACGCCGAGCGGCAGACCGCCATAGTAATACTCGCCCTTCTTGTTGGTCTTGGTTTGGTAATGGCCAGAAATGTCAATGCGCTCGATCTTGATTACGGCGTCCTTGAGGGGTTGGCCATCGTCCCCAAGAACCTGGCCCTCGAGGATCGTGATGGCAGCCAGCGAGACACCGGCAAAGACAACCAGCGCGCCCGCGACGACGGCGGCTCTTTTAGAAATCATGACGGACCTCCACGTCCTGTTCGAATTCTCCAACATCCGAGGATACTACAACGGCCGGCGAACGCAAGCGGCCCCCCTCGACGCCCTCGACGGGAGGACACATGGCTGGTGGCCTGGATAGCGCCGGGATCCTATGCCCGTGGCCGATCAGCGGCTTACAGCCAGGCATCCGACGGAGGAATCGCGTTCTTTGGGGGCAGCGGGTGACCACGATTCCCAACGGGACTCGTACTCGCGGTTCGTTGTATCATTGAACAAGGCCTGTGTGCCGCCCGGGAACCCGGACGGCGACCCCTGCGAGTGAGGAGGTGATTCGAGATTGGCCGAAGTCAACGTTCAAGACGGTGAGACCGTAGAGAGCGCGCTGCGCCGCTTCAAGCGCAAGGTCCAGCAAGAGGACATCATCAAGGAGATCAAGCGTCACTCCTACTATTTGAAGCCCGGCGAGAAGAAGCGCGTCAAAGCGGCGCTAGCCCGCAAACGGAACCGAAAGAAGCAAGCCAGGATCGTCGAATAATCCCTCCCCCGCAGGTCCGGCTCGCACGATTGAAGCTCGCAGGCCGGATCTGGGCGGGTCATCCCCGCAGCGGCTATACTCGATCAGGGTGCCCCCAAGTGAAGATCGTCATTGACACCACAGAGCAGTCGATTCGCGTGAGCGCGCCTGCCGGCGAATCGGCGTTCCCCCTTTACAGCAAGGCGGGCTTCGAGATCCTCTCGCGCGAATGGCTTAAAACCGGCTGGAATCTCGACCACTGGCGGGGATTCTCCTGGCTCGGATTCCAACTGCAACAATTGCCCGAGGATGTGCTGCGTCTTCAGGAAGTCGTCTGCCGCCTGAAGCCCGACGTCATCGTGGAAACGGGTGTCTTTAATGGCGGAAGCAGCATCTTCTTCGCCAGCCTCTGCGAGCTCAACGGCAAAGGCCGCGTCGTGTCGGTGGAACTGGAGGTGCGGCCCGGCATCCGCGAATCCTTCGCCGCGCACCCGCTCGGCGGCCGCATCACGCTGGTCGAGGGCGATTCGTGCGCGCCGGAAGTCTTCGAGGGCGTCGCACGGGAGACCGCCGGCGCCGCCACGGTCCTGGTGTTTCTGGACAGCGATCATCACAAGGCGCACGTTGCCAAAGAACTCGTGCTGTACTCGCGGCTGGTGACGCCGGGGTCTTACATCGTCGCGGCGGACGGCGTCATGCGCACCCTGGCCGATACGCCCAAAGGCGACGCGTCCTGGGTGGAAGACAACCCCGCCGCCGCGGCGCGCGAGTTCGCCGCCGCGCAGCCGGAATTCATCCTCGAGCGCCCCGCGCCGCTGTTTGCCACCGAGGCGGACAATGACGAGCTCACCTACTTCCCAGACGCCTGGCTCAAACGGGCAGGCGGAACCGCCTGCCCCACACAGTGAGCCCACGTTACGCTGGAAGCAGCATGGAGAACCCGCTGCTGCACCTCGATTTCCCGATCGCGTTTGACCGCATCGAGGCCGGCCACGTCGAGCCGGCCATCACTTCGCTGCTCGATGCCGCGCGCCAGCGCGTCCAGTCGCTGGCCGCCTCGACCGCGCCGCCGGATTTCGAAAACACGATGCGGCCGCTCGACGAGCTGACCGAGCCGCTGGATCGAGCCATGACCGTCGTGAAGCACCTGGAGTCCGTTGCGACCTGCCCGGAGCTGCGCGCGGCGGTCAACGCGGTCGAGCCCGAAGTCACCAGGCTGCACTCCAGCATCCCGCTCAACGAGGGGCTGTGGCGGGTGCTCCAGCGCTACGCCGGCGCCGAAGAAGCGCGCCTGCTGGAAGGAGCCCGGCGGCGTTTCCTGACCAAGACGCTGGACGAATTCCGGCGCCAGGGCGCCGATCTCGATCCCGAAGGCAAGGCGCGGCTGGCCGCCATCGACATTGAGCTGAGCGCGCTCACCACGAAGTTCGCGGAGAATGTGCTCGACTCCACCAACGCGTTCGAAGCGATCATCGCCAGCGAGTCCGGCCTGGCTGGCTTGCCGGAAAGCGCCATCCGGGCCGCGCGCGAGAGCGCCGAACGCAAGGGTGCAGCCGGCTGGCGCTTCACGCTCCAGGCCCCCAGCTACACGCCGCTGATGATGTACCTCGACGATGCGGCGGTCCGCGAGCAGGTCTACCGCGGGCTTGTTACGCGGTCCGTCTCCGGCGGCTTCGACAACCGCCCGTTGGTCTCACGCGTTCTCGAGTTGCGCCGCGAGAAAGCCCGCCTGCTCGGCTACGCCAATTTCGCGGACCTCGTCCTGGCCGACCGCATGGCGCGCACCGGCGACCGGGCGCTGGCCTTCCTGACCGGCCTGCGCGAGAAGACCGAGGCGCACTTCCGCCGGGAGAACGAAGAGCTGCTCGAGTTCCGCCGCAAGCTGGAAGGCGCGAAGGCGCCGCCGCTCGAGCCCTGGGATGTAGCTTACTATGCCGAAAAGCAGCGCGCAGCGCTCTACGACTTCGACCAGGAAGAGCTCCGGCCCTATTTTCCCCTGGAGCGAGTGGTGGACGGGTTGTTCGAGATCGTGCGCCGGCTCTATGGCATTCGCGTCGCCGAGCAGCACGGCGCGCCCGTCTGGGATCCCCAGACGCGGTATTACACCATCTGCGACAGCGACGGGGCGTTTCTTGGCGCATTTTACGCCGATTGGTTTCCGCGCGAGAACAAGCGGGGCGGCGCCTGGATGGACGCATTCCTCACGGGCGGCCCGTCGCCGGAAGGCTTTCGCCCGCACCTCGGGACCGTCTGCGGCAACCTGACGCCGCCCTCCGGGGGAAGACCCTCCCTGCTCACGCATCGTGAGGTCGAGACGATCTTCCACGAGTTCGGCCACCTGCTGCACCACTGCCTGAGCCGGGTCGAAATCCGCAGCCTGGCCGGAACCAACGTGGCCTGGGATTTCGTGGAGCTGCCCTCGCAGATCATGGAGAACTGGTGCTGGGAGCGCGAGGCCCTGGACCTGTTTGCCCGCCACCACGAGACCGGGGCCCCGATTCCGGAAGACCTTCTGGCGAAGATGAAGCGCGCGCGCACCTTCCTCGCCGCCAACGCCCAGATGCGCCAGCTTGGTTTCGGCTTCCTCGACCTGCTGCTCCACACGGCCTATTCGCCCGAATCGGATGGCGATGTCGTCGAGTACAGCCGGCGTCTGATCGGCCAGTTCTCGCCGGCGCCGCTGCCTGCCGAGCACGCGACTGTGGCCAGTTTCACTCACCTGTTCGCGAACCCGGTCGGCTACGGAGCCGGCTACTACTCGTACAAATGGGCCGAAGTGCTCGACGCCGACGCCTTCACCCGCTTCCGCGCCTTGGGCATCCTGAGCGGCGAGGCGGGCCGGGAGTTCCGGGAGAAGATTCTGGCCCGGGGCGACGGCGAAGACCCGTCGGTGCTCTACCGCGACTTCATGGGGCGGGACCCGGATCCCGAGACTCTGCTGGAGCGGGCCGGTCTGAAGTAGGACGGCATTCACCGCTGCAACTTGATGGCAGCGGCAAGAATCGGCTTGGCCCATTCCGGAGTCGCACCGAGATTGCACGACCTCACGATTCGGCCGCGAACCATGTGCAGGAGAAGCTCTGGTTCCGGCGCGTCGCCAGCGTCCGGATCGGCTTCGTCGCTGTTATCGAAGACGCGAAGCTCGGTTAGCCTCGGCATAAGCTGAATCAGGTTGACACGGCTGCGGTCGTACCGGTCGCGAATTCTTGCCTCGGGGATATCGTGGCCGCCTTTCGCGACTCTGGCGCGCACCCGTGCGATATGAAGCTCGGCGCTGCTCAAGCCAACGTACCATATGCGCACGTCAACCCCCGCCGACAACGCTGAGTCGAGCAGCGCCCGGATCGTGTGCCCTCCGAGGGTCGTCTCGAACGCGAAGTTCAACCGTTCGGCGATGGCACGTTCGAGCAAGCGCTTCCCCTGGCTCCACGCAGCACTATTCGCTTCCGCTTGCGCGATCCCGGGATTGGCGGCCAGGACCAGGGTTGTGGCCTCGTCCGGGTTAAAGTATTCGGAGCCTCGTGCGCGGAACATGGCGCCGGCAACGCTGCTCTTTCCAGCGCCGTTGGTCCCCGCCAGAACGTAGATGCAGGAGACTTGGGCTCTATGATCCACGTTTGCGCGCCGCCGCTACGGCGGCTTGTCCCAGTCGCTTGGGCGATGCATTGAAAGCGGCCTTCATGCCGGCGCGGGCCGCTGGCGTCTGCATTTTGGCGAGAAGGAGATCGAACTCGCTGCTGAGCGTGTCCAGGTCAACCCGGTGGGCGCGCGATAGAGCGTTGAACTCGTCCACGGAAATCAGAACCGCTTTGGGGGCGGAGTGCTTGGTAATCACCACGGTGCCACCCTGAATCACCTTCTCGAGGATGCGGCCAAACTCGTTCTTCGCGACGGTCGCCGAAATGGAAGCGGCTTCCGGCCGTCCGGTTCGGTAGTCGTGCAGCATACAGCCATATTAGCCATTTTGTATAAAATAGTCAATCTAGACATTGCCAGCCGACTCCGGCGAGCGCTACCTGACGTCGGTGCGGTTCGAAGGCATTGTGTAAGCGCGGCCTGCACCGCGTTCTGGCATCCTGGATGAGACCGGTATCGGAGGCTGGCGCCTCTCGCGGCCTCGAAACCCATTGCGCGCTCGACCAGATCGGCGCGGCTGGGTTCGATTCCCAGCCCGGTCTCTGAGGCCGCGTTTGAGCAAGCCGGTCCGCTCGGCTTGCTCGATCATCTTCGCGGCAATCCGGTCCTTGGGGCTGCCCCCAGGGTTGAAAGCCTCCACTTTGGCGCAAATCGAAGCTTCTAAGCAAGCTCCCAACCGCCGCAGGCGGACCATGGGCGTCCAGCCGATCGTGTGTAAGACCGTTTCGTCGATGGTGGTTTCCCTCAACTCTGAGAAGCTCGCAAGGCCTGATCCAGGTCGGCCTTGATATCTTCGATGTCCTCGATGCCGACCGAGACGCGAATGTACTCCGGCGTCACGCCGGTCGAGATTTGGTCTTCGTCCGCGAGCTGCGAGTGCGTAGTCGAGGCCGGGTGGATGACCAGCGTTTTGGCGTCGCCGACGTTGGCCAGGTGGCTCGCCAGCTTCACGTTGTCGATGAACTTCACACCGGCGTCCTTCCCGCCGCGGACCCCGAAGCCGAGGATCGCCCCCGCCCCCTTGGGCAGGTACTTCTTCGCCAGCGCATGGTGAGGATGGCCGGGCAATCCCGGGTAGTTCACCCATTGGACCGCCGGGTGCTTCTGGAGCCACTCGGCCAGCGCCTGCGCGTTCTGTGTGTGGCGCTCCAACCGGACATGCAGCGTCTCGATGCCGAGAAGAAAGAGAAAGGCGGCGAACGGGCTCATTGACGCGCCCGTGTCGCGCAGCCAGTGCGTGCGGATGTGGATGATGTAGGCGAGGTTGCCGAGCGGTTTGAGCGCCTCGGCAAAGACGATCCCGTGGTAGGACTCGCTGGGAGCGTTGAACTCGGGCCACTTCTCCTTGTCGCCGGCCCAGGGGAACCGGCCGCTGTCCACGATCGCGCCGCCGACGTGCACTCCGTGGCCGCCCAGAAACTTCGTCGTCGAGTAGATGGCGATGTCTATGCCGTGCTCGAAGGGACGAAGAAGCGCCGGCGTGGTGACGGTGTTGTCGATGAGAACCGGCAGTCCGTGCTTGTGGGCGATGTCCGCCAGCTTGCGGAAATCCGGGACGTCGTTCTTCGGATTGCCCACAGACTCCAGGTACACCAACCGTGTGTTGGCGTCCACCAGCTTGCTGATCTCTTCCGGATGGTCCGGGTCGAAGAAGCGGACTTCGATTCCGAGCTTTTTGAGCGTCTGTGTGAACAGGGTCCAGGTCCCGCCGTAGAGGCTGGTCGAGGAAATGAAGTTCTGCCCTGCGTGCGTGATGGTGAGAATCGCAGCCGTGATTGCGGCCTGGCCGGAGGCAAACGCCAGGGCTCCGATGCCGCCGTCGAGCGCGGCCAGCCGCTTCTCCAGCACGTCGTTGGTGGGGTTCATCAGCCGCGAGTAGATGTTGCCAAACTCCCGCAAGCCGAAAAGATTCGCGGCATGCTCTGTGCTCTTGAACACGTAACTGGAAGTGGCGTAGATGGGGACGGCGCGTGCCGTCGTCGCGGAGTCGGGCTCCTGTCCTGCGTGAAGGGTCAGTGTGCCGAGCCGAGGTTTCCGTTCTGTGGTTGCCATGATGTGTTTTCCCTCTCTGTCAATCGTGTCGATCAGAATCCGTAAGAGACGCCGAGCGCAAACTGGTGGCGAGCGTTCAAATCCACGCCGGGCAGGATCTTGCCGGCCGCCTGTGCCACGCCGAAGTCGACGTTGAATTTGGCCTTCTCGGGCAAGGGGACGATGCGGGCCGCATAGGTGATGGTGGTGGGCACGTCGGCGCCCGGAAGATTCAGGACTTCCCGCGGCTGCTGGGCGAACTCGGAGCCGAGGATGATTTGGCTCTTGGCCGGGCCCTTCAGGACGAACGCGGCCGCGCCGAACGCCCGCCCTGTGTACGCCGGAGCGTTACCCGCCAACCCGAAGACTGACGCGTTGGTCGCCTTGTAGCCTAGGTTGAAGACCAGCGGCAGGCCCTTCACCTGCGTGACGGTCTTGGTGGCCACCACGTAGAAGTCGGCGTTATTGTACGTCTTGTTGCCCAGGACTCCGCTGACGTGGTCCACCTGGGTGCGCGCCACGAACCCAGCCGACAACGCCGGCAGCCATTTCTGTTTGGCGCTGTTCTCCCGCACCAGGTTGACCTTGCCGTGTACGATGTTGAAGCCGCCCTTCCACAACGGGCTCAGGTCCGCCGTGTCGCCTGGCTGGTGGAACGTGCGGGTATAGCCGAACTCTACGCGCGACAGGAGGCCCACCGTGACCGAGGCCGTGTGGAACCCGCCGAGCACGTCGCCCGCGTCGAGGTAGTGGTAGGCCACGATGGGCTTCCCAATGCCGTTCCCGGGCGAGGCCGCCGTGTAAGCCAGCGGCGTCACGAACACGCCGGTTTGCCCTTCCCAGTTGAGGCTTTGCGCCGATGCCGCAATGCTGCCGGCCACGAGGAAGAGAATGAAGGCAAGGAGCGCTTGCCTGTTTATCGTACGGATGTGTTTGCGGAACATGTTGAGATCTCCTTTGCTGAAATGCATTGCACTTGTGAAAGCCGATCTTGTTGGGGAGTTGACCGCGCCTAGGAACAACAACAGGCGAGCGGCGTTACCGAAGGACAACCGCACATGGCGAGGAAGGTCCGCCGCGCCCGCTGTGGCCTCGGCTGTTCCGGCATGAGAGTCGCCATACTGTACATTGTAGATATAGTTTATGGTGATTCGCTCCAGACCGCAAGCACCATGAACGAAATCTTCGGGAGTGTCTGTCTAAAATATTGATTCAAATAGCAAAACAGCATCTGGCAGTAGAGCTCCCCAGCCGCATTCCCCAGCGTGCACAGCCAGCGCGTCTCGCGGGATCCGGCTCACCTCACAGGGATAAAAAGAGACTTGCGACTGCTCCAGACGGACTACACGAGCTGACAGCGCCTGCCGTCAGCGGCTGACCAGGCGCATGGCCGCTTCGGGGTAGCGGGCGCCGGCGAATGCGCCCTTAGGCGCGGCGTCTTCGATGCGCGCGGCGTCGGCGGGCGTCCAGGGGAGGGCGAGCGCGGCGACGTTCTCTTCCAGGTAGGCGCGGCGCTTGGTGCCGGGGATCGGGACGATGTCTTCGCCCTGCTCCAGCACCCAACGCAGCGCGAGCTGCGCCGGCGTGGCGGATTTCGCAGCGGCAATTTCGCGCACACGCCCGACCAGCTCCAGATTGCGCTGGAAGTTCTCGCCCTGGAAGCGCGGCGACGTACGGCGAAAATCGTCTGCCGCCAGGTCTTCGGGGCTCTTAATCCGCCCGGTGAGGAAGCCGCGGCCGAGCGGGCTGTAGGCGACAAAAGCGATGCCGAGCTCGCGGCAGGTGGGGAGGATTTCGTCCTCCGGATCGCGGCTCCACAGCGAGTATTCGGTCTGGAGCGCGGCGATGGGGTGCACGGCAGTGGCGCGGCGGATGGTGGGGGGCGCGGCTTCCGACAGCCCCAGGAAGCGCACTTTGCCCTCATCCACCAGCCGGGCCATGGCGCCGACGGTCTCCTCGATGGGCACGTCCGGATCGACGCGGTGCTGGTAATAGAGGTCGATGACGTCGAGTCCCAGGCGCTTCAGGCTCGCCTCGCAGGCCCGGCGGACGTAATCGGGGCGGCCGTTCACGCCGCGAAAGCGCGGGTCGCTTGAGCGGACGATGCCGAACTTGGTGGCCAGCACGACGCGGCCGCGGCGGTCCCGGATGGCCTGGCCGACGAGCCGCTCATTGGTTTCCGGGCCGTAAATGTCGGCCGTGTCGAGGAAGTTGATGCCGAGCTCGATGGCGCGGTGAATGGTGGCAATCGATTCGCGGTCGTCACGCGGGCCGTAGAACTCCGACATGCCCATGCAGCCCAGGCCGATCGCGGACACGCGGACGCCGGTTTTGCCCAGAGGCCGATATTGCATGCCTTCAACCTATCACGGTGAGAGCGGGCCTGAACGGCGCCGGTGTCTGGCGTTGTGCGCTATCCTCGGATTAACCGGCGGCGCGGCGGGCGAACAGAGGGGACGGCGGAATCGGTCCTAAAGAGAGGGGCCAAGCGGCCGATACGCCGAACGAGGAGGGATCGCGTGGGCTACGTGCAGGTGTTCCTGTACCTTCAGCTTCTGGATTTCATGACGACGATGGTGGGCTTGCGTATGGGCGGCACCGAGGTTAGCCCGTTCGTCCACTGGCTTACTGCGATGGGCCCGGCTACGGGAGTGGCGCTCTCGAAACTTGTGGCTTTCTTGCTGGGCGGGGTTTGCCTCTGGTTCCGCAAGGAGCGGGTGATCCACTGGGTCAACTACTTCTTCGCGGCGCTGGTGGTCTGGAACCTGTCGCAGATCCTGAAGGTTCTGGTCTGAGGGCGGCCCCGGCGCCCGCCCTCAGGCGTCCTCAGTCCTTGCCCGTCTTCAGCTTCTCGCGCTGCTCGCGCAAGACGGCCTTGCGGCTCAGCCGGATCTTGTTGCCTTCGAGCGCCAGCACCTTCACCAGGATCTGGTCGCCTTCC
>Ga0181539_1004438_pt1 | contig 12045 bp, 12 predicted proteins | sample PEATcosm2014_Bin_46_FD_119767 | JGI IMG/M metagenome (GOLD analysis project Ga0181539, IMG submission 119767) | Peatland microbial communities from MTU Mesocosm Facility, Houghton, MI, USA - PEATcosm2014_Bin23_60_metaG | ecosystem: Environmental > Terrestrial > Soil > Wetlands > Peat | place... | reverse complement strand
GGAGACCAATTCCCGAGGCAGTTGTTCTTCCAGGAGCGGAATCACAACCGAGTCTCCAGCGAGGATGATGTGACTTATTTTGTCTTCGCGGACAATCTCAGTCAAGCGTTCGATAACCTCTTTGGCGTGCTCCAGGTGCGCATTCCCCACACGCCGCTGGTAGCGGGCCTGCGACCATCCACCCACCTTGACCCGATGAACTTTCTTGCCTTTCACGTCCTCCGCGCCGATGACGTGGTCAAGCCCGAAAACGAAGATACGCGCCGCGTTCATATCCGTAAGAACCGCGGCGTACCGCGGGTATTGCTCATCGAGATGTGCTAGATGATACAGATGAGGCTGGTCGGAGGCGTAGACGCGGTTATCGCTGACGGGGGTGGTTAACTGGATTGCTTCAAAGAATTCTTGCGCGCCCCAGCACGCGAATATGGCAACCCCGTTTGCCGCGTGGTCGATCTTGTCAGCGACATAGGAAACGATCCGCTCGACGTCCCGATCGAAACTGTGGCGCCCGGCGGAGCCCAACGCCCAAGTCCTGGCCAGAGCTTTGAATTCGCGATGAAGATACGGCCACGCGTCGGCGGTGCGTCCGTGCTGATCCGGTTGCGTGTTCAGGTAGACGCTCACCACCGGAAACGTGGTGGCCTGGAAAGCCACCAGCCGCGCGAGAGGCTCTTCCATGGTGGTCGCAAGTTGCTCTGTGATGGCGGATGACATGATGGAGCACAAGCACGCAGCGGGCCGAAGAGTTGAAGATCACGTTCTCCGGACGGGCATCCGCGAGAAACAGAGGTAGCCTGAACGCCTCGCGCACCCCCATGCGCCAGACTGACTGGAACCCGGCGTTGGTTTTCTTCTAGCAATTTGGCGGACTCCAGTGATACACTCGTCACCACCTTAAGGAGGTATTTCATGCGGTACACCAAGCTCGTGCTCGTGGTCCTTGGGTTTGCGGCGACGCTCTGCGCGGCGGACCCTTCTGTCGGAACGTGGAAAATGAATCTCAACAAAACGGTATTCAAGAATGGCACGTCGCCCATGCAACAGACCGTCACCATCACAGAGACCGGCAGCAATCTGAATGTGAAAGTCGCGGGGACCGCGGTGAACGGAAGGAAGATCTCGGTCAGCTACACCATCCCCGCCGCCGGCGGACCCGGCAAAATCGTCGAGTCGTCCGAATATGACGGCGTTTCCGCCAAGCGCATCGGACCAAACGAACTGGATATAAGCTACATGAAAGGCGGCAAGGCCATCTACACGGCTCACTCCGTGGTCTCGACCGATGGAAATACCCTGACGGTGGGCACGCAGGGCGTGAATCCGCTGGGCGACACGGTGGAAGGCAACATCGTCTACGACAAGCAGAAATGATCGCAGCGGAATAACGCTGCCAGCCTTAATGTTCCGGAGAAACCGGGGAGCGGCGGTCAGGGGAAAAGGGGCCGAGGGGACGGACGCGATTCCCGCACTGTTCCTACACCCACTCGAACGCGCCCTTTTTATACGCCCAGATGTAGCCCACGATCAGAATGGCCAGGAATACGGCCACTTCCGCCACGCCGAACCAGCCCAGCGCGCGGTAGCGGACGGCCCACGGAAACAGAAAGACCGTTTCCACGTCGAAGATCACGAACAGGATGGCAATGATGTAGAACCGCACGGTGTAGCGGCCGCGCGAATCCGACGCCGCCTTGATGCCGCATTCGTACGCTTCCAGTTTCGTGACGCCGGGCGCCGACGGCCGGATCAGCTTGGCCACCAGAAGCGCCAGCACCGGAAACGAAACCGCGACTACCAGAAAAATGAAGATCGGCAGATACCCGCTCGGCATGCGAACAATATAACACGCCGCCTTTGCGACAATAAGTATGCCGATGACCAATCCCCGCCAGGCCTACACCGCACTCCTCTCGGAACGCCGGGCCGATATCCTGTTCCGTGAGCGCCGCCACGCCAGCCTCGGCTATGGCCGGCTCGCCGCCGTGGTCCTGGCCGCTGCGATCCTCTGGCTAGCCCTGGTCTCGCGCGCTCTTTCCATCGCCTGGATCCTGGCGCCCATCGCCGCATTCGGCGCGCTGGTGGTCGTCCACGACCGCCTGCTCCGCCGCCTCGACCGCGTGCGCCGCGCTGTCCGCTATTTCGAAAAGGCGCTCGCCCGCCTCGACGGCACCTGGGAAGGCACCGGCGAATCCGGCGACCGCTACCTCGATCCCCACCACCCCTACGCCCAGGATCTGGATCTCTTCGGCAAAGGCTCGCTCTTCGAATTGCTCTCCACCGCGCGCACCCACATCGGCGAAGATACGCTCGCGCGCTGGCTCCTCGCGCCCGCCGATCCCGCCACCATTCGCGCGCGCCAGCGGGCCGTCGACGAACTGCGCCCCCGCCTGGACCTCCGCGAGAGCCTGGCCGTTCTGGCCGACGATGCCCGCACCGGCGTCAATCCCACCGCGCTGGCCGCGTGGGGCGAAGCCCCCGTGCTGCTTCAAGGCGCCGGCGTGCGCGTCGCCCTGTGGCTTCTCACGGCGCTCGGAATCATCGGCGCCGTCGCGCTGTTCACCTGGATCCTCGGCGTCGCCGGTTTTTTCCATCTCCCCGATTCCGTCAACACCATGGCCCGCGATCTCGCCCTCTTCGTCGCGCTCGTCAACAGCTTTTTCCTCTACCGCACGCGCCACGCCCGCGAAGCCGTGGTTAACGCCGTGGAAGAGGCCGCGCACGAACTCGGCTTGCTCTCCGCAGTGCTGGTGCATCTGGAAAGCGAACGTTTCCATTCCCCGCTGCTCGCCGCGCTCCGCCAATCTCTGGATACCGAAGACGCGCCGCCCTCCCGCCGCATCGCCCGCCTCGACCACCTCATGGAGCAGCTCGATTCCCGCGACCACGTCATCGTCCGCCTGCTCCAACCATTTCTGCTGTGGACCATGCACGTGGCGCTCGGCGTGGAAGATTGGCGCCGCCTCTCCGGCCCGGCCGTCCGCCGCTGGCTCACCGCTACCGGCGAAATCGAAGCGCTCTGCTCGCTGGCCTCCCACGCCTTCGAACATCCCGACGACCCCTTCCCGGAATTCATCGCCGCAGGCGACGCGCCGTCGCTCGATGCCGAGGCCATCGCGCATCCTCTCATCCCCGCGGCCCGCGCGGTTCGCAACGATCTCCATCTCGGCGCCGAGCCGCAGGTCTACGTCGTCTCCGGATCCAACATGTCCGGCAAGAGCACCCTGCTGCGCACCATCGGCGTCAACGTGGTTCTCGCCCAGGCCGGCGCGCCCGTCCGCGCCCGGGGGCTGCGCCTCTCGCCGCTGGCGGTGGGCGCTTCCATCCGGCTGATCGATTCGCTGCACGACGGCGTCTCCCGCTTCTACGCCGAAATCCTCCGCATCCGCCAGATCCTCGACGCCACCGCCGGCCCGCTGCCCGTGCTCTTCCTGATCGACGAATTCCTCGGCGGCACCAACTCCCACGACCGCAGCATCGGCGCCGAAGCCCTGGTCCGCGGCCTCGTCGAGCGCCACGCCATCGGCCTCATCACCACCCACGATCTGGCCCTGGCAGCGATCACCACGACCCTCGGCAGGCAGGCCGCCAACATCCATTTTGAAGATCAAATCGAAGACGGCAAAATGCGCTTCGATTACCTGATTCGCCCCGGCGTGGTCAAGAACAGCAACGCCATCCAACTCATGCGCTCCGTGGGGCTTGAGATTTGACCGCCGAAGACATTCGCTCGCTCTCGCTCGAGTGTGGTTTCGAGCTGGCCGGCGTGGCCGCCGCGCTTCCCGCGGACGATTCCGCCCGCTACCACCAATGGGCGGCTTCCGGTTACGCCGGCGAGATGCGCTACCTTTCGGACCACCGCGCGCAAATCCGCGACGATCCCCGCCGGTTGCTGGCCTCCGCCCGTTCCATCATCTGCGCCGGCAAGCTCTACCACACCCCCTGGCCCACCACCACCGAGTTCGACGAGCCCGCGCGCGCCTGGATCTCGCGCTATGCCTGGGGCTCCGATTATCACGACGAGCTCCGCCGCGGCCTGCGGCAGGTCGAAACGCTCCTCCGCCGCCGGGCAGGCCCGTTCGAATCCCGGATCTGCGTCGATACCGCGCCGCTGCTCGAGCGTTCCTACGCCCGCTTGGCCGGGCTGGGCTGGATCGGCAAAAACACCTGCCTCATCAACCAGCCTAGCGGCTCGTGGTTCTTCCTCGGCGAACTGCTCGTCTCGCTCGACATCGCGCCCGATTCCCCGCCTCCGGACCGCTGCGGCACTTGCCGCCGCTGCATCGACGCCTGTCCCACCGGCGCCATCGTGCCCTCGGGCATCGATTCGACGCTCTGCATCTCATACTTCACCATCGAGCTCCGCGCCGCCATCCCGTTGGGGCATCGCGCCGCCATCGGCCCGCATGTCTTCGGCTGCGACATCTGCCAGGACGTCTGCCCCTGGAATCGCCGCGCCCCCGTTACCGCCGACCCCGCCTTTGAACCCCGCGAATTCGCGCCGCCGCTCGAGAAACTGGCGGCGCTCAGCGAGCCCGAATTTCGCGCCCTTTTCCGTGACACACCCATCACGCGCGCCCGCTACGCCGGTTTCCTGCGCAACGTCGCCGTCGCTATGGGAAACGCGCGGCTCCCCCAATTCCGCGCTCCCCTGGAAAAACTGGCCGCCTCCGCGGACTCCATGGTCGCTTCACACGCCCGCTGGGCACTCAGCCGGTTGGCTTGACTCGGTAGGACAGACCATCGGGTTTCGTGGTCTGTCACTGCCTCTCTAAACCCCGCGAGCCTGACAGACGACAGAAACCGATCGTCTGTCCCACTCGCGTTACCATAAATCAGTGCGGCCTCTTCCCATCCTTCTGCTCCTGGCCGCTCTTCCCCTGGCCGCGCAGGATCTCATCGAGCAAGGCTTCGACCACTTCTACAACCTCGAATTCCCCGAGGCCATCGCCTGCTTCGAACAAGCCATCGCCAAGGACCCCTCATCCCCGGACCTGCACAATCACCTGGCGCAAACCCTGGTCTTCCAGGAAATGTTCCGCGACGGCGCCCTCGAAAGCGAGCTCGTCTCCGGCACCAACTCGTTCCTGCGCCGTCCCAAGCTCGAACCCTCCCCCGCCACCGAACAGCGCTTCCTCTCCGAAATCGACCGCGCCATGTCGCTGGCCCAGGGCCGCCTCAACACCAACCCCAACGACGCCGGCGCGCTCTACTCGCTCGGCATTTCTTACGGGCTCCGCTCCAACTATTATTGGGTGGTCAAGAAGTTCTGGCACGATTCCCTGCGGGACGCCACCAGCGCGCGCCGCCTCCACAACCATCTCAGTGAGATCGAACCCCACAACGTGGACGCGCGCCTGGTCCAGGGCCTTCACGATTACATCGTCGGCAGCCTCGCCTGGCAATACCGCATGCTCGGCTTCCTGGTCGGAATCCATGGGGACAAGGAGAAGGGCATCCGCATCGTTCAGGATGTCGCGCAGAACGGCAGACTCGACCGCCTGGATGCGGAGGTCTTCCTGTGCGCGCTTTACCGCCGCGAGAATCAGGCCGGCCGCGCCGTACCCCTGGTCCAGGACCTGATCGCCCGCTTCCCACGCAATTTTCTACTCCGCCTGGAGCTATCCCAGATGTACAGCCAGGCCGGCGATGGCGTTCGCGGCCTGGCCGCCGCCGAGGAAATCGCCCGCCTCAAAAACGCGCACACCCCCGGCTATGACCGCGTACCGTGGGAACGAATCTATTTCCAGGAAGGAACCATCCAGTTCTGGTACCGGGATTTCGATCGCGCTCTGGAAAACCTCAAGAAGGTGGTCGCCGCGCCGCAGAATGTCGATCTCAATACCGGCACTTCCGCGTGGCTCCGCATCGGCCAGATCGACGACCTCACCCGCCATCGCGCCGAAGCCCTGCAAGCCTACCGGAAAGCCATCGACTACGCCCCGCAGGCCGACGCGGCCCAGGAAGCGCGCAAATATCTCTCGGCCCCCTACCACCGGTAGCGGGCTCGTGCTTATTGCCCGCTTCCGGCCGCGGCCGCCGTCCCTGGCCCGCTTCCATCGTCGATCGTCAGCTTTACCGGTTGCTCGATCAACTGCGGCGGCTTGGTCGTGGTCAAAATCATCAGCGCCATGCGCCCCATGGCCGCTTTCGCCGGAATCTTGAACTTGATTTCGGTAGCCGCCTGCGACGTGATCTCCACCAGCATGTCGTTCTTCTCATTCACGCCATCCGTCAGGTACAGCTTGGCCACGTTTTCCTTTTGCAGGTTCTGGCCCGACGCGGTAATCACATCTCCTCGCTTTCCGCTGAGCGGATCCACTCCCGTAATCAGGGGCGACGCCGATTGCGCGTAGAACGCGACGCTCGCGGCTACGAGAAGTAAAGCTACAAAAGACAGTTTCATCTGAATATCCGGTCCTTTGACCTTATGCTATGTCCATTGCGCCCCAAATACAAGCGGCTTGGCGCCTTCGATCCCCCAATTCGCCTCCCACCCACCTGCAACCTTTCTTTTGCCGTAGCCGGGTGAATTCCCCTGCCCGCGTCCCGGCCTACGCGGCCCAGCGGCCAAATTGCTTCAATGGCCCCGCTTCCGCTATCATCTACCCTATATGGCGGCTATTGCTGGGGCGCCCGCACTCTTGTCCGGGAGAGAGCCGGGTTGGATCTATAAACCTTCGTGGGACTTACCTCTCATCATTTTCAGCGCAATCCTGGTGCCCTTTCCCTTTCTGGTCGCCTGGTTCGCCCAGACGACCGGCTGGATGGGCCCAACCCAAGCCATTAACCTCATCAACATCAGCGTCGCTTTGCTGATCGGCGGACCGCACCTGTTCTCCACCATCACCTATACGCTGCTCGACGGCCAGTTCCGCGCGCGCCACCACGTCTACATCGCGTTTGCCTTCGTCCTCCCGGTGATTGTGGTTTTGCTTGGCGTGTATTACTACACCGCCCTCATCACCTTCTCCTTCACCTGGGCGTCGCTGCACGTTCTGCACCAGATCATCTACCTCACCGATTGCTACCGCGCCCGCTCCACCGTAACCGAGCAGCGCTGGTCCCGCTTTGTGGATTACGGCCTGGTGCTCACCGGCCTCTATCCCATCGGCCTCTATAAAATGTCGCTGCGCCTGTTCCTGGTAGGCGGCGTGGTTCTGCCCTATCCCGATTTCCTTCGCGCCTTCCACCTTCCCATTCTGGCCGGCGTGGTTTTCTTCCTCTTTTTGTTCGCCTGGATCGCCAAAACCATCGCCGAATTCCGCGAAGGCCGCGGCAGCGTCCCCAAGACGCTGCTCATCTCCGTCACCACGGTGGTTTCCTTCTGCCTCCCGTTGGGCTCCAATCTCGACGTCCTCTTCCAGGGCTATAACACCTGGCACTCCTTCCAATACTTGTTCCTGTTGTGGTTGATCAACCGCCTGCGCGACCAGCGCGGCGAAATTTCCAGCCCGTTCGTGCAGCGCCTGGTACGCGGCAAGAGCATGGTTCCCTACTATCTCTGCTTCCTGGCCGCCACCGGGGTGATTGTGTTACTGACCATTCTGGTCCGCGCCGTCACCCCGCTCAAGCCCGACCAGAGTTATTTCGTGGTAGTCCTCAGCGTCCTGCTGATGCACTACTACTTCGATCACTTCCTGTTCACGCATCCGCGCATGATCGAGTAACCCCCGGGTCCTGCTGCTCACGAACGACGGATCCACCGCCGAGGGGCGTGAGGCGCTGAGAAAAGCAAAGACAGAACCGACCCCATTGCATTTCCTCCGCGTCTCAGTGCCTCAGCGGTGAATCAATCTCACGCACCCTCATAATCCCGCGAGATCGACGACCATGCCGCTACTGCCGCCACCACCAGGTTCGCCGCCACCACCGGGAACGCGTGGATCAGGAATCCGTAGACCACCCATAGCAACGCCGCCCCGGCCTGCGCCTTGCGCAGCATGGCCGGCTTCTTGCACAAGTAGGAACTCGCAAACGCCACCGTCGCCAGCCACCCCAGCCACTCGACTCTCATTGGATCTCCGCGCCCGCCGCCCGGTGAGCCGCGTTTGCCGCCCTCGAGATCCGCAGCGAGTCCGTCCGCACCTTGTCCCACTCCTGCAGCAGAAAACCGTGCGCGTCGAAGAAACCCCGAATCTCCGCCGCGTTCCAGCCCACAATCTCCTCCAGCACCGGGATCAGCACGCTCAACGCGTCTTCGCTCAGAATCGTGCGCCGCGCAATCGGCGTCAGGTAGCGGTTCTCCGACACCGCAATCGTCAGCCCGTCCAAACGGTTCACGTGCAGCATCACGTGGACGTCGGAGCTTCCGTCCCCCACGTACACAATCCGGTCGTGGCTGATCGGCAGCCTCTGCCGCAACTCTTCCAGCACCACCACTTTTCCATAACCCGCCGGCACCCGCAGGATGGATTCGATCTCGCCCGTGGCCTCGTGGTAACGAAAGCGCGCCCCGAAAATGTGGTCCGGCGCGACGATTCCTTCCAGCGCCGACTGGATCACTTCTTCCGGCGCCGCCGACACCACGTACAACGCGAACTGCCGTCCGTCCAGATCGCTCAGCAGGGTCGATAGCGACCGGATGTTCTGTTTCAGCCGGATCCTCTTCCCCGCCTCCACTAAATCGTGCTTCCGCACGCGCCGGTACTGCGGATCGTGCAGCAGCAGATAAGCCAGCTCTCCGCCTTGCTGCACCAGATGAATGTGCGACAGTCCCGCAATCTTTTCCTGAAATCCGCCGATGCCCAGCATCTCGCTGAGCACGATCCCCGAATCGTTGAAGCTCAAGGTCTGATCGAAATCGCTGATCAACAAATACTGCTTGACGGTTGGGCCTGCTTCTTGTGACATGATGTATTCCTCCTGTAATTGTCTTTTGGTTGATTGGGTCCGGAAAAACCGGCAGACTGGGCCACGCTGAAGAACTGCTTTGGTAATGTATTAGATGCTCCGGGCCGCCGGGGGGTTCCGTTTAACGTCTAAGTGCCTTGAACGCAACTACATAGATCCGTCGCCCGCCGCGGCCCCATCTGCGATAGAATAGTATTGGAGCGTGTCTGCGATGCAGGTGCTGGTCTACCTATTTTGATCCAACACCTCAAAATAGGGGGTCCTGCTCGATCAACTCGCGCTGGTGTGCAAGCTCCTGGCGGCGAGCCGCAAGGGAGAAGCCTGAAGGCGCTCGGCGGACACCCGCCCCGTTGACAAACGTGGGTCAATAACGGAGGCCGGCACGGCCAAGTGGTACGCTCCACTTTCCTCCCTGGCATTCCACTATCTACCGACGCTATCTATTGCTAACTTAAGTTATGAAACCCGGCCTCCCTTACTAACTTTAGCTAACGATAACATGACTACAATAGTCCGAGCGGTACTAAAATGGCGACTTATCGCTTGCCTCGCGCACATAGTTCGGTTCTAATAGCCACAGAGGCCGAAATGCGGCAGTTCCTCTGCAGTTTTTGGTGCGAACAAGACGGTCAGGATCTGACGGAGTACTCGCTGTTCCTTTGCTTTGTCGCATTGGCTTGCACCGCATTCCTGGGTATGTTCCACCCCTCGATCAGCACGATCTGGCAGGTATCCAACAACAATCTCCGGCAAGCCAACAACGCCGCGTCCCCTAACTGACTTTCCCCCCGGCCTGGCAGGTTTCCGACCTTGAGTGGAAACCACTCCCTTGCGGTCGTGGCTTTGATCGGAGCCGGCCCTCACAGCACGTCCGCGAACCCCCGCTTCATATACCGGAAGAACAGCCCGCCAATCAGAAACAGCGCCACCCCGAAGCCAGCCGCCACCGCCAGGTCGCGCAGATCGGTCCAGCCCCAGGTGGAAGTCAGCAGCATCTGCCGATAGCCCCGCACCAGATAATTCATGGGATTCAGCGTCAGCAGAATCCGCGCCTTCTTCGGATACTTGCCTTCCATGAAGAAAATCGGCGTGAGCCAAAACCAGAACTGCAACACCACGCTCATCACCTGCGCGGTGTCCCGCTGGAAGACGTGCAGGCTCGCCACAATCCATCCCACGCCCACCGCGAACAGCCCCAGCACGAAGACATACACCGGCAGCAGCACCAGGAAGATGCTGATCTGGTTCAGCATCACCCCCGCCGCCGCCACCATCAGGGCCACCGCCAGAAGGTGGCTCACCACCGACGACAGAAACACCGACACCGGCAGAATCTCCGAAGGAAACACCGTCTTGGTGATCAGGTTGGATTGATCCAGCATGGCCGTGGCCGACCGTTGCACGGTGTCGCTGAAAAGCAGCCACGGCAGCATCCCGGCAAACAGGTACAGCGGGTAATAGTCCGTGGCCGCGCCCTCGGGCTTCTGGTGCAGCACCTTGACGAAAACGAACCACCAGCACACCAGCAGCACCAGCGGATGGATCAGCCCCCAGATCCACCCCACCGCCGAACCGACGAAGCGCTGCTGGAAATCGCGCCGCACGAGTTGCTCGAGCAAACTGCGCCGTTCCACCAGATTCCGCAAAAATAAGGTTCCAGGTAGCCGCATGTAGTTGGTAAAATTGAACAATACCAATTTTATCAATCACTTGCAAACCCATATTGGCGGAATACTTTGGGTTGACAGGGCCCCCTTGATGCTGTTACAGTTTGAGATTCGCCGATCTGTTTTGTAGGAAATAGCCCTGCCCGGGCCGGCGTATCGGTCCGGTTGAAAAAGACTATGAAGCAAGAATATTTCGTGGTTGTGGTAGCTCACTCCCTCCGCGGCCGGCTCAGACGCATTCATATTCCGCATCAGGCTGTCTACGCCATCCTCGCCCTCGCCCTGCTCGGCGGCATTTCGGTCTTCGGTTTCGTGGCCAGCTACGCGCGCATGGCCTGGAAAGTAGCCAACTACAACCACCTCCGCAAGGATGCCGACGCCCTCCGCGCCCGCTACCAGAACCTCCAGAAGGAAGTCAGCCAGACCAATCAGCAATTGGCCAGCCTGGAACTCTACGCCAACGAGGTTTCGGTGCTTTTCGGCCTCAAGCAGAAACTGCAAGGCCCGTCCGACATCGCCGCCCAGGGCAAGCTGGTCCCGTCCTACGCGGAAAGCGTCCAGGATTACGACTTCCTTCGCAGCGCCAACACCCTGGCCCTGCTGACCAGTTCTTCGCGCCGCATCCACCCGCTCAATGGCACTCCCAACCTCTGGCCCATCGACGGCCGGCTGCTGAGTGGCTTCGGCCATCGCAGCGATCCGTTCTCCGAGGAAGGCGAATTCCACAAAGGCGTCGATCTCGGCGCGCCCGTCGGCACCCCCGTTCACGTCACCGCCGATGGCGTCGTCCGTTTTGCCGACCGCCAAAGCGGCTACGGCCTGGTGGTGGTCGTGGATCACGGCAGCCTGGAAACTCTCTACGCCCATCTCTCCAAAATGTATGTGCACCCCGGCCAGGAAATCCGCCGCGGCGAGCTGGTCGGCGCCGTAGGCACCACCGGACGCGTCACTGCCCCGCACTTGCACTACGAAGTCCATCAAAACGGACGCCCCGTCAACCCCTATCAATACCTGGCGAAGTCGAACGTCTTCCACCAGGTGGCCAAAGATTTTCCGTTCTAGTATGAGGCAGGCACTGGGCCTGCCAGCAACCCAAGACTTTTCCTCCGCCCAACTCTCCGTTTTCGCGGTACCCTGTACCTAAACCTATGCGCGCACTCATCGTGTTCGCCGCCATAGCGGCTTGTGCCTGCGGTCCGGCTTCACAGACCGAAGTCCCGGAATATGGCTACGACGTCGTCCATGTTTATCCCCATGACCGCACCGCGTTCACCGAAGGCCTTTTCTACCTGGACGGCTTCCTCTATGAGGCCACCGGCCTGGAACAGCATTCCTCTGTCCGCAAAGTGAAACTTGAAACCGGCGAAGTGGTTCAACAGCACGACCTTCCCCCCGAGTTTTTCGGCGAAGGCATCATCAAGTGGAGGGACAAGCTCTACCAGCTCTCTTATACAACCGAAGTCGGCTTCGTGTATGACTTCGCCACGTTCGAGGAAAAGAGCCGCTTCAAGTATCCCGGCGAAGG
>Ga0181539_1004435_pt1 | contig 12048 bp, 15 predicted proteins | sample PEATcosm2014_Bin_46_FD_119767 | JGI IMG/M metagenome (GOLD analysis project Ga0181539, IMG submission 119767) | Peatland microbial communities from MTU Mesocosm Facility, Houghton, MI, USA - PEATcosm2014_Bin23_60_metaG | ecosystem: Environmental > Terrestrial > Soil > Wetlands > Peat | place... | reverse complement strand
GGAAGTTTCGACGGTGGTGTGGCAGTATCGGCAGTCCAGGCCCATGCCGCCGACGTGGTGGGCGTGGCTGAAGGGCACGGGTTGTTCGCGGGGCTGCTCGGCACGGGTGTTGTAAGAGGAGCGATCGAGCACCGTGAAGGCCCACGTCAGGAATGCCAGAATGAACACCGCGCCGAAAATGGTGATGCGCGCGAAGGTGTTGGTGCTGCGGTGAAAGATCTGGGACATGGTCTAAGCGTGTCCCGCTTCGATGTTCAGCATGATCCGTTCAAGCATCCTTGGAAAAGACGGCCCCAGTCCCGCCAATTGCGGTATTCCGCGAAGACCGCTCCCTCACGGTCGCGGCTCGGATCGATTCAAATGTATCGGATGCGGCAATTGGAAAATTTGGTTCATGGATTCGTCGCGTAACGCCGGCGAGAGCGTTATCGTTGAAATCCGCTACAAGAAAGACCTCACAATCTGGCGCCGTGTCCCAGGCAGGAGTTGGCAATGAGCGCAAAAGCGGGTCCGGGGGGACCCGCGCAGACCAGGGGGTCTGCCCCACCGAGGTGCGATCGAAGAGACAGAACACTAGGCCCGGCTCCGTTCGTATAAGTACGCCGACTGCTCGGTGTGGCTGGCGGCGTCGCCCGTCGAGACCGCGAATCGGGAACCTTGCCAGAGCGAGCCGGCGGCGTATTCCCCATCCTTACGTAAGGCGTAAAAATCAAGTTCGACGGCGGCCAGGCGCTTCCTGTCATCGTTGAAATTTCGAGAGACGCGCTTCAGCGTATCGAGAATGGCGTCTTTCGGCGACATGCCATGCTTCATATTTTCGACCACCGTATGCGCGCCGCAAACCCGCAGGTTCTCTTCTCCGCGGCCGGTAGAACCGGCGCCTCCGACATCCTGATCCAGCCAGAGCCCGCCGCCAATGATGGGCGAATCGCCGCAGCGACCGGGTATCTTCCAGGCCATCCCGCTGGTGGTAGTCACAGCCGACATCTCGCCCTTCTGGTTCAGCGAAATGCAATTGATGGTGCCGTGCGGCGGGTGAATGGCGTACTCCCAGGCCTGTGCCAGTACGTCGTCGGCGGCATCCGGGAACATGCCCCTCAACTCCCGCAGGACGGCGGCTTTCTGTTTTTCCGGCGGGGCATCCAAGCCAGGGCCCCAATTGGTGTGGCCATTGCGGTCGCGGAGCGACATCTTCCAGGCAACCCAGGCGATGCGGGATTCTTCCGTGAGGAGATTCTCTTCCTGGAAGCCCATGGCCTTGGCGAACTTCAGAGCGCCGGCGCCGACCAGCATCATGTGGTCGGTCTGCTCCATGACGAGTCTGGCAACCTTGGACGGGGTTTTGATGCCTTCGATGGCTCCCACGGCTCCCATGCGGCGGGTAGGCCCATGGATGCAACTGGCGTCCAGTTGCACGACTCCATCTTCGTTGGGCAGGCCGCCGAATCCCACGCTGTTGTCGCGCGGATCCAGCTCGACGATGTTGACACCGGCAATCACCGCATCCAGCGTGTCGCCGCCGGCCTGGATCACTTCCACCGCCTTGGCGCAGCAATTCACGCCGCCGTCGTTGCGGTTAGCGCTGGAGATGACCACTGGCCGGGATTTGGGTTGAGCCTTAAGGACCCGGACGATGGGCAGCGCGGCCGCACCCAGCACCGCGGCTCGCCGGCTGAAGGTACCAGACATGAGATTTCTCCTTGCGCCATAGCGGGTTACGGGCCGCTCCGGCGGCAGCCCCGCCAACCACGGGGCGCCAGATTTTTCGCGAAGATTTGTCATTATGGCACAGGCCAAGGGGGATGGCGTAGTCCGGTTTGGCTCGCTCGTGGGGGTTGCACAAAGACACCGGCAGGCCGACGAGGGCGTCGGCCGCAGACCTGGGGGTCTGCCCCACCAACACGGCACGCTACAAGTGTTTCTTTTTACAAAGTTTTTACGAATCCGACATCACCTTACCGAACCTGGTCCGTAACATCAATCGTAGGGGATCGGCAGAGGAGGGAATCGTGGGATCGGGACAGGCTGTTGGTAAATCCGTACCGGCTTATCGTGACGAGCACCTCAAGATGGACTTCGATCAACAAAGCGCGCTGCTGGATGACGGGCGTATGACGCTCACCCGCAAGGAATATGCTCTGCTGGCGCTGCTGGTGGAACATGCCGGCGAGATCATCCCGAGGGAAGCCTTGTTAATGCAGGTGTGGGGTTACGGAGGCGAAGTCAAGACGCGCACGCTGGACGTCCACGTGCGGCGCCTGCGCAAGAAACTGGGGCGATTCGCGGAGCAGTACATCGAAACCATTTTCGGCATTGGGTATCGCTTCCAGCCGTATCATGCCCCGCGTTTCATGCAATCGGGGAGTTCTAAGGCCGCGATTGCCGTGGGCGGGTAGCCCGGCCGGCGCGGACACTAGAAAAGCGTGCTCACTTGGGCCGCCGGCACGCGCAGGCCCACATAAAACGAACCGAAGAGGGCGTAGACGGCGCTCACTTCGTCGAAGCGCATTTCGTAGATCAGCTTCTTGAAGACCAGCGGGTCTTCGGCAAACAGGTCGACGCCCCACTCCCAGTCGTCAAAGCCGATCGATCCGCTGATGATCTGGCGGACGTCGCCGGCGTAGCGGCGGCCAATGAGACCGTGCTCTTTCATCATGCGCTGGCGCGTGGCCATGGCTTCCTGGTACCAGTTTTTGGATTCGCCGCGGCGCCGGTCCATGGGATAGAAGCAGATGTACTTGGATGGCGGGATTTCGGGCCAGAGGCGCGGCGCCATGGCTTTGCGGTGACGGTCGAGCACGGCGGCGATCTCGGTTTTCCACTCATCCGAATTGGGCTTGATGCCGCGGCGGGCGAGCGCGGCATAGGTATCGGAAGTGGATTCGTAAAGGCCCAATTCGACCACCGACAGGTAAGACGAGGCCGGCTCCAGATAGTCGCTGAGGCGCAATTGGGCGACGGCGCGCTGGGCCTGTTCCAACTCTTCGAAGCTGCGGCGGAAATGGACCAGCATGAGGTCGCCCTTGTGGCCGAGCATGGAATAGGCGGCGGACTGGCGGCCATCGGCGGCCTTCTCCATGGCTGCCAGGGCGTCTTCGGCCTCATGGGAAATCGACGAGCGCGCTTCGGGGGAAAGGGAGCGCCAGGCCGCCCGGCGGAAACGCATCATCTGGTGCAGGACGCTGGAACCTTCCACGGTGAGTGGGACGGGCGGCAGCGCGGTTTCGACGGAGGGCTCTGGAGTCATGCCTCCCATTATAGGGGGTCGTGAAAAAGTCCGAAAAAAGTAGATTGAGCCGCCGATCTTGGGGACGGCGGTCGCGTCCGCCAGCCAAATGCTCTCGACATGGAGTGCCCCCGCAAGCGCGCTTGCAGTCGGCAATCGCGACCACCTGGACGAAAAGCCGACTCGCGGAAGTGCTGCAACCGCCGCTTGGCCGATGATCACCCGCGGGCAGTCGCCCAGCGCAGAGCGACCAGCGACGCAAGCCGTGAGTGCGTATCAACTGCGGCGGGGACGGAGCTCGAAGTTCACGCCCTCCTGCGCCTGAAGATGAGCGAGGACGCCGAACAAGTTCTTGGCCGAAGGGTTGCCATTCGGCCCAAACATCCGCATGAGGCTGTTGGCCGGGATGGATGTCGCATCCTGCAACTGCCCAAAGCCGACGGTGGCGTTGATATAGTTGCGCAGGATGGCGCGGCCGGTCTTCTCGTCGCCGGAGAGCATGAGTTCGATTGCTTCACGAAGCAACGCCCTGCGGAATCGCGGTTCCCGTTGGGCGCGTTCTCGGATCGTTTCGCGAAAATCTCTGGTCAGTGGCATCGTGTTTTTTCCTGAGCCTTCCTGTTCTGGTAGTCTTCCCAATTCGACTTGGCCCGGCGGATGTCTTCCTGCTGGCGTTTCTTCATGCCGCCGGCGAGCAGAATAACAAGCCGGTCGCCGTCCCGCCCGAAGTAAATGCGGTAGCCGGGGCCAAAATCAACCTTGTATTCGAGAACGCCGTTACCGACCGTCTTGACGTTGGACAGGTTGCCTTCCGCAATGCGTTCAAGCGCCGTTGCTGCTTTCGCCGCGGCTTGAACGTTGAGTGCACGCAGCCACTTCGTAAAGGGGCTTCGCCCGGCGGTGTCGATGTATTCCCGCACCTGGAGCACGATTCGATAATAACATATACGTTAGCATTAACCGTTGATTCAGCGGCCAGCCATGCCTTGATTTTTCTCCCCAAGCTCCATCCTAAGCGGCAGCCAGCGGTCACGCCCGGCGGCGGGCCCATCGCGCCAGAAAGGACTCCGACGCCACTTCTTCCAGTTCGCGGTCGCGCGCCGAGGTCCATTCGGCCAGGCGGCGCTCTTTGAGGCGCTCGAGCAGGCGGCAGCGGCGGCGCGCTTCCAGCATGGCGGTCTTGCGGACAGCCAATTCGCGCTGGCACTCGGCGCGCTGGAGCGAGATCTGCTTTTCGCGCGACTGGACCAGCAGGCGGAAACGGCCCAGAGCGGCCAGGTCGCCTCCCGCCAGCGGGTCCCAGCGGCGCACTTCCATTTCCGCGCGGATCCCGCTGGCTTCCATTTCGGCGTAGGCGCGGTCGATCGCAACCAGCGCGGCGATCTGCTGCTGGAAGCTGGCTTCCGCCAGCTCGAGCTGCGTCCGGCGCCAATCGAGGACCTTTTGCAGGGGGAATCGAAAGGTAGTCATCGCTTGGAATCGGTTTTGGCGGGAAGGTTCTGAGCTCCGGACTCGAGCCGCGCCGCCAAATCGGCCAGGCGCGACAGGGTCTCCGGCATGGGCGAAGTGGCCATATGGTCCTGCCGCAGGAAATCCAACAGCTCCGGACGCAGGCGGATGCCGGCATCGAGCACGGCGTTGGAGCCCGCCACGTAAGCGCCCAACTGGATCAGGTCTTCGGCATCGCGGTAGGCGGAGAGCGCCTGGCGCAGGCGCCCGGCGGCGGCCTTCTGTTGGGGAGTCGAGATGGCCGAGGTGAGGCGGCTCACCGAGTGCAAAATATCGATGGCCGGGTAATGGCCCTGCGAAGCGAGCTGGCGCGAGAGAATGATGTGGCCGTCGAGGATGGCGCGCACGGCGTCGGAGATGGGCTCGTTGAAGTCGTCTCCCTCCACCAGCACGGTGAAGAAGCCGGTGATGGAGCCGCGCCGGAAGTTGCCGGCGCGTTCGAGCACGCGCGGCAGCAGGTTGAAGACCGAGGGAGTGTAACCCTTCTGGCTGGGAGGCTCGCCGGCGGCCAGGCCGATCTCACGCTGGGCCATGGCCAGGCGCGTGACCGAATCCATCACCAGCAAGACGCTCATGCCCTGGTCGCGGAAGTATTCGGCCACCGCCAGGGCCACAAAACAGGCCCGCACGCGCAGCGGCGCCGGCCGCTCCGAGGTGGCGCATACCACCACCGAGCGCTTACGCCCTTCCGGCCCCAGCTCGTTTTCAAGGAAGCCGCGCACCTCGCGGTTGCGCTCGCCGATCATGCCGATGACGGTGACGTCGGCGGAATTGTGGCGGGACATGGAGCCGAGCAGGGTGCTCTTGCCGACGCCGCTGCCGCCGAAGATGCCGATGCGCTGTCCTTTTCCGCAGGGCAGCAGGGCGTCGATGGCGCGGATGCCGGTGACCAGCGGCTGGGTGATGTGCTCGCGGTGGAGCGGATTGGTGGGCTCGCCGTAGAGGCTGTAGGCGTCGCGGGCTTCGAGCGCGCGCCCGCCGTCGATGGGCCGGCCGAAGCCATCGATGACGCGGCCCAGCAGGCCGGGGCCGACTTCGACACGGGCGTCTTCACTGCGCGCGGTGACGGCGTCGCCCAGTTGCAGGCCGTCGGTTTCTTCAAGCGGCATGGAGAGCACGCGGCCGTCGCGGAATCCGATCACCTGGGTGCGGATGCGCCGGCCGGCGGAGGTTTGCACTTCGCAAAAATCGCCGATGGCGGCGCTGGGCCCGCGCGATTCGATGAGCAAGCCGACCACTTCGGTCACCTGACCGGTAAAGCGGAACAAAGCGATGCGATCCAGCTCGGCGAAATAGGGAGCGAGCGAGAGGCCTTGATTCATGACTGTTTCCGCAGGCGGTCCACGAGGCCCCGTTCGATCTCCCGCAACTGGGCGTCGACGGAGGCGTCGAGATTGCCGCGCGCGGTCTCAAAGATCACGGCGCCGGGCTGGCGAGAAGGATCGGCCACCACTTCCACGGCGTTTCCGCCGGGCGCCTGTTTCAGACAGGCTGCCAGCAGGGCGGCGTGCGACGGATGAATCTTGACCCGCGCAATGTCCTGCCCCTGGAGTTTTTCGAGGGCGGCCGTCACCAGGCCGCGAAGCGCATCCGGATCGACGGCGATTTCCCGCCGCACCACGCGGCGCGCGATCTCGAGCGCCAGACGCACCAGGTCGGCTTCGGCCTCGCGCCGCAGCCGGGCGCGCCATTCCGCCAGCTCCTGGAGGCTCTGCGCCAGACGATCGAGGGTGGCTTTGAGCTCCGAGGCGCCGCGGTTGCGTGCGGCGGCTTCTCCTTCCCGCAGGCCCGCGGCGCGGGCTTCGCGCACGCGTTCCTCGATTTGCCGCTCGAATTGAGCCGGTGGGCCACCGGGGACGCCCGCCAGCGCTCCGGGCTGGACCTGCCGCCAGGCTACCGGGCTGGCCGCCGGAGAGGCACCGGGCAGCACGACTTTAGACGACATATTGTTCCCCGACAGTGCCCTTGAGGCTCAAGGCGCCCTCCGATTCCAACTGCCGGACCACCGCAATGATCTGCTGCTGCGCCGCCTCCACGTCCTTGATCTTGACCGGGCCGAGGGCTTCCATGTCTTCGCGCAACATGTCCGCGCCGCGCTGCGACATGGAGCCCAGGATCTGCGTGCGGAGCTGTTCGCTGGTGCCCTTGAGCGCCACCGTGAGCACCTTGCGGTCCACTTTGGCCAGGACTTCTTTCAGGCCCATCGGATCGATCAGCAACAGGTCTTCGAAGACGAACATCAGGTGGCGGACGGTCTCCGCCAGGTTGGAGTCCTGCTGGTCTATGTGGGTGAGGATCTCGCGGCTGGAAGCCGAATCCAGGCGGTTGAGCATCTCCGCCACGGCGCGCACGCCGCCGTAGGATTCGCGGCTGAATTCGCCCAGGGTCTTGAGCTTCTGTCCGATCACGCCTATGATCTTCAGAATCACCTCCGGCGAAATCTGGTCCAGGCTGGCCATGCGCTGGGCCACGTCCGAGCGGAGACCGGGCGGCAGGGAATTCAGCAGGGCGGCGGCCTGCGTGGAGTTCAAGTGAGAGAGCACCAGGGCGATGGTCTGCGGGTGTTCGTTGTGAATGAACTTGGCGAGCTGTTGCGGATCGGCCTTCTGGATGGCATCGAAGGAGGCCGCCTCCGAGCCCAGGGCCTTGGTGAGACGGTCCAGGAGCCGCTTGGCGATTTCCGGGTTGAAAGCCCGCTGGAGCAATTTGCGGGCGTAGTCGACGCCTCCGCGCGCCACGTAGTCGCCGGCCGTCGCCAGGTGATGAAATTCCTGCAGGACGACTTCGGACTGGTCTCCGGAAATGGCGGTGATGCGGGCCACCTCCCGGCTGACCTTCTGGACGTCGTCTTCCGAGAGTTGCTGCAGGAGTTCGGCGCTCGACTGCTCACCCAGCACAACCAGCAGCATGGCAGCCTTGCGCAAGCCGGGGATGTTCTCTTCCTTGGTGGTGTTGAGAATCATGGCAGGCGGTCCCCGCGCATCATGACTCTTCCTCACGGATCCAAGTGCGCAGGATTTGCGCCGAGATGTCCGGATCCTTGGTGATTTTTTCGCGCAGGTGCTTGGCGAGCACTTCGGCCTTCTTGGTGATCACCGGCGCGAGCTTCAGGGAGGTCAGCGCCTGAGCGTCCATTTTCTGCTGCAGGGCGTCGCGCTCCGCCAACTGCGACTCCAGTTGCTGCTCGACGTTGATTCCCGGCAGACCGGCCGGAGCGGCGGCGCCCCGCGGCAGCTCAGTCGGGCCGGTGACTTCGACCGGCCCCGAGGCCGGGCCGCGGCGCGTCAGGAGGAGCACCAGGAATCCGAGCACCAGCACGCCGGCCAGCGCGCCGCCACCCACCATCATGGTCTTGCGGTCCCACTTCAGGACGAAGCCGCCGGGCGCCGCCGGCGCCGCGGGCCTGGGAGCCAAGGCATCCGGGGACTCCAGCAGCAGGGTGTTTTCAAACGGCAGCGTGTCGATGGTCAGTTGGTCGCCCCGGTCCTGGTTGAAGCCGGTGACCCCGGCCACCTGTTCGCGGATGATTTTCAACGTTTCGGGCGCCGGCGGCACCAGCACTTTTTTGTAGCCCTTCTGGTCTTTCTCCCAGGTGACCGCCTGATCCACCAGCACCGCCACCGACATCTTCTTCACGATGCCCGCGGGCATGCGGGTCTTCTTCACGGTGCGGCTGGATTGGTAGTTGATGTTCTCGGTGGTGCGCGAAACACGATTGGCACTGCCGGAAGGCCGCGAGGTGGGGCGCGGCAGAGTGGACGCGGTGCCCGGCACGCCGCTCGAGTTGGCGGCCCCGGTGGAGTCCTCGGTGCGCTGCGAACTGGTCATGACGGAACGCGCCGGGTCGAAGATTTCCTCGCTCAGCTCTCCACCGGTGAAGTCGCAGTCCACGGACACGCCGGCGCGGAATTTTTCGGCCCCGAGCAGGGGCTCGAGGGTGGAGTCGATCTTCGCGAGCAGATCCGTTTCCACCTGGTGGCGATACTCCAGGGCGGCTCCGGAGGGTTCCGGACCGTCCAACGGGCCGGCCGTCTTGGGACGTCCCAACAGATTGCCGTTCATGTCCAGGACGGAGATGGCGTCGGGCGACAGACCTTCCACGGCGGCGGCCACCAGGTGGTTGATGGCCAGCACATTTTGCGGCGCGAGGCGGGCCTGCGGGCGCAGTTTCACCAGGACGCTGGCCTTGGCCGGCTGCTGGGAATCCAGGAAGACGGAGTCTTTGGGGAAGGTGATGTGGACGCGCGCCTGTTCCACCTCTTCGAGAGACATCACGGAGCGCTCCAGCTCGCCTTCGATGGCGCGCCGGTAGTTGACGTGTTCGGTGAACTCGGTGGCGCCGAGGTTGACCTTGTCGAAGAGTTCGAAGCCGATGCGGCCGGTCTTGGGCAACCCGGCGGAGGCCATCGCGATGCGCAGCTCGGCCAGGCGCGCCGAGGGCACCAGGATGGAGCCGTTTCCCTCGCCCAGACGGTAATCCACGCCGCTTTCCTTGAGCTTCTGTACGATGCCGCCGGCGTCTTCGGGCGCGACGCCCGTGAAGAGCGGCCGGAAATCGGCTTCCTGCTGGTATTGGACCAGTTCGTAGACACCCGCGCCGGCCAGCACGATCACCAAGGCAATGGTGATCCGCTGGCGCAGCGAGAGATTAGCCAGAATTCTTTTCATGGCGCTTTACGGTGCCGCGAGTTGCCGTACTCTCCCCTTACATCGGCGGCAGGCGCCCAAAACCTGAGCCGCTTACACCTGCATGCGCATGATCTCCTGGTAGGCGCTCACCACTTTATTGCGCGCCTGCAGGAACATCTCGAAGGCCAGCTCGGCGCGCTGGGTGGCCAGAACCGTGGTGTGCAACTCCTCGCCTTCGCCGGAAAGGAAACGCTCCACGGAAGCCGAAGCCTCCTGCCCCATGCTCTCCACCTGGTTGACGGCGCTCGAGAATACGTCCTTGAAGCCGCCGCTCCCGCTCGATTCGCCGGCCGGGCGGATGGTGTCCGCGATGGTTGTCGAAGAGACCGGGAGAATGGGTGCGGGCATAGTGTAACCCTCAGTGCAGCAGGTCAATGGACCGCAGGATCATGTCCTTCACGGCGCCGATGGCCGCCACGTTGGCCTCATAGCCCCGCGCCGCGCCCATCAAATCCACCATGTCCTCGGCCGGATTGACGTGGGGATAGGCGACGTAGCCGTCCTGGTTCGCGTCCGGGTGGTTGGGCTGATAGCGGAGCTCGGGCGGGCTGTTATCGGTGATCACATCGGATACCGCTACGCCGCCCACCGATTGCAGTTGCGCGTCGAAAACCGATGAAAACGGCGAATCCACGGTGGTGCTTTCAAACACGGCGTCCTTGCGGCGATAGGGACCGCCTTCGGGCGTGCGCGTGGTCTCCGAATTGGCCAGGTTCTCGACCAGCAGCTCGGCGCGGGCGCGCTGCGCCGCCATTCCCGAGGCTCCCACCGACAACGCCGCAAAGAGGCTCATGAGGCCTGCCCTTCCTTGATGGCCGAGCGCACCGTCTGAATCCGGATCTTCATCAGGCTCGACGCCACGTTGAAGCGCAGCGCATTTTCCGCCAGAAGCCGCGACTCGCGATCCAGATTGACGTTGTTGCCGTCGTTCTTCATTTCGAGGCCGGTCACCTCCACGGTCTGCGGCGCCCCGCCGAGGGCGCTCTGGAACTCCGATTGGAAGTCGATGTCGCGGGTGTGGTAACCGGGCGTGTCGGCGTTGGCAATGTTGGAAGCCACCAGTTTCTGCCGCGCGCTCAGCAGATCCATGTAGCGTTCGAGTTGTCCGGCCAGCCGATCAAGCATGCCGTTTGTCCCATTAGCAGGTGGGCTGCCAGGCGGAAGCGGCGTGGAATCATTGTTCGGGGCCGCGGCTTCGCGCCAAATTCCGGTTACGCGGCAGAATTTTGGCGAACAGAAGCCGAAAAGAATTCGAGCTGGGTCTTTTCATAGGCAGGGACACGCCGACCTGTGGTAAAGCTCAACGCCCACACGAGTTATGCTCAAACACCCACTTTTTGGGGGTATTGATTGGCCTGGCAATCCTGGTAGTATTCTCACAGGATAGATCTCCAAAAGAGTATTCCCAAAGTGGCATTTCTCGGCCGCCGACGCTGCGCTGTTGCCACCGAATTTCGGCCGGCGCCACTGGTTCCCTAGAGCGCCCGCCTTACAGCAAAGAACGCGTCTTGGCTGCAAACTCATGATGAACGCGCAACTATCTGACTCTGATTCCCTGGTACAGGCCGGTGCGCCGTCGGCGGGACAGTCCTGGTCCCGCCTCGTGAAACGAATTCAATCGGGCGATGTTTCGGCGATGGAGGAGATGTATAGCGTCTTCACCACGGGAATCCGCTTCTATCTTTGCCGGCAACTGGGGCCGCAGGATCTGGATGACACGGGTGCATGAAGCCTTTGTCACGATCACGCAATCCATCCGCAAGGGCGAACTGCGCGAGCCGGAACGGTTGATGGGTTACGTGCGGACGGTGGTGCGGCGGCAGGTGGCGGCGCAGATCGAGGCGGTGGTGGAGCAGCGCCGCCGGCAGATCGACCCCAGGCTGGGGGCGGTGGTTTGCGATCGCGAGCCGAGCCCCGAGCGCCAGGCGATCGAGCGGGAGCAGGCCGCGGTGGCGTACCGCGTGCTGCAGAGCCTACCGCGGCGCGACCGCGAAGTGCTGGTCCGTTTCTACCTGAAGGAGCAGTCCCCCGCGGAGATTTGCCGGGAAATGGATCTGAGCGCGACGCAGTTCCGGTTGACCAAGTCCCGCGCCAAGGTGCGGTTCGGCGAACTGGGGCGGGCGCGGCTGGCGCGGCAGCGCGGATTCCGGCCGCAAGAGTGATATCCAGTCCATTCCGCCGTCCGGGAATTTGAGACTTTCTTTGCACCCAGGGCACCTTTACGTGGAGGACCGGCTGGTTCACAATAGATGTTGGCGATGGCAGCGGAATCCGATTGCCACTTCGACGAAGAAGCGTCCGAGCGGTACTCGATGGGTACGCTTTCCGACGAAGAGGCGGAACAAATCGAAGAGCACCTTCTGATCTGCGAGGCGTGCCGGCGCAGGGTAACCGAGAGCGACGCATACGTTGCGGCCATGCGGCGCGCGGCGGCGAAAGTGCGGCGGGATAAGAAGCGGCGGAAGGGCTAGCTGCGTAGTGGGACAGGCCTCCTGGCCTGTCACTGGAGTTTCTACATTTCCCAGCCGTTTTGTTTTGATTCGATTAGCCCCGGTGGAGATCCGCCGAACATTGATTGAGTCTGTCTATATTAAGTTCTATTGACAGACCGACCTTTGTGTGGC
>Ga0181539_1004433_pt1 | contig 12050 bp, 7 predicted proteins | sample PEATcosm2014_Bin_46_FD_119767 | JGI IMG/M metagenome (GOLD analysis project Ga0181539, IMG submission 119767) | Peatland microbial communities from MTU Mesocosm Facility, Houghton, MI, USA - PEATcosm2014_Bin23_60_metaG | ecosystem: Environmental > Terrestrial > Soil > Wetlands > Peat | place... | reverse complement strand
TCCGACTGTCCCAAAAGGAAAAGAGCGGCTGCGCATCACGCCGAGCCCGTACCACGACGACGGCCTGGTCGACGCGCTCGCCGAAGCGCTGGTCGATGTCTGGCACAGACTGAACCTGCCGCTTAGGGACCACGCGCTGGCGGCGGAGTGAATTCGACGCGTTATCGCGTCCGCTCGTCCCCGCGAAAGCGGGGACCCAGCTCTTTGCGCCCGACTGGATTCCCGCTTTCGCGGGAATGAGCGGATGATTAGCCGGTCATCGGCTCCTTCACCTCACGCCTCGCCTGCGCGCTTCCCCGGCCGGCGAAATTCGCCCGGAAGGCCGGGTAAATGCCGGCCTGGATTGCGCCAAATTCCGCTTGCTAGTACCGACAAGAAAGCGAATCTTGTATGCGTAGGGCGGTCATCGTAATTGAGGTCAATCCCAATGAGAATTCTCCCGAAGAAGCCACGACTCATGCTCGTCAGCGTCGCCGCCGGCGGTCTCTCATTGGCAGCCGCCATGCTTTCGCCGCCGATTCACCAGGCCTGCGCGCAACGCGCCCAGATGAGCTATGCCGAAGATGTCATGCCGATCATCAAGGGCTATTGCGTGACCTGCCACCAGCCGGGCGGCCAAGGTTACAACGAGAGCGGCCTCGATTTGACGAGCTATGATGGATTGATGAAGGGCACCAAGTTCGGACCCATGGTGATTCCCGGCCAGCCCGACAGCAGCAACATCATCGTGCTGATCGACGGCAAAGCGAAAATGCGCATGCCGTACGGCCACAAGGCGCTGCCGAGCTGCCTGCGCGACAATATCTACAGCTGGATTTTCCAGGGCGCGAAGAACAATTGATACCAGCCGTCACAGATTCTGACTCGTCATGCCCGCGGATAGCCGTTCGAAGAACGGCGTCGCTTCGCTCGCCTATGTCGCGGGCATCCACGCCTTAACGCCCGAGATAAATCAAAGACGTGGATGGCCGGAACAAGTCCGGCCATGACGAATGATTCATGATCGACGCCGATTGGTACAAGTCGGCTATTCGTCGATCTTGTAGTTCTTCAGCGCTTTATTGAACTGATCGAGCGTGGCGGGATCGCCGGCCAGCGCATGGCGAGCGTCGCCGATCGCCGCGGTGGCCTTGTCCTTTTGGCCGACCGTCAGATAGGACCGCACCAGCATCAGCCAGCCCGCAGGATCCGATCCGGAGGTCTTCAGACGTTCGGCCAGATGCTCGATCATGGTTTGCATGGCCGCGGCCTGCTGATGGTCGGGTGGCGTGCCTGCTGGCTGATCAGGCGCGGTCTTGTCGGCGTCCGCCGGTGCGGCGGGTGCGGCAGGCGGGGGCGCCTCCGCGGTTTTGAGCGCGGTGTTGAACTGTTCGAGCTTGGTCGGGTCGCCGGCCAGCGCCTGCCGCGCGTCGGCGGTCGCGGCCTGCGCTTTGTCGGCCTGGCCGAGAACCTTGTAGGAGCGGATCAGCTGAAGCCAGCCGGCGACATCGGAGCCGTCCTGTTTGAGGCGTGCCGCCAAACGGTCGACCATGGACTGAATATCGTGTTGCGCGGGCGCCGGCTGGTCGGCGCCGGCCGTCTGGGTGAGGCTGCGGCCGGGCACCGGAGTGGCGTTGGGAGCGGCAGCGGGCGCCGGCGGAGTGGCAGCGGCGACTGTTACGGTATTCGCGTCGCCGCCTTTGAGCGCCGCGTTGAGTTGATCGAGCTTGCTCGCATCGCTTGCCAGCGCCTGCTGCGCCTCGACCGACGCGGCGCGTGCTTTGTCGGCTTGGCCCAGTACATTGTAGGAGCGAATGAGCTGCGCCCAGCCGGCGGGATCGGAGCCGTCCTGCTTGAGCCGCGCGGCCAAACGGTCGACCATGGTCTGGATCATCGCCGTTTGTTGCTCGGGCGGCTCTTTGGCGGCGCTCGCCACCTGCGCCGCGGTCGGGGCAGGCGGAGCGACCGTCTTGCTTTCGACTCGCGCCAGCGATTGACGCACCTCGCCGACCCATTCCGCGCCGGGCGGCGCCTGGTCGATCAGCTCGCGCCAGATCGTGGCGGCTTCTTGGCGCCGGCCGTCCTGCTCGGCGGCGAGCCCCAGATAGTAGCGCGGGCTGACCAGCGTATCGTCGAGCGATGCCGCCCGCACGAATGCGGCCTTGGCTTCGGCGGTGACGACGCCGTTCGCTTCCGCCATCAGCGATTCGCCGAGATCGGAGTCGCGCTCGGCGTTCTCCCCGAGCAGCCGCACCACATTGCGCCAGGCGGAGACCGAGTCCGAGTAGCGATCAAGCCGCATATAGACAGGCGCGAGGACCTCCCAGGCGCGGCCGTCGTCGGGATTGCTCGCCAAATGCGCCTCGGCCTGCGCGATCAGGCTTTGGACCGACGGGTCGGCGGCGGCGACAGCGCCGCGCGGGCCCGGTCGCATGCCGGCCTGTGCCGCCGCTTGCGCGGACGCCAGTTCCGGCGAGCCGAGCCGGAGATAAAGGCTTCCGGCGATGACCGGCAGCGCCACCACCGTGGCGATGGCGGCGGCGCGCCGCCGCCACAGGATCGAACCCGCCGCGGCTGTTGCCGGGGCCGCGGTGTCGGCGGCGCGGTCGGCGTCGGCCGCGGCGAGCAGGCGTCGCGAAAGCTCGATGCGTGCCGCCTGCGCCTCGGTCGTGCCGATCAAGCCGGCGCCGAGGTCGCGCTCGACCTCCTCGATCTGGTCGCGATAAACGGCCATGTCATTGCCCGAACGCGCCGCCGCGGCGCGCCTGGTGAGCGGCCAGATCACCGCAAACGCCGCCGCCGCCGTCATCACCGTCAAGATCAGCCATAAGGTCATTGCACGCTCTACTGGATCAAAGGGCCGCATGCGGCCGCGTTACGTTCGAATGAATGCGAGAATCTACCGTAATACCGCCAGCAAGCTCTTCGCCAGTCCCGAATTGCTTCTCGGTTGGCTTGCGCGGAAGTCTTCATGCGCCTCGGCGCGACGAAAGACTATCTCTTTGCGGTCGTCCCGGATTAAAGCCGCCGGCCGACATGTCGCTATGCCCTGAAGGGGCCGTTGCAACACGGCGACCGGCGCGTAGTCTTGTCTCGGGCCGTCGACGGCGACGGTTGCTTCCGGGATTCCGTGAAACAACTTCGCGAGACACGCAGCCGGTATTATACTACGTACCGATTGCGCTGGACGGTATTATTTTACTTGCCACCTTACAGCTTGTGTCCCTTGGCGGCGAAGGCCTTGCCGAAGTCCGTGTTCGGTCCGCCACCCGCCGGATTCACGTGACACTTGCCGCACGGAAGCTTGGTCTGTGCCGCATAAGCGGGCGTCGCCTGCGCCTCATGGGACGGAAGCGCGATCGTGAGAAACGCGATCAGACCGGCGGCCAATACACCGCCGCCCAGAACTGGTAGTGCAGAGATCAAAGCGCTCGAACGTCGTTCGTTGCTCATAGCTGTTTCCTTAAGCTTGCGCGGTCGCGCGGCCTCCCTCCGTTGGCTTCCATTACCGGGAATCCATCCGTAAACGTTGGGCTTTCCGGCAACGAGGCAACTGATTCCGGGATTTCCCGGACGAAGCCCGAACCGGTTTTGCTAGTAGCAATTTTTTCGATTTGCCGGAAGCCCCAGGGCAGGTGCGCATCTACCGCTGGCCCCGTTGCAATTTCAATGAGCGGTGTCGGGCCACCACCGATGGCCTAAGAGTGCGTTAAGAAAGCAACACTGTCCTGGTTTCTCATTGTGACAAAACAGAATCCGCTTGATTCCGAAAACGACGGAGGAAAGAGTGAGGCGTTCGGGGGGCATTACATGCGTCAGACACTCCACTGCGACGTTCGGTCTTTCAGTGAAATCAGCGTAAGCGGCAATCGCTTAGGTCGGCCATTAGCGCGCCTAGTGCTGGCTGGTCTTGCTTGCGCAATGCTTGCAAGCCTCGGCACATCGGCAAGAGCGAGCGATGTCAGCGGCGCCGGCGATCCCATCGCGGCGCTGCGCAGCTACGTTCAGTCGATCGATGCCGTTCAGGCGGCGAAGCTGAATCCCATCCCCTCGGGAATCACGATTTCGGAAAACGACTTCATCGGCGATGTCTACGCGCCGCTGCAGGCGTTCAGCCTGCAACTCACCGCCGGGCAACGGCAGGCCACCAAAGACCTTCCGAAGGTGGCCGAGGCTGGCAGCTTGATGGAGTTCCTGCAGGGCGGCGGTCACGAAGAGGCGCCAGCCGCAGTGCCGGCGCCGAAAGGCAAGGGCAAGGCGATCAAGGCGAAGGGGACGGGCGCGCCGGTAGCGGCAACGGTCGTCGGCTCGAAAGTCTGCCTCGGCTGCCATGCCGATCAGGCCGCCGCTTTCGCCGACACGCTGATGGGTCGCTTGCAGCAGCAAGGCAAGATGGACTGCGAAACCTGCCACGGTCCGGGCTCGGCCCACGTCAAGGCCGGCGGCGGTCGCGGCGTCGGCGGCATCATTTCGTTCCGTACCAACGACGACGCGCGCACCCCGGAAGAGAACAACGGGCTGTGCCTCGGCTGTCACGACAAGGGCCAAAGAATCATGTGGCCGGGCAGCGTGCACGAAGAGCGCGATCTGGCTTGCACCAATTGCCACACGATCATGAAGGCGGTGTCGCGCAAGTTCCAGCTCCAGACCGCGTTCGAGCCGGATACTTGCTTCCAGTGCCACAAGGATCGCCGCGCGCAGATGTTCCAATCGTCGCACATGCCGATGCGCGAAGGCAAAATCGTGTGCTCGGATTGTCACAATCCGCACGGCAGCGCGACCGCCTCCTTGCTGAAAAAGGATACGATCAACGCCGTCTGCTACACCTGTCACGCCGAAAAGCGCGGACCGTTCCTGTTCGAACATGAGCCGGTGCGCGAGAACTGCGATGCCTGCCACGATCCGCACGGCTCGGTGAATCAGTACTCGCTCAAGCTGGTCCGGCAGCGGCTGTGCACCGAGTGCCACAACCTGATGCACTCGGCGGATGGCAACAGCGGCAAGGGAAGTGCCTTCACCGTCGGTCAGTCCTGCCAGAACTGTCATACGGCCGTGCACGGTAGCAATAGCCCACAGGGAGCGCTGTTGTTCCGCTGATGAGGAAAAGGGTCTGAAGCGGAACAACCAAGTGTCATGAAGGTGGACTTTAGGGGGCGGCGTCAATGAAAGTGCGAACCAAAATAGCGAAAACCTGCCTGCTCGGTGCTCTGCTCAGCACTACGGCAATGGTCTCGACCGGGGCTCTCGCGCAGATGGCTACCAAGGCGCCGCCTGCGGTCGACGACCAGTACGCTCCTTGGTGGTTCCATGGCACGGTCGAGGCGGGTGGCCGCGGCTTCACCAATGATCCGCAGGATCACGGATTGGCGGCTTACCCGCAAACTGCGCCGGCCGGTCAAACACTGCCGACCAACTACAACGTCAACCACGGCAAGAGCCTCGCTGGCTATTACGAATACAGCGATATCGCGCCCGGCGCGTTCGGCAATTTCGATCTCTCTACCGGCTCCAAGGATGGGCTTTACCGGATCGATGCCGGCGGCAAGAACGTCGGCTATAAGGACCAGAGCTACTACTTTGATGCGTCGAAGGCCGGCGAGCACTATTTCAACTTCTACTGGGACCAGAGTCCTCACGTCTACAGCAGGAGCGCGCTGACGCCGTATACGGTCGGCGGGAATATGGTGAACCTGGTTCCCGGCGCCGCCGCTATTGTCGTTGCGAACGGCGGCGGCGGTACCTTCCCGGGCAACACGGCCGCTTTCCAATACTCGCCGTATGCCGCGTATATGGAGCTCGGCATCCAACGCGACACCGCGGCCGCGAGCTATCGCTGGACGCCCACCGAGGCCTGGGACTTCAACGCTGATTATGCGCATATGAAGCGCACTGGCACCCAGGTTCAGGGTGGCTACGAAGCCCCCATCATCAACAATCAGCTGTTCCCGAAGCCGGTCGATGACAGCACCCAGAATTACGATGCGAAGGGGCAATACGTCGGCACGTCGCCTTGGGGGCAACGGCTCGTCGTCCAGGCAGGTTACGAGGGATCGGATTATCAGGATAAGTTCACCGACATCCTGGTCGAGGGCGGCGCGACGAAGACCGTGGCGGGCCCGAGTCCGCAATATGCGGCCTTTTCGGCCTGGCCGAGCAATCGCGCGGACGCTTTCACCTCGACCGTGTCGGCCGACTTGCCGTGGAACAGCCGCTATATCGGCACCTTCAATTACGGCGAGATGCGGCAGACCGACGGGTTCGCGCCGGCCGGCGATATCAATATCGCGACCGGTGCGTTTACCAACACGGCTGCCGCAATTACGGGCAATCCGGCCAATCTCGGCGGCCGTATCGATACGCTGCTGAGCAACAACATCATCAACACGAAGATTAGCGACACGGTCACCGCGAAGACCAGTTTCCGCTATTACGACCAGGATAACCGGACGCCGGAATACCTGGTCACTGCCGGCAGCAACAGCGGCGCGACGGGCTATGCGCTGTCCATGTCGTATATCAAGATGAACGCCGGCGAAGAGCTCAACTGGCGTCCGAACAAATACTGGAACCTCGGCGTCGCCTACGACTACGAGCGCTATGACTGGACCCGCGCCGATGCCGGCGCCACGGACCAGAGCGACGCCAAGGTGTTCGCCGATTACAAGCCATTCACCTGGCTCACCTCGCGTGCCAGCGGTGAATTTTCCAGCCGCCGCGCCGAAAACTACGACTACCTCGGCTTGGTGGGTGGCCACCAGTGGCTCACTCCGGCGGGTACATCCGGCGAGCAGTACCTTGAGTCTTATCGGCAGTTCATGTTCGATAACCGCCAAGTCTGGACTGGAAAGTACCAGTTGGACGTCGTTGTCGCGCCTGGTGTGACGGTTACGCCTTGGACCAAATACACGGACGCCAGCTACAGCGTGGATCCGAATACGCAGCAGGGCCTCGAGGATAGCCGCCGATGGGACAGCGGTGTCGACGCCACCTGGGTTGCCAGGCCTGATCTGTCGTTCACAGTCGGCTATTCCTGGGATTATCAGAACGCTTTGGCAATCACGAATTGCTTTACCGGGGGGACGACCATTACGCCTGGCGCCGTCTGTACCATCTCTGCCCGCGGAGCAGTCCCAGCCACTACGATTCCGGCGCAACAGTTCGACACGAGCGACAAGCAGACCCAGAACTTCATTACGGCGGCAATCAAGTATACGCCGACCGAGCAGCTCGATCTGTCGCTCCGCTATACTGGCTCGGCTGCGGTCGACAATATGCAGCTGAATCCGCCTATCCCACCGTCATTGGCGGCGGGGGGCGTCGTTTCAAACACCAACGGGCAGTTCATCCCAAACAAGGTGTGGTATGAGCGCCTCGACGCCACTGCGGTCTACAAGTTGAGCCCCGAACAGGTGGCGGCGCTGGGCTGGAAGGGCACCATCAAGGCCAAGCTGAACTGGGCCTGGGAGCGCAACTCGGAGAGCAATTACGCCAACGATCCGCTGTCGCCGTATACGATCGGCCTCGGCACGTCGACCCAGGCGGACCTGTGGATGGGCCAGTACAACCCCAACTACAATGTGCAGATGATCACGGGCTCGCTGATCGCGAGCTGGTAACGGAAAGAACAAGGACGGTGGGTGCCATTGCGTCAGACGCCCTGAGTTCTCGCCGTCCGGACGCAGAAACGAATTCTTACGATTTGAGTGAGATCAAAGACAGGTACTGGCCTCCGCTTTAACCGGCGGAGGCCAGTTTTGTTATAAGACGAAGGCCGCGTATGATCTCGACCTCTGCATCGGCGCTCCGCGCCGCGGCACGGCTTGTGCCGGCCCTGATTTGCGACATCGCGATTTGCGCCATCGTGATCTGCGTCCTGGCGCTCGGTTTGGCCGCGGCTCAGGCTCAGCAGGCGGCTGCGCCGCCGGCGGACCAGGCGGCTTCGGATCAGGCTCCCGCCAAGATACCGGCGACCGTTTGCCTCGGCTGTCACGGCGACCCGGATTTCAGCGTCGAGCGGCCGGACGGGACCAAGCGGTCGCTGTTCGTCGATGCCAAGAACTTCCTCAACAGCGTCCACGGCAAATGGGCCTGCGTCGATTGCCACACCCAGATCACCGAGGTGCCGCATAAGCCCTTGGCGACGATCAAAGTGAGCTGCGTCAACTGCCACCAGGAGCAGTACGAGGCCGCCCAGTTCGCCGGCAAGTCCGATCAGATCGCCAAACTCGGCATGGTGGTGGGGCGGATCAACAGCTTCATGAAGTCGATCCACGCGCGGCCGAACGCCGAGGACCAGTCGACCACCAACGCCACCTGCTACAACTGCCACGAAGCGCATTACATTTATCCGAAGGGCACGTCGCTGTGGCAGGAGTGGCGCTTCCGCCTGCCGTCGCGCTGCGGTGCGTGCCACACCCAGGAATTCGCCGAATACCAGACCTCGATCCACGGCCGCGAGGCGCTGCTCGATTACAATCCGAAGGCCGCGATCTGCGCCGACTGTCACACCAGCCACGACATCGAATCGATCGCGCTCGATTCGACGCTGCTCACGATCACGCAGAACTGCGGCAGTTGTCACCAGGAAAATCTGAAAAGCTACCTCGAGACCTATCACGGCCAGGTCAACAAGCTCGGTTACACCTTCACCGCCAAGTGCTTCGACTGCCACGGCTACCACGACATCCAGCGGGTCAACGATCCCTCGTCCAAGGTCAGTCCGGAGAATCGGCTGGAGACCTGCAAGCAATGCCATACCGAAGCCACGCCCGGCTTCGTGACCTTCGAGCCGCACGCCACCAACCACGATTTCTGGCGTTACCCCTACACCTGGGTGGCGTCGAAATTCATGCTGCTGTTGCTCGGCGGCACGCTGTCGTTCTTCTGGCTGCATTCGGCGCTGTGGTGGCTGCGCGAATACCGCGATATGCGCGCGCATAAGACGACGACGCACGTCCGCACCGACGGCGTGGTCGGCGAAAAGGTCCAATATTACCGGCGCTGGCCGGCGATGTGGCGGCTCGCGCACCTGATGTTCGCGATCTGCGTCATCATGCTCGTGTTCACCGGCATGACACTGTTCTACTCGAACAGTACCTGGGCGCCGTTGGTGCAGAGCGTGTTCGGCGGGCCGCGGGTCACCGGCACCATCCATCGCACTTTCGCGGTGCTGTTCGTGACGATCTTCGTCACCCACCTCTGTTATGTGCTGGTGCGGATATCCAGAAGCTGGCGCACCTTTAGGTGGTTCGGCCCCACGTCGATGATTCCGAACCTGCAGGACGGCATCGACATGTACCTGATGTTCCAATGGTTCTTCGGGCTGGGTCCGAAGCCGGAATTCGACAAGTGGAGCTATTGGGAGAAGTTCGACTATTGGGCGCCGTTCTGGGGCGTGACCATCATCGGCGGCAGCGGCGCCATGCTGTGGTTCAAGTACATCACGGCCACCTATCTGCCGGGCTGGGTCTTCAACGTCGCCATGATCTTCCACGGCGAAGAGGCGTTCCTGGCCGCGAGCTTCCTGTTCACGGTGCACTTCTTCAACAATCACTGGCGGCCGGAAAATTTCCCGCTCGACACCATGATGTTCACCGGCGTGTTGCCGCTGGAGAAATTCAAGCGCGAGCATTCGGTGGAATACGAGCGTCTCGTCAAAACTGGCCAGCTCCAGCAGTATCTCGTCGAGGCGCCGTCGCAGCAGATGAAGGTCGGGTCGCAGATTCTGGGTTTCACGCTGATCGGGGCAGGCTTGATCCTTTTGATCTTGATCATGTCCGGCTTCATCCGGAGCCTTATAGGGTAGACGGCAAACGACCGAGGTTTCGATGCATCGTGCCGTATTGGCCATTTTTGTGCTTGCGATCGGCCTGACCGGCTGTTCGCAGAACGATTCCGGATCGAACCAGCAGGGCAAGCCGCCGGTGGCGGACCTCATCGCGGGCAAAACCATCGCCGAGCGGCAATGCAAGGGCTGCCACGGCATCGACGGCCGGGGAACCGGGCCGGCGATCCCGACGCTTGCCGGACAGCCCGATACCTATTTGCGCGGCGCATTATCGGAATACCGGGACGGGCGACGGACCCATGCGGCGCTGCGCTCGGTCATGGAGCAATTGAGCGATACGGATGCGCGCAACGTCGCCGGCTACTATGCCGGCCTGCCGCCGATTCCGGCGAGCGCGCAGCCGAACGTGCAGGTGTTCTCGCCCTACGAGATCGGCCAGAAAGCGGCGGCGCCGTGTTTCCAATGTCACGGTCCCGACGGCAATAGCACACAGCCGGGGACGCCGACCTTGGCCGGCCAGCAGCCGCGCTACTTCGTCTCCGCCGTTCACGAATATCTTAGCGGCACACGCGGGGTGTCGCCGATGCACATGCTGGTCCGCGATATGCGCTCGACGGACCTCGAAGGCGTGGCGCTCTACTTCGCCTCGCAGACGCCGGCGCAGCGGCCGGCGGCGAATTTCGGCACCCCGGCGGCGGCGGCGCCGCACATCGTGCTGTGCGCCGGCTGTCACGGTCCGCTCGGGGTCAGCGAAGACCCGGGGACGCCGAGCCTGGCGGGCCAGGACCCGCAATACCTCGTCGCCGCCATCAAGGGCTACCGCAACCAGCGCAAATACGAGCCGATGATGCGCGTCGTGGCCGGGCTGACCGATGCCGACATCGACAACATCGCCGCCTTCTTCACTATGCAGAAGTCGAAGCCCGCCATGAACGGACGGGCGCTGATCCAGGATCTGACGCAGCGCTGCAATCGCTGTCATGGTCCGGGCGTGACCGGCAGCGACATCGCGATCCCGCGGTTGAACGGGCAGGACATGGACTATCTGGTCATGGCGCTACGGGCCTATCGCGACAACCGGCGCCAGACCTCGATCATGCACAATATGGTGCTGCCCTACGGCGATGCTATCCTGGAAAGCCTCGCGTCCTATTATGCGAGTCAACCGATCCAATAGACCTGCTCAAATAGACTTGTGATAAAATAGGCCTGCCGGAATGCGCCGGCGGTTTGGAAGCCAGCGACTACACGTGAGCGAGACAGGCGAACGGCGATGAAGCGGAGCGTGCAGACTATCGTGTTACTGGCGTTCGGAGCGGCGATGGCGGCTTCGATCCATGTGCCGCCAGCCGCCGCGCAATCGGCATCCTACAAGCCGGGCGACGAGCTGCGGCCGATCTACGCCAAGCCCGAGGATATAGCCGACGGCAAGGAGTTCGCGGAAACCTCGTGCGGCGGTTGCCACGGCCAAAACGGCATCAGCAGCACCACCGGAATTCCCAACATCGCCGGGCAGCGGCCCGCGTATCTCTTCATCGAGCTGAAGGCCTACCAAACCCTCGGCCGCACCAACGCCGCCATGACGACGTCGGTGAAATTCATCAGCGACGATGCGTTGGTCAAGGTCGCGGCTTATTACGCGAGCCTCGATCCGGCACAGCCCGTGCCGGGCCCCGCCGTGGTTTATGTCGATCCGGTCCAGGCCGGCAAAAGCGCCGCGGCGGCATGTGCCGGATGCCATGGCGAGGCGGGCGTCAGCAAGATCCCCGGCATCCCGAGCCTGATCGGCCAGGACCCGCAATATCTGACGGCAGCGATGAAGGCCTACAGGAGCGGTCAGCGCAAGAACGACACCATGAAATCGATGCTCGCCGCCGCCGCCGACGCCGACATCAATCATATGGCTCTGTTCTATGCGCTGCAGCCGGCGAAGCGATCGCAAAACCCGGCCGCGGGCGACGCGCAGGCCGGCAAAACCAATACGGTCGGCTGCGCCGGCTGCCATGGCGATCAGGGCGTCAGCGGCAGTCCCTCGACGCCGAGCCTCGCCGGCCAGGACGCTCAATATCTCGTCGCCGCGCTGCGGGCCTACAAAGGCGGCGGCCGCGACGACGAAACCATGAAGGCGCTCGCCGCCTCGGTCGACGATGCCGCGTTGAAGGATGTCGCGGCCTATTATGCCGCGCAGGAGCTGCGCGCGCCGAACGTGCGCCCGCCGTTGAGCGCCCAGGAATGGACGCAGCGCTGCGACCGTTGCCACGGCTTGAACGGCAACAGCATCGTC
>Ga0181539_1004430_pt1 | contig 12054 bp, 12 predicted proteins | sample PEATcosm2014_Bin_46_FD_119767 | JGI IMG/M metagenome (GOLD analysis project Ga0181539, IMG submission 119767) | Peatland microbial communities from MTU Mesocosm Facility, Houghton, MI, USA - PEATcosm2014_Bin23_60_metaG | ecosystem: Environmental > Terrestrial > Soil > Wetlands > Peat | place... | reverse complement strand
CTCGCCGGTGGTGAAGAACGCGACGGCGTCGAAATAGTCCAAATTCTTGGCGTTGAGCTCGAGCTTCTTCTTGGTGATGAGCTGGCAATCCGTACGGATGACGGTTTCCCACAGGCCGCTGTCGTGGCCAAGCTTCCATAGGGTGGCCGCGGCATTCGAGACGGACTCGTGCTGCCATCCCTTACTCTCGCCGATGAACAGGAGCCTTTTCTTGGGTTGCTGGGCGCCGAGCGAAGCCGCCAGGAAGAGCCCGGCCAGGATGACCGGGACGATACGCAAGATACTCATCCGAAAGACCTCCGCAGCCGCCATCTTCGCACCGGCAGGGCACGCGCGCAACCGAACGGAGGGCCCCCGCGGAGCTACAATTGGTTTTGGCGAACAAATACGAGGGTATCGTCGTCTACCCAAGGGGAGCTTTCGCGTGAAACGGAAATGGAAGATCTGGCTCATTCTGATCGGCATAGTTGTCCTCGCTGGCGGTGTGATCGCGGGAGCGAGTTACAGCAAACGAGGGATTGTCGAGGTGCAGACCGGGCGGACAACGCGCCAGGACCTATCCTCCATCGTCACCGCTTCGGGCGAGATTAAGCCCAAGAACTACATCAACATCGGAGCGAACGCCCAAGGCGTCATCACGCAGATCCTGGTCAAGGAAGGCGACGTGGTCAAGAAGGGCCAGCTTCTGGCGATGCTCGAATCGGTCCAGCCGCAAGCCGACGTGAACGCGCAGAAGGCCACCCTCGATTCCTCCGAAGCGGACACGGCAGCCGCCGAGGCATCTTTGAGGGCTGCGGATGAGAACCTGGTCAGCGCTCAGGCCACTGTGGATCGCAGCAAGGCGGATCTGGAGCAAGCCAAGCTGGATTTCACCCGCGGCCAGCAACTGCTCGAAGACAGGCTGATTGCGAAGCAGGAGTTCGACAACCGCCGGACCACCTACGACTCGCGAGCCGCGGCCGTGCGCGAGTCCGAGGCCCGCGTCGCGCAGGCCAGGGCGCAGCGCGCCCAGGCGGTTTCGCAGGTCGCCGCCAGCCAGAAGCGCATCGCTCAGAGCCAGGCGATGCTGACGCGCTTTGACGACATTCTGCGGAAGCACAACACCTACGCTCCGCTCAACGGCGTAGTCACGAACTTGCCCGTGCGGGTTGGCGAGACCGTGGTGCCGGGCATCCAGAACTCGGCAGCCAGCACCATCATGACCATTGCCGACATGTCGCTGATCACGGCCGAGGTGAAGGTGGACGAGACCGACATCGTCAACGTGGCGCTGGGCCAGTCGGGAGACATCACCATCGACGCCATCCCCAACAAGATCTTCAAGGGTCACGTGACCGAGATCGGCAATACGGCCATCCTGCGTTCCACCGGCCAGGCGGCCTCCCAAAGCGCCATTTCCAGCCAGGAGGCCAAGGATTTCAAGGTAGTCCTCGCGCTCGACAATCCGCCCGAGGAGATCCGCCCCGGCCTTTCCGCCACGGCGAAGATCACCACCGCCACGCGGAAAAACGCGCTCACGATTCCCATCCAGGCGTTGACCGTGCGCCAGAAGGGCGATCTCGAGCCGGAGAAGAAGCACGGCGGCGTCCAGGCCGCCAGTAAGCCCGATCCGGCTGCGGACAAGGCCAGGAAGGAAGAGATCCAGGGCGTATGGGTCATAGCCGGCGGCAAGGCCGTCTTTCGCAAGGTGGATACGGGGATCACCGGCGCCACCGATATCGAAGTTCTGAGCGGGCTCAAGGATGGCGACGAGGTTATCACGGGCAGCTACAAGGTGATCAAGACCATTCGTAACGAGACGAAGGTCAAGATCAACAACGAGATCAAGGCCGCGGCGAAGACCGACTGAGCCGGCCGGAAGAGGACGATCGATGGCAGGAGTATTAGAGCAAGCCGATCTGGGCGCGGAGCTCAAGCGTCAGGGCATCGTGATCCGTACCTACGATCTGTGGAAGACCTACGTCATGGGCGACCAGGAGATCCATGCGGTCTCGGGCGTCGATGTGGAGATCCACCGCGGCGAGTACGTAGCCATCATGGGGCCGTCCGGTTCGGGCAAGTCAACCTTGATGAACCTGATCGGCTGCCTGGACACGCCCACCAAAGGCCAGTACTACATCAACGGCCGCCTGGTGAGCGACATGGACGACGACGAGCTGGCGCGCATCCGGAACAAAGAGATCGGCTTCGTGTTCCAGACGTTCAACCTGCTGCCCCGCGCGACGGCGCTGCACAACGTCGAACTGCCGCTGATTTATGCCGGCGTGCCCGCCGCGCAGCGCATTGAACGCGCCAAACAGGCCCTCCGCCAGGTGGACCTCGAGCCGCGCATGTATCACAAGCCGAACGAGCTCTCGGGCGGCCAGCGCCAGCGCGTTGCGGTGGCGCGCGCCTTGGTCAACAACCCCTCCATCCTGCTGGCCGACGAGCCCACCGGCAACCTCGACACCGCCACCGGCAACGAGATCATGGCGCTGTTCGAACGGCTGCACGAAGCGGGGAACACCATCGTCCTGGTGACCCACGAAGCCGACATCGCCCGCCACGCCTGGCGCATCGTCCACATCCGCGACGGCAAAATCGAGAAGGACGAGAAGGTTCGGTAGCGCGGCAGAAGTTCTCACCATCTGGTCCACCGGCCCGCCCTCCGCGGCGCTACACTAATGTTCTTACGTTGAGACAAGCGCTACGAGCGACGCTACTGTTGTGCCTGTGGGTGGCCGCGGTCTTTGCGGTTGACTACACCGCGGAGAAGCCGAAGGGCTATGTCAGTGACTTCGCCGGGGTTGTGGACGCACCCAGCCGCGACCGGCTGGAGCAGTATTGCGCCAGCCTGGAGACCGCCACCGGCGTTCAAATGGCCATCGTCACCCTGCCGGATCTCAACGGAGAGCCCGTCGACCAGGTTGCGAACGACCTGTTCCGCAAGTGGGGCATCGGCCAGAAGGGGAAGGACAACGGCGTCCTGCTCCTGCTGGCGATTGCCGACCGCCGGAGCCGCCTGGAACTGGGCTACGGCCTCGAGCCGTCGATTACGGACGGCCTCGCCGGCGACGTCTTGCGTTCCATGCAGCCGTATCTGCGGGCGGGGCATTACGGCGACGCCCTGCTCGAGGGCACGAACGAGATCGGGGAGCGAATCACGCAGGCTAAGGGCGTCTCCCTGGCCGTGCCCGCCCCCAGGCCGCTCGAACGCCGGCCGCAGCAGACTACTCTGCCCTCCTGGGTCATTCCCGTCGGCATTTTCGCGTTCTTTCTACTGATGGGCGGGCTCCGGGGCGGGGGCAGGGGCGGCGGCATGGGCGGGTTTCTGACCGGCATGATCCTGGGGAACATGATGGGCGGGCGCGGCGGCCGATTCGGCGGCGGCGGCGGCGGATTCGGCGGATTTGACTCCGGCGGCGGCGGATTCGGCGGGTTTGGCGGAGGCGACTCCGGCGGCGGAGGCGCGTCGGGCAGTTGGTGAGGTTGCTTATGGAGCGGCTACTGGCACAGCTCGTTGAACGGCTCAAGAAGGCGTACGGCGATCGCCTGGAGTCGGTGATCCTTTACGGCTCGGCGGCCGCGGGCGATCATCACGCCAAGTACTCGGACCTGAACGTGGTCTGCGTGCTCGCCCAAATCACCCCGCGGGAGTTGGCCGAATCGACCGCCATCCTCACCTGGTGGCGCGAGAAGGGCAATCCCTCGCCGCTGCTGCTCACCGCGGAAGAGGTTCGCGACTCGACCGATTGCTTCCCCATCGAGTTTCATGACATTCGGGAGCGGCATCGCGTGCTCTACGGCGAGGATGTAGTTGCCGGTCTCGAGATCGACAGGTCTTTCTACCGCGCCCAGGTGGAGCATGATCTGCGGGCCAAGCTGCTGCGGCTGCGGCAGAGGGCGGCGGGGGTGCTGGGGGATAAGGCACTGCTGCGCACCCTGCTGGCGGAATCGGTCTCGACCTTCGCCGTACTGTTCCGGCACGCGCTGCTGCTGCACGGCGTCGAAGCGCGGTTCGAGAGGCGCGAGGTGATCGAGCAGGCCCGCCAGCGCTTCGGCATTGACCCCGCGCCGTTCCTGAAGTTGCTCGACCTGCGCGAAGAGAAGGTCAAGCCCAGGGACATCGAACCCGTCCCCTTGCTGGCCGGCTACATGAACCAGATTCAGACGGTGATCGACGCGGTCGATCGCCTGGAAAAGTAGGAGCAGAGATGAAAATCGCCCTTATCGTTGTCGCGGTTCTGCTGCTGGTAGCCTTGTTGTTCGGAGGCAAACTCGTTTCCATGCGGAACGACCTGGTTCGCGAGCGCAACTCGATTGAAGCCCAGTGGCACCAGGTGGACGTGGTCCTCCAGAGGCGCGCCGACCTGATTCCGAACCTGGTCGAGACGGTCAAAGGCTACGCCAAGCATGAGTCGGGAGTGATCGACGCGGTGGCAGCCGCCCGGGCGGCCCTGGGTGGCGCCCATACGCCCTCCGAGCGGATCGCCGCCAATAATCAACTGGATGGCGCGCTCGGCCGGCTGCTGGTGGTGGTGGAGAACTACCCGAACCTGAAGGCGGACCAGCAGTTCCTGCGCCTGCAGGACGAGCTGGCGGGCGCCGAGAACCGCATCGCGGTCGAGCGCCGGAAATACAACGAAGCCGTGCAGCAGTACAACATAGATATCGAGCTGTTCCCGAACAACATCGCGGCGTCGCTGTTCGGCTTCACGAAGAACAGCGCCTACTTTGTGACCGAGCCGGGCGCACGCGAGGCCCCGAAAGTAAAGTTTTAGGACAGGCTGCCGATTGCCTGCCGCCGGCTGTTGCTGAAGGCTGAAGTATTCCCATGCGTCTTGGACAAATCCGTTTCGAAAACAAACTGACGGCCGCGCTGTTCCAGAATGGCGTGGCCCGGCCCGTGCCCGGCTATTCCTTGGTCGAGTTGATCAGGAAGGCCGGGACCGAGGGGCTTGCGGTTACCGTGCTGGCCGAGCAGATGGCCAGCCGCCACCCGGAACCCGCCGCGCCGGTCATCCCCATCTGCCCGGTCGAGGTGTGGGCCTCGGAGTGCGTCCACGAGCAGGAGCGCCCGCAGATCTTCTTCAAGGGCACGGCGCGCGTCTGCGTCGGGCCGGGCCGGCCGATCGGGATCCGCTTCGACTCGAAGTTCACCGCGCCCGAGCCCGCCCTCGCCGTGCTGCTCGGCCCGAACGGCAGCGTGCTCGGCTACACGCTGGGCAACGACGTCACCGCGCGGGACATCGAGGCCGAGAGTCCGTTCTACCTTCCGCAGGCCAAGACCTTCACCGGCTCCTGCGCGCTGGGCCCCGTGATTGTCACCGCCGACGAGCTCCCGGACCTGGACTGGCTCGAGGTGACGTGCGCCATCCGCCGCGGCGGCGAGGAACGCTTCTCGGGCAGCGCGCCGCTGGCACCGCTCGATCGGTGCATGAAAGGTACAATCGGGTATCTTCTGCGGGCGAACAAGGTGCCGGCGGGTTCAATTCTGCTCATCGGCTCCGGCCTCCGGGTTCCGGAATCGGCGGCGCTAGCCCCCGGCGACACGGTCCACATTCGCATTCCGGAGATCGGCGAAATGGAGAACGCCGCCGCCATCGTCCAGTAGGGCAAAGAGGTGAGCCAGGCGAGCCTGCGCTTTTATGCCGAGCTGAACGATTTTCTGCCGCCCGAGCGGAGGGCGACGGACATTCCCTGCCCGTTCCACGTCGGCCCGGCGGTGCGCGATCTGATCGAGTCGCTCGGCGTGCCGCACACCGAGGTCGATCTGATCCTGGCGAACGGGGAATCGGTGGGCTTCGATTACACGGTCCGCGATGGCGACCGCATCAGCGTCTACCCGGTCTTCGAATCGCTCGACATTGGGCCGCTCGCGCGGGTGAGGCCCGAGCCGCTCCGCCATCCGCGCTTTGTTGTGGACGTGCACCTGGGCCGCCTCGCGGCGTATCTGCGCATGCTGGGGTTTGACGCGCTGTACCGCAACGACGCGAACGATGAGGAGCTGGCGCGAACCGCGAGCGAACAGGAGCGGATCCTGCTGACGCGCGATCGTGGCCTGCTCAAGCGCGGCGCCGTCACCCGCGGCTATTATGTCCGCGAGACGCGCCCCCGGCCGCAGCTTGCCGAGGTTGTGGAGCGCTTCGCACTGGCCCGCCTGGCGGCGCCCTTTACGCGCTGCCTGGCCTGCAACACGTCGCTCGAGCCGGCGGCGAAGGAAGCCGTGGCGGATCGCCTGCCGCCCGGCGTCCACCGGCGTCACAGCGAGTTCCTGGAGTGTCCCGCCTGCCGGCGAGTCTACTGGAAGGGGACCCACTACGAACGCATGCGCCGGCTGGTCGAGCGGATGTTGGGATAGTCAAGCCCGCGCCAATTGAGCACTTGGCCGAATTCTTGGCGCCTTGGTTACTCCTCCCCCCGGCCCGCCTCGTCTTCCAGGCCGTCCAGCAGCTCCGGCTCGCGGGCGAAGCGCTTCAGGACGCGCAGCGAATTGGAGGAGTTGAATCCCGCTACCCGCAAGCGGCGGTAGGCGGAGGCCAGATTCTTCGGTTCGGCCAGGAATGCGTCCAGCGCCACGACACGGTATTTCCGGCGCAGGAAGGCCTCGATCAGCGCCACCTCGTCGGTCTCGTCATAGACCTTGGCGACGGCTTTCTCGGCCACCGAAGGAGCAACGCGCCGCTTGCGTAAGTCATTGAGCGCACGGACCTTCCCTAGCCCCTGACTGTCCAGGCGCCAGGAAGCTACCGCCTCGGCGTAGCGTTTGTCGTCCAGGAAGCCGCACTCTTTGAGGCGCGCCAGCACCGCGGCGACGTCGGCAGCCCGCTCGGCCCGGCGCTCGAGCTTCTGGCGCAACTCGCCCACCGAGTGCGCGCGCCCACCCAAAGCCCGAAGCGCGTATTGCCACAGCGCTTCGGTATCCAGCCGGCGCGGAGTTCGCTGGTTCATTTCCAATCGCCCAATTGCAGCAGCCTCTTCTCCGATACTATGTTAGTATGCAGGTGAGCAGCACAGCCTGCAAGGAGGGAGCATAATGGCGGAAGAAGGCAGCAAGCTATCGTATTTTGCGTTCGGATTGGGCCTCGGCTTGGCAGTCGGAGTGCTATTCGCTCCCAAGTCCGGGGAGGAGACCCGGGAATACATCCGTGCCAGGGCGGATGAGGGAAGAGACTACCTGAAGCGGCGCGGCGATGAGCTGCGTGAGAAGGCCGAAGACGCGATCGATCGCGGCCGCTCGGCCGTGAGCCAGCATCGGGAGCATCTGTCGGCGGCAGTCGAGGCCGGCAAGCAGGCCTACCGCGACGCGGTCAGCGGCCGGGCCCCGGAGGGCGATCAGACCTAGTTCATGGACTCCCAAACCGCTCTGTATTGGATGATCGGCTTTACCGCAACAGCGGTTGCCTGCCTGGTGATTCAGGTGGTCCTGCTGGCTTTCATGGCCCGCTCCTCGTGGGTGGTGAAGAAGAAGACGGCGGAGCTTGTGGAGAGAGTGGAACCGCTGGTCGCCAGGATCGAACCGATCCTCGACACCACCCAGCAGGTGGTGGACGACGTTCGCCGGTACGCGGCTGACATCTCCAGTAAAACCGATGACTTACTGGATCTGAGCCGGAAGCAGTTGGTGCGTGTGGATGACCTTCTGAGCGAAGCTGCGGCGCGCAGCCGGGCCCAGATGGACCGCATCGAGATGGTCATGGATGACACGGTCAACCGCTTCCAGGAAGTAACCACTCTCTTGCAGAACAGCATTGTGCGCCCGCTGAGACAGATCAACGCGGTCACCGCCGGCATACGCGCGACGCTCACGTTCCTGGCCGGGGGGCGCCGCACCACCGTCGAACACGCCACGCACGACGAGGAGATGTTCATATAGCGGGGCAGGCGGTTCCGCCTGTACCAGACCGGCCAAACGGCTCGGCGCGGTCAGGGCGTCGGCGTTGAGTCTCCCATGATCGACATCCACAGCCACGTCCTGGCCGGCCTCGACGACGGCGCCAGGTCCCTGGAAGACAGCGTCGCCATGATCCGCATCGCGGTCGAGACCGGGACCACCGACTTGGTCGCCAGCCCGCACGCGAACCTGGACTTTCGATTCGATCCCGCCCTGGTCGAGGAGCGGATCGCCGAACTCGAGAGAATCACCGGCGCCCTGCGCATCCATCGCGGCTGCGATTTCCACCTGTACTTCGACAACATCAGCGACGCCCTGGCGCACCCCTCCAAATACACCATCAACCACAAGCGGTATCTGCTGGTGGAGTTCCCGGACCTGCTGATCTCCAAGAGCACGCCGGAGGTCTTCGCGCAATTGCTCAATCACGGGATGACCCCGGTGATCACGCACCCGGAGCGGAACTTCTTGCTGCATAAGCGCATGGAAGAGCTCGAGAGCTGGATCGACAGCGGCTGCCTGCTGCAGGTGACGGCCCAATCTCTGCTGGGGCGGTTTGGCGCGGAAGCGCGTGAGGTGGCGCACCGGCTCATGAAGCGGGGCATGGTCCATTTCATCGCCAGTGATGCCCACGACCCGGAGGACCGGACGCCGCGCCTGGACCTGGCCTACAACCACGTGGCGGCCCGTTATGGCCGGGAGCGCGCCGAGCTGCTTTTCGTCCAGAATCCCCGGGCCGTCATCGAAGGAGAGCCGCTGCCGGAGCAGCCTCCCCCCGACGCCGTCCCCGAGCGGAAGTGGTTCAAGTTCTGGGCCCGGTAGAACAGAGCCGCGACGGTCAAGGAGCGGCAAACGAATTCGAGGACACTCCGGGCTCGAACGCCGAATGCTCGGCCTGCGAACAAAGGCAGGCGTGTCCCCAGGATTCTTTTGCCGCTACCCGGCGGGGGCTGTGTGGGCCGGGTGGAATGGGAACACATCCAGCGTGTCCTGACCGACTGCGGTGGAAACGTGTCGCAGGCCGCCAGGCTGCTGGGCCTGCACCGGCGCTCCCTGCAGCGCAAACTCTCCAAGTACCCGCCCCGCGAACCGTAGCCTGGCCTGCCCCACCGCTCAGTAGTGGAACCGGTACCGCACCTGCACATAGATCTGGCGCGGGTCGGCATAGTGCGTCCCGCCGAAAGTCTCGCTGTTGTCCAACAGAAAACGGCGGTTGGCGAGGTTCAGCGCCGTTACCGACACCGAAACGCTTTCGCCGAGGGACTTGCCCAGCGACAGGTCGAAGGTGGTATGCCCCGGAAGGTGGGCGTTGGGCAAAACGCTGGATCCATCCGTGAATCCCGAGCCGTAGTAGAGGTTGCCGCCGGCGGTCACACCGCGAGGCAGGCTGAAGTTAAAGCCGGCGTGAAGCGTCTGCCGTTGATCGTGATCCAGCAGGAAGTAGCCGCTGGCGGGCGGCGAAAAATCGGTCAAGCCTCCGCTCACCGCGCCTGCCCCCTCCGCGTGTGCATAGGCGTAGCCGAGGTAAACCTCGCCTCGCCGCGCGATCCGTGGCGAACGCACGGTGGCCTCCCAGCCGTACAGCCGCGCCCCGTCGATCGTCAGCGGGAAGAAGACGTTCGAATCGCCGATTGCGTTGTGATCGAAGTAATTCCGCGCGCGCTGGTGATAGTCGTTCACTTCAAAGGCCCACCCGCGCAGCGGAATCGTGAGCCCGAACTGGTGCTCCTGGTCCCGCTCGCCGCGCAGGGGAATGAAACCGAATCCTTCGGATACCGCAAAGCCGAGCAGCGGACCGGTCACGGTGGACAACGGTGGCGCCTGGTAGTATTCGCCCCAGAAACCTCGCAGAACCCACTTCAGGTGCGGGATGCGAATGGATCCCCCGAGTCGCGGGCTGGCCGCATTCTCGGAGATCGCGCCGGTGAAGTGTGTAAGGCGCATTCCGGCGGTAAGCGTGAGCCACGACGAGGCTTTGTATTGATCCTCCAGGAACAGCGCCTCCAGGTGCCCGGTTGTGACTTGGTCTTGCGCCAGCGAGAGTCCCGACCCGTCGTTGGCGATCAGCGCGACTGACTCGTCGTCGTGCTGCGCGAAGCCGTAGATCCCAATGCTCGCGTTGTGCCGCCCTGTCACGGTGCTGAGCGCGATTTGCGCGCCGGCGTACTGCGATCCACGATGCTGTGTGGTGCTGATGGGAGTATCGTTCGGATCGCCGTCGTAGTTGGCCCGGTTGTAGTGATAGAAAGGGGAAACGGTGAGCAGCAGGCCAGGCTGGAAACTGTGGATCCATGAGAAGTTCGCCAGCGCATCGCGCTCGCGCTCCACATCGCGGATTCCCGCCGCCTGCGCGTCCGGGTCGTTGGGGATCTGATAGTCGTCCCGCCGCAGCGAGGTGACGAACCGGAATTGATTGTTCGCGTCGAGATTGTAGATCAGCGTCCCCATGCCTCCCAGGCCCCACACCCGATCGTGCAGAATGTCCGGGCCTGGCGTCTCTAAACCGTAGTCGCTCCGGTTGCCGTTGACGCTGGCGAAATACGCGAACTTCTCGGAGTGGCTTCCGAAATTCACCTGATCGTTGGTCTCGTGAAGGGTGCCGAAGCTGGTGAACAGCTCGCCTTCGTTGTTGCCCTCGAAGCCTGTGCGCGGCACCACGTTGAACACCCCGTAAGTGCGGTCGCCGTAGGCCGAGGAATAACCGCCGCGCTCGGCTTCTAGATAGTCGACGTCCTTCGGATCGATCTGCGGCCCGACATTGCTGGCAATGTTGGTATTCGGGATGGGGACGCCGTCAATCGCCCACGTCACCTGGTGCCCGCCGCGCACGTGAAGCTGATCGTGCGTCATCCACGCTCCGGGGACGTAATCGGTGATCGCGGTCAGACTGTTGCTCAAGTCGGCGCCCGGCGTCGCCGCGATCTCACTGCGGCTGACCATAGTAGTGGGCGTCATCTGTTCCGGGTTTACGGTCAGCGCGCCCTCTGAAACGTTGACCTGCTCGCTGCTCGGACCGATCGCGAGCTGAAAATGCATCACCGGCGCGCTGCCTGACGCGACCACGATCTGCTGAGTCAAGGCGACGAATCCATCTCTGGTCACAGTCACCAGGTACGCGCCAACGGGGAGGCCGTTCGCTTCGAAACCTCCGTCGCCGTCCGTCGTGAGTTTCAGCGCATAGTCTGACGTGGCCGATTTCACCACCACCTGCGCCGCTTGAACCGGGCGATGATCGGGATCGTGAACGACGCCGCGCACAGTCCCGAACACTGCGCCCCAGAGGCCATGCGCCGCCAACACGGAAAACGACACCACAAGCGCGAGACGTGTCCCCATGCCTATGAGACTCGTGACGGTTTCCCGGGGTCGCAGCAGACCGCTGTGGCAAATTGACGCACCTCGTGGTGCGGGCTGCCCTACGCCGGCCTAAGACCACCCAGACCACCGCGGTCCATTTACAAACAGAGACAATTGAAGTACACTCCGGATAGCGGTGGGTATACTTACCGCGACTGACAGAAAGCAGGGGGGTATCGGGTATGCAACAAGTGAGCACTCGGGGTGCGCTGGCGAGAAGAAGGCTCATAGCCTTCAGTCTGTTCACATTCTTCGTGGCTGGCCCGATTTTCGGGCAGGGCGTGCGGGTCGAAGTTCCGTATGACTTTACCGTCGGTTCGAAGGTGCTGCCGATGGGGACGTATGTTTTCAGAGTGACCGACTTGGGGCTCCAAGTGGTATCGGCCAAAGGCGTGACGTTTCGCACGCGCATCCTCACGCGGCTCGGCGGGCCGACCGAATTCCTTCAGGGCGGCGCGCTCGTATTCGACAAAGTGGGTAGCGACCACATCCTCTCCGAAGTATGGATGCCCGGGGAGGATGGAATACTTTTGCACAACGCGCCCAAAGACCACCATCACGAGCTCTTAATGTTTTCCGCTGAGAGCCCAAACCCTAACCTCCCTGGAAGCGCGGCTTACAATCAGACGTGCCGCAGATGTCATGGCCCAGAGGGCAAGGGTGAAGAGAGAGCGGACAAGTTTTTCAACACAACAATTCCGCGGCTCAACTCAGCAGCCGTGCAGCAAAAGTCGGACGCGGAGTTGAGAGAGATCATCACTAAGGGCACCAGCACGATGCCTCCTGTCGAGATCGATGAATCCGGGTTCCGGCATCGTCTCCCG
>Ga0181539_1004426_pt1 | contig 12063 bp, 13 predicted proteins | sample PEATcosm2014_Bin_46_FD_119767 | JGI IMG/M metagenome (GOLD analysis project Ga0181539, IMG submission 119767) | Peatland microbial communities from MTU Mesocosm Facility, Houghton, MI, USA - PEATcosm2014_Bin23_60_metaG | ecosystem: Environmental > Terrestrial > Soil > Wetlands > Peat | place... | reverse complement strand
TTTGACTTGCCCGTTGAAACCATATATCCTCACGTGAATGGGACGACGGGCGCGCGTTAAAGCAGGTGAAGAAACACGCCTCGGGCCGTGGAGCACCGGGGAGCTGGAACAGATGCTGGCTGCCGCGTCTGTGATGCCCGGTCTGCCTGCCAGGATAGACTTTATTTCCGGCAGCTTCCTGGGCGTGCCTTACGGAGAATCGACGCTTATCGGCTCACCCGAAGTACCCGAGGTATTTGTCATCAATCTCCAGGCAGTCGATTGCTTCACCTACCTCGATTATGTGGAATCTATGCGCGTATCCCGCACTTTTTCCGAATTCCGGCGTCACCTGAGGAGGCTGCGGTACAAGTCGGGTACGGTTGCGTACGGGGCGCGGCGCCACTTCTTTACCGACTGGGCCGCGTCGACCAGGGTGCACGACGTGACAGGCGTGATAGGACGCGAAAACGCGGCGGCGGCGGCAAAAACCCTCAACAGGAAGGGCGGCGGCGGATCGATTCTGCCGGGGATACCGCCGGTGGAGCGAAAGATCGTTTTCATACCCACGGAGAGGCTCGACCGGCCGGCCCTCGACGGCTTGAGGACAGGCGACTACATCGGCATATATGCGCCGGCCGAGGGGCTTGACGTCTCCCATGTGGGCATCTGCATCAGGCGAGAAAACCGCATCCTCCTGCGCCATGCGTCTTCGATAGCACAAAAGGTGATCGACCAGGACTTCACGCCCTATATCGAAGGGAAGCCGGGGATAGTGGTGCTCAGGCCCCGCATTTAAAGAGCCCGCTGCGCCTGCTCCCCGGCCATCCTGACAATAGCATGGCGCAGGCGCCAGACAAGCAGAAGCCCGGGGAGCGCCGTGATTGCGGCGAGGGAAAAAAAACCGGCCCACCCGATCGATTCCACGACGTAGCCGGACGTGGGGGCGATAAAGACACGGCCGAGGGAAGCCAGCGAGGAGAGCAGGGCATACTGGGTAGCGGTGTAGCGCCTGTTGCACAGACTCATGAGAAAGGCCACAAAGGCGGCGGTGCCCATACCGCTGCTCAGGTTTTCAAAGCCTACTGCGAAGGCCATTGCAGCATAGCTCTTGCCGATCCACGCAAGAGCGGTAAACGACAGGTTCGATACGAGCTGAAGCACCCCAAAGAAAAGGAGTGATCGAAAAAGACCGAGCCGCACCATGAGAGAGCCCCCGATAGCCGCCCCGGCGAGAAGCGAGACAAGGCCCAGCCCTTTATTGATCTTCCCCACATCGCTTGCCGAAAAACCGAGCTTGATGAGAAAAACCGAGGTCATGGTCCCCGCGTAGGCATCGCCCAGCTTGTAGAGGACGATCGCCAGGAGCAGCATCCATGCCGACGGGCGGGAAAAAAAATCCTCGAGAGGCCCCCACACCGCCTCACGCATGCTCTTCGGAGCGGTCACCAGAGTATCCGGCTCGGGCGCGAATACAGCGCCCACGATCCCCACAACCATGAAGCAGGCCATGAGCAGGTACGTGCTCTGCCAGCCGATGCGATCCGAAAGGACAAGGGCAAGGGCGCCGGAAACCAGCACGCCGATCCGCCAGCCGACGATGGAGGCGGCCGTTCCTGCCCCGCGCTCTTCCTCACGCAGAAGGTCGGTCCGGTATGCGTCGATAACAATGTCCTGGGACGCCGAGGTGAAGGCAACGAAGAAGGCGAGTCCGGCAATTGCAGCGAGGGCGCGGGCAGGTGAGCTGAAGCCCATGCCGGTGATGCCGATGAACAGAACGAGCTGGACCAGTATGATCCATCCGCGCCTTCTGCCGAGCCAGGGCGGCACAAAGCGGTCCATCAAGGGAGACCAGAGGAACTTGAGCGCATACGGCACGCCGATGAGGGAAAAAATGCCTATGGTATGGAGATCGATGCCCGTCTTGGCCATCCAGACCTGGAGAGTGCCTCCGGTAAGGGCTACAGGGAGACCCGATGAAAACCCGAGCACCGCCATAAGCAGCATGCGGGGCTTAAGGTATACCTCAAGAAAGGGGGAAAGGGCGCGCGGCATCAACACGTCCCGCCAACAGAAAGCATGGAGCAGTGTAGCAGATTACATCAGGACCGGGCAATAGCTCGGGCCGGGTAATGAAAACAGGTTCTCCGGACGACGAAACGCCCCTTACCACATTGCATGGCCGCCATCTATAACCAAGGCCTGTCCGGAGGTACTGTCCGCCTTGCAGAAGTACAAAACCCCTTCTCCGATTTCTTCGCCGTCTGCGGCCTTCCCAGGTGCATATGGATTTTCGCGATTGTCTCGATGAGCTTCGCAGGCTCGACACCGAAGGCGGGGCTCAGATGTTCGCTCCACATGGGTGAATCGATAAAGCCGGGGCAGACCGCCGCCACGCGGATTCCCTGCGTGGCATACTCCATGGCAGCAACCTAGGTGAGCCCTACGACCCCGTGTTTCGCCGTTGTATAGCCGCAAACCAGGCTGAGGCCTGTGAGTCCCATCGCCGACGCAATGTTCACGATCGCACCCTTGCCAAGTGTCAGCATCCGGGGGATTTCATACTTCATGCACGGCCAGCCCCCGGTGAGGTTGATCCCGATGATCCTGTGCCAATCCTCCTCCGAGTAATCGGCAGTAGGTGCATTGGCGCCGCCGATACCTGCATTGTTGACCGCGTAATCCAACCTGCCGTAGGTCTCGATGGTCCTGGCCATGAGGGCCTGAACGTCGGCGGAACAAGATACGTCGGTTCTCACAAAAAGTGCTTCCCGCCCTTCGCCTTGATCATCCGGACCGTCTCGGCCCCGTGGTCGACCTGCACGTCGGCTACGGCCACTCTAGTTCCCCTGGCGGCCAATGCCAGCGCCGAAGCGCGTCCGATTCCCCCGGCCGCACCCGTCACGAGCGCCACCCCTCCCTCGAATTCCGTCATGGCCTTCTACTCCTCTATCTGCGGCTCCGCGGAGCCGGGGCGGAACCACGTGACCGGACGGTAGTGGCGCGCAACGAGTCCCGCCTGTTTGAACTTGGGATACCCAAGAACAGCGGCCGTCACCACGGTCCACGACGGGTCTCCATACCCGAGCTTCGCCTTGAGTTCGGGAATGAGGTTGACTCCCTTTCCCGCAAAATTGCTCCAGCAGAAGCCGAGTCCCAGAGACGCCGCCGCTAAGTTCATGTTTTCCCCGCAGACGCCGATCTCTAGGGCCGCATCGTTCAGCTTTTCGTTACCGCCTAAGAAGATGGCGCAAGGGGCGCCGAGGAAGATCGGGAGTTCCCTGGCAGCGACGCAGCGGAAGCCGTACTGGGTGCGGGGTTCAAAAACGCCGGTCGCCACGAGTCCTACCACGTTCATGATGGCATCGTCATTGAGGAATGCGGGGTACATGCCTGCATACAGCGCCTGAATGGCGGCTTCGAGCTCGTCGATGAACGCCTTGTCCGTAACGACGGCGAACTTCCATGGTTGGTGATTGCCGCCGCTCGGGGCAAACCGTCCTGCTTCCAGAACACGCCGGATGAGATGGTCGGGCACCGGGTCTTTCTTGAAGTTCCTCACGCTCCGCCGCTCCATTATGGTCTTTTCCACCAGGTTCCACTCGTCGGACTTACCGTCTTTGTCCTTGGGCTCCAGGGGCATCTTTATCTTCGGAAACCCCGTATCGAAAAAACCTCCGCGTACCTCGTAGGGGCTGACGATCGATATGGCGTCCTTCGGGCATGCTACCATGCAGTTAAAGCACGAAAAGCAGAGGCTGCCCTCCTTCATTTTAGGATGTTCCTTTTCGTCCATCTCCCAACATTTGTAACAACAGTTCTGGAGACAAAGACCGCAACTCGAACATTTCTCCGGATCCACCTTCATTACTCCGCCCATGACACCTGTAGGTCTCAACATAGGTTTGAGATCCTCAAAGGTCGGGGCTTTTGGGGCTTCTTTTGCGTCATCCATCGCTTATCCTCCCATTGTTTTTATCATGAGGTCTTTCGCCCTCATGTTGTGCAGGGCGGGTGACTCACGTCCCCCATCCTCCCTTCGGCTCAATGATCTCCGTCAGCACGCCGGACATGCTTTGCGGGTGTATGAAGACGGCCCTAAAATCCTTCGTGTCCGTCTCATCCATCAGCCTCATCCCTTTGGCCTTGAAATGGTCGATCACCTGATCGAACTGATCCACCTCGAGAGAGACATGGTGGATGCCCTCTCCTCTCGTCCGGATGAATTTGTCGATGATGCTTCCCGGCTCGCGGCTGCCCAACAGCTCGAACCGCGCTTCACCGATTGCAACAAGGACAGTCTCGAATTTCTCGTCCTCGAACCTGTTCCGCCAAACCTCCCTGGCGCCGCAGGTCTTCACGAAGAACTCAAGGGTCCTCTCCAGGTCCTTCGCGGCGATACCCACGTGGTTGAATCTCGTTATCACGCATCACCTCTATCTATCGTGCAAGTATGTGTATTCCCGCAACGGCTCCATGCTCCAGGTTTGTCACCAATCCGCCGAGCATCTGGGCCAGGCCCACCTTCGCATTGGGCGTCTGGCGGGCCCCCGCCTGACCTCTCAGGTGCAGGACGACCTCGCACACGGTGCGGATGCCCGACGCGCTCAAGGGGTGTCCCAGGGCGAGGAGACCCCCGCTCGGATTGACGGGGACGCGGCCGCCTATGGCCGTTGCGCCCGACCGGAGGAGATCTATGCCCTCCCCCGGCTTACAGAGCAGGAGGTCCTCATATCTCAGTATCTCCTCGTTCGCAAAGGCATCGTGCATCTCGACAAGGTCGATGTCTTTGGGATCGACCCCCGCCATCTCATATGCCATCTTTGCAACCTTGACACCCACGGGTGATGAACAGATGTCTTCCTGGGCATACTTGTAGTCTGCCGAACAGAGTGCCGAGCCCAGGACCCGTATGGGTTGGGTCGTATATCTTCTCGCCACATCCATGGAACAGAGAATGGCTGCTGCTGCCCCATCCGTATTGGGGCAGCACATGAGGAGCGTAATGGGATCGCAGATCATGCGCGAATTGAGTATCTCCTCGACAGTGAACTCCTTCTTGTACTGGGCCTGTGGGTTGAGACAGCCGTTGTGGTGGTTCTTGACCGACACCCGGGCGAAGTCCTCCAGCGTCGCCCCCGCCTCCATCTGCCTTCGCGCGACCATGCCGAACATGGCGGGCATGGTCATGCCGACGTGCCCTTCGAGATCGTCTTTCTCCGGGGAGATCAGTTTGCCTGCTATGGGGCTCGTTGTCATCGATTCTACCCCCATGGCGATCCCGACGTCGTACCTGCCGTCGGCGATCTCCTTCCAGACCCCTCGAAACGACGTCGATCCCCCGGCGCAGGCATTCTCTACGTTGATCATCTCGATGCCGCGTATACCCACTTCCTTCAGTATCTGCTGGGAGGTACAGTTCGCATCGTACTGTCTCGCGCAGTAGGCGACCTGAATTGCCCTCGGCGGAATGGCGCAATCGGCCAGGGCCGCCTTCACCGCTTCCGACCCCATGATTGCGGCAGATTTCCACGGGAACTTTCCGAATTCGCTTTGTCCTACTCCGATCACTGCCACTTCTCTCATTGAAGCCTCCTCACTAACACGGGTTTGAACTTGTACCCCATGATCCGTTTGCCGTCCTCTTTCCAGAGCTCGTCTATATAGACCTCCATCTCCGCGCCGATCCGGTAGGTCAAATCTGCCGTCGTCATGAGCGGGGCAAACACGCGTACCCCCTCGGGCAGATCAACGAGTCCCACCGCATAAGGCGGCGGGAAATGGGTTGAAGCCATGCGCCCGATGCTGTAAGAATAGAGTTTCCCCCTGCGGCTGAGCGCAACCTCTTCCATATCTTTTGCCAGACAGTCGAAACAGAACGGCACTTTCGGGAAGAAGATCCTCCCGCATGCCTTGCATCGACCGGCAAGAAGCCTCCCGCCGCCGATTTCATCGAATAGGCCTTCTTTTACGGGCACCGCATCTTCGGACATGTTTCCTCCTCGTCTTTCCCTATTTCTTTACCTTGAATCCGGCCTTCTCCCTGTCCCAGGTGGCAGGGGTAACGCCCGCCTCCCTGAGCTTCGCCTTCTGCACCTTTTCGTTCGCTGTCTTGGGAAAGCCGTCCACGTACTCGACGAACCGGGGTACCGCGAAATAGGGCATCCTCTCCGCGCAAAAGGCGAGCAATTCCTCCGGTGGCAGCTCCTGACCCGGTTTCAGTATGACCACAACCTTCACCTCATCCTCGGACAGCTCCGATTTCACGGAGATGGCGGCGGATTCGGCCACCAACGGGTGCGAGTTGACTACCCGTTCTATCTCGGCGGACGAGATATTTTCTCCCCGCCTGCGGATATAATCCTTTATCCGGTCCCTGAAGAAGAGGTAGCCCTCCTCGTCCAGACAACCGGCATCGCCCGTGTGGTAAAAATGGTTTCGCACGAGCTCGACGGTCTTCTCCGGCATGTTCTGATAACCGAGGGCCGTGGCCCACGGAACCCTGCCCCGGGCGACGATCTCTCCTACCGTCCCCGTGGGTACCGGCCAGTCATCCTCATCGACGATCCGCACCTCGAAGCTCTTCGTCTCCTTCCCGCAGGAGCCGATCTTCGGTGTATCCCAGGGGTTGTAGGTGATGATAGCCAGCTCCGTCAGCCCATAGCCCTCCACCACCTTCAGGTTGTACCGTTTTTCGAAATCGGTATATATTTCAGGGGGCATGGGGTAGGCAGCGCAGACCCGTAAAGGGTTGTCGCCGTCGTCCGGCTTTCTCGGCTGGCTGTAAATGAACTGAGCGATGGCCCCCAGTGAGTTGAACATGGTCGCCTTATGTTTCCTGACCTGGTCCCAGAACCGGCTGGCGCTGAACTTCTCGTAGATCACTGCCTTCGTGCCCAGAAGCAGGGTAGGATAGATGCAGAGGATACGGGCATTCGCATGGAAAAGGGGGAGGAAAGTGAAGAGCACGTCCTTTTGGGTGGCCCGCGTTGCCTCGATATACTCGAGGGCCGAGAGGTAGATCATGGCGTGGCAGTCGAGCACCCCTTTTGCCGCCCCTGTTGTCCCCGAGGTATAGATGATCATTTGCGGGTCACTGCTTTTCACTTCTACCTGAAGGCTCTCAGGAGGGTTGTCGAGGAGGTCTCTGTAGCTCAGGACGTCGAACCTCATCTTCGGAAGTTCTTCCCGGTTGTCTGATTTCGACCAGACCACCACCGTCCGAAGCCCCGGCACGTCGTCGGCGATGAACTGCAGCCTGTCGAGCAGGTCGCGGTCTATGACGATGGCCTTGCAGTCGGAGTTGTTGATCATGTGAGAAAGAAAACTGCCTTTGTTCGCGAGGTTTATGGGAACTTCTATAATACCCGCCTTCGCCGCCCCGAACCAGAGATAGACAGAATCGAGGCTGTTCGGCAGGAAAGTGGCGAGCGTATCCCCTTTGTTCAGGCCTAGCCGGCGCAGGCCGTTCGCAATGCTGTGTGTCGCTTCATTGCACGCGTTGTAGGTGACGGTGCTGCCGTTCTCGAATTCGAGGAACGTCTTGTCGCCGCATGTTGCGGCTTTGTCCGTGAGGATGTCTCCCAGCGTCTGTTCTTTGAATGGATAGTGCTTCATAGGTTTGACTCCTTCGGTTGGATCGGCGCCCCCTTGCGAAAAGGGGTTACGCGCTGGGGGAGTGCGCAAGGGGGGCACCGATCAGCATACCGTTCTCTCCTTACTCTTCGTCCTCACGCCTTCCTTGGGTACGTTTTCGCTACGGTGAAGCCTCCCACAAGCGAGAGCGAGTCGTTCGAGCCGTCGCAAATCGTGGTAGTGCGGGCGTCCCTGTAGAGCTTCTCGATGAAGTACTCCTTTGAAATCCCGTTGCCGCCGAAGGTCTGTATCGCATCGCCTGTCACATCGACCGCGGTTTGTGTTGCGAACGTCTTTGCCGCGAAAGCATATTCAGGCACGCGCTTTTCAGGGGGGCTGGTCCAGTTGTAGACAAAGGCGGAGCGACACAACTGCCTCGAGGCCTCGACCTTGCGGAACATGTCGAAGAGCCTCTGCTGGATATTCGGGTGGTCGATGAGGAGCTTTCCACCCTGCTCCCGCTGCCGCGCATAGTTAAGGGTCTCTTCAAAAGCTGCCCTCGCCAGACCGGTCGCCCAGACGCCCACCATGGGCGTGGTCATGCAAAGATGGGCCGCCAACGCCCCTTCGTAGCGGTCCGGCCCTATAATCATTGACTCTTTCGGCACACGGACCTCATGAAAGTAGACCTCGCCCTGGCAGAGGTCCCTTGTGCCGATCTTGTTGAGGGGTTTTCCCTTGGAGACGCCCGGACGGTCCAGGGAAAAGACGAATATGCCGCTTCCCGCGTGGCCCATAGAGGGCTCGACCTGGCACATGAGGAGGATGGTCTTCGCCATGGGGCCGCCCGAGACCCACGCAGCCTTCTGGCCGAAGATCACGTACTCGTCCCCGTCGAGGCGGGCGCGGCACTGGGCCTTGATGTTCGGGTCCCGGAAACTCGGATAGCCGGGCATCACCGTATCCGATCCATGGTCGGGTTCGGTAATGGCCCAGCAGCCGATATAGCTCGCTTCGGTGTCCTGACAGTAAGGCACGGTGAAGGTCTTGATGAATTCTTCGCCTCCCTCGACCGCCACCGCGGCATCGAGACTGGTATTGAGAGTCAGGGTCAGGCCGAAGCTCCCCCAGGCCAGCTCTTCCATGACAAGTGCTATCTGCCAGGGAGTGAGGCCGGGGCCGCCGACCACCTCGGGGAAGGGAAGCTTGTGATACCCAAGCTTGTATGCCTTCCGCATAAAATCCCAAAAGGGTGACTGGGGAGCAAACGCATCATCCACGCTCATTTTGTCGAGCTCGATAGAAATGGGGCGCATCACCGTCTCCGCGAATTTGTGGGCGGAATCTCGAAGGGTCCGATCTTCCTTTGTCAGATTTAAGTCTAAATTGCAATACTCCATGTACACTATCCTCCTTTGACGAGCGTTTTGAAAATCTTAGTTTATCATGGCTACGCCAACTGCGCCTGCGCTTTGGCCCTTCTGGCCACAACCCTGGGCGCGGTTTCTTTCAGGAACATGCTGCACAGAAAGCATACGGCGCAGGCCGCGATGACCATGTACATCGTGTAGGTCAATCCATAACTGTCCGCGATCCATCCCCCGATCGCGGGAAAGACGGTGGCCCCTATCACCTCTCCAACACCCTGGGGTACTGCCACAGCCGTTGCTGCAATGGTGAAGGGGACGCTTTCGGTCGGGACGATAACGAGGAAAAGAGGGTAACTGGAAAGTCCCACACAGAACAGGGCGAAGTATAACGCCAGTGTGCCAAAGCCTGTTCCGGCCGGAGCCATTGCAAAGAGGACACCGCCTAACCCGCCGATGAACCAGAGCACCAGCAGTGATGGTTTGCGGCCTATGCGATCTGAGAGATGGGGCAGCGCCACCTGTCCGATACAAGTCAGGAAGCCGCCGCCGCACATAATCCAGCCTGTTTGAACAGGGTTGAGGTGGTGAACCTTTCCAAAAAATGCCGGTACGAATGCGAAGAGGACGAAAAGGTAAGCCATGCAGGAGATACTGATGAGGGTTGCCAAAAGAATGTTGCGATATTTAAGGACGTCCCAGATGTGGACCTCCTGGCCCTCGTGGACCATTTTGGTTTCCCCGGTTTCTCTTCTTCTCTTGATGTTCTCTGCGACGGTCTTTGGCTCCTTCATGAAGCTCGCGAGATAGAGGGTAAGGATGACGCCGGGGATCGCCACCAGGAAGAACGCAAAGCGCCAGCCGACCCCGGCGAGGAGATAGCCCGCGATGATAGGGCCGAATCCCATTCCTATCAACGGCCAGAAGCTCTGAGTAAATCCCATGTAAAAGCCCCTTTTTTCCGGGGGTGATTCCTCTGCGATGGCCGCGAACGCGGGACCATAAAGGCTGCCCACACACGCTCCCATCAGACCCCTTACCCCGAACATGGCTCCGAACGAGCCGACGATGCCGCTCAGCCCGCTAAAGACGTGCTCTGCGAGGTTTCCCCAGATTGCGCCCAATCTGCGGCCGTGCGTTTCAGAAAGAGGGCCGATTATCCAGGCGCCCAACGCAACTCCGGCGCCATTCGCGGCAGCAATAAGCCCGAGCTGAGAGAAGTTGAGCCCGAGTGCAGGCATGTAGCCTGGAGCAGCAAGCCCGACCATCAAACGGTCGAGACCGCCCAGGCCCCATGTGAGTCCAAAGATCAACGAAAGTTTTCCCACGTAGTTCGTCTTCATGCGTCCTCCCCTTATAGTCTGCATTATCCACATTCTTCCGAGGAAATCGGTTTTCAGATGCTTTCAGGCTGAAGAACCCGAAGGCGTCTATACTTCCTCACACCTTTTGCCTCTCCTGATCTGTTGGTAGAATTTTGTTTTTCGTATCACCCCCTTATAGGGTATTTTCGAGAACTGAGATGGTCCCACCAGAGAGTGAGCAGGCGAACTTAAGTCTCCCCGGGATTCCGTTAGACCATTTCGTCATAGCCCCTGCAGCCGCAACATGAACCACCACATTGTAATGATTGACCTTTACATATTTATCTCTATCGATTGATATATGTCAAGAAAAATTTCTATTGAGCGATAGATATATCCGTTTTTACACGCATTCAGGGTGTCTCCTCTTTTGATAGAAGGTTTCACAGCTTCATACGTGTGCGAGGGTATTTGCGAGCTTCGGTCTTGCGGAGTTCCGAGAGGGGTTCTTAAGATGGGCAGAGGCCGTCAAGGACCAAATCGCCATTGACGGGAAGACTCATTCGGCGCCCCTACGGCAATGGCGCGTTTTTTTCATTGGCGGAGGACCGGCCATTCCGTAAAACAGAAACGCCACCATCTCGTCCTTGACTTGATCGAGAGTCATCTTTCCTTCCGGCTTGTACCAGCGCAGATGCCAGTTTATGACGCCAAAAACATTAAAAGCGAGGACAGTGACGTTCTCCTGGCTCACGTATCCGAGAGACTTGAGAGTTTGCAATTCTTTACGGTAAATATCGAGGAGCTCGATCTGAAAGGGTTTCTTGAACCTCGAAACATACTCCTCTTCGAGAAAAAGAATATCCGCTTCCTTTCTGCCCACATTGATAAGCATGTCAAAATGGGTTTTCAGCAACAGCTTGAAGCGGTCGAGGGGATCGAGATCGCTCCGTGCGACAACCTGGCCCAGGCCATGCACGATCTGGCGGGTTGCCCGCTCGAGAATAGCAATGAGGAGACCCTCTTTGCTTCCGAAATGGTAATAGATATTGGTAATCGTCATGCCTGTCAGTCTGGCGATGTCCCGGATTGACGTACCCCTAAACCCGTTAGCCGCAAAAAGATCGACCGCCGCGTCCAACAGTTTTTCCCGCGTCTTGATCGCGCCTTTCATCCTTTACACGCACCTCATCGCTGATTTCGTTGCCTACCACCGAAGCCACGGGGTCTTCCTAAAGTTTATAACCGATGATAGAAATTAAATCAAGCCGCCATCACACAGGTCGTTTTGGTCAACATTGACCTGGGTAAGCCAGGGGACGTCGGGGGCATGGGGTGGGCGCCTTCATCATAACGGGTGGCCGGTTTGACCCGGAACAGATGGCCCGTTTACGTCGGAACGCATGCACGACTTTGTCGGAATACGCACCCGGCTTTACCGGTGGACTACACGTGACTTATGAATTCATTAGAAAGTTTGTGTTGAAGTACTCTTCAGCGCGCGATAAAAATCTATATAGAATCGCAAAAAAGGCACATTAAGGGAATGGAAGATGAAGCGAGGTATTCGTTGAGAGAAAGGAGGTGAAGGCAGGTCTGCGGTATGGTGTTACGGCTGTTCCGGGGTCCGTTCAAGTGAGCGTGGTCATAGAAAACCATGGGGATTTTGAGGCTATTTTCCCATAAAGGAGAAACTATGAAAAATGTAACCCGAAGAACATTCCTCAAGACAGTAGGAGCTGCGGGGGTAGCGGCGGCAGTCGGATCTTCCATGGCGCCGTCAAGTACCTGGGCCAAGACGAAAGAATATATCCTGATTGGTCATCCGGCGCCAATCA
>Ga0181539_1004424_pt1 | contig 12068 bp, 15 predicted proteins | sample PEATcosm2014_Bin_46_FD_119767 | JGI IMG/M metagenome (GOLD analysis project Ga0181539, IMG submission 119767) | Peatland microbial communities from MTU Mesocosm Facility, Houghton, MI, USA - PEATcosm2014_Bin23_60_metaG | ecosystem: Environmental > Terrestrial > Soil > Wetlands > Peat | place... | reverse complement strand
GATGTTCACATAATATTCATTATCAGTCGCCATAAACCCCTCAAAATCTGCGCGATAAGCCATTTGAAGAGGACTCATCCCTTCCACAAACTTCGCCATCGCTTCAAGTTTTGTTCATCCTATCAATGCGAGATGGGCTCATACAGCTTGACATCCACTCGATTTCCCCTACAATTGCCTCAAAGTTCACCTTTGCCCTATCGAAAGGACTTTCAATGCCCTCCCACGACTACAACGTAGACCCGGTCAAATCCACCGGTGACCCCCGCACCACCTCTTGCGACTGTGGAATCAGCTTCATCCTTCCGAAGCACCCAACCGTCCACTGCCCCAAATGCCACGCGGGCTACAGAAGCAAGAGCCTGCAACGGCCCGCGTTCTGCGCGCACTGCAACTTCAACCTGCGAGCGTGGAGGCTCCGCAACAACATCCCGGACCTCAACGTTCCTTTCCTCTAATCGGACCCACACGGTCCACTACAGCCGCGCCGCACGCGCGGAGATCGGACACACCGCACCATGACCACCATCAGCTGCAGCAACGGCGTTGCCGCCTTTCTCGATCTCATTGCCGCCGCCGAAGGCACGTCCACCAACGCCCACACGCAAAACGACGGCTACGACGTGATCGTCTCGGGCGTCGACGGCGCCCACACCTTCAGCGACTACAGCATTCACCCCTTCAGCCAGGGCCGCGCGCCGATCATCGTACGCGAGCCCAAGCCCGCCGTCTACAACACCGCCGCGGAGATAGCGGCCGGTGGACCGGAGATCATCGCGCCGGCCGAGCACCCCCTCTATTCGACCGCCAGCGGCCGTTATCAGATCACGCTGCCCACGTGGGAAGAGCTGACCTTCATCGTGCGGCTGGGCACCTTCAGTCCGCAATCGCAAGATCTCGGAGCCATCGAGCTACTGCGCCAGGCACGCGCGCTGGATCCCATCGCCGACGCCGATATCGCAACGGCCGTGAAGCGCTGCTGCATGACGTGGGCAAGCTTCCCAGGCAACAGCTACGGCCAGGGCGGACGCTCGCTCGACTGGCTGCAAACCACCTACGCCAACATGTTGACGGCGATCCTGGCGCGGTAGGAGGCACCGATGGACAGCGAGGTAAAAGCAGTCATGAAGATGGCCCGCCGCGCCATGCTCGACTGTGCGCCGTATGCGCCAGGCGAGGACGGGACGGGGTACTTCATTCGCAACGGCGCAAACGGACACTGGCTCTCGCAGCTGCGCAAGACACCGCGCGCGGCCTGGAAGAACGCCGCCGACAGAATGAAGTCGGCAGCAGACGATCAACTTGAACTCCCGCGCGGCTTGCGCGCGTAGTCGACGCGCCGGCCGCACCACCGCAAAGGAGGACACACCGTGTCATCGCTACATTCAAGACCCGAGGGACGCCAGCTCCGCCAGCTGCAGGCGAAGCGCAACCGCGACGCCATGACGAAACTGCTGTGCGACGTGATCCAGAGGACCTTGCGGGACATGAGCGAGTGCGATCGCGCATCGATCCTGTTAGCGGTACACGCCAGCATCGGGGCGACTCTCGAAGCCCTGGAAATCAGCACGGGAGACGAAGCCGTGCAGGAAGGAGAATCCCATGGCTACAGTAAAAACGGACCTGCTCAACGCGTTGAAGATCGCGGGCGAAGCGATCCTTCAAGTCGGTGAAGGCGAACTCGGCCCCATCGAAGCCGCAGGGCTGCAGGCGTTGAACACGCTGCTGCAAAACCTGCTCACCAAGGCAGCGACAGCGAAAGCCGTCGCGGCCATCACCCCCGTAGCCGGCAGCTAGGACGGCTGTCGTTGAGACCGTTACGCAGTTCCGTCGTGGCACAGCCCCAGATCGATTCACCGTTGCCACGCAAGAGGGGATTCCGACACAAGAGACACTCTCGCGGGCGCCGTGCCGGGGTCCCTCTTATTTTTTGCTCACGCGTGGAGATCGGAAACGGCACGCCCCGTGCCCCAACCACGGCAGGCCAGAGGAGGCCTTACATCATGACGCCAATCGTGCCGATGGAATACCCGGAAGCCAAGCCCGAAACCAACAAACACCAGCTGCGCACCGTGCGCCTCACCCCCGACGAATTCCTGAAACTGCGCGAGGGCATCAGCGGAGCCCACCACTTCCAGATGGCATTCAACGCGCTGCTGCTCCTGCACAAGCGGCAATTCGACAAGTACCAACGCAACGTCTTCGAAGTCGTACCCGACTCGGTAAGCGCGGGCATGGTCGCGCTCGCCGTCATCACCAACCGCGAGAACCGAGCGGAGCCCGATCCGGATGAGCCTGTCACGGTCCGCATCAACGACCTCGACATGAGCACCTTTCGCGATGAACTGGAAAACATCGCCGCCCTCACCATGCCCGACCTGGTCGTGGAAATGGGCAACGCCATCGACGGACTGCCGGGGCTGAATGCGATCTACGAAGAGGGGCACTACGACGTGCAGAGCTTTGCGCGCATGGCCGCAGTGACCTGGGAGGCGGGCAGACGCTACGGAGTGATGCAGTCGCTCGCGATCATCACCGCAAGCCTGGAAGAGACGAAGGCGGCGACCATGCTCGCGCTCGACGCCGCGTTAAACGACACGCTGGAGTTGCCCGCGGCCGAGGAGTCGAAACAGATGCCGCTCGACCTGCAGCCGGCCGAGAGCGATGGCACCCTCAGTGACGAAGAGGCAGAAGAGCAGCCGCGCAAGCCAGATGTGAACTGAGCCGCACCATGCCCAACCCACCGACCGCCGTCCCCAACTTCATGACGCTGGCAGCGCGTGCAACCGAGTGCTGCCAGCAGTGGCGGGCGTGGGCACAGCTCGAGGAAAAAGACAGCGCGCAGTCCCGCCGCGCCTTCGAGCTCGCCGCCCTCTTCCAGAAGCAAGCGAGCATTCTCGCCGCCATGCACCGCAACCGCACCGAGTGGCAAAAGCCCACGCGAGGCGATCTAGCGCGCTAGGAGCCCACCATGCCTCATCACTACACGAAGAACACAGTCGAGGCATCCGTCTGGTGCAACCACTGCGGCAAAATGACGCCGTGGCGCATTCTCGGCGGAAAGCGCGCGTACTGCATTCCGTGCTACGAACGCCGCGCAGAGCCCAAGCCACCCCGACCGCCCAAGCCAGAGCAGGGAAATCTCTGGTGACCAGGTGCGGTTTTTTCATTAATACGGAGACTCACCGGAATGAACGCAGCTCAGACGCCGCAAGACTGCGACGGTGCACGCGCAACGATGCCCTACAGAAGAGCTTGCGCAGGCGATGCGGCGCCGGATGAACCGCCATCCGCGCGCAGCATCTCGACCAGGTCCCCGGCGCATGGACTGAGCCAGCAGCCGTCAAGCGAAGCCCAGAAGGCGCGACACGCGCGCAGCAGTCGCGGGACAGGAAGAGAGCCGCGTATCGCCACGCCGCCACGTGCAGCTGCCATCCTGCCGGGGGGGTCATTCCGCCCCCCGGCCGCCCCCCAGTGGGGGGTGCGTCCCCCCACAGCCCCCCTGCGGCTTCGCCGTGGAAGGCGCGCTGCGGGGGCTCCTCGCCCCCCGCTTAAAACGCGCGCCTGGTGCGTGCCCTCCGCTCCTTCGTCGCTGCGGTCACGCACCCCCCGCGAGAGCGCCGCGCTTCGCCGCTCGGCCCCCGTGCAGCTCGACGCACCCGCGCACCGGCGCGACGGGCTGAAGCCCGTCACGCCCTCACATGCAGCTGTAGTCCCGTGCGGCTCCTTCTATTTTCTAGCGCCTTCGTCAAGGCTCTGCGCGCGCGTGCCGGGGGGGACCCTCTTTCGTGGAACGCGCGCTCCGACCGCTCTGCGGAGCGGCGCTTCGCGGCCTTGACAAACGCGCTGCTCTACTCCTGTGAGCCGCACGCCCACAGATCGGAGCAACTATGAAACGGACAGACAGAGAAGCGAAACCAGTCGCGCCCTGCTACCAGAGAGCGCAAAAGAGCCGGTTTGATCGAGAGATGGAAAGAGCCCGGCGCATGAAGACACGCGTAACCAACAGAGGCAGGTACTGGTCGCATCAGCCGCGCCCTGAGAACATCCCATGGGCGCGCGGAGCGTGGGCATTAGGCCTGCTCGCAGCCGTCGTCGTCGTCGGCTTCGCGCGCGCAAGCAACGTACCACCGACGCCAACGCCTACCACCCTCCAGGGCTTCTCGCGCGGGCATAGCGACGGAAAGGACCGCGTCGAAAAACTCAGCAAAGCTAACTGCAAGGCACTCGGCATCACAGACGGCAAATGCGCCATCAGGATCAAGGCGAGGGGCACCCCCCAACCCGCACCCGTCTACGTCGAACCGAAGCAATGCTACTTCGATGGCTCATGCGACCTGCCAGACGGAAGCAACCTACACACCAACGACTCACAGTAACCCAGGGGGGCTCATCCCCCCTTTTTCCGCATCACCGCGCGGTTCGGATAGGACCCTTCGTCCGTCGCGAAGGGGAGGTTGGGTCGCTTTGGGACTCAACCCATCCGAACCGCGCTACAGCAGTGGAACTCCTAACCGTTAAGCATGGGTCCCTGATCTGGTCGCTACGCCGCCCGGTCGCTTTTGCCCTTTTCGTGCCCACACGGCCGATCCTGCAAAAATTGCGGAATTGCTCAAGTCGGCAATTCGAACCGTCTGGCGTAAAACCGAGAGAATCGCGCAAGGAACCTAGTTCGACCAAAACCCGGACCCGGTGAAGGTCTACACCATCCACAGAGATTCCCCGATGTTTCCCCGATGTTGTTTACCTAGGTGAGTCACCGGAATTGACGAAAAGAGGCTATCATTAAGACGGCCCACTCGTGCGGTCCCGAACGGGACAGGGTTCCGTGCCTGGGCGACGCTTCTGATCCGTCGTCCAGGTGCGTGTGAGCCCGGAGCACACCACACCATGAAATACATCGGGCTTTTGTCCTCAGCCGCCAGCGGCAAGCTGGCCGGCATCGTTGCTTCCCACAACCGGGGCGGTACGTATTTCCGTCACCACGCGATTCCCACCCAGCCGCGCACCGCCGCCCAAAAGCTCGTGCGCAACCAACTCCAGGCCTTCAGCGGAGCTTTCAAGTCGCTGACCGCCTCGCAGGTTCAAGGCTGGAACGCACTCGGCGCGACCGTCTCGCTGAAAAGCAAGCTGGGCACCACGTACCACCCCACCGGCCAGCAGCTTTTCGTCTCCTGCAACAAGCACCTTGCCAACGTGGCCATCACCGTGCAGCTGTCGACCCCACCCAGCATCCCCAGCATCCCGGGCATCACCACCTTTACGGCGACACCCGTGGGCTCCGGATCGACCGTCACATCATGGGGCTTGGCGACGACACCAAACCTCGCGAGCAACTTCGCGGTGCAGGTGCGCGCAAGCGCTGTGCAGTCGGGCGGGCGTACGTTCATCGGCAAGTCGGCGTTCCGCAACATCTACGGGGTCAACCCCGCGCCCACGCAAGTGGTCAACGCGACCGTCTTCAGCGCCTACGTCACGCGCTTCGGACCCCTGCCCGCGACGGGCATCGTGGGGTTTCAACTCCGCTACGTGGACCCCGTCTCCGGCTTCGCCGGCACGCCGGTCTCCTGCACTGCGACGTTCACACAGAGCAGCGCGGGCGTCTCGCTCGTGTACGCGGCACCGACACCAGGCGGCACGTGGGCACACGCGGCAGTTGCGGGCACCCTCACGTGGGCTGCTCCAACCGTCACACCCGGTGGCTTCAACGGCGCGGTGAACTACTCGATCACCGGTGAGCCGGCCGGCATGACGTACTCGTTCACAGCCAACCCGCTCACGGCGGCCAGCGGCCCCGTCGCCCAGATCTCGGGCAACGTGACCGGAGGCGCGGGCGTCTACCCGCTCACCCTCAACGCGACGTACGGCACCTACAATACGAGTCTCGGATTCAACGTCACTCTGACCTAGGCAACCATGCGTCTCATCCCCACCCACGGAGCCCTCAGCGGAAGCGCTGGGGGCTTCGTCGCTTCGAGCACAACCACCGGCCAGCGCATCGCCGCGCGCACCATGCCCCGGCAACCGCGCTCGCTCTCGCAGACCGCGCAGCGCAATCGCATCGGCTCGATGGCCGCATTGTGGCGCCAGCAGACGGCCGCGCAGCAGACGGCATGGGGGGCACAGGCCCAGTCGACCGCTTGGCGCGACCGGCTGGGGCAGCCGATCACGCTTTCGGGCTACGCGCTCTTCGTGAGCTACACCACACGCGGCCTCAATGCCTTCATTCCCATCCCGCCTGCACGGATCCTCACCATCCTCGAACAGGAAGGCGTGCCCATCGCGCAGACCACAGGGATCACGTACACGCAAAACGGCGTCGACATCGCGGGCGGATAATCGGGATCAGGAGCACCGCCCATGAAAGCCACACTCGCCGCATCGCTACTCGTGGCGATGCTGGCCAGCACTCCCGCGCCGGCCCAGCTCGCGACCACCGTCAACGACAGCAGCACAACCCCCGCGCCGCCGCCCGGCAAGCGCAACGTCTACCCGGCCAACGACGGCGGGCACTCCACCGTCAACGTCTCGCACTACGTCGTCTATCCCACCTACCAGGTGAATTGCCTGCTCAGCGCCGACCTCAGCGCCCCCGTCGCGACCGCGCTCGCAGACGGCAACAACGCGAACGGAGCCATTCTCGACGCGCGCGCCTGCTACGGATCGTCGACGTGGGCAACCGCAATAACGATCTCGGTTTCGAACATCACTCTGCTGCTGCCCTGCCTGCGGATCGTCGTCACCTACTCGCTGCACATCGCGCCAGGCACCCGAAACACAGACATCGAGGGATGCGGCTATATGGGCAGCAACCCGTCGACCTCGCTCGTGGGCGGAACGGTCTGGGACGTGGAAGCCAACATTGTACCGTTCGTCGTCGGGGACTCGACAGGCGTCACGCAAACCCAAGGCTTCAAGATCGCCAACATGGACGTGAACGTTCTCGACGACTCCGCGCACCTCGACGCCCTCGACATCTACGACACCCAGGAGGTGGACATCGAGAACAACTACTTCGTTGGAGGCGGGCTGGTCGGAGGAACCGCCATCGCACTCGCCGGGGTGAGCAACTACGCGGGCGGGCGCATTGACAACAACAAGATCGTCGGCTTCGGGTGCGGAATGTGCATGGGCACCCTCAGCACGGGCGGCACCAACGCAACCACCGTGACACGGCTGCACGTCGACTGCCCCACGTCGGCCGGATCCCCCGAGGCGGGAGGCGTCGGCATCGGTATGGGCGCGACAGACGGCAACGTGATCGTCGGAGGCGACCTGGAAGGATGCGACACCGCGGTCAATCTCACATCGGGCGCGGACTACAACACCTTTGTGGGCGTGCGCGCGGAGAACTTCAACACCCAGATCAACGCCGCATCGGGATCCAGTTATAACCTCTGGATCACGGGCGGCACCATGTTGACCGGCAAGCTTGTCGACGCGGGCACGCACAACTCTTTCACGGACGCCTTTCATCGCGGGCAGAACAACCTCAACGGCGACCTCTGGCGGTCGCAGGCGGATACGACCGTGACCAACCACGTTTATAGCGGCATCGGGCTGGGCAACGTGCGCGGCAGGCTCGACGAATTCACCACCGACGTTCCAGGCTCACCCGGCACCTACCAGAACGCATGGGAGTGGGGTCCGGGCGACGGAACCGCGGGCACTCAGGTCTGGTCGCTGCAGGACATGCTGAACAACGTGCCCCGTTGGTGGGCGGCACAGCTCACCACTGCAGGCGGCAACAATCAGACCGGCATCAACAGCGCCGGGACCGGAGCCATCGTGTTGAACGGCTCAGCTAATGCCGGCACGGGAGGCGTGAACTTTGCCAGCGGTGGAGGGACACCATCGACTATCGCCAGCATCGACAACGCAGGCAACCTTTCGAACCTTGGACGCTACGACATCTTTTCGGGCTCGACTGACGCATGGCGATGGAGCTGCGCGAGCACCAGCGCCTGCAGCCTGCAAAGCATGACCCCCACGGCCAACGCCTACCACCTCCGCATCTACAACGGAAGCGCAACCGAGATCGACAGCGAGGGCAGCGCGGCCGTCGTCGTCAACAACACCAGCACTTCGGGCACGGGCGGATTCATCGTCTACGAGGGCAGCGCGGGGAGCACCACCATCGCGGGCAGCGTCTCGGGAACCGGCAACGGCTATCTCGCGGGCAATAACCAGGTGGGCAGCGCGTCGGGCACCGGCAACGAAGCCATCGGCAACCACCTAAACCAGCAGGCCACCAAAGACTACGGCGGCACATGCGCCACAGCTGGCACCGCCACCTGCACCGTGGCCTTGCAGCACAGCTATACGAGCACGCCGCTTTGCTTCGCGCAGCCCACGACGCCCAGCGCGACCGCCGTCGCATGCGCGGTGAGCAGCAACACCGTCACCGTCACCGCAGCCGCCAGCACCACGCTCACCTACAACGTGCTGGTCATCGGGAACCCCAACTAGGAGACGCGATGCAATTCTTGCCGAGTGGACCCCTTCCCCCCAAGCGATCGAAGACTGGCATCGCGCGCGGCCGATCGAGCGGCGGTCACTGGCTGCGCGCCAACACGGCGGCAGTGGACCCGGCCACGCCCGCCCGTCTGCAGTGGCGTCAGAACTTCCACGTCGCTAAGTTGAACTGGCGAAGCCTGGGCACAGGGGGAGTGAATAACATCCCCGTGAACGACATCGACCCTCAAAGCGCGTGGGGCATCCAGGCGGCGCAGTACTTCGGCATCTTAGAGGCGGGGCTATTCGAGAACAACGAGCAGCTGCCATCGACCCTCGTCACCTGCGCCAACCCCGAAGCCTACCAGGTGATGACACAGACCACGCTCGCCGAAATGCAGCTCGCTCCGCTGCCGACTCCCACCATCAATTCGAGCTACATGGGCAGCACAACGACCAACGAGAGCACCGGAGTCGGCGGCTACGACTTTAACGTCAACGTCCCGACCATGCCGTCACCGAACCCGTTCGCGTGGAGCACCGGCATCGGCGTCGAGATCAGCGGCAACAACACCAGCACGTGGACCGTCTCGCTCTCCGGCGTGCCCGCATGGCTGACTGCAACCCTGTCCGCGACCAGCTTCGCTCTCGTCTACAACAGCCTGGCTGGAACGTCTTCAGGAGGCGTCACGCTGGCCCTGTCCATCGCGCCCAACACGGCGCCGGCAACCACCACGGTCGAAATCAGCGTCTCTGGCCCAGGCGGCAACGGAACCCTGCCCCTGAATGTCACGGTGACGACGGGCAACCTCATCCCCGCCACGCCGCCGCCCGCCTTCGGCTATCCCATCGGGCTCTACTGCAACACGGTGTACGACGACAGTTACAACGTGACGGGGTTCACCCTCAGGTACCAGCTCGAAAACACCTCCGAGGCGATCATGAGCCGCTTCGGCGCGCCGCTGCCGAACCAATGGATCATCACCGCCAGCCCGCAGTACACCAGCAGCTACACAGCGCCCGGCGCGTCCAGCTATCTCGTCCTCACGTTGAACGGGCAGGTGTCGAATAACTCGACGGTGAGCGAGAGCGGCTGGGCAGTAGGCGCAGACGCGCCGCTCGACGCGTGGGTGAGCGCCTTCGGTGCGCTGCCCGCCACGGGCGAAATCACCTTCGAGGTGCAGCCCGTGGACCCCATCACCGGCTGCCCAGGCCCCGCGCTGAGCTGTACCGCGGAGTGGGCACAAGGCACGCTCAAAGGCGCGGACCTCTCCCTGTGGGCTGGCCCGACGTTCGAGATCATCGACAACGGCTCGCAGACCGGCAACGTCACCGGACTGAACGGGTACATGGGCACGGTGACGCTGAGCATGAAGGCAAAAGTGGTGCTCAACACCGGAGACAACGCAACCACCAAGGCCTTCCCGGCAGGCCTCGTCTTCACCTTCACGCCGGCGACCATCGACGTCACCGCCGACGCTCCGACAGACTACCCGTTCAGTTGGAGCTATACCGTCGCGCCCGGCACCACCGAATACAACGGCGTGATCGAGATGGAGGGCACCGACAGCATCTCCACCGTCGCGACCAAGGTCGGAGGCACGTTTACCGCAGGCACCGAACCGGCGCCGCCTGTCAACTTCCTCACCGTGAGCCCCACCAACACCAGCCCGGTCATCACCGCCAACAATGCGACCAACGTCGTCTTCACCATCTCGAACACCGGAGCGAGCGACCAGTTTGTCTCGCCGCTTACCGACCTGTCCGATCCGGACCTAACCGTGACCTTCGACGCCACCGACTACACCGTCCCCGCTGGCACCATGGCAAGCCCAGGAACCGTCACCGTCACCATGACCATCACCGCAGGCGCGACCTTCACACAGCCGCTGCCTGTCTTCCAGTTCGAAGCCAGCGCAGGCGAAAATTCGTGCTACGCTGTTGTGAATTGCCAACCATGAAGGTGGTCTAAAGTGCGCAGCAAGCGGACACCTTAAAGATGACAATCGACAGCATGGTGGAGATCAGCATCTTCCTGGCCGCCCAAACCATCGCAGCCGTGGCCGCGTTTTTCGCGCTGCGCACCGACGTGGGGAACCTCAAAGAACAGGTAAAGGACATCGCGGCGGACACCAAGCAAGCCGCGCTGCACATCGCCGGGCTTCCGTGCCGCCCGGGACAGTGCGGGCAGAACGGAGACTGACGAGCCATGTTCACCCAGCACTACACCAACCCCTGGACCATGATCCCGACCGACGTCGCGACCATCGCCGCCGCCAAAAAGACCCTGGACATCGCGGCGTACACGCTCACGGAACCGACGATCATCGCGGCGATTGTCGCGCGGGCTGCAGCAGGGGTGACGGTGCGCGTCTATCTCGACCGAAGCGAACTCGAGTCCGAAGCGAGGGGCAACCCGGCGCTGCCCAACTGCCCACTGCGCGAGCTCATGAACGTGCCCAACATCACCGTCAAGGTGAAAGCCTCGACGATCCTGATGCACCTCAAGAGCTATCTGGTCGACGGCGCCATGCTCCGCGACGGGTCAACGAACTTCTCGCCCATCGGCGAGACGGAGCAGGACAACTCCCTGACGCTGACCGACGACGCGACCGCTGTCGGGCTCTTCGCTGCCAAGTACGAGGCCATGTGGAGCCGCGCCGACAACATGGGCATGGAGCAGGCCATCGAGAGCGGAGCCAGCTACAAGGCGCACCGCCAGCAGACGCTGTAGAGGGCACACCCAGCGAAAACCAGGTAATCCAGCCCCAGGCGAGGCGCGCGGGCGCGTCCTAGGGCAAATGCTGACTCTGGAGTCATACAGCCACGAATCAACCGGGGGGGTAGAGAGAGAGACACGCCGGCTAGGAGGGAACCCGCGGCTTTTCAGCACGCAGGGAGAGCAAAACCACACCTCATAACAGTCGTCGGCCCGGTGGAAAACTTGGAAAACCACCCAAGCCCCCCAAAAACAGCCTCTTAGGCCAACTTCCGACCGTGGAAGCGCTCTCCACAGGTGACCCTCTGGTACATGTTCGCTGCCTTCGAGGTCACGGCCAGATGCCCTACCTGTACCAGCCGATCCTTAGACACACGAGGGGTCAACCCTTTGGGCACGCAAGCCCATCAGGCCAACTCTTTGGCGATTTCCGTGGTCATTTCCCCGACAGCTGCATTCGCGCGGCGACGAAAAACCCGACGATCAGCACTGCGACCGCTTCCCCGAGTGATCCTTGCGGCTTGCTCGGGCTCTTTTCGGTGAGCGGCTGTCGGAGCAGGAACCGTACCTCGGTTTTCAAGGCATCCGCTGGCGCGGACTGACGGCTGCACACCCACCAAAATCCGTGCTACGCTTGGAACCGAGCAGCACGAACTTCCCCACCTTTACACGCGCTGAGCCCCCGCGCAACCCTAGGAAAACCGGAGTACTCCCAACGATTTCATGAGATCAACAAAAGCACGTCTGGGCGTAACTCCTGTGTTTTTGACCAGATGTTCACATAATATTCATTATCAGTCGCCATAAACCCCTCAAAATCTGCGCGATAAGCCATTTGAAGAGGACTCATCCCTTCCACAAACTTCGCCATCGCTTCAAGTTTTGTTCATCCTAT
>Ga0181539_1004414_pt1 | contig 12081 bp, 10 predicted proteins | sample PEATcosm2014_Bin_46_FD_119767 | JGI IMG/M metagenome (GOLD analysis project Ga0181539, IMG submission 119767) | Peatland microbial communities from MTU Mesocosm Facility, Houghton, MI, USA - PEATcosm2014_Bin23_60_metaG | ecosystem: Environmental > Terrestrial > Soil > Wetlands > Peat | place... | reverse complement strand
CGGGCGGCCATCAGCGCGCGCAAGCGGCGGGCGCGTTCAGGAGCGCGCAACTGGCGCAGCGCTTTGGCCTCGATCTGGCGAATGCGCTCGCGCGTGACGTCGAATTCCTGGCCGATCTCTTCCAGCGTGTGCTCGCGCTCGCAGCCGATCCCGAAGCGCATCCGGATCACTTTCTCCTCCTTCGGGGAAAGCGTCTTCAGAATGCCGGCGGTTTCGTCGCGGACATTGGATTCGATGACGGAATCGACCGGGGAACCGACCCAGCGGTCCTCGATCAAATCGCCGAGCGCAGATTCGCCGTCGCGGCCGACGGGGGTTTCGAGCGAAACCGGATCCCTGGAGATGGTTTTCAGCTTCTGCACCTTCTCCACCGGGATGTCCATCCGGCGCCCAATTTCGTCATTTGTAGGAGTACGACCCAGTTCTTTCTCCAGCTCACGCGTCGCCCGCAGGAACTTGTTCATGCTTTCGTTCATGTGGACGGGAATCCGGATGGTCCGGGACTGGTCGGCGATGGCGCGCGTGATCGCCTGGCGAATCCACCAGGTGGCATAAGTCGAGAATTTGTAGCCGCGCCGGTATTCGAACTTGTCGGCGGCGCGCATGAGGCCGATATTGCCTTCCTGAATGAGGTCGAGGAGGTGAAGTCCGCGGTTCACGTATTTCTTGGCTACGGAGACCACCAGGCGGAGGTTGGCTTCCACCAAGTCCTTTTTAGCGCGCTCAGCTTCGGCTTCGCCATGACGGATCACGGTGAGGGTGTGCCGCAACTCGGGCAGGGTGGCGCCGGCCGTGGCTTCGCGTTTCCGCAATTCGCGTTTCAACTCCCGGGCGCGCACCTGCTGCACGGGGTTGCTCCTGGCCTCGAGCTTCTTGATCTCGCTATCGAGGTGGTTAATTTCGTCCACCGCGCGCTCGATTTCGCGGGAGAACTCCTTCCATTTGATGAGCCTGAACGGAACGCGGCGAATGGCCAGGGAGGTTTCCACTTTGGCGCGATCCAGCTTGGCGCACAGCCGCTTGCGGGGCTTCTTGTTGGAGGCGGGGGTAGTCTCCACGCGGTCCTGCAACTGCTGGAGCTTCTTGTAGAGGGCGGATACATCGGCGAACTGTTTGGCCGCGTCAGCCCGGACCTGGAGATCGGCGGGGGAGCCTTCCTCGACATCCCCCAGATCGGCGACGCTTTCCACTTCGATGGTTGCCTTCTTCAACTGATCGGCTAGATCGACGACCACATGCTGCACCAGGGCGGAGCGGCTAATCGCCTTCTGCATCCGTAGCTTACCGCGCTCCATGCGGCGTGCCAGATCGACTTCGCCCTCGCGCGTGAGGAGCGGAACGGCACCCATCTCACGAAGGTACACGCGGACGGGATCGTCCGTGTAAATGGATTCCTCCACCGGGGCGGGGTGCAGGAAATCGGCTTCGTGTGCGACCTCGGGATCGAAGAACTTAGCTTCATCCTCAAAACTAAGCCCCAGGGTCTCGGGGTTGTCGGCTAGAAACTGATCTTCAAAATGGTCCACTAATACTCACCTCCCCCATGGACACGCGATCCATTACATGGAAGTGCCTGGGAAATGGGGTACTACCTGAAAAAAGCTCGACTGGCTGGTCCCGCCCCAAGTGTTGAGAAGATCGACGGCATTCGGGGTCTGACTTTCAACTGATGATATCACCATTCCCCAATAAAGTTAAGCTCTATTTTTAAAGATGTCTTAAAACTGCTTAGGTTACACGAAGTTTGGGAGTGGCAGGCGTGTTCGGGGCCGGACGAAAAGACACCGGCGGCAAGGGGGTGCCCCCTGGGCCCGGCGTTACGTCAGCTTCTGCCGCATGAGGTTCTTGAGCTCGTTGAAGAATGCCTGCTCATCCTGAAAATCCCGGTATACCGACGCAAATCGCACATAAGCGATCTTATCGATCTCCCGGAGGGTGTCCATCAGGAATTCTCCTATTTCTGTAGTTGATATCTCACGATCCGGTGAATCGCTCACCTTGGATTCGACCTGGTTGACCAGTTCGGCAAGCCTGGGCATGCCCACGGGGCGCTTTTCACAGGCTTTCAGAAGGCCCGTCAGCACTTTTTGGCGGTCGAACTTCTCGCGGCGCCCGTCCTTCTTGACCACCATGTAGGGGACTTCGTCGATGCGTTCATAAGTGGTGAACCGGCGGTCGCACTCGAGACATTCCCGGCGGCGGCGGATGGCATCGCCTTCCTTGCTCTCGCGGGAATCCACCACTTTATCGTGCATGTGATTGCAAAATGGGCACTTCATGCAGATGTCTCCCGGCTAATCCGTCGCAGGCTATGCCAATCCAGCCCCTCCTTGAGGGCCAAGCCCAAACCGACGGGAACAACTGCTACAAATGTAATAATCCAGACCAACATGGCAAACGCACTGGCCACTTCCAGTTTCACCGCAAACAGTTCCGTCAGAACCACGATCGAAACGACTTGCATGCCGCCGCCGATCCCGGGTATTTGGATGACGGCTCCAAACGAAACAAACCCCAGCAATACCAGAACATCTACAAAGCTAAGACTTGCGCCAAAGAACGACCGGGCCAAGCACTCATAGCAGGCGGCGATCAGCGCCCATTCTACCACCGAGTACATGAGGATCAGCAGCAGTGCGCCGTCGCTATGGGTCGATTCGACGCCTTGCATAAAGGCGTTCACGAGCTTCTCGAACTTCAGGAAGCGCGCCTCGGGGAGAACGCGCAGCCCGGCGACGAGGCGCCGCCCGATAGGCTCGGCGAAGTGGCGCAACGACAGCAGAACGGCCAGCAAGCCCACTGCGGCGAGCGCCGCAATCCTGCCGCCGACGGCCAGGACCGCGGCGAGCCTTGGCCCCACATGAGTGCCCGAGGCGTGTACGCGCGACAGCGCAAAGCCGAAAATCAGCAGGGCCATCAGGAGGTCGAAGATGCGCTCCAGGAACCAGGCGGCGAATTGGGAACTCACGGGCACACGCTCCTTAACGGCAATCAGATAAGGCCGCACCAGCTCACCGGGGCGTCCAAACAGGGTGACGGCGGCGAACCCGACGACGGTGGCCGAGAGCAGGTTGCGGATCGAAGGGTGGGCCTCCAAGGGCTTGAGAAAAACCGCCCAGCGCAGCGCGCGGCCGTAGTAGGTGGCGGCGGCCAACGCCAGAGAGAGCAGCAACCAGGGCCAGTTGAGCCGCGCGAGGGCGGCGGCAGCCAGGTTCCAATCAAAGCCCCGGAGCGGCGAATGCGCGCCGAGGAGCCACACCACGAGGGCGGCGGCGAGCACGGCGCCGGCCACCCATTTCCACGTATGACGGCGAATCGAACTTCCTCCCCCGGGAGCGCCACAAAGAGCTGGCGTGCCGGAAAAATTGAACCTATCATGATAATGCCTCGTTTCTCCATATGAAAGAACGAGTGCCATGGCCGCCACGACATTAGCTTTTGGGTTTTTCGGAGAGCACGCAGCCGGCGGCCGCATTTTGAATGGCGTGGTGGGTATCCACGGGAGCCGCAATCTGGTAGAACGGAGCTTGGACCCGGCGCGCAGCCTCGTTTCGAGATGCCTGGGCGGCGACGAAGCCGCCTGGGAGGATCTGGTGCGGCAGCACACCCGGCAGGTCTACGGACTGTGCTACCGCTTCACCGGCAGCGGCGCGGAAGCGCAGGACCTGACGCAGGAAGTGTTCCTTCGCGTGTTCCGGACGCTGAAGACTTTTCGCTCGGCGGAGGGATCGTTCGGGACATGGCTGGCGAGGGTGGCGCGCAACCTTTTAATCGATCACTATCGCCGCACTCGTCAGGAACGCGTGACGGATCCGATCGAAGAACAGCTCACGGTGCTGGAGGAAAAAGGCGCCACGGCGCCGGAGCGTCCGGACCATGCGGTAGCCGGCCGGGAGGCCAGCGAAATCCTGCAGGCGGCCCTGCAGAAGCTCTCGCCGGATTTGCGGGAGGCGGTGATCCTGCGCGACTTGCAGGAGATGGAATACCGCGAGATCGCCGAAGTGCTGGGCATTCCCGAAGGCACGGTGAAATCGCGAATCAATCGGGGCCGGGCGGAACTGGCCCGGCTGCTGCGAAGGCAGAAGCTGGCGTTATGAATTGCGCAGACGTTGAAATCCTGATCTGCGATTACGTGGACGGCACGCTCACCGCGGAGCGGAAGTCCGCGGTGGAGCGCCACCTCGCCCAATGCCCGGCGTGCGCCGAGCTGGCGCGGGACTCGGCCGCCGCGGTCGAGTTCATGGAGCGCGCCTCCGGTGTCGAGCCTCCGCCGGAGCTGATCACGCGCATTCTGTTCGAGGCGCCGTGGAGCAAAGACAGGGCCAAGCCCGCGGGCGCGCGAAGCTGGATGGCTGCGATTCTGGGTCCGATTCTGCAACCGCGGTTCGCCATGGGCATGGCGATGACCGTTCTTTCGCTGGCGTTGCTGGCGCGGTTCGTGGCGCCCGTGCGGCAGTTGCGAATGTCGGACCTGGAGCCGGCCGAGGTGTGGGCGGGGGTCGAGGACCGCGCCTACCGGGCCTGGGGGCGTACGGTAAAGTTTTACGACAACCTGAAGTTCGTTTACCAGATTCAAACCACCCTGCGGGAATGGCAGCAGCAGGGTGAAGATCGGCAGTCCGCTCCCGTTCCGGAGGCTCCCGAACGGAAGACGGACGAGCACAAGCTGCCCGTCAAGGCCACTCCGGACGGGGGGCCCCCTGGGCCCGGCGCCTCGGGCGCCGGGGTGCCCTCTGGGCCCGGTGGAGGGCCAGCTTCGAATCCCTCGAGGGGGATCGCGTTAAGGGGTACAAGGGGTACGTTATGAATTGCCAGAATCATACTGAGGTCCCGGCCACGGCATATTGCCGCACGTGCGGCAAGCCGATCTGCGACGAATGCCGCCGCGACGCCTACGGAACCGTCTTCTGCGGGGAACATGCGCCCGCGCCGGCCGGGGAGCCGGCTGGGCCGCCCGTTCCGGGCATCCCGCCGCCGGGCTATGTCTACCCGGATGTCTCGCCCGGCCTGGCTCTGTTTCTGGGCATGATCCCGGGAGTCGGCGCCATCTACAACGGCCAGTACGCCAAGGGGCTGGTGCACGCCGTCATATGGGGCATTCTGATGAGCATTGCCAATTCGCGCGCGGCCCACGGCCTGGAACCGGTTTTCGTCATGCTGGTGCTGGCCTGGTGGGCCTACATGGCGTTCGAAGCGTATCACACCGCGCTCAAGCGGCGGAGAGGCGAACCGGTGGATGAATACTCCAGCCTGGTGGACCTGCGGGGCCGGCCGAACCAGGTTCCGGTGGCGGGAGCCGCGCTCATCATCCTGGGTGTTCTGCTGCTGTTGCATACACTCGACCTGCTGGATTTCGAGTACGTAGTGCGCTTCTGGCCGGTGCTGCTGATCCTGGCAGGGGCCTACCTGCTGTATAGCCGCTTCGCGGGAAAGGAGGCGCGCCATGAACGGCAATAGCCATTCGACCATCCGCGCCATCCGCGGGCCTGTCACTCTGATCACCATCGGCGTGCTGTTTGCGCTGAACAACTTCACCCGGTATGGGTTCGACCAGACCTGGCCGGTGATCCTGATCGTGTTCGGGCTGCTGAGCCTGCTGCGCCGTGGCACGCAACCAACCGGTGCGCCGCCACCACCGCCCTATAACTACCCGCCTCCGGGCGGTTACTCCCGGAGTCCGTATGCGGGCGCGCCCGGGACCAGCGCTCCGCCGCGACCGGGCGGGCCCGCAACTACTCCGGGCACCCCCGGCGCCCCTCCAGGAGGCTCCGTATGAGACGGCGCTCGTTCACTGGACCGCTGCTGCTATTGCTGATTGGCGCACTGCTTTTGTGGAGGAACCTGCACCCGGAAGCGCCGATTTTCGATCTGCTGGCATTGTACTGGCCGTTCGTGCTGATCGCCTGGGGGCTGCTACGGTTGATTGAAGCCCTGGTGTGGAGCAGGGAAGGATACGGCTACGGCTTCACCGGCGGCGAGGTGGTGCTGGTGGTTCTGATCTGCCTCGCCGGGTCCGGAATCTGGGCGGCGCACCAGCACGGCATGCGGTGGAACGTCTTCGGCCCGGACTGGCTCGGGGAGCAGTACGACTATCCCGTTTCGGCGCACGGCCCAGCCGCGGGCATGAACCGCATCGTTTTCGACAATCCATTCGGCAACCTCAAGGTCACCGGCGGCGACACGCAGGAGGTAACGGTCACCGGCCACAAGCTGATCCGCGCGTATGCCCGCGGCGACGCCGACGGCACCAACGAGAAAACGCCCGTCGAAATCGTGCCGCAGGGCGACAGCCTGCTGGTGCGCACCAGCCAGGATCGCGCGCCCGACAACCAGCGGATCTCCGACGACCTGGAAGTGACGGTCCCGCGCGGAATGGCCGTGGAGGCGCGCGGCCGCGCGGCCGATTACGAGATCTCGGATATGGCGGGGGACGTCGAACTGACGGCCGACCGCGGGGACGTGCGGCTGGCGCGGGTGGGCGGCAACGCGCGGCTCGAGATGGGCCGCAGCAACCTGGTCCGCGCGCTGGACGTGAAGGGCAAGATCGACGTCGAAGGCCACGGCTCGGATATCGAGATGGAGAACATCGCCGGGCAGGTAACCATCAACGGCGGCTACACCGGGACGCTGGAATTCAAGAACCTCGCCAAGCCGCTCGAATTCGAGGGCGCGCGTTCGACCGAGCTGAGCGTGCAGGCGGTGCCCGGAACCATCAGTATGGACATGGGCGAGTTCACCGCCAGGGACATTGTGGGGCCGATGCGGCTGGTGTCGCAGTCGCGCGATATCAGGATCGAGCAGTTCACGCAGCCGCTCGATCTGGAGACCCAGCGAGGGGACATCGAGTTGCAGCCCGGGCGGCTGCCTCTGTACTCCATCGAGGCGCATTCGGGAGCGGGCAGAATCGACCTGGTCCTGCCGGAGAAGGCCGCTTTTCAATTGCAAGCCACCGCCGAGCGCGGTGAAGCGGTCAACGATTACGGACCGCAGATCCAGAAGGAAGTCGAGGGCCGCACGGCCACGTTGACGGGAAAGGTAGGGGCGGGACCCACCATCCACCTCACGGCCAGTCACGGCTCGGTCTCCGTGCGCAAGGAGGGGACGCTGCCCAGCATGCCCGAGCCCGCCGCGCCTCCGAAGCCTGCCAAGGCGCCCAAGGGCCTCAAAGAGACCGAAACCGAGATGTGACGGCAGGGGCCGGGGGACAGGGGCCCATAGGCGTTAAAATAAGATCGCCAGAACCGATCCCGCCTGAAATCGGAGTGCATGCCTCAGGGCGACCGTGCCTTCCCGCGAGGCCGTTTGGGAACCACGTAGCGAACAAGTACGGGTCACCGGAGGAATTCGCCAGTTCATAAAATGGGTCCATGGATTTCGTCGTCAGCGTTTTTCAACTGATAAATCGACGCGGCTACTTCGTGCCCGCTTTCAATTTCGGTTACGGAGAGAAGGACACCGGTGCCGAATGGCGGATCACCTGTGGCGGAACGCGAGCCTACATGGTTCGATTTGCGACGCCGCTCGACCGCAACATGGATGAGCAAGCGGCTGACAGCCATTTTATGGTGCGGCGCGTGACTGCATCGCTCCTGATGAGCGGTTTCGGTCTCTTTCAAGCGCTGCCTGTTGGCCGCGTGTTGTTCACGGATATATGGGGCGACGCGGTCAGCTGGACCGCGCAGTGCGATCATCCGGATCCTGAGTTGACCAAGATGCCAGAAGAGGAGACGGACGTGCTCTATGGATGGATTAGAGCCCTCTGCCTTCACACTCCGTTGAGGCGCGCGGCCGAAGATGCTCACTCGGCGCTGCTCAACCCCCATGAAGCCCTTGTCTACGTCTATCGCGGCCTGGAATGGCTCGTCGAAGGAATGGGCTTCACGTGGGACGACATCGCGAAGAAACTCGGTGGCACGAAGAACGATATTCGCGAGCTGAAGAAAACCGCCAACTTCGAAACCGGCGTCCGTCATGCGTCGAAGTCCGGTCTCAAGATGCGAGCGAACCTGACAAACTACGGCTCGTACGTCGCCAGCCTGTTCGACATGATCAATGCCGCGCGGGCGAGGGTAGAGCCCGGATATGTGACGGTCGCGGGGAAAGAAGGCGGCAAGATTCTTGCCCGCGCCATCCCGCACGTACCCTTTGAATAGCGCGCGCCGCTACCGTCGGGTGTTTAGGTGCTCGAACGCCGTTTCAGCACCGCTCGCGGCAGAAGTCCGAAATGGCGACCAGGTGTCCGTCGGGATGGCCGGAGGATGAACACCGTTACTTAGGTCCGCCGACTCAGCTCGCCGCGAGTTGGCTGACCAACCAGACGCTCAGGTCGTAAAGTTCGAGAGCCTCTTGCTCCGAGATCTCCCCGCCATGGCAACGGCAGCGGAGGTCATTGAGTCGCCGCGCTCGCGAGGGATCCCAGCTTTGTGTCAGGCGGCGCGCGTGGCGCTGCAGCCAGGACTTCAGGTCGGGATGCACCGGCTCCGGCAGGCGTCGTGTGGCTTCGATCTCGAAGATCATCTCGCCGAGCGTCAGAGGCGACCCCTTCAGGAACTTCACGAACTTGTCCTTTTCCGACACCGACGAGATCCCCTGTAAGACCGTGGGACCTTTCTCCTGCCGGAAACAATCAAAGAGAGTTCTGAGCTGGCTCTCGGCTATATCTGGGAACATGAGGGCAACCTTCCGCCGGAGCACGGAGCGAAGCGGAGAAGTACCCCAAAGATAGGCGGCAGCGCCAACCCATTGTTTTCGGCTGTCGTCGTCGAGCGACTGAAACTCAGCCCAATGCCTCGACATCAGCACGTCCATGACCTGGCAGATCTCCGGATTTGATTCGGCGAATTCCCGCAGGGAACCTGAGAGCCCAGTCCCGCCCAACTCCGCGAGGGCGAAAGCAATGGACGTCCGCGGATCATCCCCAAATGCGGGGTCGATTTCTTCTTCCTTGCGGAGGCATTCCTGAACCTTTTGAATGTCAAGGTCCAGGGGCGAAGAGAGGTAGAGCTTTGCCAGTTTCAACCAGAGCCCTTCGGTCCTTGGGAACTTCTGAGCGCACTCTTCCAGGTGGCGAATGGCGGCTTCGGCCTCACCGCCCTTTCGGAAGCATTCCGCGGCATTCAGATAGAACCCGGGGCGGGGGTCGTCGAGCTCCATGTAGTCGCTCGGCAACCCGCAGCCACCAGAAATGAGTCTGTCGAACTGCTTCGCTGCGCGCAGATAGTCTCCACTTAGAAAGTGGCACTTACCCCATGCCGCGCGATACGCTCCCAGCAGGTCGGAATTGTCGTCGAAGCAGACATCCCACTCGTGCGCAGCATCCGAAAGCCTCTCGCGCTCCCCAGCCGAGTACTCCGCGTCGTCCGTCAAATTCATGCCCCAATACAGCAGTGCGAACGGTCGAAGCGAGGAGCCAGGACCGCGTCCACCGTATTTCCGGTCCATCTTCGGAACCCACCAGCCCGGAAAGTCCTTATACAACAGCCCCCCGGCGCCCTGATCCTGGCCCCCGTTCCTGGGAACGACGACTGAACAGACATGCACCTGACCCTTGAGCGCGCGGCACTCGTGCTCAGTGATCGCACCCAGTGATTTCAGACGGTCGATCAGCGCCATTGCCCGATCCCAGTCCTGGATTACACAGGCATGGTTTACTTCCCACTGGAGGGACCTGGGATCGTCGAGCACGCTGACTTCCTGCAGCCGCACGAATCTCTCAAGGTGCGGCCAGACGATAGAATGGAGTAATGGCGCGGACGACTCCGAACTGAAACCCGTAAAGTGGGCAAGCCGGTATAGAAAGTTCAAAATGACAAAGCGAACTGGGAGTGCATTCCCGGAACCAATAAGGCGAAGCTCGAGGAACTCAATGGCAGGCTCCTCGGCATCCCCAATTGCCGTACTGTCTGATCCGATGTCCTCCTCCACCACCCGATACGCCCAATGCCGGGTCTCGTCCCACATGTCGATTTGGGCATCGTCGATGAGCGGGAGGTCGCCCGCGACGGAGAACTTCTCTTCAGCCTCGCGGACCCACGTTTCAAAAACAGCTTCATTCACACCGGGATTCTAACAGCTCGCACGGCCCTTGGGAACGTTCCCGCGCCCGCTGTCCGCTCCTCCGCCCGAAATCTCGCTCGGGTGGCCGGAAGACGCCCGACCGTAGATGTGCGCCAGTCGGAGGTGCGCGCCAGGTCCGGTTGTGAGAAGTTGGTCGATCCGGCTGAGGAACGATTGGGGTGTCAACGGAAGCCAGTTTACAGAAGGCTTCAGAAAATGCGAGCCTTAGAGGAATGCATGAGCGCCGCAACCGTTTTCTTTTCGTGGCAGTCGGACACGCCAACCCGTGAAGGCCGGAACCTCATCGAAGGAGCACTGAGGAAGGCGCTGGAGCGCATCGCGGAAGACATCAGCGTCGACGAAGCGCCACGGGAACTCCGACTCGACAAAGATACCCAGGGAGTCGCGGGATTGCCGCCGGTGTTCGACACGATCCTCGCCAAGATCGACCGCGCCGCCGTATTTGTCCCCGACTTCACCTTTGTTGCACATCGGCAGAACGGCGATCCCATTCCCAACGCGAACGTTCTCATCGAATATGGCTACGCCCTGAAGAGCATCAGCCACAACCGGATCGTCGCTGTGATGAACACGGCTTACGGAACGCCCAAGCGCGAGACAATGCCCTTCGACCTCGCTCATCACAGGTTTCCGATTCAGTACGACGTGCCCGAGGGAGCGCCGGACGACGAGCGCCGGACCCAGCGCGACCAACTCGCGAAAGCGCTCGAATCTGCAATTAGGGCCGTCCTTGACAGCGACGCCTACACAGCGAGCATTGCGCCTCTCGAGCCGCCGAAGTACCGCCAGCCGCTCGACGGCAGGGCGAGGTTCCGCGCCAAAGGGGAGGCGATAGGATTCTACAGTGATCCGGTGTTTCGCTTTGCGGGCCGTCCCGATTCTTCCCTAAAGCTCGCGGACGGACCGGCTACGTGGCTCCGCGTCATGCCGCAGCAACCCGTCCCCGCGGCGCTCAAGATATCCGACATCCAGAAGTTGGCCGGCGAATTGTCCCTCGTCCCGTTATACAAGGGGTATTCGGGCACTTTCTCTGTCCGGGGCAGCGACGGCGCGGGGGTGTTCCCACTGCCTGATTCGGGCTTGACGCCGGCGATCGTCTTTGTTTTCACGGACGCGGAAATCTGGGTCATCGATACGTATGCCCTTCAGGATCTCCCGAAGCTCATCCCACTCGATGAGGACGGTTATGCGAAAAGTCTGCGCTACTGCGCGAACTTCCTTTCTGAGCGCTTCGGCATCGGCGGCCCGTTCCATTGGGTGGCCGGGCTCGAAGGCGTGAGCGGACGCCTAATGCCGATTCCGAACGACCGCCTCGGCCGCACGCGGGGTCCATGCGCGACGGATCTTATCGAGCGGGAAGGGTCGTTCCGCCTCGACGATGATCCTTATGACTCGCTCGAGCCGTTCTTCGAAGAGGTCTGCGAACAGTGCGGCGTCAAGCGGCCCCCTAGGAAACCGGGTACGGCTTCCAGTTACTGATCCGCTCCCTGATTCCCTTATGTGCCTGCATTACCGCTTCATTCAACGCCTCGAAGGCCCGTTCTATGCATCAAGGGCGGTCCGATCCCGCCGGGGTAGGCCAAGTAAGCAAGCTGTAACTGCTGGTCCGACCTCTGGAAAGCGTGCGGCGGGTCAGAAGTCGGCATCTGGGAGACTACCGAGAGCCTGCGAGATCGTCGTCGAGAGCCTCATTTTAGCGCCCATGGGCCAGGGGCCGGACACCCCACTGGCGCCGCTCCTGGCGCCCATGGAGATTAAGGCTCTCTGGTGGATAGCGGCCTCGGGAGCGGCCGGGATTCTCGGCTGCGTGGCCGCGGGGGTCCACGGTGATCGCGTCATTCAGGAGCGCCACAACGGCCGCATAGTGCTGGCCGCTGCTGACGGGCAGGCTGAGCGATCGTTCCGCGGGCGAGGCCGCCGGATCCGGGGCGCTGACGGAAGCGGCGCGTGCGATTGGCCTGCACCAGACCATGTACGTGATTCCGGCGCTTTCCGTGGCGCTGG
>Ga0181539_1004412_pt1 | contig 12083 bp, 6 predicted proteins | sample PEATcosm2014_Bin_46_FD_119767 | JGI IMG/M metagenome (GOLD analysis project Ga0181539, IMG submission 119767) | Peatland microbial communities from MTU Mesocosm Facility, Houghton, MI, USA - PEATcosm2014_Bin23_60_metaG | ecosystem: Environmental > Terrestrial > Soil > Wetlands > Peat | place... | reverse complement strand
TTTGCAGAAAAAGGGTACCGGGCATTGGGCGTCGCCAGGACCGGTAAAGACGGCTTGTGGAGTTATGTGGGCCTTATCCCACTATATGATCCGCCAAGGGAAGATTCGGCAGCGACCATAAAAACCGCCCAGGATATGGGAGTGGAAGTTAAGATGGTCACCGGCGATCACACCGCCATAGCTAAGGAAACCGCGAATCTGATCGGCCTGAAGACCAACATCCTGCCGCCAGAGTCTTTTCTTAATCTGTCTGACAGGCAAGCCAAAAGATTAGTTGAGAACGCCAACGGCTTTGCCCAGGTTTATCCTGAACATAAGTTTCATATAGTAGAACTGCTTCAGAGCGGCGACCATATTGTCGGGATGACCGGCGATGGAGTAAATGACGCCCCTGCCCTGAAAAAGGCAGATGTGGGGATCGCCGTGGCAGGAGCTACGGATGCGGCAAAATCCGCTGCAGCCATCGTGCTCACCAAACCGGGACTATCCGTGATCATTGACGCGATCAAAGAGAGCAGGAAAATATTTCAAAGGATGGAGAACTACGCGATATACCGTATTGCGGAAACCATCAGGGTCATCCTGTTCATTACCCTTGCCATCATCACCTTCCGGTTTTATCCTGTCACAGCACTCATGATAGTCCTACTTGCCATCCTGAATGATGCACCCATCATCTCGATTTCCTATGACAACGTCTTATACTCAAACACACCCAACCGGTGGAACATGCGCTCAACTCTGGGGATAGCCACTTTCCTCGGAATCATCGGTGTATTCAGCTCATTCGGTATTTTTTTCATCGGCAAGGAACTGTTTCACCTCAGCACTGCTGTGCTTCAATCGTTTATCTACCTCAAGCTCTCGGTAGGAGGCCATTTGACGGTATTTGTGGCACGTACAAGAAGGAATTTCTGGACAGTTAAGCCTGCACTGCCACTCCTGCTGGCTGTGATAATAACACAGCTCATTGCGACATTCATCACTGTTTACGGGATTCTCCTGCCGGCCATGGGATGGTCCCTGGCATTTTTCGTCTGGGGTTATGCCATGGTCGCCTTCATTATTACTGATTTTCTGAAAGTCAGGTTTTATAAAGTATTGGATCATTCACAGTTAAAGTTTAAAAATTAATAGCCGGATCATGAACATAATCGTCAGGGAAAAAATTGAAAATGAATTTAAGCATCTTGGGGTTCCCGCCAGGATATTATCAAGCTTATCAGGATTGATTGCTGTTAATGACAGGGAACGTCACCTGAAGGCAAGGAGGGATCTTGTAAGGAAAGGAGAAGCGATTCTTCCTGTCATGAACAGATTGATGAAATCAGATCATAAAATAATCCGTAAGGAGGCCGTTAAGGTTGCAGAATTGATTGGTCATAAATCGTCCATACCGGTCATGATCGATATGCTGGAGGACAGTGAGAATGAAATACGATGGATTGCTGCCGAGGCACTGATCAGGATCGGAAGGGACAGCATAAGGCCACTCCTGGAAGCAATGATTGCCAGAAGTAATTTTTTCTATTTAAGCCAGGGGGCGCACCATGTACTGTCGGAACTCATAACAGAAGACGACCCGGAGGAACTGAAGCAGCTGGTCAGAGTGATCAGATCGAAAATGGAAATCCCTGCAAATATCATAGTATATGCCTCCAAAGCACTCAATAAGAGTTTCTGAACAAAATTCAGTGTTAACGGATTTTATTATTCACACCTTAATTTTGTATTATATATTTAATAAAATGACAACTTAAAAACAAGGAAAAAATTGGATAAATCACGATCTGGTGGCGCATTGTGTCACGGAATTGAGTAACAAACCATGGACCTCATCTGCTATACCTTCAGGTGGCTCATGGAAGATGGCGGTTATACAAAGTTCAGATTATTATTGTGCTATTCATCCGGTAATGAAAGGTAAGATTGTGGCAGAATGATCCTTAAAATGAATAACCCTGCCATGGGGGTATGGTATCCTTTAGTTTTCCTGATTCAAAACAGGATGATTTTGTACTGATCCTTTACCGTCGCTTTTTTCAACAAGCTTATAAACAAACATATAACTGCAATAAAGAAGTTATTGGCTGGAGAAACCGAAATGTCTGACCACCTTGTGCCGGTTGAGTCTGACCACTGTATTAGTTTGATACTAATTCATTTAAGATGGTCAGATTACTTAGGTTATGGGGGTCAATTTGACCGTTTCCCTCAGGTACCAGGATTGCCTGACGGCGATCCTGATGAAGGGGGATTCAACAAAAAAAGCCTTGACTTTGTACAAGGCTTTTTTGTTGTCGGGGTAGCAGGATTCGAACCTGCGACCTCCTGCTCCCAAAGCAGGCGCGATGAACCGGGCTACGCTATACCCCGTAATTACTTATTATCCTGTTTCTAAATCCTCCTTTTCCCTTATAATTTATCACTGTTTTTCGTAACGCGTAACGCGTTTTTGTCTCTTGCTGTTCACTTTGTATGGCTCCTGTACATCCCCAACAACATCTTCGAGCTCTTCTCATACCCGTTATAGAGCTCCTGAAAGGTCGGTTCGTCGATCACATTCATCGATTTTAACAGATCCAGGATGGCAACTGATTCAAATACGCTCGTCCTCGCAATCGTCAGAAAATGCATCTTATCGCTATCCGTCATCCTTCCCGTACCCTCCGCCAGGTTCAGTAAAATATTCAGACTCGCCCTCTTCCACTGCTCCATCAGGTATGGCTCTATCGCTGTATTCACCTTAAGGATATTCATGACCTTAAGGTTCTGATCCCTCACTACCTGGTAAACATCCAACTTTTCAAAATCAAACATAGAATATTATTTTCCCCTCAAACCCCTATTTCACCGGCCTGAAGAATGGAATTCATCCTGCAACTCCTTTGAGCGCGCAAAGGTAGGGAAATTATCTACGGTTTCCAATCAGGATAAAAAAACACGACAGGTACAAAAGGAGCTATCAAAATCTTCTCTCTCTCTCCAACCCCTCCCCTCTCCTTCTGTACCTGCCGTTCCTGAATCTGATCAATAATTAATCGTCAATTATCAATTATCAATTATTCCAGTACATGGATATTCTTCTCATGACACATATCCTTGAGGATCTTTGGCCATACGGTAACACTGCATTCGCCAAGATGTGCCTTCTTCAGAAGGGCCATGTAAGTACGCGACTGCCCGATGCCGCCTCCTATGCTGAGGGGTAATTCATTGTTGATAATTGCCTTATGATAAGGGAAATTGAGGAAGTCCAGCTGTTTGGTAAGCTCAAGCTGCTGCCTCAGGGTCTCGGGATTCACACGGATACCCATGGAAGAAAGCTCGTGACGGCGCTGTGTGACATGGTTCCATACAAGGATATCGCCATTGAGCCCGTGCATCGGCTTTCCATCTGCAGAAACGGTCGGGGTCACCCAGTCATCATAATCGGCCGCCCTCATTTCATGAGGATAGCCATCTTTCAGCGTCCAGCCGATACCATAAATGAATACGGCCGGGTACTTCTGGAGGATTGCCGTCTCACGCTGCTTCCTCGGCATGGTAGGATACATGTCAAGGATCTCTTCAGCATGCAGGAACTTGATCTGGTCGGGCAGGCTGGGATATTTGTTGCTTTTCAGTTTTGGGAAAAGAGTCTGTGCATGAACTTCGGCGCCTTTCAGTACTTTCCAGAGCTTTTCAACCACGCCGGTGAGGAATTGCAGGTTCCGCTGCTCCTTTGTGATAACCAGTTCCCAGTCCCACTGATCTACATAAGCGCTGTGGTCATGATCGAGGAAATAATCCTTGCGTACAGCACGCATATCAGTGTAAAGACCCTCTCCGGGCTTCATGTCGAATTGTCTCAATGCCATTCTCTTCCATTTTGTGGCGGCCTGAACTACCTGTGCATCGATGGGATGCTTGTCATAGTCGTTCTTAATGTGGAATTGAATAGGTGTTCTCGACCCATCACGATCCAGGTAGTCATTGACTCCGCTTTCCACATCAACGATCAGAGGACATTCAACCCTTATCAGGTTCAGTTCCTTGCAAAGGTTCTCTTCAATGTACTGCTTGACGGCAGTAAGTGCATTCTGTGTCTCCTTGCGATTCAGTAATGATGCATAATCCTTTGGAAGGACGTTTACCAGGTCGGCATAGTCGCCTATTCCGGGACCAGCAAGATCAGCTTTTTTGTTTTCCATGTGTTACTCTTTTTTGTTTAAGTTATTATTGATAAAATGAATTAATGATGATTTTGTGAAATGAACGCCAAAATTATGAATTTTCGGGAAACCGGCAAGGTGTGAGGAGAGAAAATTTGATCAAAAGTGTGCGAAATAATGATTAAAAGTTGTCGGATGGAGGTGGTCAATTCAAAATTTGTATTTATTTTTACAGATTATAAGTGCGTTGCATTCTCCTGATGATCTCAATGAATAAGTTATTTAAGGCACCCTAAGAAGCCCATTGCTTATGAAAAAGATTTATCTTTTTTCAGCATTCATTTTTTTCTTTTCCTGTGCCACTGAATCTTTAGCACAGGCTCCCAATACATGGACACAGAAAGCCAATTTCCCGGGAATGGCGCGCTGGCTGGCTGTTGGTTTCTGTATAGGTACCAAAGGATTCGTGGGAACTGGTGAGGACGAGAATGATAGTTTAAAAAATGATTTTTGGGAATATGATACTACTACCAATGCCTGGACCCAGAAAGCCAATTTCGGAGGTACTCCAAGATACGGGGCCGTTGGTTTTAGCATCGGGGCTTACGGGTATATCGGAACCGGGTTAGACACCAGCAATTACATCTGGAGCGACTTTTGGAAGTATGATACTTCAGCTAATGCCTGGACCGAGGTTACTCCTTTCGGAGGAACCCCTCGCTATGTTGCCGTTGGTTTCACTATCGGGAACAAAGGATATGTCGGAACGGGAAATGACAACAGCTTAAGGCGTGACTTCTGGCAGTACAATCCTTCTTCAGATACCTGGACCGAAGTAGCCAGTTTCGGTGGAACTGGCAGGGAAATTGCTATCGGATTTGGCGTCGGGAGTAAAGGGTACATCGGCACAGGTCTTGATACATCATTGTCATATGTCAGTGACTTTTGGGCATACGATACGACAACAAATGCCTGGACACAGAAATCAGATTATGGAGGAGGCCCGATTGGCTATGCCAGGGGCATGACTATCGGCTCAAAAGGATATGCCGGAACAGGTTATGACGGTACCTTTCTGAGAATCGACTTTTGGCAATATGATCCTGCTTCTGATACCTGGACCCGGGAAGCCAATTATCCGGGAGATGGACAACAGTCCGTTGCTGCTTTCAGTACGGCGACAAAAGGGTATTTCGGTACAGGTTATGGCGTGGACGGATATGCAGACGACCTTTGGGAATATACCCCATGTGTGGCACCTTCTTCACCTGTAAATACCACCCCTCCTGCCAACATGACGATATGCAGTGGAAACAGCACTACGCTCAGTGCAAGTGGCGCCGGAACTTTCGGCTGGTATAGCGCAGCAACCGGTGGTACGTACCTTGGCGGTGGATCCGGTTATACAACGCCGGTATTGACAACCACTACCACTTATTATGTCCAGGATAGTACCTGCATTGCAAGTGCCTCAAGGACCGGCATAACCGTCACGGTTACCCCGTCCGTACCAGTCAGCATTTCAATTGCCGCTTCTTCAAATCCCGTCTGTGCGGGTACATCCGTCACATTTACAGCTACACCTGTAAACGGGGGAGCTGCACCGGCCTACCAGTGGGAAGTCAATGGTTTGCCTGTCGGCCCTAACAGTGCCACCTATTCATATATTCCTTTGAATGGTGATGTAGTGACTTGCGTGCTGACTTCAAATGCGACATGCCCTACCGGCAACCCTGCAACATCCAATACTGTCACGATGACAGTAGATGCAAATTCGCCGGTCAGCGTCTCTATTGCAGCAAGTGCCAATCCTGTTTGTTCAGGTACTTCTGTCACCTTTACTGCCACCCCCGTCAACGGAGGAGCAGGACCGTCATACCAGTGGAAGGTAAATGGGTTGCCTGTCGGCCCTAACAGCGCTACCTATTCATATATTCCTTTGAACAATGATGCGGTGACCTGTGTGCTGACTTCAAATATAGCCTGCCCTGCCGGTAACCCTGCAACATCCAACACTGTCACGATGACGGTTAATCCATCTTCCCCTGTCAGCATTTCAATAGTTGCCTCAGAAAATCCCACCTGCACCGGGACAACTGTCACATTTACAGCCACACCCGTAAATGGAGGCGCTGCTCCTTCTTACCAGTGGAAAGTCAATGGGTTGCCTGTTGGCACCAACAGTGATACCTATTCATATATTCCTTTGAACGGTGATGCGGTGACCTGTGTGCTGACCTCAAATATAGACTGTCCTACAGGCAATCCTGCAATATCCAACACGATCACGATGACGGTTAGTGCAGCCTTGCCGGTCAGCGTTTCAATTGGCGCTTCTGCCAACCCCACCTGTACCGGGTCATCCGTCACATTTACAGCCACACCTGTAAATGGGGGAGCTGCACCAGCTTACCAATGGGAAGTCAATGGATTGCCTGTTGGCCTTAACACTCCTACCTATTCATATACTCCTTTGAACAATGATGCAGTGACCTGTGTGCTGACCTCAAGTGCGACCTGCGCGACAGGCAGTCCTGCAACATCCAACACGATCACGATGACAGTCAATGCCGACTCGCCGGTCAGCGTTTCAATCGGTGCTTCTGCCAATCCTGTATGTTCAGGCACCTCCGTCACCTTTACTGCCACCCCCGTCAATGGTGGAGCAGGACCGTCATACCAGTGGAAGGTAAATGGGTTGCCTGTTGGCCCTAACAGCGCTACCTATACATATATTCCTTTGAACAATGATGCGGTGACCTGTGTGCTGACTTCAAATATAGCCTGTCCCACCGGCAACCCTGCTACATCCAACACGGTCACGATGACGGTGAATCCAAGTTCACCTGTAAGTGTTTCTGTCAGCGCTTCCGCCAACCCTGTATGTTCAGGTACTTCCGTCACCTTTACTGCCACCCCCGTCAATGGTGGAGCAGGACCCTCATACCAGTGGAAGGTAAATGGCATCAATCAGGGAACCAATAGTCCGACCTATTCATATATTCCTTTGAACAATGATGCAGTGACCTGTGTGCTGACTTCAAATATAGCCTGTCCTACAGGCAACCCGGCAACATCCAACACGGTCACGATGACGGTAAGTGGGGCCTTACCGGTCAGCGTTTCAATTGTCGCTTCCGCCAACCCTACATGTACCGGGTCATCCGTCACATTTACGGCTACACCTGTAAATGGGGGAGCTGCACCGGCTTACCAGTGGAAAGTCAATAGCGTCAATGTAGGAGCCGATAGTCCGACCTATTCATATAATCCTTTGAATGGTGATGCAGTGACCTGTGTGCTGACTTCAAATATAGCCTGTCCTACCGGCAACCCTGCAACCAGTAACCAGATCTTTATGGTGGTGAACAACACGCTGCCGGCAGGAGTCACCATCGCTGCATCTTCAAATCCCTTTTGCCCGGGATCATCAATCACCTTTACTGCAACACCGGCGAATGGGGGAGCAAATCCTTCCTACCAGTGGAAAGTCAACGGGGTCAATGCCGGCACAAACTCAGCAACATACACCTATAACCCTGCCAATAATGACAGCATCCGCTGCATCATGACATCTTCCCTGGCTTGTGTCTCAGGTAATCCTGCAAGCTCTGCCGACATCATCATGAACGGGGCCGGAGGAAGTTTAACAGTTACCTTCACCTCCTGCTTTGACACCATCACATCTGTCAATGCACAGCCAATCAGGCTCAGGGGGGGTATTCCATTGGGCGGCATATACTCTGGCCCTGGAGTCACCCCGGCGACAGGCATCTTTACGCCATCGGCAGCAGGGACAGGCACAAAGACCATCACCTACACATATACCAATGCCGCCATGTGCACGGCAAGTAAAACCATTCACATCATCGTGCAGTCCGCACCGGTATTCAGCTGTGGAAATTTCCTGACAGACATCCGTGACAATAAAGTATATGCCACAGTACAGATCGGATCACAATGCTGGATGGCAGCAAACCTGAACTATGGAACCACCCTTGTCTCCACACAGGACCAAAGGGACAACTGTATATTTGAAAAATACTGTTACAACAACAACCCGGCTAACTGCACCAGCCAGGGAGGGCTTTACCAGTGGGACGAACTCATGCAATATGATGACACCCCGGGAGACCAGGGCTTTTGTCCTCCCGGCTGGCACATTCCGACCGACAATGAATGGAACACATTATTTGCCAATTATGTAAACAATGCCTTTGCAGGCAGCCCGCTGAAGTATTCAGGATATTCAGGATTCAATGCCCTTATGTCAGGCGACAACTATTTCAACAGTAGCTGGGACTTCCATGGCTTTGCAACCTTTTTCTGGTCGTCGACACCCCGAAGCAGCACACAGGCATGGGCTCATGGAATGAATATTTATGATCCAAGCGTATCATCATATCCATCAAGCAGGGTAAATACGTTTTCGGTCAGGTGTTTACAAGATTAAAGTCAGGATCAACGTTTTCTGGATATTTGGAAAGTTTTATTAGCCCACCAGGTAAGCCACCGGAAATCAAATATTTTCTTCCATCTTATTACTTACGCTGTCACATGCAGAAATAAAGAAAACACTGATTATCAGTGTTTATCGGTTTTTTTCACATTTCTGCCACATTGGCCAGCGGAGAAACTTGGTCTCAATCACCGTCAATTGAAAGTGGTTCATTTTGTTAAAGAGAAAGGTCAGATTTCAAATTCCGATTTTCAAGCGCTAAATAATATCTCTAAAGGGACTGTTTCAAGAGACTTATCTGAATTAGTTGAAAAATTTAAATTGTTTGAAAAACACGGATTAACTGGTGCAGGAACAATTTACGTGTTAAAAAAATAATCGGCTCATAATGCGCTCAAACGGCTCATTAAGGGCTCAAAAAGGGTTCAAGTCAATCCTGCATTGTAAATTTCGTCACAAAGAAATGAATATATTACAAGTCAAATATTGGCGGGTAAATCTACAATCTTAAAACTAAAATGAAATTGAGAATCCATAAACCTGAAATTCCTGACTGATAATTAACTTGTAATCTTATTTATTAATCAATTTTACAAAACTTTGAGATATAATTTGCAGTTCCTGTTTTAACCTTTATGGTGTAAACCCCACAAGGATAATTTTCAATATCTAATAAAATATTGTCAGTGTCTGATTGGGTTTGGAAGACTTTTCTACCATGCATGTCAAAGATCTCAATAAATTTTAACCGGTCAAATATGTCCTGAAATCTAATCGTTAAATAGGTCTGTGCCGGGTCAGGAAAAATGTCAATTTTAGCTGAGGTTGTAAGGTTATCAATGCCTGTTGGAAGGACCAGGCACGGATAATTGTAAAAAATATTATAGAAAGAGGTTCCCGGAACGGGGATGTTTTTTGGATCGGTGAGAATCTGACCAGTTGCCAGGCTGACCCCGACAATGGTACTATCGGAACGATCGAAATAATAAATCCCTTCATAAGGATTAAGTGTTGGGGGTTCATCATAGATGTAATAGGATATGATCGAATCTGAAATGTTGGTAACTACTCCCGTTGTTACATTTATTTTCGCCAGTTTCCGGCCGTTCGTTCCATTGCCGGCAAGCCCATAAACAGTTTGATCATAACAATCGAAAACGATGGGGCCAAACATTCCGTAATCGATTATTATATTTGGACTTGTGACAGCAGTACCCGTTGAGAGGTCAATCCCTGTAAAATGGCTATTGATGGATACATAATATAAAATATTATCCACCGGATCAATGGCAACACCCAGAAGGGAATTACATTCTCCGGGGACTGTATCTTGGGAAATTCGTTCAATGATACCAGTCTGAGGATCCAGCTTTGCCAAAATCACACCAGAAGAAGTTTGAATCAGGCCGTAAATAGTAGAGTCCAATGTATTATAATTCATATTCAGGAAAGTCGTACTACCCGGATAATATGTCATTACCACGGTATTGGCAACTGCTCCGGTAGTAAGATCAAAAGAAAGCAGGAGTGAATCAACCTGTAGATAGTAGAGTTTATGAACAGGATCGATTGTAACACCACCCATAAAGGGATAAGAGTACGGGGCAGGTGTTGTTGAAATATTTGTTACCACTCCGGTCTGTGGGTTGATTTTGGCAAGAGAAATTCCCGGACCGGAATTCAATACACTTACCCCATAAGTTATGGAATCTATTTGTGAATTTACGTTATGACAAACAGACAAAATGGCTAGTAATAGAATAAATTTTTTCATAGCTAAGATGTTTAATAAAATCTTTATCATTCATCATATGGAGAATGATAGGACGTTAAAATTAAAAAAATACTTAGATTAGTTGCATATAATTTTTTCTATTTTGAGAAAAGGGCGGAGGGCAGAGGACGGAAATCGGAGGATGGAGGATAGTAGTCAGAGAACGGAGGGGCGATCGGACGTGTCGCTCATGCAGTGGGGTCAGTTAATGCTGAATCAGGGATTATTTAAGAAGAATGACCGTTCCATGTTTACTTATTGTTGAAGTATTGGTATTTGAAGGGGAAGATGTTTGGTAGGTAATTATCCAGACATAAGTGCCGGTAGGAGCTAATTTGTTTTTTATTTTTCCGTCCCATCCCTTGGTAATGTCTGTCGATTCGAAGACAAGCTCACCCCAGCGGTCAAATATTCGCATAGAAAAGCTGGTGATATTATCTTCTGAATATACAACCTTGAAAACATCATTTAATCCGTCACCATTGGGAGTAAATGCATTAGGAACAAATAGTGTCGAATCACAGCTTTTTAGTTGCACCGAATCACTCCCTTTGCATCCGTGAGAATCAGTTACGGTTACAAGGTATGTTCCTACATTAGTCGCAGTATAATACTGGCCGGTGCTGCCATCCTGCCACAGGTAAGAAGAATATCCGGATCCGGCATCCAATTGAATGGGTTCCCCGGCACATAGAAAAGGTTTATCTGTGAGGTCAACAATAGGAGGAGCATAGATTGAAATTGTAAGTGGTGAAGATTCAGCCGGGTTTGGAACTGGGCATACTAATGAAGAAGTTAACCAGCATTGAATAATATCCCCGACTGTGAGAGTATTTGTACTATACAATGGTGAACTTCCCGATTGTTCAGTGTTTTCGTTGACAGTCCAGGTATAAACGGGTGCATTTCCTTCATTGATGGAAGATGCCGTAAACTTTACAAGCGTCCCTGGGCAGATAAAGGTATGATCGGCTGTAATGGTCAAACTTATCGGAATGACGGGAATTACTATTACAGTTACGCTGGCACAGGAAGAGACACCGCAGTTATTTTCCCAGTCGGCATAATACACGGTGGTTGTTGTGGGTGACGGGATCGTTATGCTGTTAGTTGGTCCTGTACCGGTTCCAACCATGGTTCCTCTACAGCTTGTTGCATACCAGTTTAAGGTTGCGCCCGAACCTCCTGATGCCGAAAGCGTAATGTTCCCATTATCGTTGGAACAAATTGTATCATGGTCGCTGTTTGCAGATAAAGGTGCTACCGGTAAAACGCCCAAGACATGAGCAGTAGCAAAGGATGTCTCGTTATACGCCGCCCCCCGGGCCGGGTTATAATTACTTCCGTGAATAATATCAGCCCTGTACCGGAACGCAAAAATTTCATAGTAAATGCCTGTACCACAAGGAACCGGAACCGTATCGACATAGGTGACATCTATGGAAAGACCAAAATTACTGGCTACCACGGTTGCACCACCGATATTATCTCCTTTATTGTAAGAAACACCATCTGCGGGCACACCAAAAACATTGGAGGTATTCCGGAGAATAATATAATGTTCGATGCCATCAGCTGGATAAGGATCCACACAAGGATTCCAGTTCAGAGTCACCAAGGTATTGCTTGCGTTGCACAGGCCCGTAAGGGTCGGGTTGATCCAGTCGGGCTGCCGTATACTTCGCAGGTAATCGGT
>Ga0181539_1004411_pt1 | contig 12086 bp, 11 predicted proteins | sample PEATcosm2014_Bin_46_FD_119767 | JGI IMG/M metagenome (GOLD analysis project Ga0181539, IMG submission 119767) | Peatland microbial communities from MTU Mesocosm Facility, Houghton, MI, USA - PEATcosm2014_Bin23_60_metaG | ecosystem: Environmental > Terrestrial > Soil > Wetlands > Peat | place... | reverse complement strand
TCCCGTGCTATCCCGCTACCAACGTCATCCCGTGCTATCCCGCTACCAACGTCATCCCGTGCTATCCCGCTACCAACGTCATCCCGTGCTATCTCGCTGCAAGGCGCACCCAACTCTTTCGTCGCCTCAGGCCTGAATTCTCCTCCACTTGGGAAGCGTTAGCTGCCTGAGTGGTAGAGAGGTCTGTGCCAAGCGGCCGTCATAGGTGAACTGATTACAAACTCTGCTTCCAAAATCATCACTTATTTTCATTTTTCAGCGCTGTTTCCAAACAAGTGATACCTCAGCGCCCTACAATTAAGCATGTTGAAATATATACGGACTAGCAACAGACCCGGCTCCGAAAGCCGGCTGCAAGACTTTGGTTCACTGCGGACCAAGTGTCTTGTATGGATGCCCGAAGGCGGACATGCCGGCCTTTCCAAGGCTGTCGAGGTCGGAATAGGTATTTCACACCGGCAGTATCCAAGTACACCTGAATTATTCAACTAACATCATGAAAGGTCCAATGACACAGAATCAACCCGACGGCACTGGAGGTTCGGCTGGCTTGATGCCGCCAGGAGCATCTCAGATAATCATTGCGTCGTTGTCGCGGCGGGCACTGTGCCCGAGCTGTGCGCACCTGGGGGGATGTGAGCTGGGCATCCCTGGTTTGATGCTTGTGCCTCAAAGAGGCGGAGTTGAAGCGGTAACTCAAAAAAGCAAAACTTACATGGTGAATTTGCTCGGGTGTACTAAGGACGCAAAACCACTCGTGGAAGGGTTTCGCGTATTTTCGAGCGATGATGCGAGCCGCGGGGAGACATACATGTCTGGTCCTAGCTATTGCGCGTTCGTCCGCCAGGGAAAGATTCAAGCTGAGTCGGGCAACCAAAAGGAAGCATCGTGAACCATTTCCGCAATTTATATTCCACCGTACTCGACTATTCCGTAGCCGGCTACCTATATCTCCCGTGTTATCCCGCGACGGGCGTCCTCCCGTGTTATCCCGCGATGGGCGTCCTCCCGTGTTATCCCGCGACGGGCGACATGTGGTATTACGGCTATTTCTCCTCATTTCGCCTCATTGGGGATAATGGGGTAATGATAAGTGGGCACTTTAGGTGCCAGTTTCTTCCTCTTTATGCCATGTGGGCTGGTTTGAAACATCAAGCACGCCAAGGCACTTGGTGGCACTTGGGGAAGCACCATGGCACACCGAGGCAGTCCTCTCAAAAGTCTCTCACAGGAGCTATCCCCCGGCCATCCTCCTCGGTAGAGGCCGGAAAGGACGCGAAAGGGAATCTGGGGACCAATTCGGGACGGATAAGCGCCGCCCCCGCGATGACACCGCCCAAAACCGGCCCAACACAGATTTGCGACAGCAAAAAATTCAGCCTGCCCGAAAGAAATTAATATATGAGCAAACCTGCATTCATTTGGCGCGCCCACAAAGATGGCGACCTCTATCGCCGCGCCGATTATGACCACGTCTCCGTGGCCGTGTACACGAAGCGCAAGCCTGACCCGGCCGTCGGCGACCCGGGCAGCTTCCGCGTCAAGTGCGTCTTCCCCAAGCGCGCCAGGCTGTCGACCCCGTCCACCTTCGACTCGCTGAAAAAGGCGATGAACTTCGCGGAAGACGAAGCGCGCCGCATCAATGCCAACCGGCCGCCGGTGGACCACAGGACCGCCTACGAGAATCAGGAGAAGGCCGCCGAACGGGACATAATTCACGAACTGGTTGAATCCACCGGCCTGATCACAAAAACCCGCCTCCTCATCGACGTCATCAAGCAATTCGTCGAAATGTGCGGGATCCTGCTGGAAATCAAGATGGAGCCTCTCAAGGCCGCTTACCAGGCCAGAACGCTCCACAACATGACGTCAGGACAGGATCCGGTGGAAGTCGTCGGCAAGTACCTGGACTACTTTGTCCGCGTGCGCGAGGTCATCCCCATCGAGACTCTCGTCAACAAGGTCACCGAACAGATCGAAAAGGACGGTCTTGGCCATGGAGAAAAGCGGCGGCAGATCCTGCTGTTGCGGCACTTCGCCGAGCAGCGCGAGGGCCGAAATTGTGACTCCCTCGATGTGGAAGAACTGAAAAACTGGCGGCTGAACATGACGTGCGGCAAAAAAACCAAGTATGATCGTTGGATCGTCCTGCGCCAATTCATCGAGATTGCGTACAAGGATTACGGCGCCATCCGAAAATGCGTCTATGAGCGCGTCATGGAATTGGACTTCGTGGCGAAATCAAGAAAGTTGGACACACTTCTGCCCTACGGAATCTGGTGCCAAATGTTCCGCCGGTGCAAATATGCGGCCGATGCCTTATATCTGGCCGTCGTCTCCGACCTTCCCGTCAGGGTGGGCGAGCTCAAATTACTGACTTGGAACGACATCACCAAAACGGACGGCTTTCCGACTTCGATCATGGTGCCGGCGGAGGTGGCGAAAGGCAAAGAAGGTGGAGTGCATGACGCGCGCACTGTGATAATCCCCCGCCGTCTCGGCGAACTCTTGCTCATCCTTTGGCGCGACAGCGGGCCGCTGATTCCCGGCGAAGGGCATTTGGCCCGGCTGAAGAATATTGCCCGGGAGATTGATCCCGCCTTTGTGTGGACAGATAAAAACGTGATGCGTCGCACCTGCATTTCCACCTTCGTGGGACGCGGTGGAGACAAGCAATACTTCGCGGATCAGGCCGGCCACACGCTGCAAAAACAAAAAGAGAGTTACTTGCGCTATGTAAATCCAGTGGACGCAGGACGCTACGGCAACTTTCAGTATCCATTGGAAGAATTCAAGGCGTTGCCCTATGAGCCCGAACCCGATCCCAATGGCCGGCCGCGCAAGATAAGGGCCGGAAACCAACCTTCGTCGCCGTCGAGCCCAGCCGCCGAAGATGGTCAGGCCCATGTCGAACAATCCGAACCCGCAACCCTGTGAGCACCAATACACAGACTGTCCCGGAAATCATCGAGTCATTCGTCCATCCATTTGGCGGCGTCAACCACAAAATCGGCACCGAGAGCGACGGGCACCGCCGTCGGTACTATTTCTACCACCCGTGGCTTAAGACTCCGTCGGGAACGCAGAAGAAGATTATCAAGTACACCCGAAAGGAAATCATTGCAGAGTTGGAGAGCGCCTGGAAGGCCAACACGGTCAACCTGACGCGCGCAGAATATGGCCCGTGGGCAGCCGCCCGCGCCTGCCTGGAACGCATCAGGATGGCATTGCAGGCGGCGAACCAGTCTGCGGAGACCATCGTCGCGAATGCGATGCAACAGTTGCGCAGTTTGCCTGCGGTCGAAGTGCCACCGACCGCGGCCTCCGAGGCGCAAAATGAGAATGGGCCGCCTGCTCAAGCGAACCGCCCACCCACTGAAGGCAGTCCGTCCACGCGGCCCGAATCGGCGACCGGCGCGAAGCAACAACCTCAGGCGCCGCCGCCCGAAACCCCAGCGTCGCCGATCAATGGAAAACCCAATCCCCCTGAGAGCAAGGAAGCCCATGGTCCCCTTACACTCAAGGAGATGGCCGTGCTGGTATTGCGCGCGCACGGGCCGCTCGGCGCCTCCGGGATTTGGGAGAAGGGCTTGGAGATGGGGTTGGCAGAGAGCGTCTCTGCCAAAGGCAGCGACCGGGTGGGGAGCCTCCGGTCGATACTGAATCGGGCGGCTTTGAATCCTGCGTCCGTGATCGAGCGGCGAGTTGGCAAATTCCAACTCAAAAACAACGCGCCGCCGGCACAAGATTCTTCGACGGATGGAAAGCGGCCCATGGCCGCGAAATTCGAGCGAAAGGATCCCATTCCGCCGGCGCCACGAAAGCCTGACGGAAGAATCGACTGGAAAAAGGTGCCGACGGAGCTGCTCCAGAAGCTGGCGGATAACGGCCCGATCGCCCAGATTGCCGAGGCGTGGGAAGTCTCCACAAGTGTCGTATACAAACATTGTTGCAAGCGTGGTCTGCATGGAAGACATGACTGGAACAAAGCAGCAGCGGATCAATCTCAAAAGAAGCGCGCTGCTCTCTTTCCGCCTGCCCAGCAAGCCCAACCAGTCGCAAAAAAGCTCATGCCCTGGGACGAAAGCAAGGCGAAATTCTTGAGGATGCTGTGGGAAGTGGGTGGCCCTGAGATTGCGCGGCAACGCGATTGCAACCCATGCACGGTGTACTACCACGCCGGCAGGCTCAACCTCCGCCGTCCCATGCACGGTTTTTTTCTCCAAAAGGACCGAAAGATTCCAGACGACATCTTGCAGATGATCGAACAACTCGAGGTTGAGGAAACGGAGGCTCAAAAAGCCAGCCAACCTGCGCAGTCCAATGGTGGTTCAGGAGGTCCACAATGAGCGCCCCTGTTGTCAACGAGGTTGGGATGCCGCCGTTACACCCAGGCAATGGCAAATCCGCCATGGAACACGAGACGCGAACGGATGGCGGCGTTGGAGCCGGAGACAGAGAAGCCACCGGCCGCCCAATGGCTGGGGATGTCTGCGGGTTGGACCCGGCGTCGCTGGAAAAATCGCGCTCCCGGCCGGCAGAGCGAAAGACCCTGGCGGTGGATTTGGGAACGCATACGGGATGGGCGCTGATGACTGGTGGCAATATAATTGATTCGGGCACGGAATTGCTGGCATCCGACGAAGAGTTGGAGCAGCAACGAGAGGAGGCCAAAGAACGGACCTCTGACATGCGATTTGGGCGCATATTGGATTTCGTGGAGGGGAAAGTGGCGGCTGGCGTGGACCGAATTGTATTTGAAGATGTAATTTTTGCGGGGAGCCAGGCCCAAACGCAATTGTGGTCCTCATTGCGCACCGCCATTTGGCTGGCAGGCCGCGACGCCAAAGTGAGCATTCATTGCGTGGCCGTCGCGACCCTCAAGCGATTCGCCACCGGCAACGGGGGCGCCAGGAAGCCCGACTTGGCCCGGGCCCTTGCCATCGCGGAACCGGGGCGCTACCAACTGGAGCCGCGGAGTGGATTGCTGTGGCGGAATGGACAGGCGATGGACGACAATGAAGTGGACGCCATCTGGCTGGCCCGTTACACCGCCGCTGTGGACCGGGGAGAAGCGAGTTTTGTCGGGCCGCATCAGCGGAAGGCCGCGGCCAAGGCGCAACGCCGCGCGAGGCGGGCTGCGGCCAAGGCGGAGAAAAAGGCGCGCGTCGCAGATCGTAAGATCGAGGAGCGAGCCAAACGGCGGACCCTGCTGGAATCCATCAAGGCGGCCGGCAGATGCTGCGGCGTCCTCCGCCAGCCGATGCCCTTTGGGAGGGCGATCTGTCCCAAATGCGGAACGGCAATCCGACTTGCCAGGCCAATCGCGCCGCAACCAACGCCAGCGGCGCGGCCCGATTCTTTACCCCAGGACGCGGCTGGCGGGTCAGCGCAGACCGCCTCGTAAAACTCATTCGCGCCGTTGGCAAGCTCTTGTTGCGGCACCCCGAAGTTGGCCCCTTGGCAGCAACGACTTCCGGCTGGAATTCGCCTTTGATGGCAATACCGGCCTGGAAAATGCATACCATAACGGGCCGGCGTGGCGCGGCATTACCTTCCCCGGGAGGCAGCGGGCCATAGTGGCAGCGGCATCGCAGCGCAGCGCGAATTGTTGCCAAACATATTCGCATGCCTGAAAATACAGCAGTCGAAGCCGTGGCGGCGGAGAAGCAGTGGCGGACGAGAGCACAGGTGGCGCAACACCTCCAAGTCAGCGTGCGCACGATCGGCCATTGGATGCAGCGTGGGATTCTGCCCTTCTCCAAGACCGGGCACCTCGTCCGGTTCGAATTGAACCATTGCGACCGCGCCGTCGGACGATTTCGGGTCCAAAGCCGCCCGCGGCTGGCCGAAGATTCAGCAGGCCATGCCCGGAGTTGGAGAACAAAGCAGCAGGTCGCCACCCACCTGAATGTTAGCCTGCGAACTGTTACGAGCATCATGCGCCGACGAATCGTTCCTTACTTAAAAATCAGCGGCGTAGTCCGGCTTGACCTTTTGGAGGTTGACCGGGCATTCAAACAACTGGGACGCTGACCGAACCGATGACCAGGTTCGCACGCAAATTGAAAATCAAGCCGCAGCGGCAGGGCGAAATTTTTCCTCGTGCAGATTCGCCAGCCCTTATTTCTTCACATGCCCGGAGACCAGCTTGGTCATCTCAAACATGCTGACCTGCTTCTTGCCGTTGAACACGGCTTTCAGATTTTCGTCGGCATTGATGAGGGTCCGCTTTTTTGCATCCTGCAACCCATTCTTGCGGATGTAGGCCCAAAGCTTTTTCATCAGCTCGGTCCTTGGAAGGGGTTTGTCGCCAATAACTTTGGCGAGCGTCGCGTCCGGCGTGACCGGTTTCATGAATGCTGCGTTCGGTGTTCTTTTTGCTTTTTTTGGTGTTTTAGCCATGCCTTCATCTGCACTGTTGATGCGAGGAAGGCAAACCTAAAATTCAGGGACCAGTCATACGCCCCCCCGCTGGCCCGTCCTTGATTGAAGCTCAATTTCGCGGCTGGCTCCGGAAGAACGATTCGCTAATCTCGCGCGAGCGGCTTTTGAACCTGCCGATGGTCGCTTCCAGTTTCGCCCTATCTCCAGGAGGAGGTCAAAGCCCTCAATGAGCAACCGGGCCAAAAGCCCAGCTTCAACAACGGCCAGAGTCGAAGTCTAGCCACCAAGGCCAACAAGGTCGGTCTGCCACGGTTCGACGAGATCGCCGCCACCCCAAACCTGTCCCTTCGGAAACTGTGCTGGTCCAGGAAATAATAGTCAAACAGAATTTCATGAAACAAATCAGTTCGCAAATTATCAGGCTGGGGGACAACAGCGACGGCTATTCCGCCGAGGAACTCCTGTCCACATTATCGGAAGAGCAATATCACCGCCTCATCGGCTTTGCCCGCTTTCGTCTGCGCGCCGCGACCAACTCCCGATGGTTGCAGCAGTGCCTGGGGGCGACAGACGCTGAGGATCTGGTGCATCAAGCGCTCCTCAAACTGCACCTGGGTGAAGACAATCCGTCGTTGGGCCGGCACCTTAAGGCACGCAATCGAGTGAACATGAAGGCGTTCATCGCTTGTGTGATAGGTGTCATCAGCAGTGATGTCTACAACCTGGTCAACGAGGCTCGCCATCGGCACGAGCACGCGTTCGTGGGCGACCCGGAACAAGAACCAGGCGCTGTCGAACCGGCAGAATCGCAGGACGCACAGGATCTGTTGTCCCGCCGAGACCTGCATCGGGTGTTCTTCAAAAGGCTATATCAACGGATCAAAAATCAACCCGCATTGTTAGCTGTTGTGCAGGATTGGGAGCAGCGCTTTTACGACGATGACCGCATCGGCAGCACAGGCATCAATCGAGATCTTGTGTATCGCGTGCGTCAACTCGCCCGCGAGGTCATCGCCGATTTCGGCGAGATCCGGCCGGCGATCCACGCCGGAAAGGAAATGCTGCTGTAAATATATCCGATCATAGTCCCGACGAAAATCCTTTCGGGAGCGAAATCTTTCGCTGTAGGCAACAAGAGGCGATCTGCGATGGTTATCTTGCGTAATGAGGTTGGAACTCAGGCGAGATCCTGTCCGGTGGCCTGGGCCTCCGGTGGCGGGTTTGGCCATTTGAGCGAGAGTTGCAGTCGGTGGCGCCGCAAAAGCGGCCGCCACCGACTTGGGTAAACGCAGCGATTCACTCTCACGCGGATCCGATCCCACGCCGTCACAGGAGCATCGCGCGGATCCATTTCTTGGGCGAAGCTGAGAAGCAGCACCCCATCCATATACGCGACCCGCCAAATCATGTAAGGCAGATTCATCCAATGCGGCTTCCGCATTGCCCAAAGAATACCCGGCAACCCCGCCAACCAACTTGCTGGCAGCGATTCGAGTCCTGTCGGAACCAGGCCGGCCTTGCTGCGGAAGAAATCTCGCGCCCTTTCCAATGCGCGCTCATCCAAGGCGGCATCAAGTTGGACTGCTGCGCTTAACATTTCTGAGGACAGTAAGGGTTTCATGCCGCACCGTTCCATCAACCGGCAGACGTATTGGGCGGTGAATGAAGCGTGATTTTCCAGCGGGGCATTCTGATTCCCTGAAGTCTCCTCTGACAATTCAAACCACGGCGCGAACCACACCGGCCAGGACGTCCGACTTCCATCACTATGCACGACATAACCTTGATGTGGCCGCAACCGTCCCAGCGTCCCCGGAGGACACACCGGCTCAGGTGGTTTCTCGGACCGCCAAGATCGCGATAATGTGGCCACGACGCCGTCCTCCCACGCCGGCTCTGCCTTGGCAGGCGGCTGCGCCTCGCGAGCGCCCAGACTCAAGGCTGCAAACTCGCCCGCTTCCTCCTCGCGTGTTCGCAGAAAGGCAATCGTATTGAAATTGAGCAACACCGATCGGCGCAAACGCCAGCCGATCTTTTCATCCAGTCCCGACAATCCCTGAGCGGCCGCCAGCACAAAGCATTGTTTGCTTCGCAATGTCGCGAGTTGATCGGCATCCTCGCGCTGGACAATCAAGGGGAATTCATCGGCGATCAATCCGCAGAGCGGGTGCGCGCCGGTGCCTCGCGTTTGCGCCGCATCAAAAAATTGTTTTCGCGCCAACCGGAAAATGAATTTTGCCAGTTCCGGCTGCGTCAGCGCATTGATGCTGACCACGCACAGTTTGCCTTCGGCGGCAACTTGGGCCGGACTAAAAGTCGGACGGTCCTTTGCGTCGAAACACCGCGTCGCGGCCGAACTCAGCAACGGGCGCAGCACGTTCAACAAGCAGCTTTGGAGGTTGCTGCGTGTCCGCCCATCCAAACGCTTCCACACCTCGACGTGGTCGAGCGCCCCAAGCAACTGCGGGCAGGCGCCGGGTTTCGCAGCGTTGCGCCTGGCTCGTTCCACTACTTCCGCCACCCGCTTGGGCAGTGTCGCAAAATCCTCCACCCCGACGAACCAACTCCTCATGAAGTCAACTGCTTCGGTGAAACTGATCGGGTTGCGTTGAGCCACCAACAAAGTCAACGCCGCGGCAATCAGCGCCGCTGCTGCGTTCTGCCAGTACGGGTTGTCCCCGCCGATCCGTTCAGTCGCCAACATCAACCACTGTGCCAGCGTCTCCACATCATCAAAGGTCCGCAGTGGTCCGAAGAGATCCAGGGCATGCGTTCCAGCCGGCCCGAGAATGGCCAGATCGCGTGCGCGTCCCGCTCTCCCCGCCATCTGCGTGATGTGCTCAACCGCGCCGTCCTGTTTTGCGTCGAGAATCAGCAACCCGATGGGGTGTCGCAGAAGCTGTTGAATGGCGCCCATCAGCAACGTGGTTTTGCCGCTGCCGGTGCTGCCGAGGACGAGCATGTGCTGCACAAGGTCTTCCGCTGTCAATGATACAGAGTAACCCGCGGGCTCGTAACACGCCCAAACAATGAGGGGCCCTTCCTTGGGGGGCATGTTCACCCCGGGCTGTGGGTTAGTGTTGCGGTGACTCCGCATTCGGGGTCCCAATAGTAGGCTTCCGCGGCCAGCTTGCTGCCGTAACCTTTCGACGAATGCCAGGCGTCCAAAGGCGTGAGACTGGGAATCACCCGGATCAAAACACCGGAAACATCCTCCGCCGGCAGGAGCTTCAGGCTCTTCTTGTGGTGAAAATGCCCGATGTGATACTCGCGTCCGGCCGGAGTGCTTTTGGCCCAATCATCCTGGCGTTCGGTCGCCATCAACATGGGGAGGTTGGAGTGCTTTTCTTCCGATCCATGGGTCAGGCCCAGCAGACATTTGTGAAACGCCACGTATTTCCTCTGCGTGGGGCTGTTGTCCACGGTGACGCCTTCGGTCCGGCAAAAATTTGCCCATAAAACCTCGCCAACGTGAAAGGCGGTTTGCACATCATGGTTGCCGTTGACCACGACCACATCAACAGGAGCGACCGCGCGCAACCGCTCGATCCCTTGGGCCAGCAACCGCCAACCTTGAACAAACGCCTGCTTCCAGACGATCGAGGAGTCGACCGGAGTCCCCGCCGTGGTGGTACGGCCTAAAATATCCGTGTGATAAAAATCGTTGCCGACGGGAAATAGAATCTTCTCCGGCTTCAGGCCGGCGGATTTCGCCAGTAGATCCTCGATCGCATCCCAAAACATCCCCTTCGCAATTTCCGGATTGTAGTCGCGACCGCACTCCTCACCCCAGCAAAGTTTGCCGAAATGCAAATCCATCAATGCGATCTCCAACATTCCCTGCCCGGGTGAGGCGCGACGAATTGCCGGACGTGTGGGAGCGTCCTTTTTGAATTCCTCCTTCAAGGCTTCGGTGAATTCTTTGAGTGAGTTTTCAACGATCTTGCGATGCAGCCAGACTTTGACCTGAAATAAGGGGGCTGTCAGGATTTCACCGGTGGCGGGGTTGCGCGCACCCACGTCCCATTTGTTGGCCACCCAGCGCTCAACTTGCCAGACGGATGTGTCCACTTCCGCGTGACGTAGTAAATCTTCGAGCGTTTTGATCTGCGATCCCCGGTAACACAGGTCACGCGTGGTCTGCCCCACCGCGTCTTGCAAAGTGCTGCCGGCATTCGGCGCCTCCGGTGCAGCCGAAGCCATTGGCTCTGCCCCAGCGGTTCCCCCCTTCGATTGAAATCCTTGCGCGCCGATCCAGCGCGCCAGATGCAGCTTGGCATGATCCTCGCTGATATTCAATTCCTGGGAGATTCGTCCAGCACCCCAGTCCGGTTGCGCTTCCTTTAGTTTTCGGACTCTCTGATACACCGGGTCGTTGTTGTGGCCTTGAGTCTCGCCGCGAAACCGTTCCATCAACCGCCTCGACGTCGGAGTTTTAACACCGAGCTTTACAGCCAGTCGCTTCTTTCCCATGGTGGGTTCGCCGCGGAGAATCTCGCGTGCCTTCGGATATATGTCCTCGCTCGGTTTCATAATAATCTGTCCTTCACTATGTAATGCTGAATAGAAGGTCAATTTGTCGGACGGAAAATGCGAGTTTGGTGATTTTTCTTCGATTGGCGGCGCCTCATCCTGTCGAAAACGGCGCCAAACACAGATTTCGAAGCCGGCTCGAGAAAGGGCCGGGCAGCAAAATCAAATAATCAACCAGAAGAAAAAGCATGTCGAATCTGAACGTCACTGTGCTGATGGGGCGCCTTGTGCGCGCCCCCATTATTCGAAACAACGGCTCCAAGATGGGGTTCTTTTACATCGCCAGCAATCGTCGCTACCGCGACAAAGCGGATGCCGCCCAAGAGGAAACCGCCTTTGTCGCGTGCAAGTGTTTTGGGGGCTGGACCGACGCGCTGGCACGTCACCAGAAAGGAGACATGGTCATGGTGGAGGGCCGCCTGCGCACCGAGACCTGGAATAATGAGGGCACATCACGCTCGCAACTCATCCTGGTTTGCGATTCCGTGCAGTTTGTTGTCCCGGAACCGCGACCGCAGAATCCGTCGAAGCCCAACGACGGCGACGAGCACGAACACGCGACGCCTCCTGCCGGTGGGGAAGCCGACGGCAGGCCGCCGTTTTGAACGCCGAACCCACCGGCGGCACAGCCAATTCGTGCGAGCCGAACGCGGTCACCCCTCAACCTGGAGCGCGAAATCTGACACACACGACCGGATTTATGCGATGACTTGTTTCGCTGGCCAATCTGGCCGGCAGTCCAAAAACGAGGTTGGGAGAAACCCACCAGCCTCCAACATTACCTCTCAACCACGATTCCCGAGTTTATGCCCCAAAACCGAATCTTCGAGCGCCCGGAATGCCGGCGGCGTTCTTTATCAGCATCATTGACCGACGTCACTAAAACCGCCCGGCAGTGGGACGCCGTCTTCGCCATGCGTGTTCATCCCGATTTGCTTGGAAAATATACTGCGCCGAACGTAGCCGATGATGAGGAGGGATATTATCTGGTGGGCGCTTTGGTGCAGGAGATTGATGCTGCCCTCGACGGTCGAAGACCGAGCCGGCTTGTGAGCTACGGCAAGTTCCTTGCCCTTGATTTCACATTCCTGGCGCGATGCAGCCGGACATCAAGTGAGGAAGTTCTGAACCTGCGGGCTGTCCTTGGCCCTTGCGACGGCAGCCAC
>Ga0181539_1004408_pt1 | contig 12091 bp, 7 predicted proteins | sample PEATcosm2014_Bin_46_FD_119767 | JGI IMG/M metagenome (GOLD analysis project Ga0181539, IMG submission 119767) | Peatland microbial communities from MTU Mesocosm Facility, Houghton, MI, USA - PEATcosm2014_Bin23_60_metaG | ecosystem: Environmental > Terrestrial > Soil > Wetlands > Peat | place... | reverse complement strand
CGGCGCTGGCAGAGATAAAACACGCGGCAAAGAGAAGGAACAGCGGCGGATAATGCCGCCCGGCCACCACGCCTAGAACGATGACCGCGGCCAGCGCCAGCAGGTATAGGCTGATGAACGCCAACGCTGGAAGCGGCAGCAAATCCCGCCCTGGCGGTTGAGCCCGGCTGCCTTTGCCGCTGGTATCGGGGTCCGTCATAGCGTATGCAGGTAGGCCAGCAGATCGCTCAACTGGTCGTCGGTCAGTTGCGTGGCCGGCATGTTATTCCGTCCGTGCAGGATCACCTGCGTAAGCCGCTCGTCGGTGGGCGGCGCGCCCGAAGGCATGGCCCTCACCTTGGTCAGCGCCTGCAACCCCGGCCCGTTCAGCGGACGCGTCGTGGTCGGGTGGTGGCACTTGGCGCACTTCTGCTGATACACCTGCGCCCCGCGCGTCTCTTCCATGGTCCACAGCGCCTCGGGCTTTGAGGCAGGCAACGAACGGCAGCCGGCCATCACCAGCACTCCGGCAAGGGCAATCGCAAAGGTCAAAACGCTCAGGGAACAAATAGGAAAACGCGTGCGCATCTGCTTCCGATGATACAGGCTCACTCCGCCGCCGCTATAGCCTCGGCGATGCGGTCGATAGCCTGGACCTCGGCTTCGCTGCCCGGCCGGTGGCCATTCACCAGAATCGAAAATGCCAGGGTCTTGCCGCTGGCCGCCGTCAGATAGCCCGATAGCGCGTTCCCCTCGTTCGATGTGCCGGTCTTGGCCCACAGCCGGCCCTTCAATGCCGAGTCCTTGAATCGCCCGGCCAGCGTGCCGTCCACTCCAGCCACGGGCAGCGTCTCGCGCCAGGCCGCTCCCCACGGCTGCCGCGAGGCATACGCCAGGAGTTGCGTGCAGGCGCGCGGCGCGATCTTGTCGTCCGGGCTCATGCCCGAGCCGTCGTAGAGAAAGAAGTCGCCGTCGTCCACGCCGGCACCCAGCAAAAACTGCCGCACCACACGCGCGCCCTCGGCAATGCTGCCGTCCGCTCCATGCACCTTGCCCAACAGTCGCAGAAGCAGCTCGGCATGCAGGTTCTGGCTCACCTTGTTGGTGACCATAATATCCTCGGCCACGGGCACGGAGACGTGCCTGGCCAGCACCTTGCGGCCCTCCAGCGGCGCGGCCGCCGTCGCCAACTCGGAACGGCCCAGCTTGAGCGGTTGCGCCCGCTCGGCTCTGAAATCGCCCGAGTCGATCGAGTACTTGTGCCGCGAGGTAGCCGTTCCCGTGACGTTGACTCCCCGGCTCCTGAGCGCCTCCGTGAAGGCCGCCGCCGTGAACTCCGCCGGGTCCTCGACGGCCAGCGCCGCATGGAACCCCTCGGCGGGCGCCGTGCCCCAGGCGCGCACCAGCATCGAGCCAGGCCGACGTTCGAGCCCGGGAGCTGCGGCCTGCCCAGAACCCTGTCTCGCTCCCGGCGCAGCCTGATCCGCAGCCGCAGCCGTCATTGTGCTGTCCAGCGTGTAGTACTCCACATTCGGCGTCCACTCGGCGGTGGTCGCCCCTGGTGCGTCCCCGCCCGGCGACTCCCGATCCAAGGCGATCATTAGCTCCGCCGTGTTCTCGTTGAAGGTCAGCGCGGAGACCGGCGCGCCGTAACTCCACTGCAGGTCGTCCCATGCCCAGGCCCGCCCGTAGGGCTCGTAGAGAAAGAAGGTGTCGTCGCCCACCACGCTGCCGTCCACCGTCCGCACGCCTGCCTGCTCCACCTCTTCGGCCAGCAGGTTCAGCACGTCCATCGCCTTGGGCGGCTTTTCTTCCTCGCCAGAAGAGGAACTGGCCGCCGGCGTGCCCGTAGTGGCCCGGCCCGCGGCAGATGGGTTCGCGGCAGCCGGAGCCGCCCCCGGCGGACCAGCCTCCGGCTCCCGGTACGGATAGCGCCGCGCGTTCAGCGTCGGGTCGCCCACGCCCAGCAGGATCAGGTCGCCGTGCAGCACTCCCTGGCTGTCGATCTCGCCGCCGGCCACCACGTTCGTGGTCCAGGTGAGCGTCTCCACCGGCAGCAGAGCGAAGGCCGCGGCGGTGGTCGCCAGCTTGGCGTTCGAGGCCGGAGTAAACAGCCGCCCCTCGTTCAACCCGTAGAGCGGCTGCCCATCCAGATCCGTCACGCTGATGCCGAACTCCGCATGGCTCAGCGCCGGCTCGGCCAGAATCGCCTGAATGCGATCCGCAAGCGGGCCTTTTGCCGGTGCAGGCCGTGCCGCCGGATGCGCCACGGGCTTGGTGCCGCTGTGCGCCGGAACCTGCGCAAAGCCCGCGTTGAGAGAAACCAAAACCGCCGCCAACTGAAGCAACAGAACTCGCCGAGAGACCGTCATGGACGGAGTGTAGCAGGAGGCGCAAGGGAATGCGGCGTACCATCGTAGAAGGGGATGAACTCCCAATGTTCGACCCACCCTGGAGGACGCGGATTTGCATCTTCGATTGCAAGCCTGCCCGAATAAATGAAACCACCTGAGCGCACGATGGCTGAATGGCGGCTGCGCACCCGCACTCTGGAGTTGGGCCGGCGCACGCTCATCATGGGCGTGGTCAATATCACGCCCGACTCCTTCAGCGACGGCGGGCGCTTCCTCGATCCCGAGGCGGCAGTGACGCATGCGCTGCGGCTGCTGGACGAAGGCGCGGACATTCTCGACCTGGGCGCGGAGAGCACTCGGCCCGGTTCGCGCGCGGGCGGTGCGGCCGGTTCCGAATCCGCCCCCGCGGTGAGCGCCGAAGAAGAACAGGCCCGCCTGCTGCCGGTTCTCGAAGGCATTCTGGCCGACCGGCCGGAAGCAATCGTCTCCGTGGACACCTACAAGGCCGCGACGGCGCGCGCCGCCCTCGCCGCCGGCGCGGAGATCGTCAACGACGTGAGCGGCTTCGAGTGGGACCCCGGAATGGCAGCGGTGTGCGCCGAATCCCGCTGCGGAGTGGTGCTGATGCACACGCGCGGACGTCCCGAGGAGTGGCGCACTCAGCCGCAACTGGCTCCCGCTGAACTGCTGGCCACGGTGCGCTCGGGGCTCGCCGCAAGCCTGGCCGCTGCCGCCCAGGCGGGCATCGCGCTGGAGTCCACCGTGCTCGATCCCGGCTACGGCTTCGGCAAGCGCTTCGACGAGAACTATGCGCTGCTCGCCCGCCAGGCAGAGCTGCTCTCCCTAGGCCGTCCGCTGCTCGCCGGCCTCAGCCGCAAGTCGTTTCTGGGCCGCACGCTCGCGCCGCTCTACGCCGGAGCCACTCCGAACGCCGAATCCGTCCCTTTCGCTCCGGTTGAAGCGCGGGAAGCGGCCAGCCTCGCCGCCCTGGTGGCCGCCATCCTCCACGGAGCTTCCATCGTCCGCGTCCACGCCGTTCGCCCCGCGGTCGAAGCAGCGCTGATTGCGAACGCGGTCCTCGGTGCGCATCGAACCGCTTAACAATGCGAGCCTCTTGCAGAATTGCCTTCAGGCTATGGATTGTGCCAGGGCACGACTTCATTCGTGCCGCAAACGGCCAATTTAGATTCCGGCTTTAGCCGCCGCAAAACTGCAAACTACTGAAAACAAAACCGCAGGGGCTAAAGCCCTACATGATTTTGCTGCTCTTCCGGCACGACTGAAGTCGTGCCCTGACACTCTTTACGGACTCAATGGAATTTTGCAAGGGGCTCCTAATTCCGGGTTTGCAGGGCGATTCAGAAATTATCTGCAAGGTTTTGAAAATAAATATAGGGGGGTGGGGGTATTAATTAAATCGTAACGGGTGGAGGGTACGGACCGGGCGGATCCCTGACAGATTAAACCGGCGAACGCGGACGCAACTTCCACTGCTGCGACGACTTCTTTCATGAGTTTCTCTATCCCCATTGTGCGCCGGTGGCGCGTAATGTTACGCAAGGGGCAGGGGGTTGTAGGTTTCCAATTCCCAGGAGCGGAACTCCCGGCGATGAAACGGCTAGACCGGAGAATGGACGGTCGAGGTTTGTGCTATCCCTGGTGCCCAAAGGCGAGGCACCTGGGGCACCCATCTTCAGTGGTTGTGCGCACGGCTACCCCGGCACCTGGGCCACCCGGCGATGAAACGGCCAGATCGGAGAATGGACGGTCGGGGTTTGTGCTATCCCACCCTTCCATCCGCCGCGGCGGACCGCGGCGACGGGAAGGATGGGGCACCCACTTTTGAGGGATTGTTTAGATTCTGAAGAGCTTAGGGTGCGCCACCCGGCCGATGGATATCTCGCTCAGCGCCTTGGGCAGCCAGCCAAGCTACAGTGCCTGGCCCCATTGCGGCCAAGGCAGAAAGGCAAAGCTGGCGGCGGCGATTGTATGGCTCAGGGCACTCCTCATCGGACCATGGCGATGGACGTTTAAACCGCTTGCTGTTACTTTTCCGGCTTTGCCGGGTCGAAGGCTATAAGGCAAAGACAGCCCGCGCGGGCTGCGACTTCAACCGGCGGAGGAAAGCGCAATGAGAAACCCCAACGCAAAGGCCACCCCGATCCATGTTGTCGGCGTATGGATTGCAATCCTGCCTTTACTCGCACCCGGCATTGTTTTAGGAACCGACATGCCAATCTCCTCGCTAGTCCCGATGGTCCAAGAAGTCAGGAGGGACTTTGCCTCGATTCATCAGTTCAGAGTAGTCCAACTCACCAGCTCTTACGACGGTCCCAGCGACGTGATCGTGTCCGGAAAGCGATTCAAAGATCATGGATGGCATGTCGAGGTGTTTCGCAAAGACCGTGGCCACCTGATCCCGAAGTGGGACTCGGAACAGTCCGCGACGGGCGTCGAATTCACGGAGGTACAAACCCCAAAGATCCGAATGTGGAATTACGGCCACGATTACGGCGTCTTGATTGAAGGTTGCGCGTCACACAACTGTTCGGATGGCCCCAGAGGATACCTGTGGTTCTCAGGCGATACCGGTCTGGTCGGAACGGCGAGGGTCACGGCTCAGGGCCTGGACAAGCCGGTCGCCGACCGTCAAACCTACCAGGTAGAATTCTCTCCCTCCATTGACGAAGAGTCCAAAAATGCACTACAGGAGGCAATCTGCAGCGACCGCGCAATAGTGAACAAATTGGGCCTCCCATTCACATGCACGGCGCATTGGAGACAACGAGGAAGCCCTTGAAATCCGAGACCGCCCGGCTCTCCATTCAGTTTCCTGTAACATGCCCGGCTGGAAACGTCTCTGCCCGTCCTGATTGATTAGGGCGCACAGCAGCCGGCCCGCCTCTGCCTTCCGCCGCCGCTCTGTCCGCACCGAACCGATCTCCACTGCCGGGCGGCCCAGGTCTGGTCTGCCGCGGCGGATCAGACCTGGGATTGCCCCTTTTCCCGTCCCCTCTTGTTCGGATTCACCGAACCACCGGCAGGCCGGCGAGGGCCATGGCGATCTCCTCTGCGGGATATTCGTAGTTCTCCAGCTTGCCGGCATGGTATGCGATGTAGGACTGCATGTCGAAGTGCCCGTGGCCGCTGAGGCCGAAGAGGATCGTCTTGGCCTTGCCTTCTTCCTTGGCGGCGAGGGCCTCACGGATGGCGGCGGCGATGGCGTGGTTGGACTCCGGCGCGGGAATGATGCCCTCGGCGCGGGCAAACTGAACGCCGGCGGCGAAGGCATCGAGCTGTTGAACCGAGGTGGCTTCAATCAATCCCAGGTCCATGACGTGCGAGACCAGCGGACCCATGCCGTGGTAGCGCAGCCCGCCCGCATGGATTCCCGGAGGCATGAACGCGCTGCCCAGCGTGTGCATCTTGACCAACGGAGTCAGATGGCCGGTATCGCCAAAGTCGTAGGTGAATCTGCCCTTGGTGAGGCTGGGGCAGGCGGCCGGCTCCACGGCAACGATGCGGGCATGGCTCTGGCCCTTGAGGTTGCGGCCCACATAGGGCATCGCCAGGCCGGCAAAGTTCGATCCGCCGCCCGCGCAGGCAATGACAACATCGGGGTCGTCGCCGGCCAACGCCATCTGCTCGATGGCCTCCAGGCCGATGACGGTCTGGTGCAGGAGCACGTGATTCAATACGCTGCCCAGGGCGTACTTTGTGTTGGGGTCCTTGGCGGCCACCTCGACGGCCTCGGAGATGGCGATACCGAGAGAACCGTTGGAGTCGGGATGCTGGGCGAGAATGGCGCGGCCGGACTCGGTTTCGGTGCTGGGGCTGGCGGTGACGCTGGCACCGAAGGTCTCCATCATGGCGCGGCGATAGGGCTTCTGATCATAGCTGACGCGCACCATGTAGACCTTGCACTCCAGGCCGAAGAAGGCGCAGGCCATGGACAGCGCCGAACCCCACTGGCCGGCTCCGGTCTCAGTGGAAAGCCGCTTGGTGCCTTCCTTCTTGTTGTAGTAAGCCTGGGGGACGGCGGTGTTGGGCTTGTGCGAGCCGGCGGGGCTGACGCCCTCGTATTTGTAGTAGATATGTGCGGGCGTATCCATGGTCTGCTCGAGGCGGCGGGCGCGATAGAGCGGCGCGGGACGCCATTGGGCGTAGATCTGACGGACCTCGCCGGGAATCTCGATCTCCCGCTCGGTGCTGACCTCCTGAAGAATCAGGGCCATGGGAAAGAGCGGGGCCAGGTCGGCGGGGCCGATGGGTTGGAGCGTGCCGGGATGCAACGGCGGCGCCATGGGCTTGGGCAGGTCGGCGGCAATGTTGTACCAGGCAAGTGGGATGCGGGATTGCGGGAGGTTGTACTGGATGGTTTCCATGCCCGAAATTGTATCAGCGGCGAGAGGCTTGTTGCCGTGACAGGGTGCGCTGTTTGCGACTTGGGAATCGGGAAGGGGCGGGCGAGAGTGTATTTTGGGATTGTATCGATGGAGGGAGGAGGTCGGGATGGCGCGAGTGGCGGTGGTGGGGGTGGGGGCGATTGGCGGGGTGCTGGCGGCGCTGCTGGAGACGGCGGGACGGCATGAGATTACGCTGTGCACGCGGCGGGCGATGGAGGAGTTGACGGTCAAGACTCCGGAGGGAGTGGTGTGGGTGAAGGCGCGGAATCTGACCGATGCGGCGTTGGCCGGGGCGGTGGATTGGGTGTTGGTGGCGACCAAGACCTATGACGCGGCGGGGGCCGGGGCCTGGCTGCGGGGGTTGGCGGCGGATGGAGCGCTCGTGGCGGTGGTGCAGAACGGGGTGGAACATCGGGAGCGGTTTGCGCAGTATGTGGCGGCGGAACGGATTGTGCCCGTGGTGATCGATTGCCCGGTGGAACGGCGGCCGGATGGAACGGTGGTGCAGCGCGGAGTGGCGCGGATGAAGGTGGAAGCGGGGCCGCCGGGGCGCGAGTTTGCGGAGCTGTTCAGGGGGAGCGGGGCGGAGATTGAGCTGACGGAGGACTTCAAGACGGCGGCGTGGCGGAAGCTGTGCATCAACGCGCCGGGAGCGCTGAACGCGCTGACAATGAAGCCGGCGGGGGTGCTGTGGGATGAGGCCTTGGGACGGGTGGCGCTGGAGATGGTGCGCGAGTGCGTGGCGGTGGGACGAGCGGAGGGCGCGCGGCTGGACGACACTGTGCCGCAGCAGGTGCTGGACGGGTATCGCGCGCAGCCGAGGGATTCGATCAATTCGATGCTGGCCGACCGGCTGGCGGGCAGGCCGATGGAGATCGACGCGCGCAATGGGGTGATTGTGCGGCTGGGTGAGAAGCACGGAATCGAGACGCCGCTGAACCGGATGGCGGCGGCGGTGCTGGGTCAGGGGGCAGGGATCAGGGATCAGGGATCAGAGATCAGAGATCAGAGATCAGGGATCAGGGAATAGGGAATAGAAGCATTCTTGTAGGCCGAGGTCTCACGGGAGACGTGGGGAGGCCCGTTTAGAAGAAGGGCGGAGAATGGTGCGCCGAGCTGGTCAGCCGGTTGTGGCTTTGCCGGGTTGCGTGGCCCATGCCTGGGCGCCAGGGCCTTGGCAGGAGAGGGTTGCGATTGCAGAGGCTTTGCGGAGGGCCGGCTCGAAGTCGGGGTTGAGGGCGAAGTGGTAGCAGAAGGCTCCATGCAAGACGTCGCCCGCGCCGAGGGTGTCGGCGGCGGCGATTCCGGCTACCTCGATCTCGAAGCGGTGGCCGCGAACGCTGGCGAGAATGGGTTTTGGGCCGCGCGTGACGGCCACATAGGGAACGCCCCTGGCGGCAAACCAGGCAAAGACGGCGTCTGGATTGCCGTTGGGGCCTCCCCCAGGGCCGGGAATGGCAAAGCGCTCGCTGCAGATGGCAGCCGTGAGCAGCGGGGCCAGTTCTTCCGTGCCGGGCTTCCAACTGCCGCCGTCCAGGCAGATGGCCGCGCCCGCGCTCTTGCAGGCGGAGAGCAGGGCCGAGGTCTCCTCAAGAAAGAAGCCGTCGGTGAGGACGACGGGCGGGATTCGGCCCCAGGAGGAGGGCATCTCCGCTGCCCAGGAAGCCGAGAGGTGGCGCAGGGGAACCTGGGAGATGGGCGGATTCACGATGGTGCGGGCGGCGTTGGCGGCATTGGCCAGCACGGTGCAGAGCGGCGTTTCATAGGCCGTTCCGGCGGCGAGGTCGAGCAGGCGGACGCCGTGGCGGCGGAGCTGGCGGCGTACCGGCGCGGCCCACGGCCCGTTGCCGACGGCGCTGACCAGCATAGCCTTGCCGCCGAGAAGCGCGTGAGTGACGGCGGCGTTGAGCGCGGGTCCACCGGGCGCGGCCTGAAGGTCGTGCGCATAGACCTTGGTGTCCTCCTCCGGCATCCGGTCGAGCCGGTAGAGAATGTCGAGCGTGGTTCGGCCCAGAAAGAGGACGCGCGGTTTGTGCATCGGCGATGCGCTCCTTTGGGGCGGTTCTTTCATTCGACCGCCAAGCTGGCGAGCGGCTAGCGGAGGGCCAGATCTCAAAGTCGAAAGGTGGGATGGCCCAGCCAGGACACACCGGACCCCCGCTAGGTCGTCTCCGTCAGCGCCTCGGTGGCTTTGCTCATCTTGGCGGTGCGCTCAATCTTGTCCCAGTTGAAGGGTTTGCCGTCGATGGCGCGCTTGAGGGTCTTGAAGAGGACGATGGAAAAGACCTGGCGGTAGGCGAAGCGCTGCATCCAGATGTGGAAGAGGAGCCATCCGGAGCCCTTGTTGGCCGGGTGGCGGCGCTCCAGCGAGAAGGCGACCGAGGAGGTGACGAAGTCGATGAGCAGGAAGGCGCCGAAGTAGGCCATCAGCTTCTCCAGGCTGGCGGCTGAGGCGGCCTCGGGGTGGTAGTGGCGATCGATGAAGTAATCCACGATGCCGGCCACGAACATGATGTCGATGAAGGGCGAGACCAAGGGCAGGAACATCTGGAAGATGAGGATGTTGGGCAGGGCGAAGAGGCCCATGGCCTTGTTGCGGACGAAGGCGGCGCGATGCTTCCAGACCGCCTGCAGTGTGCCGAAAGACCAGCGGAAGCGCTGGCGCATGAGTCCCTTGGCGTCGATGGGGGCCTCGGTGTAGGCCAGCGAGCGGTCTTCGTAGTTGACCTGGAAGCCCTGTTCGAGGAGGTTCATGGTGAGGTCGGCGTCCTCGGCGACGGTATTGAGGGGATAGCCGCCCGCGGCTTTGACGGGAGCGGTGCGCCACGCGCCGATGGCGCCGGGAACGACGGTGACAACGTGGAAGAGGTCGAGTGCGCGGCGCTCGAAGTTCTGGCTGGTGATGTATTCGAGGGCCTGCCAGCGGGTCCATAGGTTGACGCGGTTGCCGACTTTGGCGTTTCCTGCCATGGCGCCGACGCGTGGATCCTCGAAGTGGGGGATGAGTTTGGCGATGGCGTCGGCGGCGATGACGGTGTCGGCGTCGATGCCGACATAGACCTCTTCGCTCACGCGGTCGAGGGCGAAGTTGAGGGCAGCGGCCTTGCCGCCGTTGGGTTTGGAGAGAACCTGGAGGCTGCCGGCGGCGATCTCGGCGGCATAGGCTTCGCGGGCCACCTCGGCGGTGCGGTCGAGGGAGCCGTCGTCGATGACGATTATGCGGAGGTTCTTGTAAGTGGAGTTGAGGACGGAGCGGATGGTGCGGACGATGACCGTCTCTTCGTTGTAGGCGGGGATGAGGACGGCGACGCGGGGGTTGTAGCCGGGCGAGGCCAGGCCGCGCGGCTTGCGCAGGCGTTCTATGACGGCGAAGAGGCCCACGACGATCAGCCGCGCGCTCATGAGGATGTTGCCGAGGAAGAAGACGTACAAGATGAACTTGATGACGATGGCCACGCTGGAGAAGGCGATGGAATCCGGCAAGGCGCGGAGATATTGGCGGAAGGTGAGCGGGGGCATGACCTCGGCGGCGGTCTTGCCCATGAGCGTGGAGACGGGAACGATAGAGTAACCGCGGGCGCGGAGGGCATCGATGAGGACGGGCAGGGCGGCGACGGTAGCCGAGCGGTCGCCGCCGCCGTCGTGGAGCAGGATGATGGAGCCGCGGAACTGCGGTTTGGTCTTCATGGTCTCCAACTGGCCGAGGATGGTCTGAACCATCTCGGCGGGAGACTTGCGGGGGTTCTCGTTCCAGTCGCTGGTGTCGAGCTTGCTTCCGATGATGGTATAGCCGTCGTTCTGAATGCGGACGACGGGGGCGGCCTGGTCGTCAGTGTCGGGCTCCTCGTCGATGTCGTAGGGAGGGCGGAAGTAGAGGGGCTGGATGCCGAGCTTGCTGGCGAAGAGGCGTTCGGTGACCTTGACCTCGAAGTCGAGCTGGCGGAAGGAGATTTCGCTGATGTCCGGATGGGTCCAGGTGTGGTTGCCGATCTCGTGGCCCTCGCGGAGGATGCGCTTCATGACGCCGACGTTCTCGGCAGCCTCTGCGCCGATGAGCATGAAGGCGGCTTTGGCGTTCTTCTCTTTGAGGATGTCGAGGATCTTCGGCGTCCATTTTGGGTCGGGGCCGTCGTCAAAGGAGAGCGCGATCTGATTGGGGCGGTAGCCATACTGCTCGATGGTGTAGGTGCGGGGATAGACGTCCATGTGCTCATCGACGATGAGCTTCTTGCGGGGGTCGAGCTCGTCGGTGTCAACGGAGACGGTGCGTTTGCCGGGCTGGGGCAGTCCGGTCACCCGGAGGATGTCTCCGTCGCCTTCGGTGTCCACGTCGTGGCCGGGCTGGACAGAGGCCAGGGCCTGGAGCGATTCGGGGTTGCTGGGCTTGTCCCAGACGTTCCAGAGTGAGCTATCCTCGGAGCCCAGACGATAAAGGGCAAAGGTTTGCAGGCCCATGCCGCGGGCGGCGCGCAACTCGTTGAGCACCGTGACGCCGTCGAGGAACCAAACGACGTGGCGCTGATTCAAGTCCTCGTCGATGTACTCGAAGTGGGGGTTGAGGGTGTCGTAATCGAGGTCGAGGTCGGCGTCGGAGTCGGAGGCGCGCTGCCACGCGTCGGCCACATGCAGGTCTTCCGTATCGAGGACGCGGGGCTTGGGATGCTTCCTGTCTTTGGGGTTGGGGATGGAGAGGGTCCAGTCGTAGCCGTAGTTGCCGATGGCGCAGATCAGCTTCTCCTTGGGGACGATCCTGAGGACGCGGGTCAGGTTGCCGACGAACCACTCCTGGCTGGCGATGGGCCCAGGGTCGCTGGTGATCTGGTGCTGGTCGTAGTTCATGAGGATGATGCCGTCGGAGTTGGCGGCAATCAGCTTGAGATCGCTATCGGGGGTGGCAACGGCGGTGTTGACGTAGAGGCGAAGGTTGCGCGGGTGCAGATCGGAGTAGAGCTCTTGGATGAAGCTAAGATAAGCCGGGTTGGCGTCATCGGGGAGATTTTCAAAGTCCAGCGAAAGGCCGCGATAGACCGGATAGGCAGCGAAGAAGCCGACGATCTGCCGGCGCAGGGCGGCGCGATTGTTCTGGTCCTTGAGGACGTTGCCGAAGCCGGATTCCCAACTCTGGGCGGTGGCGTTGAAGTTATTCAAGTGGGGAAAGATTTCGGTGTCTTCCTTGGCCGCCTGAATGACGCGCTTGATCCTGTTCCCATCGTCGGGATCGTGGACCGCGGCGCCGTCGATGACGGGATACTCGCGGTGGCTGTCGTTGTTCAGGCCCATCAGCGTGGGCTGGGCGGCATCGACGTGGAGCCACTCGGGAAAGAGCATGTCGATCTGGTGGACGTGCTCCTT
>Ga0181539_1004401_pt1 | contig 12105 bp, 9 predicted proteins | sample PEATcosm2014_Bin_46_FD_119767 | JGI IMG/M metagenome (GOLD analysis project Ga0181539, IMG submission 119767) | Peatland microbial communities from MTU Mesocosm Facility, Houghton, MI, USA - PEATcosm2014_Bin23_60_metaG | ecosystem: Environmental > Terrestrial > Soil > Wetlands > Peat | place... | reverse complement strand
GACGCTGTGCTCGATGCCATCGAAGCGTTGGCAAAACAGTTCGTTGACAGCTTGAGCAGTGTCCCCCAGTTTTCCCCGGGCAAGTGCAACCCGACCAACCCTTGGGCGGGAACCATCACCTATCGGCTCAAACAAAGCCCTCCGGCGGCCGTAGATGCGCACCAGGCGATCAGCGGGAAAGGGACAGTCACTACGACGACGACCAATACCGTTGACGACCAGATCAGCATTCGGATGGGATGGACTGGCCCGCCGCGGGCCGAAATCATGTTGGCGGAGTCGTACAAAACGGAAGAAGTGGGAGCGGTGCAAATGGACTGCGCGCGCCCCACCATTGCGTCGAACCAGCACAACTACAGAAGCGGCGGCTGGGATCACATGGAGCTCATGGAACATTTCGCATACGAAGAAGTCAGCGCTACAGTCTCGGTGGAGATCGCCAACGGCCGGTACAAGATCACGCTGCACGCACCACCAATTCAGGGCCAGATTGAGAGAACGGCGCGCAAGCACGACGACGGCGGGTGTGGAACACCCAATGACGACAACTCCGGCCCAACTGATTACAGCTGGGACAACGCAACGGTAACGCTTCCAATGATTGACCAACCCCTTAATAAACCAGATACACTTTTTGGCTCCGAGGCCGATGCTTTCGGCGGGGAAGTTTTCTGGAACCTGAAGCGAACGCCGATGCGCAAGTAAGACCGGCAGGCGGCTCCGGCGATCTAGAAACGATTCCCTCGGGGCCGTGATGAAAGCCATGCAGGAAATCCGCGAAGAAAGGAGGATCCATCATGCATAAACTTCAATGGCGTATATTCTTCGTGATCATTGCCATGATAGGTATCACGGCCAGCGTGCAGGACGGTTCGGCTCAGGTGATTACAGGTCAAAAGGTGCCGCCGCAAATCCTTGCTCTGGTTCCAGAAGGGGCCCAAATCACAGGTCAGAGCGTTACCGTGAGCCCGGTCATGGCGGAGATCGACCTTTTCGCCGAAAAGAAAAGCGGTCTACGGAGTCAGACCATGACTCAATACCAATTGAGATTCTATGTCTTCGAGGCCAACAACTACTGGAACCAGATGCTCGCGCCGAACTATCGTCAGCAGATTGAAACCGACAGCAGGCAGCAAGCGCAAGACTGGCCTGGAGGCGAGAATGGGATGGTCAGTCCGGCGGAAGTAACGCAATACCCATGGGGAAAAGGGGTGACCCAGCGGCGCCGCTTTTTTGGAGAAGGCGCGCCGGATTTCTATTCCTACCGGTGTGCGTACTTCGGCTTGGCCGGCACGACCAGGTTTGAATTGAAAGTAGATGAGATCGCGGACCGCGCGGAAGCGGACAAATGGGCGGCGAAAGCCGCTGAAACCGCCGCCAACATCAGTCTTTCCAGCCTACGGAAGTAGCCGGGCTCCAGTGAGCCGAGCAGGTTTGGCAGTTACGGTCTCACCAAGACTCGGAGAAAGGTTCAACCACAAGCTCGGAGTAGACAGACCGTGGCTCTATTGACATCCTTCGTTGGAAAGCGACGGCCTAAGCCTGTAGAGGTTGTAGGCGACACCGAGTAATAGGACTTGGCGTGTTTGCGCGGCAAGGGATCTTCCCGGAGCCGGGGAAGAAAGTTTGCGTTTGACAGTAGACAAGACGCTCTCCATCAGGATTTGGCGGCGGTAACACTGACGAGGGAAATTCTCGTTAATACTGTCTAGGCTTCAACAAGCGCGTCGGCGATGGCGAGGTGTTCGTCGAGGGCGGCGATGCCGAGGTCGAGCTCTTCCTTGGTGACGATGAGCGGGGGCGCGATGACGAAGTGGCTGACCCAGGCCTGAATCGACACGCCCTGCGCCATCATTTTCGCGGCGATTTGATCGACCACCAGCGGCTTGCCTTCCACCTTGTCACGCATGGTGTTGAAGAGCTGCTTCGTCTTGCGATTCTTCACAATCTCAACGGCGAAGAAGAGGCCGAGGCCGCGCACATCACCCACCGATGGATGTTTTTCCTTGAGCTTCAGCAGCTTCTCGCGAACGTAGGGCTCGAGCTCGGCGGCGCGCTCCACGAGCTTGAGGCGCTGCATCTCCTCAATGGTGGCGACAGCGGGGCCGAGCGTGAGCGGGTGCGCCTCATACGTATGCCCATGGGAGAAGTAGTGATCCTCGAAGTAGTCGGCGATTCTGCTGGTGGTGGCGCAGAGGCCGAGAGGCACGTAGGCCGAGGTGATGCCCTTGGCGGTGACAAGAATGTCGGGCTTGACGTTCCAGTGGTCGACGGCGAACCACTTGCCGGTGCGGCCCCATCCGGCCATCACTTCGTCGGCGATCATGAGCACGCCGTAGCGGTCGCAGATTTCGCGCAGGCGCGGGAGATACTCGGGAGGGGGAACGAGGACGCCGTTGGTGCCGACCACGGGCTCGAAGATGATGGCGGCGACGTCGCTCTCGTTGCGGATCATGTGCTCGATGTAGTCGGCGCAGGCGATGTTGCACGAGGGATAAGTGTGCTTGATGGGGCAGTCGTAACAGTTGGTTTCGGGCGCGAAGACCACGTTGGCGATTTTGCCGGCCGGTTCCATGGCCCAGCGGCGCGGATCGCCGGTGGCCGCGATGGAGCCCGCGGTGGATCCATGATAGGAGCGATAGCGCGAGATGATCTTGTTTTTGCCGGTGACCATGCGGGCGATCTTGAAGGCCGCTTCGTTGGCCTCGGTGCCGCTGGTGGTGAAGAAGAATTTTTCTAATCCTTTTGGAAGGACTTCGAGGAGCTTCGAGCTCAGGCGTGCGCGGGCGTCGGTGGCGTAGCCGGGCGCGGCATAGCAAAGCTCGCGCGCCTGTTCGGCAATGGACTCGACGACGCGCGGATTCTTGTGGCCCAGGTTGACGCACATCAACTGCGAGCTGAAATCGAGGTAGCGCTTGCCCGCACCATCGGTGAACCAGCAGCCCTCGGCATCGGCGATGGTCAGCGGCTTCCAGGTTTTCTGGAAGCGCCAGGTGCCGTAGTTGGTCTGGCGCGTGATGCTTGAAACCTGTTCGGCAGTGAGTTCCGGGGTTGCAGTTCGATCGCTCATGGATGCGATTCCTCCAAAGGATGCAAATTATCGTATCAAAAAGCAGGGGCCAGGGACGCAGGGACTGGGGAACAGAGAACAGGGAGCGAGAATTCAGAGGCGGCTGGTGCTTGGCGCGTGCTGCTCGCCAATGAGGCGATCGATGAGGGCGGTGAGAGTTTCGCCGGTGCGGGGCAGGATGAACTCCCCGAGCCTGGAATCCCAGTCGAGTTTGAAGCTGGTGGCGAGCGCGGAAATCCAGATCTGGCGTACCGGCGTGTTGGGCGTGATGACGAAGCGGGCTGCGGGATCTTCGAAGAGGATATTCAGCACGCCGCCCTGTTCCTCGACCTCGAAACCTGCCTGCTCGCTTTCCTCGCGTGCAATGAGATGCCGCTTGAGGTTGCCGAGTGCCGCTTCAGCCGCGCGCCGGAAGTCCTGCTCGTCTGGCATGGACACAGTGTAGCAAGACGATTCCGCCCGGCCTCGCGATGCGCGGATGGCACGGCCCAGGCCCGGGTAGATGGGGTGGTTTTTCGGGTTCTCTTACGGTTTTTCTCGGCATTTTTACGGCAGTCTTGCAAGGATTTCACTTCCGCGCCGCGATACTGCCCGCAGGTGGAGATTTCGCAGCCGGGAGGATGCAGGCATGCGCGCAGCGTATGGGGTGTTGGGATTGCTCGCGTTGTTGCAGTGTGCAGCAAACGCGTTCTCGCAGCCGCAGATGCCGGCGGGCCAACTGGTCCGCGAGGTCATCTATAACGAACAGCACGACCACCAGCGCCACGGCTTCTGGCAATACTGGGTGGAGCGGCGCTCGCCGAGCGGAACCAGTTTGACGGAGCAGGTGGAAACCGCGGACGGGCCGATTGAGCGAATGACTTTGAGCAACGGCCACGCGCTGAGCCCGGAGGCGCAACAGCAGGAGCAGGAGCGTCTGCAAAACCTGCTGAACTCGCCCAGCGAACAGGCTCGCCACCTGAGACAGTACGACGACGACGAGGAACGCATCGGGCGGATTCTCGCGCTGCTGCCGGACGCTTTCGTGTACGAATATGACGGTGAGGAGAGCGGCTGCTACCGGCTGCGTTTTCGGCCCAATCCCGACTATTCGGCGCACACCATTGAGGCGCGCATCTTCCATGCCATGAGCGGCACGTTGTGGGTGGATGCACGCTACAAGCGGCTGGCGCGCCTGGAGGGCCGCGTCGATGAAAATGTGGACTTCGGATTCGGCATTCTGGGCCGTCTCTATCAAGGTGGCTGGTTCCGGCTGGAGCGCCTGCAGGTGAGCCCGACCGACTGGAAGACCAAGTCGCTCGAAGTGCACATGAACATTCGCGCTCTGCTGGTGAAGACCTTTGCGCGGGAAACCAGCGAGACACGCGGGGGTTTCAAGCCGGTTCCGGCGGGGATGAGTCTGGCGCAGGGGCTGGAGTTGCTCGACAAGGAACAGGTGCAGCTGCAGGCTCTCAGCGTGCGGCCGTAATCGACGGCAGGTTTCAGGTTTCAGTTCACAGCTGGGTGCTGGCGGGCGAATCGGTCTTGCTCCAGGACGAATCTGTATCGAAATTGGGCAAAATGGATGGGGAAGATTAAAGAATCGCGTCTTTCTGCCGATAGATCAGGGCAGGAATCGAGAAAAGACGATGGAAATTGCCCCCATTCCCGGAATTCGCGCGCTGCCGGCCGTGAAGGCACCGCAAGGGGATTTCCGCCCGCCGGAGATCTTCGATATCGAGGGCTCGGCGAGGCCGGGGGATGGCGAAGGGCAGCGCCAGAGGAGAAAAGCTGCGGGCGCGGAAGAGGGCGACGAAGACGAGTTGCTGCTGGACGCGGAGACGGAGCCCGGCGAAGCGTTGGAAGAGGATTCCGCGCGGAACGTGGATTATTTCGCGTAGCGCGAGCCATTCGCTGCGGCGCGGTGGAAAGCCGACAAGAATCTCCAGCGCCAGCGAGGGCTGATTGCGCACGACGGAGTTTCCCTACTCATTACCAGGCGCCAACCTATTTCGCCGCAAGACGGTCAAAGGAGAGGAAGCTGCGGGCGTGGGCGAGCTCCGGGCGGGCGGACTGCACGCCGTTGTCGGTGGATTTGAGCAGGGCGGCAAAATAGTCCGCGGCGGCAGCTTTGTCGCCAGCCGCTTCAGCGGCAAGGCCGGCATGGTAAAGACCGTTGAAGCGGTTGGGGCTCAACTTGAGCGCGGCGCGATATTCCGCGAGGGCCAGTTGCGGCCGATGGAGTTCGAGCAGCATGTCCGCGAGCATTTCGCGGGCGGGAATGTCGACTTCGCCCTGACCCACTTTGTCCTGCAGGTCGGCGGCGTCGCGCATGTGGGTGAGCGCCTCGTCCTGCCGACCGGCGGCGAAGCTGGCCCAGGCTGCGATCTCGTTGCGCTCGATCTGTGCCCCGGTTGAATCGGCGTAGTAGGCGTGGCGGCCTTTCTTCACCTCGGCCATCAATGCGTCGTATTGCGCGAGATCGGCCTGCGCCTGTTCGGCATGGCGAAGATGCCCGTCGGCGATGGCGCGCGCCCACCAGGTCAAGGTCGCGTCTTCGGGCAGTGCCCCGGAAACCGGCTGCAGCGCGGCAGCGGACTCCCAAGCGCGCATTTCCAGGTCATAGAAAACGGGAAACTTGGTGCGGTAGTAACCGGACATGCCATCCCGGTGGCTACCTCTCATTCCCGGCATTGCGTCCATGCGGTCGATGACGGAAACGCTCTTGTGGAGCACTTCCTTGGCGCGTTCGTCCTGGCCGCTCTGCAGGTAGGCGTACATCACGAAGTCGTAGGAGTGCGGCTCGTCCATGAGACCGTCTTCGTGGTGCGTTTCGGCGGCTTCAGAGGCCTGAATGGACGCGAGCTGGGCTTCGATATCCTGCTTCCACATGCCGAGCCGCGCGAAGATGTGCCCGGGCATGTGGGCGGCATGCGGACCGGATGGCGCGATCTCGCCGTAGTGTTCGGCTGCCGCCAGGCCGTCTTTGGCCATCGCAGGGTTGTCGCAGGAGTGAATGATGTAGTGCACAAGGCCCGGGTTGTCAGGATACTTGGCGAAAAGCGGCGTGAGCACAGCCATGGCCTCATGCTCATGGCGAAGGCTGGTGTCGTCTGGCGCTTCCGACGCGAGCAGAGAGAGCGCGTAGAATGCGCCGGCATCGACATCGTCGGGATATTTTTGATAAAGCGCGCCCATGGCCGCGGAGTATGCCGAGACGCGGGCCATGAAATCCTGCGGTCCGGGCTTGTAAAAGGTGGCCAACGCGGCGATGTAGTCGCGCTCGCGCGCCGTGTTTGCGGACAGCGACTGGGCTTTCTGGATCTCCGCCCACCCCAATTTCAAGGCATGGTCGTCGGGCCGGTCCCATATCTGATGGAAGACGCTCATGGCAATCCCCCAGTGGGCCATGGCGCAGGAAGGATCGGCTTTGGCGATGCGCTCAAACTGCGGTTGCGCCTCGGCGTACCAGAAATCGTGAAGCAAAGCCACGCCGCGGCTGAACTGCGCCTGCACCTGCGGCGAGCAGGAGACAGCGAAGTCAACCGTGCCCAGGCGCTCGCCGGAAGCGGGTGGGGCGTCCATAGGCATCGGCATGGAAGCGGGAGATTGGGCCGCAGCAACGGCAGCAACAGCCAGCAGGGGAAGCGCAAAAATTTTCATGGCGGGGAACGTCCTTGGGGAAAGCTCGGAAACGTGATCATTCTACGCTCATCCCGCCGCGTTGGGACAGTGGAAAGAGGCGCGATTATTTGCGGTGGGGAGATGGCGCGGGGGCAGGTGAACTTGAAAATCCGGGCGGGGATGTGCGGCCGTGGACGCCCGCACGACAGCCGGTCAGGAGACCGGCGGTACTTTTTCAGGCGGTGACGGACTGATGCATGGGTTGCTCGGCGTAGATCGACTCGGAGTCGGTTTCAGCAAGGCGCAGCAGACGATGCAGATAGGCGCGTGAGATGGAGAGGCTGCGCGCGGCCAGGGTCTTGTTGCCGTTGGCTTCGCGCACCGCGGTGACGGCCAGGCGGATCTTGTAGTCGCGGAGCTGGCGCTCGAAGGAGCCTGCAGGCTGGTAGTCGGCGATATCCACCACTTCGTCGAATGCGCCTGTGTCTTCCTCCTGCTCGTGGCCGTTGAGGTTCAGGTCCTCAGCGCGGACCGAGCGGCCGGGAGCGAGGATGATGGCGCGCTGCATGACGTTTTCGAGCTCGCGCACGTTGCCGGGCCAGGCATAGCCCTGCAGCATTTCGAGCGCATCGGGCTCGATCGCGTCCATGGGCTTCTGGAAGACGCCTGCGTAGTGGCGCATGAAGTGGCGCGCGATGAGCGGGATGTCTTCGACGCGATCCTGGAGCGGCGGCGAGTCAATTCTCATGACATTAATGCGGTAGAAGAGATCCTGGCGGAACTTGCCTTCGGCCACCAGCTTGCCGAGGTCCTGATGGGTGGCGAAGATGAGGCGCGCGCGCAGGGGAACGAGCTTGCTCGAACCCAGGCGGCTGAATTCCATCTGCTGCAGGACGCGCAGCAGCTTGACCTGTGTAAAGAGGCTGAGGTCGCCGATTTCATCGAGGAAGAGCGTGCCGTCGCCGGCCTGCTCGAAGTAGCCTTCGCGGGCGCCGACGGTTCCGGTGAAAGCGCCCTTCTCGTGGCCGAAAAGCTCGGCTTCAATCAGAGTTTCAGGAATGGCGCCGCAGGAGACAGCGACGAAGGGCTTGTTGGCGCGGGAGCCGAGGTTGTGAATGGCGCGGGCGATGAGCTCCTTGCCGGTGCCGCTTTCGCCGGTGACAAGAACCGCGGCGTTGAGATTGGTTACGCTGCGCACCAGTTGATAGACCTTCTGCATGCTGGGGCTGGTTCCGATGATGCGATCGCACTTGCCCGGCTCCTCGATGCGCTGTTGCACACTGTACAACTGCTGCTTGAGCGCGGAAGTTTCGCAGGCGCGGCTGAGCATGGTCTTCAGGTCGCGAATGGAGGGCGGCCGGCGCGTGTAGCCGAAGGCTCCGGAACGGACCAGCTCGAAGGCGGTGGAACGCAGACTGTCGTCGGCCATCAGGATGGCCGGGACATTGGAAGCAATGAGACGGCGCGCGCAGTCGATGCGGGTTTGCAGAGAGTCCTCGTGGGAGAACAGATCGAGGATCAGAACATCGCAGTTCCCGGCAACAATCAGGGCATCCATCCCCTCCCCGTCGGATTCGAGCAGGACCTCGAAGTCTTTACCAAGGGCAGGAGAAAGAAGCGGTTGCAGCGTGCGGTCTTCGGAGTAAAGTCCAATTCTTGTCATGCGTCCACGGTCATCCAACGTGCAGAATTCACGATGCCGCTCTGGAGGGATTGGCGATGTAAGTCCATGATCCTCAATCGCTCAGACCGCGCATATTCCTCTTTCGTGCTAGCAAGTTGCGACCTTGGTCATGGAGGTAAGCCCCTACGGATTGATGGGGATTGTGACCGGCGGGGGATGAGGGGAAAAGGGGTCTAAGGCAGGGTGCCGGGAGCCGACAATTCCCGAAGAATCCCGCAACGACCCGAAGAAACTCGGAGATCGAAAGGCGTTCCGTGGGCGGGGCAAGGGCCCGTTAGGAGCCGGCCGAGGAGTCACGACGGGCGAGTCGAGGCCGTTTTCGACCGGGGAGGGGGTTACCAAAGTATGGTCCCCCAGCGCTCTGCAGCGACCAACTGTACACACAGAGGCCGGAGACGGCAGGCGCGTTCCAGCATAATCAGTGCAATTGCGCGCGAGGAGGCGCGGGAATCCTCCGGGAAACGCGCCTGATTTCTGGTTTCGTAAGGAGCATCTTCCCATTTGTCAAAGACTTAGCAAGAGAGCGGCAGGGCTCAAGGGGCAACAAGCGGCAAGCGCGCGAGTGTATACGGGTTACTCCACGAAGAGCGCCGAGCGTATACAGCCGTGTACACCCTTTGTGGAAATGCAAGGTATCCGCTTGGATGCAAAGGGAGTTCCGGCCGAGCGAGTTTGGTTGGAGAATTGCTGTACAGAGCAGTGAAACCGGTAGACCGGAGGAAAGAAGCCGCGGGATGGCGCATGTGCTCACACAGTGGCCCACAGTGATCGTTCTGGCCGTGGTGTGCGTCGCGACTTTTACGGATATTCGCAGCCGTCGCATTCCGAACTGGCTGGTCCTTCCCTTTTTCGGCGCCGGGGTCGTGATTCAGTGCTTTCTCCATGGCTGGCACGGTCTGGGCCAGAGCCTGGGCGGAGCGGGACTGGGTTTTTTGCTGTACGGAATTCTTTTTTTTATGGGCGGCATGGGCGCCGGCGATGTGAAGCTGTGCGCGGCGATCGGGGCCTGGATCGGCCCGATTCAATTGATTTATGCCCTGGTGTTCACCGGTTTAGTGGGTGGACTGATGGCGCTGGCCTGGGCCGCTTGGGGAGGGTTCCTGGGCGAGCTCTTCCGGCACACGGGCGACCTGGCATTTGGTTCGAAGGAAGATCGCGGTGAGGCGGTGTTGACGAATCCGTTGCGGCGCAAGATGCCGTACGCACCAGCCATCGCGATCGGAACGTTCTTTTCGTTTTTTGTGCACTAAGGTTTTCGCGAATTAAGGAACGCAGATAGGCTATGTCGAGCTTGCATCAACCCGCATTTGAGCTTCCGGCGTGGGAGACCACTGCGCCGCAAGGCTTCAAGACCTTAAGGAGCATGACGAAAGTGGCTACGAATTCTTCCCCGCAGCTGGTCAATCCGAATACCGAGGCGATCAGCGGCACGCCGCTCTCGATCGCGCTGATCGGTCCCAACGAGGGCCGGCGCTCGGCGGCAGTGAAGGCGCTGAACGACTGTGGTGGAAACGAGGTCTGCGAGTTTTCCAGCTATCCACCGGGGCTGGACGATGTGCCCAAGATGCTCGAGGAGAATTACGACATCGTCATCGTGGAATTGGACAGCGATCCCGAGTTTGCGCTGGAACTGGTGGAGAGCATCGGGGCGAACGGCCGGGCGACGGTCATGGTGTATTCCGACAGCACGGACCCGGAACTGCTGGTGCGCTGCATGCAGGCAGGGGCGCGGGAGTTCCTGACCTATCCGTTCTCTTCGGAAGTGATGGCGGAGGCGCTGGTGCGGGCCACGGCGCGACGGCCGGTAGTCGTGGATAAGGCCAAGGCAGCAGGAAGACTGCTGGCGGTGATGGGCGCCAAGGGCGGCGCGGGCACGACCATGCTGGCCTGCAATCTGGCCGTGGCGCTGGCCCAGGAAAAGAGCCAGAAGACGCTGCTGATCGATCTGGATCTGCCGCTGGGTGACGCGGCGCTGAATCTGGGCATCGTGACGGAGTTTTCGACGATCGACGCGCTGGAAGCCGCGGACCGGCTGGATGCACGATTCCTTTCCCAGCTTCTGGTGAAGCACAGCACCGGGCTTTCGCTGCTGGCGGCGCCGGGAAGGTTTGTGCAGTACCAGGCCAGCGACTGGTCGATCGAACGACTGATCCAGGTGGCGCGGCAGGAGTTTGACAACGTGGTGCTGGACCTGGGATCGAAGCTGGACCTGATGGAATCGGCAGCGTACCGGGAAGCGAGCACGGTGTACCTGGTCACGCAGGCCAGCATCCCGGAGCTGCGCAACTCGAACCGGCTCATCGCACAGTTTTTCTCAGGGCCGGCTCCAAAGCTGGAGATCGTGATCAACCGGTTTGAGTCGCGGGCGCTGGGCGTATCGGAGGAGCACATCAACAAGGCGTTGACCAAGCCGGCGCAATGGAAGATTCCCAACGACTACGCGGCGGTGCGCAAGATGCAGATTCATGCCACGCCGCTGGTGCTGGAGGATTCTGCGATTACGCGGCAGATCAAGAAGATGGCGAAGGCCGTTACGGGGCAGCAGGACGCCGCCCCGGCGACGAAGAAGAAGGGCTTCCGTTTGTTCGGATGACGGAGCGGGGCAGGACATCTAAGGGCTGCATGGAAGGGACCACGTGGAACTGCTGAATTTGGAAACTTACAAGGCGGAAATTCACCGGACGCTGATCTCGAAGCTGGATCTGGAGAAGCTGTCGCGCGTGAACTCGAGCCAGGCGCGGCAGGCGGTCTCGGGACTGGTCAAGGAGATCATGTCGGACCAGCGGGTGCCGCTGAACTTCGACGAGCAGGAGAAGATTCATGCCGACCTGCTGGACGAGGTGTTCGGCCTGGGTCCGCTGGAGCCGCTGCTGCGCGATCCCAAGATCTCCGACATCCTGGTCAACGATAAGGACCACGTGTTTGTGGAAAAGGGCGGCCTGCTGCAGAAGGTGAACACCTCGTTCCGGGACGACCGGCACCTGATGCAGATCATCGACCGCATCGTTTCGCGAGTGGGCCGCCGCGTGGACGAGTCGTCGCCCATGGTGGACGCCCGCCTGCCCGACGGATCGCGCGTCAACGCGATTATTCCGCCCCTGGCGCTGGACGGGCCGTCGATGTCGATCCGCCGTTTCGGCACCGGTCCGCTGGCGGCCAATCAGCTGGTGCAGTTGAAGAGCATTTCGCCGGAGATGATGGAAGTGCTGTCGTCGGCGGTGCGGGCGCGCATCAGCATCCTGGTTTCAGGTGGAACGGGCGCCGGCAAAACCACGTTCCTGAACATTCTGTCGCAGTACATTCCCAACAACGAGCGGCTGGTGACGATTGAGGACGCGGCCGAGTTGAGGCTGGCGCAGGAGAACATCGTGCGTCTGGAGACGCGGCCGCCGAACATCGAAGGAATGGGCGCCATCAAACAGAGGCAACTGCTGATCAACAGCCTGCGTATGCGTCCCGACCGCATCATCATCGGTGAGGTGCGCGGCGAGGAAGCCTTCGACATGTTGCAGGCCATGAACACGGGCCACGAGGGTTCGATGACGACGATTCACGCCAACACGCCGCGCGACGCCATTTCGCGTATGGAATCGATGGTGGCGATGACGAACATGAACCTGCCGGAGAAGTCGGTGCGGCAGCAGATCGCGTCGGCACTCACGATCGTGGTGCAGGCTACGCGCATGAGCGACGGAACGCGCAAGATCACGAATATTTCGGAGATCACGGGCATGGAAGAGAACGTGAT
>Ga0181539_1004399_pt1 | contig 12107 bp, 6 predicted proteins | sample PEATcosm2014_Bin_46_FD_119767 | JGI IMG/M metagenome (GOLD analysis project Ga0181539, IMG submission 119767) | Peatland microbial communities from MTU Mesocosm Facility, Houghton, MI, USA - PEATcosm2014_Bin23_60_metaG | ecosystem: Environmental > Terrestrial > Soil > Wetlands > Peat | place... | reverse complement strand
CGCTAGGAAGTTCGGCCGGATCGTCCAGGCCGGCTTCCAGAACCGCATCGCCCCTTACGGCTTCTCCGCACGGGAGTACATCAAACAGGGCGGGCTGGGCACGGTGATGTACGTAAAGGTGTTCAAATGCTCAGAAGAGTGGTGGGCAGCTACCCGCGGCAGCCGTCGCGGGGAGACCGGCCGCCGGCCGGGCTGGATTGGGATCGCTGGCTCGGTCCGGCCCCCGAGCGGCCCTACAACTTCGACGTGCAGCAGTTCCGTCGCCCGGCCGCGGAGGCCCTTGACCATTGGGTGCATGGCGGCGGCGTGCTTTTCGCTTCGTCCGGGGCCGCCTCGCGCCATCAATTTGATCGGCCCATGGATCTTCTGGAAAGAACCTTCGGCGCCCGCTGCCTGGATCTGCAAACCAAGGAGATCGCGGGCCGGCCCAAGTACGAGCTACGGGCTCTGAAACCGCTGGACCATCTGCGTGCCGTGCATGAAAAGGTGGCCTCGCTCGATCAACTCTGTCATCAGGAGCGGCTGGAGATCCTTCCCGGCGCGGAGGTGATCCTCACCGGCAGTCAAGGGCGTCCAGCGGGCACCTTGAACCGGGCCGAGCGGGGCACGGCGATCCGGCTGGCAGCCCTGCCGGCAGTCAGCTATGCCCATGAAGCGATCCGGCCGCCTTACGAATGAGATAGTTATCTGCCCACGAGCTTCCGACCCGCCGTGCGCGATCTTCTCGCCTAGCCGGCAAAGATTGCCGGGGCCGGAAGACTGGCTGCAACGTCGAGTGCCATCGCTGAGATCGTTCGCTACGACGGGCAACCCGGCGGCAAGATCGGCGGCTGGATGGGACTCGACACCTGGGGCACCACCTACGCGCGCAACCCCGCTCACCCCTAAGCCGTTTCCCGCTTGGCGCAATGTCTTACCGAGGAACCGGCCGTGATGGGCGTGCTCCCGAGCGATCCGATCCCCGCACTGGTAGCCGGCGAGGTGAATTGGGCGCTCGCGGCTCGAGGCGCCAAGGCGGCTGCCTCGTCGGTCTATGCTGCCGGCGGTACGCGGCAACCGTCGGGGGTGATCGACGACCGACGCGGCACACAGGGCTGGGGTGGCACTTGTTTACCTTCCTCTCGGGGTAAGGAGACGCAACGTCGTCGAGCTGCGCGCCGATTGATCCCGCACTCTTCACACAGCTTTTCGATCGTGTCCTAGGAATGGTCTCTCACAGGGGAAGGGAATCGACGGTCAGACGAACGGCAAGACGCCTTATTGTGTCGCCCAAGAATCCCGACTGTTAAGAACTTGCCGTCGGATGCGGCGGTGGGTGTTTACTTCAATTCGACCTCTCGGCGCACGCGGTCTTCCGTGGCCAGGTCGATCGTGCCGCAATGGCCGGACCAGCCGTCCAGGTGCAACACGACCCGCTCCGGGCGAACCCGCTGCGGCACGTTGAGGTCCAGCTCTGCCCGCCTTCCATCGGCCGATACAGCCAGGGTGAACTCCAGCGGGCCGAACTCCGTGAGCACCCCGCGCACGCGCGTGACCATGCCGCGGCGGGCCCAGGCCGCGGGAAATCCTTCGCACAGGTGCAGCTCGCTGCCTCGCTCCAGCACGAGCATCTGCCGAACCTGGCGGACGAACTCCGCCGAACCCCAGTTGTGCGGCATGTCGCCGCCGAGCTGGTTCCCCTTGCCGCGCGGCATCTGCTCTTCCCACCAGGCCAGCAGCGGCGAAGCATGGTTGGCGATGTCGTAGAGGATGGGCCCGGATTTTTGTCCCTGGCCGATCCACAGCCAGGCGTTGGCCTGCCAGTGGCTGAAGTACGGCCAAAGCCCGTCGTGAAGCCAACCGGCATCCAGCGGCAGGCCCTCGACCTGCGCCGCCTCCAACATGGCTAGGCTGCCCTGCGCCAGGGGATCGTTGCGGCCATAGAGCTTGCCCGGATGGATGCTTTGCAGGAAGGCCCACTGTCCGCGGGGCGGGGGAGTGCGGCCGTCGTCGCCCATGACGTTAGGCAGGTAGAGATTGCCGTGGCCGTCCTTGCGGGCGTCGCGCCGGGCGGCCGCGCGGAAGCAGCGGTCCATGTCGTCGGCCTCCTGCTGCCAGGCGGCGGCCTGCTGGCCCTTGCCCAGCAGCCTGGCGCCGGCGACCGCCGCCCGCAGACCCACCAGGTCCCAGAGGGCGTTGCTGTACTCGGGGCAGACGTCGGTGCCCCCGTCGCCGTAGCCGGCAGGCACCAGGCCGTAGTCCGGCGCGGCGGGATGTTGTTTCGCGCGCCGCCGCAGATCCTGGATAAAGGCGACCATCCGCTCCACGCGCCACCAGCGGGCGGCCAGCCACGCGGTGTCGCCGGTCAGCTCCGCGTAGCGGACGACGCTCCACAGCACCAGCCCGCTTTCTTTCCAGTAATCCCAGTAGAGCCAGATCCGCCCGTTGGCGCACTGGAAGGAGAGCAGGTAGTCCAGGGTGTCGGCGGTGTCTTTCGGGCGGCCCATGAAAATGCCCATTTCGCAAAGGAACGCGCCATCCGCGCAAGAGAGGTCGCGGTAGCAGGTGGGGCCCACCTGATAGACCGGCACGCCGCACTTGTAGTCGCGGTTCTGGCAGATGCTGCGAAGAGAGGCCTCGACGAAATTCTGGATGCCCTGGTCGGGCACTTGCAGGCGGTCGTAAGGGAGGGCGAGCCGGTTCCAGTAATCGACCGCCGTGGTGCGCAGCGCGAGGGCCTCGGCGGCGGATCGCGGCGGCTGGCCGGCTGGGGCGTCGCGCCAGAGGCTCACGGCCACAATCCGCTCTTGGCCCGGCGCCAGCCGCTGGCGCGGCAATCGCAGCATGGCCTTGCCGCGCTCGACCGTCGTGGCCGCAAAGGGTTCGGTGGCCGTCAGAGTCCACGGGCCGAGGGCCAGGTCCTGTTTGCCGGGCTGGCCCATTTCAGGCCCCTGGACCACGAACTCGGGGGCGGTTTCCGCGGCCGTGTCGCCGGCGTTGCGGAGCCGCACCAAAAGAACGTTGACCGATGGGCTGCGGGCCAAGCCGTTGTCGGCCTCGCCACAGGCGACGTGCGCCAGCGGGACGGCGTCGCTGTGGCCCCGCAGCAACTGCCCGAGATCCAGAGCGGGCTTCCCCTCGAACACCCAGAGCACATTGAGCAGACTGTACGGGGTGCGGCAATCGTTGTCGGGGGCAACGATCAAGTCGATCATCCCGTCGCCGTTTTCGTCGCGGGCCTCCAGGGGAATCAGCACCGGCACGTTCCGCCCGAACTCCGCGGCCAGGTCCAGGCGGCGGCGATGCCTGGCCTCGATTTCGATGTCCAGGAGCCGTTGGCCGGGCTTGCAATCGCCCTCGCAGAAGCCGAAGACGACGGTGTAAGTGCAGCCCTTTCGAGCGGGAAAGCGGTAGTGGATGGTCTGCTTGCGGACACTAGCCGGGTCTCGGTACGCCGCTTCGCAAGGCGCCGTTGGCGATGCCCAGTTGCGAAGCGGCGACACGTTGCGCATGGGCTGCAACCAAGGCGATTTAACGCCCACGGCGTCGGCAGCAGCGGGCGAGACGAAGGCCTCCTCGACGATCTCCAGCGGCCCGGCGCGCTGGTGGGTCAAGACGATGGGCACTCGCGGGGCCAGCAATTCCTGACGAACCCAACGGGCGTCGGCGGCAGGCAGGGCCCTTAGCGTGATGTCGCCGACGTTGGCCAGCGCGCCGTCTTTCCAGACGAGGGTCTTGACCGGATCGGCGGGCATGCAGATCAGGGTCCGCCAGTTGCCGGGCTGATAACGAAAGTCCACGGCCGGCGGTTCGCCGCGGGCCTCACCGCTGATGGCAAGCAACGCCGCCAGCAGCAGAGTCGGTTTGAGCGACAAGGTACACATGGGCGTGATCCGGTTGGGAGGTTGAGGTGGGGCGCGATGGCTCAGGTCCACATCGATTGCTTGAATGCCCGCACACCCATTGTGCTCCCCGGCGACCCGGCGTCAACTACCGAGACCAGCGCAGGGTGTTGCCTGACAGGTCGGCGCACGAGAGAATAGTCTGTGCTTTCCCGCCCTTGCCTTGTGAAGGAGAAAGCCGTCGATGGAAGACCTCTCACTATGCCACCTTGGAGTAGCATCATGAAACCTGTGCGAGTCTCAGCGGTGATCCTGGTAGCCTGCTTCGCGGCGGCCTGTCTGTCCCGCGGGGCACGGGCGGAGGAGCCCAAAGCGGCCGAATCCGACTTCCAGAGCATCTTCGACGGCCGGACCCTCAAGGGCTGGCACGCCAGCGCCCAGACCGGCCACAGCGGCGCCAGCGGCCATAAGTCGGGTGGTCGCTGGGTGGTCGAAAACGGCGCGATCGTCGGCAGCCAGGACATCCCCGGCAACGGCGGCATCCTGCTGACCGACGAGCAGTTCGGCGACTTCGAGGTCGTGCTAGAGATGAACAACGACTTCGGCCCCGACAGCGGCCTGTTTCTCCGCAGCGCCGAGGACGGCACCTCCTACCAGGCGATGATCGACTATCACGTCGGCGGCAACCTCATGGGGCTCTACGGCGAAGAGCGACTGGGGGCCAGGCCGAACCTGCGCAACTTCACCTTCCTCGACCGGCCGGAGCGGATCAAGCTGGTGACCGAGGTCAATGGCGTGCGGGTCCCGGTGCCGTTCCCGATGCCCTTGGAGGACTGGCCCAAGTTCTGGCGGCACGGCCAGTGGAACGATCTGCGGGCTCGCATCGTCGGCAACCCGCCGCACGTCACCACCTGGGTCAAGGGCGTGATGTTCATGGACTGGACGGAGTCCGAAAAGCGGCATCCCGACAAGGGCGGCATCGGACTGCAACTCCACGGCGGCGGCAACTTTACCAAGCAGTACGTCCGCTACCGCAACATCCGGGTCAAGCGGCTCGACGGAACCGGCGTTGCCGGCAGTCTCCAGCCGTTCATCGACGACCATGTTCTGGCGGGCGCGGTGGCGCTGGTGGCCTCGCCGGAGAAAGTGCTCAGCCTGGAAGCGGTCGGTTATGCCGACATCGCCGCCAAGAAGCCGATGCGCACCGATAGCCTCTTCTGGATCGCCTCGATGAGCAAGCCGATCACGGCCACCGCCTTGATGATGCTGGTGGACGAAGGGAAGGTCGGCGTCAACGACCCGGTGGAGAAATACCTGCCGGAGTTCAAGGGGCAGATGGTCCGCGTGGAAGAGCAAGGCAAGGTGAGCCTGAGAAAGCCGGCGCGCCCGGTCACCGTCAAGAACCTCCTGACCCACACCAGCGGCTTGACCAACAACGATCCGCGGGACTCGCCCTCGTTGCGGGAGGCGGTCGAGCGCTACGCGGCGACGCCTCTGAAGTTCGAGCCGGGGAGCAAGTTCGAGTACAACAATCCCGGCATCAACACCGTGGGCCGGATCATCGAGGTCGCCAGCGGCATGCCCTACGAGCAGTTCATGGCCCGGCGGCTGTTCCAGCCGCTAGGCATGAACGACACCACTTTCTGGCCCACGCTGCAGCAGGTCCAGCGCCTGGCCACGACCTACATGCCCAACGCCGACAGGACCGGTCTGCTTGCGACAACGACCTTGCCGTTTATCGACCCGCGGACGGGCCACAGACTGATGCCGTTTCCCGCCGGCGGGCTCTTCTCCACCGCCAGCGACCTTTCGCTCTTTTGCCGCATGATCCTGGGCGGCGGCGTGCTGGAGGGCAAGCGATACCTCTCCGAAGCATCGCTCCGCGAGATGACCTCCACCCAGACCGCCGGTCTGCCCGCAGCCTACGGTTATGGGTGGTTCACGGGCCGGGAACCCGCCGGTTCCTTCGGCCACGGCGGAGCTCACAAGACCGATATGCGCATTTTCCCCGACAAGCGGCTGCTGACGGTCCTCATGGTGCAGCACACGGACTGGCGGAATGCGGAGGGCGCGAAGATTCTCCCCGCCTTCTACCAGGCGGCGATCAAGACGTTTGCCAAGTAGAGGAGCAGATCATGGGCAAAAATCGATTTACACGACGCGAGCTCCTGCGGAGCGCCGCTGGGCTCGCCCTGCCGGCGCTGATCCCCGCGCGGGTTCTGGGCGTCGGCCGGCCGGGGCCCAGCGAACAGGTGAAGGTGGGCATCATCGGATTGGGCGGCCGCGCGCGGTGGTTGGCCGGCGAATTCCCGGGCGTGCCCGAACTGCGGATCGTGGCCGTCTGCGACTGCTTCGCTCCCCGCCGCGGCGAGTTTCTCCGCACGGCCGGCAAGGACAAGGGATGGACTGCCTATGCCGAGTTCCGCCAAATGATCGAGCGAGAGAAGCTCGACGGCGTGATGATCGAAACCACGACCCACGCTCGGGCCTGGGTTGCCGTGCTGGCCATGCAAGCCGGCGCCGACGTGTACATCGAAAAGCCGATGTGCCTGACGGTCGCCGAGGGCCGGGCGATGGTCCGTGCGGCGCGGAAGCTCAACCGCGTTACCCAGGTCGGCACTCAGCAGCGCTCGATGCCCATGAACAACTGGGCCAGCGAGCTGGTCAGGCAGGGGACAATCGGTAAGGTTCACACCGTGCTGGCCGCCAACTTCGTCGGCCCCCGGCGTTGGACGAAGACGTCCTCCAGGGACGTCAAGCAGCCGGTCGAGCCGTGGTGGGACATCTGGACCAATCAGGCCGAACTGCGGCCGTGCGACTACGATCTGCAATTCGCCTGGTGCCGCTGGTGGGACTACGACAGCGGCGGCGTGAACTGGGGCGTGACCGGCTACGGTACGCACACCTACGATCAGATCAACCGCGCTCTGGGAACGGACGACACGGGCCCGGCGGAGGTAACGCTCGACGAGCCGTTGGCCATCCGTCCCATCGACGAGGCCGCCCACGTGCCGCTGACGATGGACAACTCCGGTCCCCGGGCAACGGTAAGCATGAAGTTCGCCCACGGTCCCGAGGTGAAGCTGCACTTCGATGAGCACCATGTGCCGGCCTTCGGCGCGGTTTTCTTGGGCGAAAAGGGGAAGATCGAGATCGGGCGGAACAAAATCGTCAGTAACCCGCCGCAGCTCGTCGCGTCGCCCGACAACCCCGGTCCTAACCGGCGGTTGGAGAGCACGTACCACATCGAGAACTGGCTGCACTGCATCAAGACCCGCCAGCGTGCGACCGCCGACGTCGAGATCTGCCAGCGATCCACAACGATTTGCCACTTGGTCAATATCGCCCGCGACGTGGGCAGGGTGGGCGAGAAGCTGTATTGGGACCTGGTCGCCGAGCGGTTCAGCAACTGCGAGGAGGGCAACAAACTGCTGGGACGGCCGCGGCGCAAGGGCTACGAACTGCCGGATTTAGGTTAGAGCCCCAATAATACTGTGCACCCCTGTCAGCCTCCGGAGTCTGAGGAGCCTCAACGTGGCAACATTCGCTCGATCGACAATCACCGCCCTCGTGCTGTTGTGGAGTTTCGCAGTCTTTGCCGCCGAGCCGGCCGCTTGGCCGACGGTCACCTTGGCGCCCGCCAACAAGGTCACGATCTCGGGCGCGCTGGGCGAGTCGTTCCAGCGTGGCGTGGCGCGGCTGGCCAAACCGCCATACACCGAGCCCTGGCTGCGGGCCGACGTCTCCTTCGAGGTCAACCGCATCTTCACCAACTATAGCGGCGACGTATCAGGCCGCTTCCTGGAGCTGGCCGCTCTGACCAGCCCGCCGGACCGTCTCGCGCCGCCGACCCTGCCGGCGATCCGGGCGACGATCGTCAAGTTCCAGAAGCCCGACGGCCATTTCGGCGTCGACGTGGATCTGTCCAGGCCGCTGGCGAAGAACTCGCCGCCGATCCCCATGCTTTGGGGCAACGCCCGCCTGCTGGTTGGCCTGGTGACCGCGGCCGGGCAATTCCACGACGAAACGCTGCTGGCCGCGGCACGCCGCTTGGGCGACTTCTATGTAAACACCGCCCCGCAGTTGTGCTCGCCCGCTCGCCAGGCCGACTATCGTTCCAGCGGCACCTACGGCGACAGCTACACCTGCTGCTATTTTCCGGCCATCGAGGGCCTGGCGATGCTCTACCGCGCCACCGGCGACAACCGCTACCTGAAACAGGCCCAGCGGATGGCCGAGTTCTTCATCAGGTTCGACTGCCTGCCGGTCGAGCATAGCCACGGCAATCTCTGCGCGTGGCGCGGCATCCTGGAACTGTACGCCATTACCGGCAACCGCGTTTATCTAGACCGGGCCCAGGCCAAGTGGAACGCCGCCATGAACGGCGGGTTCGTCTGGCCACTGGGCGGCATCGGCGAACACTGGTATGTCTCCTTTTCCTGCGACGAGGGATGCAGCGAGGCGGATTGGCTGCGCTTCTGCCTGGACCTGTGGCGATTCACCGGGCAGACCCGCTGCCTGGATGCGGCCGAGCGCCTGCTGGAGAACCATTATGCCATGAACCAATGCGCCAACGGCGGATACGGCATGGCACACCTCGACGGCGACGCCGCCGGGCCGATCGGCATAACCGACCAGAGCGACGAGGGCCCCTGGTGTTGCAGTTTCCACGGGCCGCTGGGACTCTACTTCCTCAAGGGTTATCTGGTCGCCGGGTCCGATCGCGGCCTGTTTGTGAATTTCCCCTACAATTTCGACGGGCCGGTGAAGGCGGCCGGCCAGGAGTGGCTGGTCTCGGTCTGCGGCGAGCCCCACTACGTTGAAGGCCATACCCGCATGGAAATCCGTTTGACGCCGCAAGGCAAAGCCGGTGCAGCCCGCAGCAGGCTGTGGGTGCGGATGCCCGGCTGGGCCTCCGGGGCAACGATTGCCGATGCCGCCGGCAACCCGTTGCCGCCCGTCGTCGACGGCGGCTACCTGCGAGTGGATCGCGACTTTGCGGCCGGCGATACGCTTATCGTCGATTTTGAAAATGCACTTGTACTCGAAGGCCGGCGATTCCAGAAACTGGAAGTCGCAGCGGGAAAGGTCTCGCAGGCGAAGGACGTGGCCGTACTGGCCGGGCCGGACCTGATGTTCGCCGCGCCGGTGAAGGGGTCTGGGCGGCCGGTGCTCCTGGCGACGGTCGACGCCCGCGGCCGCATGGGGTTCCCCGGCAGCAATGGCGGATCGCCGGCCACCGTCGTGCTGCCCGGCATCAACGCCACCGAGGCGGAGATTGACGCGGCGCTGCGGACCGCGCCGCCCGTGTTCCTGCGGACCTGGCCCGCCGTGGCCGCCGCGCAGCAGAGCGCAGCGGGCCGGCTGAAGCCGCGGCGACTGCCCTTCATGTACGACCTGGTCGTCGTGCCCGCCGGCTCGCTCGGCCCGGCCCTTGCGCAATTGGCTGCCCGGGCCAAGCTGGCAGAAGTCGAGCAGCCGGCGCCGATCTTCGGCGACAATCTGGAAAAGCGGCCCGAGATCTGGCCGCATAAGGCCCCATGGAAGTTCACGCCCCAGGGATTGCTCGTCTCGGGCGGCGACGTGGGGTTGCTCGGCGCCGAGGGTTATCGCGACTATCGCTTCGAGTTCGAACTCACCATTCCCCAGGAAGGGCAAGGCATCACCGGTTGGATCGTGCGGGCAAAAGACGAAAACAACTGCCTGATGTTTCAACTCCAGACCGCCGACAGCACCGCCAGCGCCCCTGAGTTCAAGACCCGGCCGAACACCCTGCGGCCGCACGACTGCATATCCGGCCAGTGGATGCTGGCTGAGCCCGTGGCATTGCCCAAGCAAGTCCGCCGGGGCGAGCCGTACCGGATCGCGGTCGAGTGCCGGCAGAAGACCGTCGACGTCCTCTTGGACGGCCAGCGGATTTACCATCGGGCCGACGTGGATTATCGCGGTGGCACGGTCGGGTTCCGCGCCGCCGGACCAAATGAACAGGGCCTGTTCCGCGCGATCAGCTTGAAAAAATTGTAGGGGGCTGAACCGGTAACCGTTCACGGGGGACCGTCCCAATTTTCGCGGCGCCATGGACGTTGCGATGGAAAATAGGCGAGTCGCCGCGAAAATGGGACTGTCCCCTTCGGCATTGTCAAAGGGGACAGGTCCATGTTTTCGGCCTTACGTCCAACGGCCAAAGGGGCTTCTCGGCCGAAAAATGGACCAGTCCCCGGCCTGGCCGTGAACGCTTACCCTGCAGCACTTATGCTGTCGGCACGGCAATGTTTTACTGAGCGAGGAGGTGAACCATGGCCCGGATTACTCGTCGATCTCTGTTATCGGCCTGCGGCGGCGCGGCGGCCTGGACGATCTTAGGATCGGGGCCGCGCGCGGTTGCCGCGACCACTGGCGAAACCAAGGTCATCAGCCGGCGGCCGGATTTGTATCACGGTTGGCCCAACATCGTCCGCTGCCGCAGCGGCCGGCTGCTGGTCACGTACTCGGGCGGGCGGGAGGCCCACGTGTGCCCCTTTGGCCGCGTGGAATTGATCGAATCCAGCGACGGAGGCCGCTCATGGAGCCCGCCCCGCGTGATCATCAACACTCCTCTGGACAACCGCGATACGGGAGTGCTGGAGACGGCCCAGGGAACGATCCTGGTCACCACGTTTACCTCGCTGGCTTACGAATCGATCCTGGCCCGCGCCGAGAAGGTCAAGCCGGGCGAGAAGGACGCCTGGCCCGAGGCCCGCTTGAATCGCTGGCAGGCTGCCCACGCCCGGGTTACCGCCCAATGCCGTCGCGACCTGCTGGGCGTGTGGATGGTCCGCTCCAGCGACGGCGGCAAGACCTGGTCGGAACTGATCGACTGCCTGGTCGACAGCCCGCACGGTCCGAGCCAGTTGGCCGACGGCCGGCTGCTTTACGCGGGCAAGGACCTGTGGCGGCCGGGCGAGCGGACCGGTGTTTGCCAGTCGCGCGACGACGGGCGCTCCTGGCACTGGTTGGCCGAATTGCCCGTGCGGCCCGGCGACTCCCATACCCAGTACCATGAACTGCACGTGGTGGAAACGGTCGATCACCGCCTGGTCTTGCAGATCCGTAACCACAACCGGGCCAACGAGGGTGAAACGCTGCAAAGCGAATCGGCCGACGGCGGCAAGACCTGGTCGGTGCCGCATTCGATCGGCGTGTGGGGCTTTCCTTCCCACCTGCTGCGATTGCAGGACGGCCGGCTGCTGATGACCTACGGCCACCGCCGGCCGCCGCTGGGCAACCGGGCCCGGCTGAGCGAAGACGGCGGACGCACCTGGTCGAAGCCGATCATCATCTCCGCCGACGGCGGCTTGGTGAGCGATCCCTGGATCTGGACCTGGAAGGACGCCCGCGTCGCCGATTTCGGCTATCCCGCCAGCGCCCAGTTGGCCGACGGCTCACTGCTGACCGTCTGGTACGAGGCGACGGCCGACCGGCCGCGCGCGGTCCTCCGCCAGGCGCATTGGTCGCTCAACGGTTAATCCCCGCTTCCGTGCGGATGCGGTACGGACGGCCCGTGCATGTGGCGGGGATGACCGGGGGAGATCAAATGAGCCTAGATCGGCTTCCGGGGCGCTGCAAATGGGAAATGTCGGTTAAGATCACCTGGAAGCAGCAAGAGGAGAAAGTGCATGTTGTCATTCATTTTGCGATCCGCTTGGCTGTTGGTTTTTGTCGCGGTGTCGGTCTCGGGCGCGTCGGCTGCAACGTACTACGTTGACCATGGTGCCCCGGGAGCTTCGGACAAGAATGCGGGCACGCAGGCCGCGCCGTGGAAGACGATCGCCCGGGCTACGGCAGCCAAGGAACTGAAGCCTGGCGACACCGTGCTCATCGCCTCGGGCGTTTACCGTGAGCGGGCAGACATCACCGTGTCCGGCGAGCCGGGCCGGCCGATCACCTTCGCCGCCGCCCCGCGGGCGAGGGTGGTCCTGAAGGGCTCCGAGCTGATCCGCGGCCCCTGGACCAGGGTCGCCGCGGCCAGCGGCCTGAAGGAGCCTGATCCCTTGAACGTCCGGCGTCTCTGGAAAATCCATTTGGGCGAGGAGTTCTTCACCGACCCGCACAATCCGGGCCTTTTCGCCGATAAGTCGCGGCGCTGGTTGTCGCAGGTGTTCATCAACGACGACAATCCGCTGCAGTTGACCGGCCAGGACGCGATCTACAACTGTCCCGACTTCGAGATGATCCGCACCGTGGGCAAAGGCGTCGGCGACATGATCCATCAGTCTTTCTTCTTCGATCCCAAGGATCAGACGCTCT